>MTKY01051241.1_pt1 | contig 62524 bp, 48 predicted proteins | sample 1042731 | NCBI WGS metagenome assembly MTKY01 (sample SAMN06212206, study PRJNA360538) | anaerobic digester metagenome | biome: Wastewater treatment plant; material: sludge; isolation source: anaerobic digester fed with sludge from wastewater treatment plant | place: Denmark: WWTP Soeholt ...
AGGCTTCATCGCAGCAGGCATCATCGAGGAAGCGCTGCGGTGGTTGAGCGGTGGGCGCACGTTCCGCGTGGATCAACTCACCTGTATAGGGATGGGCGCTGAAAACTGCACTTTCGCCGTCTACAAAGAACCTATCGGTTAGGATACAAACGTTATGTCTATAGACGGGACGTCGCGTCACATCCTCATTGTCGAGGATGATCCCAATACCGCGGAGATGCTTTCAGCCTATTTCTCCTCCGTGGGATATCAGGTCTCGCTGGCAGCCTGGGGGCAGGATGCACTGAAAATCGCCTCCGAGACGCTGCCCGACCTGGTGGTTTTGGATATTCATCTGCCAGATATTGACGGCTACGAAGTCTGCATGACCCTGCGCAGCCAGCGGCGCACCGAACACACGCCCATTATCTTCTTGACGGAACGCCGCGAGCGGATGGACCGGCTGACCGGGTTGCAACTGGGGGCCGTCGACTATATCACCAAACCTTTCGACGTGCAGGAACTCCGTTTTCGTGTGCGCAATGTGCTGCGGCGCAGCAACCTCGACACGCTTTTACACCCCATTACCGGGCTTCCGACCTCGATGCTGATTGAGGAGCAGATAGAGCGGGTCATCGAAAATGCCAACCTGGCCATCATTGGCGTGGCACTCCTGAGTATGCCCGCGTTCAGCGATGCTTACGGCTTCGTCACCCACGATGATGTGTTGCGCGCGGTAGCCTTGATCCTGCGCAACACATCCACAGAAATTATGGTGAACGATTCCTTTGTTGGACAACTGGACACTTACCAGTTCCTGGTCGTCGCGCCGACAGGCCAGGAAGGTTATATCGTCTTGGGACGTTTGAACCAACGCTTGAGCGAGGCCATTTCGTTTTTCTATCCACACCTCGATTGGGAAAGCGGCAAGCGCGGCGACGGCGCCCCACTCCCGAAGATCAACTTTGACATCAAGCTCCTGGCGAGCGAGCAAATCCCCAGAGAAGGAGGTCTGCCGCAGCTACGGCAGGCCCTGTTTGGCAAGAAGAAGGCCGCCTAGGCCCGGCCTGGGCGGTTGAAAGCTATGCAACAATGCGGCAGCCTTTCGGGCAAATTGCCGGCTAAGTTCGCCAACTTCTGCGCGCCGCTATGTCGTGATGTGGTCTGGGTGAGCGTGCTGCTCATCCTACCGCTCCTGCTTTTCGCCCCTGTCGTTTTCGGGAACAAAACACTGCTCCCCGTAGACGCACTCTATACGACCGAGCCTTTTCGTGCCGCTGCTGAGTCATCAGGTGTCACTGACGTCCAAAACGGCCTGCTGACCGATCTGATCCTGCAAAATTACCCATGGAAACGCTTCTTGACGACGGCGCTGAACCGGCGCGAGCTTCCGCTATGGGACCCCTACATTTTCGCCGGACATCCCTTTTTAGCGAATGGGCAACACGCCGGACTCTACCCGTTGACCTGGATTTTCTTCGTGCTGCCGTTGCCGCGTGCCTTTGGCGTATTTATCGCGCTACAGTTGGGACTGACCGGCATCTCGATGTACATTTTCGCGCGCACAATCGGCGCAAACCGCCTGGGCGCGTTCCTGGCGGGGATGACGTTCCAATTCAGCGGATTCCTGGTCGTTTCCGTCGTTCATCCGATGATTGTGGCGGCGGCGGCGTGGCTACCGCTGCTACTGGCGCTGGTCGATTTGACGGTGCGCCGGGCGCGCTTCTTGCGCCAGGAGCAGGCCATGCTGCCCTGGGCGTTGCTCGGCGCGATTGCGCTCGGATTGCACATTCTGGCAGGCCACGCGGAAGTCACGTACTTCACATTGCTGGTGATGGGGCTGTTCAGCGCATGGCGGCTCGCGCACACAGCGCTGACGCATCCACGCGCGACGTGGCGCGCCGAAGTCCTCAGTCCGGCACTCGGCCTGCTGCTGATGGCCGGCCTGGGCCTGGCGTTGGGCGCGATCCAGCTCATCCCGCTGTACGAGGTGGTGCAGGGCAGCTTCCGCCAGGACGCGGTCACACTCAGCGACGTACTCGGTTGGGCTTACCCCAAGCGACGCATCATCACCTTCCTGATCCCGAACTTCTTCGGCAATCCCACCCACACGACGCTACGAGACTTCTTCACCGGTGAAGTCACGCGCGCGACCGTCAACGCCTACGGCAACTCCATCTCCAGTTTCGATTGGGGCGTCAAAAACTACGTCGAAGGCGGGGCCTACCTGGGCGTTCTGCCGCTGTTATTGGCCTTCATTGCGATAATTAGCCCTCGAGCCAATGGCAAATGGCAAATGGCAAACGGCCAAAATCTAAAATCGAAAATCCAAAATTGGCTGCGCCATCCTTACGTGCCGTTTTTCACGCTGTTGTCGCTGTTTTCGCTGGGCTGCATCTTCGGCACACCGGTCTACGCGCTGGTGTACGCGCTGCCCTTTTTGAATCAGTCGCACTCCCCCTTCCGCTGGGTTTTCCCGTTGACAGTCGCCGTCGCCGCACTCGCAGGCTTGGGGGCGACCAGAATCAGCGAGTGGAAAATCAGCGAATCGGCGAATCAGCGAAAAAGCGAATCGGCGAATCAGCGATCAGGCATCACGCATCGCGTTTTGCGAGTGCTGTTGTTCGATACAACCCCTAATGCCGTCAGTGTCACCGGCGCAGTGGCGATTTGGGCAGGGCTGGCGCTGTTGGCCGGGCTATGGCTTTCGCGGCTGGCGTTCGGGAGCATCGAGGCGCTAGTCGAGCGGGCGTTCTGGTCGCTGGCGCTGGCGGCAAACGCTTTCCCCGACCATCACGCGTTTTACGCCTACCTGTTTCCCTGGATTCAACAGGGCGCGCTCTTGTTGATCGGCGCGGGGATCGTGCTGCGGGTTTCGCGCTGCCCCATCTATCTGCCGCGTAAGCTGGGGGGCCGTCCGGTGTGGGCAGCATTGGCGGCGATTTTCGTGCTGGTAGACTTTCTGACCTTTGGCGCGGGCTTCAACCCCGCTGTAGACTCAACCCTGTTAGAGTATACGCCGCCCGTCGTCACTTACCTTCGCCAAAACGACCCGGGCATCTGGCGCTTCTCCACGTTCGATCCACACGGGCGCAAAACGTTCAACGCGAACTCCGGCATGTTCTACGATCTGCAAGACGTGCGCGGCTACGACAGCCTCTTCCCGGCGCAATACGCGCGCTATATGGGCTGGATCGAACCGCAGAACGAGCTGCTCTACAACCGCATCGCACCCTTCACGCAGTTCACCAGCCTCGACAGCCCGCTCACCGACCTGCTGAACGTCAAGTACATCATCACCGAGGAAGAGATTCCTTTACCCAAGTACAAATTGGTCTATCAGGACCAAAGCGTGCGCGTCTACGAAAACCTGGGCGTGGCCCCGCGCGCGTTCACGCTGCCTGTGCAGGCGACACTGGTTGCGCCAAACGTCGAGTCGATTGGCGAGATCATCCAACAGTATGACCCGCGGTTCTACGCCATCGTCGAACAGGATTTCGCCGCCCATATTCCATATCCAGTAGACGCCCCCACCCCGGCGTCGCTACAGGCGCAGACTATCCGCGACTATCAACGCAACGAAGTGCTGATCGAAACCACGGTCAACGGCCCCACGTGGCTCGTGCTCGCCGACACGTACTTCCCTGGTTGGAAAGCCTTCGTCCGGCCAGCCGGAACCGATGAGAGTGCAGAGCGCGAAGTCCCGATCGCCCGCATTGCCGGGAATTTCCGGGGCGTGCTGCTCGAAGGGGACGATCTCGCAAGTGGCGCACTCGTGCGCTTCAAATACAGTCCCAACAGCGTGAAAGTCGGCGCATTCGTCTCCTTCCTCGCGGGGATGGTGGTGATTTTTCTCACGGTGGTGTGGGTGTGGCGGCTGGTGTATCACGAGCCGGATGCGCAATCGACGACGCAGCGGCTGGCTAAAAACAGCGTGGCCCCGATCCTGCTGACACTCTTCAACCGCATGGTAGAACTGGCCTTCGCCGCGTTGATGCTGCGCATTCTCGGCCCGGCCAACGTGGGCGATTACACTTACGCAATCAACATCTTTCTCTGGTTCGAAATTATCACCAACTTCGGGCTGGACGCCTATCTCACCCGCGAAGTGGCCCGCCACCGCGAACAGGCCGGACGCTATATGTTCAACACGACGGCAGTGCGCCTGGGACTGAGCCTGGCGGGCGTCCCGCTGCTGATCGGATTTATCGTGCTGCGGCAAACGCTTGTCGCCAACTTCGCCGCCCCGGCCTCCCGCCAGGCGATGCTCGCGCTGGTTTTGCTCTATGCCGGACTGCTCCCTAGCTCGATCTCCAAGGGGCTGACCTCGCTCTTCTACGCTTACGAAAAGGCCGAATATCCGGCAGCGGTTCAGACGATCTCCACACTCATACGGGTGACCGTACAAACCGCCGTATTGCTCACCGGTTGGGGGATCGTTGGTCTGGCGGGGTCTGCCATCGCCATCAATGTGATCACACTGGCGATTCTGAGCAGCGTCGCTGTCAAACTGTTCTTCCAGGCAAAGCGCCCGCAGTGGGACAATGACCGCAAACTGCACCGCGAGATGATGAGCGAGTCGTGGCCACTGATGATCAATCACTTCCTCGCCACCCTGTTCTTCAAAATCGATGTCTTTTTGATGGAGCCAATTCTAGGGAGCACCACGCTGGGGTTATACAGCATCGGCTACAAATTCCTGGATGCGCTGGTGGTCATCCCCTCGATGTTCACGCTGGCGCTGTTCCCGGTGATTTCGCGCCAGGCCCAGGAGGATCGGGCGGGATTCCTACGTTTCTACCGGCTCGGCGCAAAAATCCTGATGATGATTGCGCTGCCGGCAGCGATGATCGCCACGCTGGCCGCCTACGAGATGGTGCTGGTGCTTGGCGGCTCCGAATATCTGCCCGGCGGGATGATTGCCCTGCAACTGATGGCCTGGTCGATGCCGATTGGCTGGCTCAACAGTCTCACCCACTACGTCCTCATCGCCCTGGATCAGCAACGCTATCTCACCCGCGCCTTCATCATCGGGTTTGGCTTTACCTTGATCGCCAACCTGATCTTTATGCCGCTGTATGGCTATCAAGCCTCGGCGATCATCCACATCTTCGCGGAGTTGGCGCTGCTGATCCCGTTTTTGATCGGCGTGCGCCGCCACCTGCCCCAGGTAGGATGGCGGCAGGTACTCGGCAAGCCTATGCTGGCGACGGGGATGATGGGCGTTGCAGCCCTTATCCTGTTGCCGTTGGGACGCTGGGTAGCGCTGGCAGGCGCAATCGTCGTCTATCCTCTGGCAGTATGGCGCTTGAAGGTGCTCGCGCCGGAAGAACGGGAATCGCTCGCCCCCATCTTCCGCCGCCGCTGATATTGTTTCCCCTTCAAGAACGAGTATAATGCCAACGAGGATGAAAAATTCTAACCGCGAATCACGCGAATCTTCACTAATTTTAGGAAAGATTCTGCGAATGCAGACATTCGCGTAGATTCGCGAGATTAGTGGTTGGTTTTCGAAGGAGCAAAGACAGATGGAGCTTTCACAACTCGAACAGATGATCCGTTGGCTGGACGAGGAACGCAAGCGCGACAAAGCGCTCATCCTGGCCTTGCAAGAGCGCGTCGAGCAACAGATGCACACGATTGAGGCGCAGGCGGTCGAAATCGAACGCGTGCACCAGGACACCGTCGAATTGCGCACCGACTTGCGCCATACCGACGATTATCCACCCATGATCGAGAAGGTGAATCGTGACCTCAGCGGTATGCTTGAGGAATTCAAAGCGCTGGTGCGCCGCGAGAGAACTGAAAGTGAGCAATTACGCCGGGGAGAAATCGAGGTCGTCAACGAGCTACTGACCGATCTGGATAAGAAAGTGCGCGCGGTGCTGCGCTACGAAGAACCGCTCAAAGCACGTGAGGCTGGCGAACAACGGCTGCAGGGCCAAATTCAGGTAGTGTCCAACGCCATCGCCGATCTGACCAAGCGCACCGAAGACCGCCTGCAATCCATCGTCTACCTCGAAGAGCAACGCCGGGCCGACACGCGGCGCGTCGCCGCGGTCGAGGGCGAAATCCCAGGACTGCGCAAAAGCATTGACGAACTCACGGCCAAACAGGTGCGGCTCGAAGACAGCATCCGCAAGATTCCCGCGCGGGTGGAAGAGGCTGTCCAGATCGCCAAATCCTACGAGCCACGCATCGAAGAACTGCGCGTGGCCGACTTCCAACGCGAGCAGCGGGTGAAGCAATACATCGAGCAGGCCGCGCGCGTCGACGTCGAGTTGGGCCGCCTGGTCGAACAGACACAGAAATATGCCCTGCTCTACAATCAAAACAAGCAGGCGCTCGACGGGCTGGACGCCTTCCAGGTACGGCTAGAGAAGCGCCAAAACGAAATCGCCGAGATGCAGCGCCTCACCGAAGAACGGCTCCGCCGGCAGTGGGAAGAGTGGCAGGCCACCTTCGCACGTGACTGGCAGAAGCGCCTGGTGTCCGAGGAAGACCGCTGGCGGCGTCAGGACCTCGCCAATCAAAAGTCGGCGGAGCATTTCGCCGACCTCGACGAGCAGACAGAACTATACTACCACGAAATTGTGGCGCTATGGGAAGAGATGCGAGCGGCAGTCGATCGCTGGGGCAAAGCCATCCAGGAGACGCTCGCACCCAACCAGGAAGCGCCGGTTCAGCGGCTTAAAGCCTTGCGGCGGTTCGCGGAGGAGAAGCACAAGGAGTTGCTGTAGCAAATCACGAATGGCAAATGGCGCATCGGCAAAAGGGGAAAACGTTTTTGCCGATGCGCGTTTTATCAGATATGCCAGCACCCATCTACCATAACGCGGGAGATGCGGGTTTCGAGTAATGCCTCAGACGGTAGCGTGAAGATGTTATGGTCTAGCACGGCCAAATCGGCGACGTAGCCCGGCATGAGCAGTCCCATCCGCGACTCCAACCCGGCGGCGTAAGCCGCGCCCCAGGTATACGCGCGCAGCGCCTCCGGCAAAGTGAGCCGTTGTGCGGGATGCCAGCCTGCGGGGCCGGGGAAACCATCCTCGCGGCGGCGCGTCACGGCGGCGTACAGGCCAATGAACGGGTCGAAAATCTCGATCGGCGCATCCGAGCCGAAGGCCAGCACCGATCCGGCGTTTGCCACGGAACGCCAGGCGTAAGCATGCGGCGTGCGCTGCGGCCCCAGGTAACGGTCGGCCATCGCCATATCGTGGATGGCGTGGATAGGCTGCATCGAAGCCACGAATCCTGCCCGGCCCATCCGCGCCTGATCCTCAGGCCGCATCGACTGCACGTGCTCGATGCGATGGCGCAGCGCCGGGCTGAAGCCGCGCACAGCCTCCAAGGCATCCACAACGAGTGCATTGGCGCGGTCGCCAATCGCGTGGATCGCCAGCGCCAATCCGCCTGCCGCAGCCCGCTGCGTGATCTCGACAAGCTGCTCCGGCTCCAGAGTGAGCAACCCCACGTTGTCCGGCTCACCCTCGTAAGGCGCAAACATCGCACCCGTGCGCGATCCTAGCGCGCCGTCGGCGAAGAGCTTCAACCCGCCAAAACGCAGCCAATCGTCGCCATAGCCGCTGCGCAGGCCCGCATCGAGCACAGCATCCAGCGATTCCAGACGCACGTACTTGACGACATGCAGTTGCAAGCGTTTCTGGCGATGTAATTCCTGGAACGCAGCGAACGCGGGGACGCCATCGACATCGTGAACACCGGTAATGCCGAATGCCAAGAGGTGCGCTTGCGCCACATCCAGCGCATCCACAATTTCATCCAACGTTGCCGGCGGGATGACCGCCTGCACCAGACGTGTGGCGTCTTCGAAAAGCATTCCATCGGGCGAACCATCGACGTTGCGACCGAGCTTGCCGTACAACGGATCGGGCGTCTCAGCCGTGATGTTGGCCGCCCGCAAAGCTGCCGTGTTCACCACCCAGGCGTGCGCGTTCTTGGCGATCAAGGCCACCGGATGCTGCGGGGCCACGCGATCCAGTTCGGCGGCAGTAGGGAACCGTACATCATCCCACAAGGTCTGATCCCAGCCTCGTCCGATAATCCACGTGCCGGGGGGAAGCTCGCGCGCGCGCGCCGCCACTGCATCCAATAATACCGCGCGCGAAAGATCGCGCAAGTTCAGTTCGCGGAGGCTCAATGCATACCACATCGCGTGGATGTGCGCATCGGTAAGGCCGGGGATGACAAGCGCCCCACCCGGTTCCTCGACCACTGCGCCAGGGACAGCGGTCCAGGCCTCCGCTTCAGCGTCCAGTGCAGCGATCTTACCATCCACGATGGCCAACGCCCGCGCCCATGGCCGCTCCACAGTGCCTGTATAAATGCACGGATGACGCAAAACCTTTACATCCATCACCCTTTTCCGCAAACGAACGAAAGTACGCGAACCCTGTGCACCTAAAGCTGCGCCCGGTTCTCACAGGCCCAATAGATTGGCGATCCAGGCGATGCTGTAGCGCCCTGCCCAGGCCACGACGATCGCCTTGAATGTCTTGCCAGTCCACGTCGCCAGATAGAACTTCCACACGGGCATTCCCGTCGCGCCAGCCGCCATACCAGCCATGTCGAACAACGGCATCGGCACGGACCCCATCAAGAAGATGGTCAACATCCCGTGTTTGCGCACCCACCCTTCGATCTTGGGGTAGACTTTCCAGCGATCGACCAGATCCTCAATCGCATACCCGGCTAGATAGCCCCACAGTTCACCAAGCGAGTCGCCAAACCCGGCGCATAACCCGATCCACCAGGGAATGAGCGACGGCACCGATCCCATCGTGAAGGTAAACGCCAGGTGTGGAATCGGCAACAGCACTGTTGTACTCCCGATCCAGGCCATCAGGAACACGCCCAGATAACCCAGGCCGCTAAGACTTTCGAAAGTGATTTTCTCACGGTTGACCGCAATATAGGCGGTGAAGCCCACGAAAAACACTACTAACACAATGCGCAGAGCAGTTTTACGCGTTCCTCCCGCTGCCGAGAAGCTCTTCTGAGACGGTTTGGCTGGAGGGAGACCTTCCAGCGCGACATCGATGTGTTCGACCGGTGAGGAGTCGTTCATAGCGTCAGGGAGGTACCCAGGCGTATCACACGCGCTGTGCCGGTGAAGCCCTGGGCGGCATTACAACTATCCACCACCAGCGATGCTCGTTGCAACACCCAGCCATAATCCACGTTATGATGCCCCGTCACAATGACAACCACATCGGTGGCCTGAAGCACCTCATCGATCAGCGGTGTGGATTCGAGCGTCAGCGCATTGTTGTAGAAGACATTACCACCCACGTGGAATGTTGGCACAAAGGGATCGTGGTATTGCACCTGCGCGCCGCGGCCCAGTAACAGTTCGATGATGCGCTCGGCAGGGGTATTACGCGAGTCGCCGATGTCGGGCTTGAAGGCGACGCCGAGCACAAGCGTACGCGCGCCATGCAGGGATTTGCCCTCCACGCTCAGGCCGCGCGTGACCAGATCGACCACGTGATAGGGCATCGTTTCGTTGGTCTCCGCCGCCAGTTCGATGAAGCGCGTGTAGAAGTCATACTCGCGCGCTTTCCACAGCAGGTAGTAGGGGTCGATGGGTATACAATGCCCCCCCACCCCTGGCCCGGGGCTAAACGGCATGAAGCCAAACGGCTTGGTTTTCGCCGCATCAATCACCTCCCAAACGTCAATGCCCATGCGCTCGGCCAGTTGCGCCATCTCGTTGACGAGGGCGATGTTCACCGCGCGGAAGGTGTTTTCCAGCAGCTTGGTCAACTCGGCAGCCGAGGGGGACGACACTTCGTGCACCGGTGCACCCATCTGCCGCAACAGCGCAGCGGCGACGGCAGTCGCATTCGGTGTCAATCCGCCGACGACCTTGGGGGTGTTATAGGCGCTCCAATGCTTGTTGCCGGGATCGATGCGCTCCGGTGAGAAGGCCAGGTAGAAATCGTCAGCGGCGGCGCTCAGGCCGCTCACGCGTTCCAGAATTGGCTGCACCACTTCGGTCGTGGTGCCGGGATAGGTGGTGGATTGTAGCACGACCAACTGGCCTGCGCGCAGGTACGGCGCGATGCCCTCCGTGGCGGAGACGATGTAGCTCAGATCGGGATTGCGCTGGATGCTGTACGGCGTGGGCACGCAGATGAACACCGCGTCGCAGTCGCGGACAACGGCGTAATCGACGGCAGCGCGCAAGCGGCCCTCCTGCAAATGCGGCAGCAGTTCGGCGTCGGCGACGTCTTCGATGTAGCTGCGCCCCGCGTTGAGCTGTTCTACACGTCCGGCGTCAATCTCGACACCGATTGTCACAAAGCCGGCTTTGGCGAAGGCCAAAGCCAGCGGCAATCCCACGTACCCCATACCTACAACGGCGACCTTAGCCGTGCGATAGGTAATTCTATCCGACAACGATGTGTTCATCATTCCTCCACACAAGATAAAGGTGCAACGCGCTGGCCTTACCTAAAGTGCGTTACACCTTTCAGGCTGAACTTCCCAAAGCTCTCTATTCTCTAGCAATACGTTGCGCCAACAAAGCGAGTTTCACTTCCACTTCGTACCAACTGATTTCCGAGAGGCCAAGTTTGTGACGCAATTCGGCACGGTCCATATCCGCCGCGAAGTCGCGCGCGGCACACGTCCAGCGGAGCATCTCGAAGGTGATGCGCGGAATTTCCGCTTGCGCGCCCCGCGTCTGCGCGGCCTGCGTCTGCGCGGCCTGCGTCTGCGCGGCCTGCGTCTGCGCAGCAATGTCAGTAAGGATGTATTCCAGGTTACGCGCGCTCCACGGGAAGAGGAACTGGCGCGATGGATACTGTTCCAGGTACTCCTGTAAGGCAATGGGCCACCCCTTCGGCAACGCGATGCGGCGCTCCTTATGGCGGCGGCGCGCTTCTTTATAGCGGATCCACAACGCCGGGTGTTGCGGGTCGGTCAGGTCGATGTGATTGATATGGAGGTTAACGCATTCGCTTTTCTTGATGCCGGTATGCAGGATCAGAGTGAAGAGCACATGCGGACGGGCGTCGGGTTTGCGCGACTCGACACCCACACGCAACGCCTGCGTCACGGCCAACGCCGCGTTGATTTGCGCGCCGGTCAGAATCTCCGGCATAGGCGCAGTGATCGTTTGATGAATCAATGGCGCCGCAGCGTCACGGGGGACAACACCTTCTTCCGCCAGCCAACCGAAGAAGACCTTGAGCGTTGTGATACGACGCTCAAGGGTTTTAGGACTGCACGGTACACCTCGCGAGGAACTCATCCATTTGATGAAAGCGTTTAAGGTGGCGGGTGAGATTTCGCCAATCGCCTGTATGGGGCTGAGGTAATCGCTGAGGATTTGCATATCCAACCGGAACGCCTGCTGCGTGTTCTCGGTAAAACCACGCGACTGCATGTACTTCTCGAAAGCGCCCAGCGCGATATTGAGCGGCGAACGGGCCGTCAAGTCCGCCGCCGCCGAAAGGGGCTTCGCTGCGGGTGGGGCCGGTTCTGCCTGAAATAGCGACAACTGCTGTGTTGCGTGCTCTTGATCATCTACTATCATATCTCTATTATATTCCATTGAGGGTAGGCACAAGTCGAAAATTGACATACGTTTTTCTTCTTTTTTGTGGTATACTGAGGCGCAGAATACGATTCTGAGTACGCATTATAGAAATCGCGGTTAATCGCCATTTGTCATTTTGAGGAGATACTTATGTCACTGGATGTTAACGCCATTCGGCAAGAATTCCCGATCTTCGAACGTAAAATAAACGGCAAGCGCCTGGTCTTTTTGGACAGCGCCGCCAGTTCGCAAAAACCGCGCGCCGTCATCGGTGCGATGATGCACACGTACATGCATAGCTATGCCAACGTCCACCGGGGACTATGTTCCCTGGCAGAAGAGGTCACCGCCGCCTACGAAGACGTCCGGGCGAAAATCGCGCGCTTCATCAACGCACCAGACCCCGCCGAAATCGTCAACGTGCGCAACGCCACGGAGGGGTTGAACCTGGTCGCTTACAGTTGGGGCGAGACGCACATTCAGGCTGGTGATCGCATCGTCATCACGGAGTTAGAGCACCACGCCAACCTGGTCCCCTGGCAGCAGTTGGCGCAGCGCAAGGGTGCCGAACTGGCCTATATCCCAGTGAACGACGCAGGCGAACTAGAGCTAAATGCCCTGCCACCCTTGCTCGCGGACGGGCGCACCAAAGTCGTCGCCTGCTCGGTGAGGTCCAATGTGCTCGGCGCGCTGCCGCCTGTCAAGCGCGTGGCGGAGATGGCCCACGCCGCCGGGGCACTGGTGGTGATGGATGGCGCGCAGGCCGTGCCGCACCAACCCGTCGATGTGCAGGCGTTTGGCGCCGACTTTATGGCGTTTTCCGGGCACAAGATGTGCGGGCCGGGTGTCGGCATTCTGTGGGGCCGCTACGAGCTGCTGGAAGCGATGCCACCCTTCCTCTATGGCGGGGATATGGTTCGCACCGTCAAACGCGACTACGCCAGGTGGAACGACGTGCCGTACAAGTTCGAGGCGGGAACCCCCGCCATTGCCGAGGTTATCGGGTTGGGTGCGGCGGTGGATTTTCTCAATGCTATCGGGATGGAGGCCATCCACGCCCACGAACAAGAAATCGTCGCGTACGCATTGGCGCGTCTGGCGGAGCTCCCCACGGTCCACGTGCTCGGTTCTGGCGATGGGAAGCACAACAGCACGCCAGAGCACAGCGGGGTTGTGTCATTTTGGATGGACGGCCTCCACCCGCACGACGTCTCCGCCATTCTCGACACCGAAGGTGTCTGCGTGCGCGCCGGATATCATTGCGCGCAACCGATCCACGAACGCTACGGCGTGCCCGCCAGCACGCGCGCCAGTTTCTACATCTACAATGACAGAGATGACGTAGATGTGCTGATCGAAGCGCTCCACAAGGCTATCAAGGTGCTAGGCAGATAGGATTAGGAGGAACCATGAGTAGTGATTTATATCGTGAACAATTACTGGACCACTATCACAACCCCGAAAACTTCGGCGTGCTGGACAATGCCGATGTCGATATCGAAATGGACAACCCCACATGTGGGGATATGATCCACCTGACGGCGCGCCTCGACAGTGCCGGACGCGTCGCCGAGGTGATGTTCGAAGGGCAGGGCTGCGTCATCAGCATGGCCTCGGCGTCGATGTTCACCGAGCACGTCAAGGGCAAAACGATGGCCGAAATCGCCGCGATGGATCTCTCCGATATCGAGGGGATGATGGGTGGCGTGAAGCTGAGTATGGGCCGGGTGAAATGCGCTCTGCTGCCGCTGAATGCGATGAGGCAAGGGCTAAAGGAAAGTAAAGACGCGGTCTAACCGTGTGTCATTGGCACCGCTGATACAACTGGACGGGCGCAGTGAACTGCGCCCGTCCTTTCTTGTGGCTCAACAAGGTCATCCCGCAGCGCCGTCACCTGAACGGCGAGGGCATCATCACGACCTGCTGGATGCGCACCGAGATGGCCTCAGGGATGACATTTTGAATGATGACCCCGTCCGGAACCTTCACCATCGGAATAATGTTGTAGTCGCCAGGCATCAGGTTGGTCAGGTCCAACACGACCTCCACGTTCTCCACCTGCAGCTGCTCCATCACCGCCAAAGGCCCGCTCAGGATGAGTACAGCGGTCTCGACACTAGGGGTAGCGGTCATGTCGGGGAATAATCCGCGCAGTGTCGGCGTCACTGCCAGTGTCAACCCACTCTGAATGGCCTCGATGGTCAAGCTAACCGTCACGTAGGGACGCGGCGGGGAAATGAGAGATAGCCCCTCCGGCATCTGCAAAGCCACAGTCGTTGTCAGACTTTGCGTCAACGTTTCCAGGCTAACAGGCTGTGTAAGCAAATAGCCAGGCGCTTCGCGCACCCGCTCAACGCGCCCGTAGACTTTGACGATCTGCGGATCGACCACGAGATTGGCAATGCGGTAGCCAGGAGCCGGCTGGCCTTCCCACGAAATGGTCACCGCGAGATCGCGCACATATCCTAACGGCGAAATCGGCGCGTTGATGGTCACGGCCTTGGGGATGGGTTCGACGTTGGCGACCGGGGCCTCATTCTGATCGAGAAGCAGCGGCGGATAATCCCCACGGACATCGCTCTGTTGTCCCTGAACAGAGATCGTGACCTGCGCCTGCGTCACCATGTCAACCCACGAGGCAGGGCCACGCACACGCACAGCCTGCGGCACCACCTCAGGTTCATCGGCCCTGAAGCCAAAGAGCGGTGTCCCTTCCAGCCGGGTGGTCACCGTGATCTCTTTTTCGGCAATGTGCTCAACGGTGAGACTGATGTCCGATGGCGTAATTTTCAGCACTTGCACAGGCGCAACCTGGACATCGACCTTGATAGGCACGGTCAGGGTCCCGGTGGTCACATTAGACAGATCGATATAGGCCCGCAGGTTAGCGGAGGTCAATGTTTTCCACACGGACTGAGGCGCCCGCAACTCGACGCGCACGCGGGTTCCGTTCATCTCGTAAGCAACCATGCCCTCATCCAGGCCGGTTGTTTCAATCGGAATCGATGTACCAAAAGGCGCGTCCTGGGTGGGGTCCTTGGCCTCCGTGGCAACGGCCCAGAAAAAGAAAGCCAGGAGAAACGAGAGAAATACCGAACCGAGATTGCGTCCCAGCCAGCGACTCATACCCGCAAGCCCTCCTCGATCTCTCGGATAGGCCGCACAGGAGTACGGCTCGCCCGGCGGAAGATTCCACGGGACGAGCGAACCTTAGGAACGAGGAAGGCGCGCAGAATGGACTCCAGCCGCCTGGCATCGATATCCCGGATGATGCGGCCGTTGTGCGTCAACGAAATCTGCCCGCGTTCCTCTGACACCACAACGGCGACGGCGTCACCTTCCTCCGTGACGCCGATGGCCGCACGGTGCCGCAGGCCGAGTTCGCGATCCGCCAGAAACGCAGCCGTCAAAGGCATGACACAGGCAGCCGCGGCCAACCGCCCATTGCGGATAATGATCGCGCCGTCGTGCAGGATGACGTGATGATCAAAAATCGACATCAGCAGCTCCGGCGTCACCTCCGCATCGACCAACACGCCGGTATCGACGTACTCTTGCAGGCCGGTCTGGCGTTCGAAAACGATCAGTGCTCCCACATTATGCGCTGCCATATGTGTGACGGCCTTAACGATATTCGTAATCATCGTCTCCAACCTTGCGTTGTCGCCACGCTCGACCAACAGGAGCGGGCTGCGGCCCAGTTGTTCGAGTGCACGGCGCAATTCCGGCTGGAAGAGCACCGGAATGCCTACCAGGAGTGCCGGGAGCAGGCTCTCGATCAGCCAAGAAAAAGCCCGCAATTGTACCAGGCGCGTGAGCAAAGCCAGCGAGATGAGCAGGGCGGTGATACCGCGCACCAACGGAACGGCGCGTGTCCCCTTAATGGCGTAGAAGACCAGGAAGAAGAAAAACGCCACAATCAGGATATCCAGGCCGTCAATCCAGGTGAGACGCTCAAGCAGCCACACTAAATTCCACATCGCAAATCAAAACCCAAAAGCTCCCAGGTTATGCACTAGAACGCAACATCCCCGTCTGCAGTGGTGGTTCATGTCCAGTTAATTCGCGGTAGAGATCGACATAGCCCTCCCGATTGGGTGGTTCCAAAGCCAGGAGGGCGGTGACCGTCTTGATCGCCGCCTCTTTCTGCCCCGCGTCGAGTTGCAGCCCGCCCAACACATCCAGATGTTCCAGGGCTTTCTCACGCTGGCCGACATTGAGATACAGTTGTGCCCCTCTGGCACGCAAAGGGATGTTGTCAGGTTCGTTGGCGATCAAATCCTCCAACACGATCAACGCACGATCGACATTGCGCCCCTCAAGGTACAACTTGATCAACTTATCAAGGGCGTTCAGTCCTAAATGTGGGCGACCGGTGCGCGGATATAAGCGATAAAGCGCCAGATAAGCCCGCTCGTCGGCCGGATCGATGCGCAGGATGGACTCATTGTTCTTGATCGCAGCCAGCCAATCCAATCGCTGCAGATCGAGGTCGGCCATTTTGTGCAAAATGCGGACTTCCCACTGCTTTTCTGGAGCGCCACGCGATGCCAGGCGCAACGCTTCGGTATACACGTCGCGGGCGCGCTCCGGCTGCGCCAGTTGGTAGTATGCGTCCGCCATTTGCAAATACTGGCTAAGCGCTTCGTCGATTTGTCCCCGTTGCGTCAGCAATTCGATGACCCGTTTGTGGATGACAATATCGACGGGAGACAATTGCAGAATCTCACGGTAGGTCGCCAGCGCTTGCAGGGTTTGACCGCGGACCTCGTAAGTGCGCGCTATCGTCTGAAATTTGGCAATCGCCTCATCAATACGCCCCGCCTCTTGCAACAGACTGGCCAGGAGATAGTGCAACGGCAGATAATCGGACGCCTTGCTGAGCGTGTGGAACAGCTCCTCCAAAGCGCTGTAGACTTTGTTGCGCCGCTGATACTCCTGCGCCAGTGCAACCGAGCGCAAAATGTTCGACGCGCCGGGCATACTGACCAACTCACCCAGGCTGAGCACCGTGCCCGAACGCGAGAGGGCATCCAAACGCTTGCGCGCTTCGAGCGATTTGTCCTCCCAGCCACGTCGCCCCAAAAAATCAACCAGCGATTCACTTAACCCTCGCGCGCGGTCGGGGTCTCCAGCGCTGACCAGGTTTTGCGCTACACTCTGATAGACGCGAATCAGATCATCGGCGTGTTCGCGCTCGATCGTGGCCAGATCGACGATTTTCACCGCTTCCCAGAAGTGCTTCAAAGCTTCGGCAAAATCCCCCTGCGCCTGGTAACATTCGCCCAGGGCAAACTGGCTGCCCAGAATGTATTCGGGATCCGAGAGCGATTTGTTCAACTGGGTGATCGCTTCAGCAAAACGCATTTGCTCCTTGTAAAGCAGTCCCAGATTGAAGTGAATGGAAGGCATCGAGACGCCAGCTTTGTTTAGCTGTTCATACGCCTGAAGCGCCGCCGCCAAATCGCCGCGTGTCTGCGCGTCGACGGCTTTTCCGATGAGCAGATCGACCTCCATCTGCGAGATGCCTTGCACCTGGGGTTTGTCTTCCGCGAAAATGGCCTCGGCCAATTTTGCCAGCGCGCGCTGCCGGGCGATGTCGGCAGGACTGCCCTCATCCGGCGCTTCCACATCCAGACCCTCCAGGCTCTCGCCTAGAGCACCCACGGTTTCAATCCGTGGCGGTTCGGGAATGGAACGCTGGCTTTGGAGCAGCATCATCGTCTGCCCTATGCGCGGCTCATGCGGGATGAATGCCTGCATTTGACGGCATATCTCGATGGCCCAGTCGGGGTGCGTCTGCTGGTAGAGATAAGCCAGCCACAGCGCCGCCAGTACGGCCTTATCCACAAACTTTTCCTGTTGATAGTACTGCAGGAGGTCGCGCCAGACCTTGTCGTTGCCCGGTTCGAGCCGAGCGGAAGACTCGAGCGCCGCAACGAACTTTCCCCTGACGTTCTGCTTGCCGTACCGTTGCGCGGCTTCGTAATAGGTGGCGGCAGCTTGCGCAGTGTCGCCGTTGCGCTCGTTGATCTCCGCGATGCGCTCATACGGGCCAGGGTCGGAAGGGTTCAGCGTGGTGAGGCGTTGATAGACTTCGAGCGCCGTCTCCAGGTCTTCAGCATTGAACAACGCCCAGGCATAGCCCATCAGTGCCGAGACATCGTCGGGGAATTCGGCCAGGGCGCGTTCATAGAAGCGCACCGCGTCCTCCCACTTCTCGTCCCAAACACAATCGTTCGCCTTTTGAATGGCCTCATCAAAGCGTAAGCGGTTACCGGCCAATGCACACCCCCTGTTTGAGCTATTAGCTGTTAGCTATCAGCAGTCAGTATCTTTTTCCAGCGCCCACACCAGGATGGCCTTCTGCGCGTGCAGACGATTTTCAGCCTGATCGAACAACACCGAGTGCGGGCCATCGGCGACGGCGTCGGTGATTTCCTCGCCGCGATGGGCGGGCAGGCAGTGCATCACAATAACGTCAGACTTGGCGCACGCCAGCTTGGCATCGTCCACGCGGTAGGCCGGGAATAGTTTGCGGCGTTGCTCTGCCTCAGCCTCCTGGCCCATGGAGGTCCAGGTGTCGGTATAGATCACATCGGCATCCTGCACCGCCATCATAGGATCATCCACCACCTCGATAGTGGAACCGCTGTGCGCTGCCAACCGCCGGCCCATATCCCAGATCGCGGGATGCAGTCCGTAGCCTTTGGGCGCAGAAAGCGTGTAATCCATACCCAAAAGCGTCGCGCCGTACAGCAATGAGGTTGCCACGTTGTTGCCATCGCCCAGATACACGAGCTTCTTGCCCTTGAAGCCGCCCTTGTGTTCCAGAATCGTCAGGAAATCCGCCATGCCCTGGCAGGGGTGCGAGTAGTCCGAAAGGCCGTTGATCACCGGCACAGTCGCGTCTTTTGCCAGCGCCACCACATCCGCGTGCCCAAAAACGCGGGCCATCACGACGTTGACGTAGCGCGAAATGACGCGCGCCACGTCGGCCACGCTTTCGCGCTTGCCCAACTGAATCTCATCCGGGGAGAGATAGAGTGCGTTGCCGCCGAGTTGCAGCATCGCCACGTCGAAGGAAACGCGGGTGCGCAGGCTCGGCTTCTGAAAGATCATCCCCAGGACTTTGCCCTTGAGGTAAGGGGTCTCTTCGCCCGCTTTCCACGCACTCTTGATGCGCACGGCCAAATCGAGCAGCGCCTGCATCTGCTGTGACGTGAGGTCGGCCAATGTTAGGAAGTGTCTCATCGTGTCTGCCTCCTGATCAGGTTGTGGTTTGAATAAGTCGCTATGCCTATAGTATACCACGAAGGACATTAACAGGAAAAGCGCATCAAGGGCCTTGCCGAGCTGTTACACTTGTCACTTACAGAGTAGTCCGATGCATATTGGCACTTATTAACCGTGGTGCTATACTCTAGCTGTCAACGGATTTCAGCCGGTTCTTCGACCTGCGACCCGCAACTTTTAGTTTTCGACTATTCTCAGTTTGAGGAGGGAATGATGATCAAAGCAGGGTTGATTCTTGGCGCAGTGATGTTGGTTTTAGGCATTGGCAGCAGTCTGATCTCGCCGCTGTGCGTGCCATGCCTGGCGGTCATAGCAGGCATCGGCGCCGGCTACCTGGCAGGTGTCTTCGACAAGCCGCTCACTTCTGGAGGCGGCGCCAAAGTCGGCGCAATCGCGGGCGCCATCGGTGGCGCGGGCGCGCTGCTCGGGCAAATCATCGGCGGCATTCTCAACGTTCTGTTGGTTGATCCGCAAAATGTCATGAACATGATGGAACAGCTCGGTTTTCCGAGCACTTACTACGATCCCAGCGTCATTCAGTTAGGCCAAATTGGCGGTGGCGTGTGCTTCGGCCTGCTCGACATCGTGCTCATGGCCGGTCTTGGCGCGCTCGGCGGCATCCTCTGGCAGCAGATCGCTGGGAAGAACACAAATAGCAATTAGCCTTCAGTATTTAGCTGTCAGCTACAGGCCACGTCAGGCTGAAAGCTGAATGCTGACGGCTGTAAACTGACAACTGACGGCTTCAAAGGAGTTAACCTATGACTGAACAAAAACTGGTTTGGATCGAAGAGGAAGTCGCCGCGTTAAAAGAGAGCGGCCTGTTCATCAACCTGCGCACCATCGATTCCCCGCCCGGCGCTTGGATGACGGTGGACGGCAAACGCGTGCTCAATCTCTGCACGAACAACTACCTGGGCCTCGCCGACGACGCCCGCCTGAAGGACGCCGCCAAAGCCGCCATCGACCGTTTTGGCGCGGGGCCGACGGCGGTGCGCTCCATCGCCGGGACGCTCTCACTCCACAAGGAACTGGAACGCACAATGGCAGAATTCAAGCGTGTGGAAGACGCACTCTACGTGCAGGCCGGCTTTGTTGCCAACCAGGCTGCGATCCCGCCGCTGGTCGGCAAGGAAGACGTCATCTTCTCGGACCGGCTGAACCATGCCAGCATCATCGACGGCGCGCGGTTGAGCCGCGCCAAAATCGTCGTCTACGAGCATTGCGATCCCGCCGATTTGGAGGCGAAGGTCAAGGAAAACCTGCCGCAGTACCGGCGCGGGCTGGTGGTGACCGATGGCGTCTTCTCGATGGACGGCGACATCGCGCCGCTGGACAAGATTTACGAGGTAGCCGAAAAATACGGGCTGTTCACGATGGTCGATGACGCGCACGGCGAAGGCGTGCTCGGGCATGGCGGGCGCGGAATCGTCGATCACTTTGGACTGCACGGCAAATTCGACGTGGAAATCGGCACGTTCTCCAAGGCGTTCGGCGTGGTGGGCGGCATCGTCGCCGGGAAGAAGCTCATCGTCGACTTCCTACGCCAGCGCGCGCGCCCGTTCCTCTTCTCCAGCGCCGTCACCCCCGCTGACACCGCCGCGTGCCTCGCCGCCGTGCAAATGCTCGCCGCCTCGACCGATTTGGTTGAGCAGTTGTGGAAAAACACGGAGTACTTCAAGGGGCAGATGAAGGCGCTTGGCTTCGATGTGGGCAAAAGCGTGACGCCGATCACACCGGTGATGCTCGGCGAGGCGAAGCTGGCGCAAGCGTTCAGCCGCCACCTCTTCGAGGAAGGCGTCTTTGCCATGGCGATTGGCTTCCCCACCGTCCCGCAGGGCCTCGCCCGCATCCGCGTGATGGTTTCTGCCGCGCTCTCGAAGGACGATATGGACTTCGGGTTGGAGAAGTTTGCGAAAGTCGGGAAGGCGCTGAACGTGATTTCGTGATACGAGTTAAGAGTTGAGAGTTGAGAGTTGAGAGTTGAGAGTTAAGAGTTGAGAGTTGAGAGTTGAGAGTTAAGAGTTGAGAGTTGAGAGTTGAGAGTTGAGAGTTAAGAGTTGCGCGTAACGCGCGTCTATTGCTTTCTGTACTGCATCGTAATCCGCCGGTAGCTCTATCGGCGGATTTGCGTATTGGGCGATGATGTCCGCCAGCGCGCGGTCGTGATATTTCACTTTGAAGTCGGTGAATTTGAGGCCGTGGGCGGTGGAGATGACCACCACGCGGTCGTCGGCCTGGATTTCGCCGCGGTCGATGAGCTTGAACAACGCCGCCAGCGCGACGCCGGTGTGCGGGCAGCAGTACATGCCGGTGCGGTCGGCGCGGGCGGCAGCATCGGTCAACTCATCCTCGGTGGCTTGCTCGACGATGCCGTCGAAGGCGGTCAGCGTTTTGACGGCGCGCTCGTAGCTCACCGGGTCGCCAATCTGGATGGCGCTGGCGAGCGTCTTCTGCGCCTGCACCGGGCGGTATTCGCGGAACCCGGTCTGGTAACTCAGGTAAAGCGGGTTGGCGCGCGCGGCCTGCGCGCAAGCGATGCGCGGTAGCTTGTCGATCAGCCCTAACGCCTTCATCAGCAGGAAGCCTTTGCCCAATGCGCTGACGTTGCCCAGGTTCCCGACCGGGATTACAATCCAGTCGGGCACCTGCCAGTCGAACTGCTGCACGATTTCGATAGCAACCGTCTTCTGGCCCTCCATGCGCAGCGGGTTCATCGAATTGGCGAGGTAAAGGGTGGGATCGGCGGCGATCTGCTGCACGATGCGCATGCAGCCGTCGAAATCGGTGTCGAGCGAGAGGACGAGCGCGTTGTTGGCGATAGGCTGAATCAACTGCGCGGTGGAAACCTTGCCCTTCGGCAGCAACACCACGGCGGGGATGTCCGCCGCCGCCGCATACGCCGCCAGCGCTGCCGACGTGTCGCCCGTGGAGGCGCACGCGACCGCGCGAATCGGTTTGCCGTCAGCCCGCATCTGTTTAACGACAGAGACGAGCACCGTCATCCCCAAATCCTTGAACGAGCCGGTGTGACTGTTGCCGCACAGTTTCACCCACAGGTCCGAGACGCCGATCTCCTTGCCCAACCGCTCTGCCCAGAAGCAGTTGGTGTGACCCTCGTACATCGACACGACATTTTCGTTGTCGATCTGCGGCGCAACCCACTCTTTCTTGCCCCACACGCCGCTGCCGTAGGGCCATTCGGTGGTGTGCGCGCGTTTCTCGAAAAGTTGCTTCCATTCGACGGCGCTGCGATCCCGCAACGCATCGATGTCGTGCGCCACATCCAACAAGCCGCCGCAATCCTCACAGCGATAGGCGATATCGTAGATCGAGTAGCGCCGCCCACACCCACGCACACATTCGAGCCAGCTATTGTATGCCATTTTTCCCTCCCTCAAAAACAAACCGCTAATCTCGCTAATCTACGCGAATCTTCTTATGGTTAGCGAAGATTCGCGTGATTCGCGGTAAAAATCTGGCAACCGAGGCATAAACAGTCTTGTGTCGTTTTTCGTTGACGATCCACAAATCAAACAAGGCGATACCGGCCCAAAGACAAAGGCCGATCTCCAACCCCATGCGCGGCAGGTTGGTCAACGACAGACTGAACGTCTCGGCGAAGCCGTAGTCATAGGGAAATTCGTATTGCACGAACGGGTACAGATAAGGGACGACGCCCCCGAACTCCCCAAAAAGGTGCAGCAAGTAGCCGAGTGCCCAACTCCACGCGGGTCGTTTCCCCCAGATCAGATAAACGAGCGCTATCGAGACAGCCGCAGCGATCAATGTGTGCCCCATCCAGCGGCTCCCTTCGCCCTGATTGAACACATAATGCGCGACCTTATCCACCACGTCCGGCACGACGGCGGCAGCCATCACCGGCACAAAATCGGCCTCGAGGTAACGATGGGCCAATGCCGAAACTGCCACGTGTCCAAAGATCATCGGATACCCTCTTGAACCTCAACGGATTTAGCGGATGAAACGGAAGTTTCCATTGAAATCCGTTCAATCCGTTGGGGTGTACGGACGGCCCAAGCCGCCCACCCTAGTAGCGCCAATTCTAGAGCAATTTCGGCCGGGTTTTGCAATCTGCGCAGTAGAATTTCCCAGAAGCCCGGCGACGGCTCGAAGTTGTATTGCATGAACGGATACAGCCACGGGACATCCCCGCCCACATCGGCCACGAGATGCCCCAGGTAGCCTACGGCCCAACTCCACGCGGTCTGCCGTCCCCACAGCAGCCGCACGACGACGGTCGAAACAGCCAGAGCGAGCAAGGTGTGGCCCCACATCCGCCCGCTCGGCATGAGATTTAGCCCCTGACACAGCGCCTTGTCCACCACGTCGGGAATGACGCCGGCAACGATGACCGGAACCAGATCAGCCTTCAGATAGCGATGCGCCAAAACCGAGACGCCCAGATGGCCGACCAGCATTACGCCCCCACCACGTGCGTTAAAGTTTGATGGATCGGCGCACAGCCGGCGGCGCGCAGATCTCCGGGCGGCAAGGAGGCTTCGTCGGGCTTGTCCGAGAGCGCAAAGAGCAGCGCGCCCCGATCACGCCAGCCCAGCATCAGCTCGCGCACTTCGTGGGTGAGGCAGATTTCGCGCGCCAGCAAATCCTCCGGCGCGGCGTCCAGCGGTAGCACGCCCATGCGCCCAACCGTCTCGCGGTATTCGTTGTAGCGGAACGCTTTGAAGGGCGTGGGATCGCCGGCCCGCACCAGCGCGTAGATGTCGCTGTGCAGCGCGCGCAGGTTGGCGGGCAACTCGGCGGTCCGCGCATCGACGGCGCGGATGAACTGGGCGAACGCCTGTATCCGCCCGGCGCGGACGTCGTCCACGAGCGCCTCACGCTCGTACAGGCCGCTGCCTACGATCAGGCAGATGTAGGCCAGGTAGTCCTGGTTATCGGCGGTGAAGGGGTGGAATTCAGGCTGGTTGAGCTGATCGTAGGCCGCCTGGAATCGCTCCGGGTCGAACGCCGCCCCCAGCAGATCGCCGACGGTGCGCCGCACCGCCGCCACCCGCGCCGCGTCGATGACGCGATCGTTGCGCCCGCGCGCGCCAAGCGTCGTCTTGTCCAAGTCTAGGACGACCGCCGTGTTTTCGTCCACCGGAAAGCCTTGTGCGTGGCAGAACGCATCGAACTCCGCCAGCAGCGTCCAGCGATTCGCCAGGTAGAGTGGATAGTCATCCAGCGCTGTGACCTCGACCTGGGCAGGCGCTGGCTTTTCCGCCCCGATAAAGGCGACACCGGGCCAGTTCCCCGCGCGGCAGATGTTGGCGAAGGCCGTGCCGTCATTCAGGCGCGTGTCGCCCACGAAGATCAGGCGCGAGATCGACGTTCCCGGCGCGTCGAGGGCGCGGGCCAGGCGCAGCAAGTGGGCAATCGCCCGCGCATAATCCGCCTCACTCTTACGTGGGATCGTGTTGGCGGGAATCCCCACCTCCGCGCGCATCTCAGCCAGGCGCGGCAGACACCCATCAGCGGCATCCAAATTCCGGTACACAATCCGATCCCCGACAAATTCAGAGACCGACGTCAAACCATAGTTTTGCATAACAGCACCTCAGCGAATGAGCGAATGAGCGAATCAGCGAATGAGCGAATGGGCGAATGGGCGAATCAGCGAATCAGCGAATGGGCGAATCAGCGAATGGGCAAATAGGCAAATGGATGAATTGCCCTGCCGCCTTCTATCCTGCATCTTGCACCCTGCATCTTGCATCTTGCACCCTGCACCCTGCATCTTGCCCCCTGCACCCTGCATCTTGCACCCTGCACCCTGCATCTTGCCCCCTGCCTCTTGCCCCCTGCATCTTGCCCCCTGCCTCTTGCCCCCTGCATCTTGCCCCCTGCATCTTGCATCCTGCATCTTGCTATCTTTCCACGTACCCTGTCGCCACCAGCAATTCCGCGTTGAGAATCGCGCCGCTGGCAGCGCCGCGCAGGGTGTTGTGGCTGACGGTCGTCATGCGGATGTCCAGCAGCGGGCAGGGGCGCACCCGGCCCACGGAGATCGCCATACCGCCCTCGGCGTCACGGTCGCGGCGGGGCTGTGGGCGATCCGGCTCGGGCCGCACGACGAGTGGGCGCTCTGGCGCGCTTGGCAAACCGCGCGTGATCTCCGCGCCGCGAAAATCGCGCAGTGCGGCGATGACGTCCTCCACCGTCGCGGGACGCTCGAAGCCGACCGACAGGCTGACCGTATGCCCATCGAAAACGGGAACGCGGTTGGCATGCGCGCTAAGGCCGATGTCGGCATCCACGCCGCGCCCATCCACCACGCGACCGAGCATCTTGCGCAGCTCTTGCCCGAATTTCTCTTCCTCGCCTGCAATGTAGGGGATGACGTTGTCCAGGATGTCGAGGGAGGCCACGCCGGGATAGCCCGCGCCGGAGACGGCCTGCATCGACGCCATGAAGACCTTGCGGACGCCAAACGCCACATCCAGCGGCTTGAGCGGCAGCGCCACGCCTGCGATCGTGCAGTTGGAGTTAGCGACGATGAAACCGGGCCAGCCACGCCCGGCGCGCTGCGTTTCGATCAGCGCCACGTGATCGGCGTTGATCTCCGGGATGAGCAACGGCACGTCAGCCACGGGGCGGTACGCCGAAGCATTCGTGCATACAGCGTATCCAGCTTGCGCAAACTGTGGCTCGATCTCGTGCGCCACATCCGCCGGCAGCGCGGAAAAGACCAGTTTCGCGGGCAGGTTCGGTTCCAGCGGCTGCACCATCATCTCGCTCACAACGGGCGGTGGATCGCCGGGGATCACCCACTTGCAGACGTCGGTGTACCGCTTTCCCGCGCTCCGCTCCGACGCCGCCAGCGCCGTCACCTCGAACCACGGATGCCCCGCCAGCAACTGAATAAACCGCTGCCCTACCGCGCCCGTCGCGCCCAAGACGCCAACAGGAATTTTACGACTTACCATTGATCACCTCGCTGTGAAGCTGTCGCACGGCGTCGGTGGCCTGGTCGGCAGCGACGACGAGGGAGATGCTGCACTCCGACGATCCCTGCGCGATGGCGATGACGTTGATCGCCTTCTGCGCCAGCGCGCCGAAGAGCCGCGCCGCCACACCCGGCGTGCCGCGCATCCCCGCGCCGATGGCAGTCACGATCACCACATCGTCCATCGCCCAGACGCGGTCGATGTCACGACGCGACAGTTCCAGCGCCATCTCCTCTTCGATGGCGGCGATCACGCCCGCCGCTGTCTCCGTTGGAATCACGAAACAGATCGACTGCTCCGACGACGCCTGCGAGATCATCAACACGCTCGCGCCCTGGCTGGCGACGGCGGAAAACGTCCGCGCGGCGATGCCGGGCACACCCATCATTCCGCGCCCTTCTACGTTGACCATGCTCAACCCTTTGATGGCCGAAACGGCCTTGACGGTGCCCGGCGTGCTTTCCGGTTCGCGCACGATGCGCGTGCCGGGGCAGGCGGGATTGAACGTATTCTTGACCCACAACGGGATGCCGCGTTCGACCACGGGGCTGATCGTCTTGGGATGCAGTATTTTCGCGCCGAAGTAGGCCAGTTCGGCCACCTCGCTATACGAGAGCACGGGAATCACCCGCGCGTCGGGGACGATGCGTGGATCGGTGGTGAGAACGCCATCGACGTCGGTCCACGCCCACACCTCGCCGGCATCGAGCGCCACACCGAGAATGGCGGCGCTGTAATCGCTGCCGCCGCGCCCTAGCGTCGTCGTGATGCCGTCCTCGGTGGCGCCCATAAAGCCGGTGACGACGGGCACGACGCCGGCCTCCAATAGCGGCAGTAGGCGCGCCTGAGTACGCGCGCGGGTCGCATCCATCAACGGCGCAGCCTGCTGGAAACGCCGGTCGGTGACGATCAACTCGGTGGCGTCCACCGCTTCACTGCGTATCCCCATCTGTCGCAATCGCGCCGCCACGATACGCGCGTTCATTCGCTCCCCCAGCGAACTGATCGCGTCCATCGCGCGCGGGGTCACCTCGCCAAGCACCCGCACACTGTGGCAGAACGTGGCGAACTCGTCCAGATAGGCGTCCAGCGCCCTCAACAGGGCCGTGCGTTCGTCAGGGTCGGTCAACAGCTCGGCGACTGCCAGCGTGTGTTTCACCCGCAGATCGGTGACGAGCGAGGTATACGTCTGCCCATCGCCGGAGGCTGCCGTGCGCGCTCCCTGGATGAGCGCATCCGTCACGCCGCGCATCGCTGAGACGATCACCACCAGGCGTTCCCAGGCCTGGGCCTGTTCCTGCACAATCGCAGCAGCTTGCTTCACCGCCGGCGCGCCGCCGACCGACGTGCCGCCAAATTTCATCACCAATGTCTTCATCGCGTCTTCCTCCTTACTTCTGGCCTTGACCGGATATTATACACGGTTCGCAGGGTTGGGAAATACCACAAAAGACCATCATGACAAAAAGCCGAATTCATGTATAATTTTGGATAGAGAAACATCATGACGAAAGGATAATTCACCTTGCCCGTTTTCCTGTTTACCGATATCGAAGGCTCGACCGAGAAATGGTCACGGTTTCCACGCGCGATGCAGGAAGCATTGGGGCGCCACAACGATCTCGTCGAGGCGGTCATTGTGCGACGCGGCGGGAAGGTCGTCAAGAATACGGGCGACGGCTATTTCGCGGTCTTCGAGGGCGGCGAGCCGCTGGCCTGCGCCATCGAAATCCAATGGCTTTTGGCGCAGCAGAATTGGGGCGAGATCGGCGAGCTGCGGGCGCGCATGGCGTTGCACATCGGCGAAGCCCGGCAACGCGAGGGCGATTACTTCGGCCTGGAAGTCAGCCGCACGGCGCGATTGATGTCTTCAGGCTGGGGTGGACAAATCTTGCTCACCTGTGAGTTGGCGCGCGCGGCGACGCTCCCGCCCGACGCCGCGCTCTACGATCTGGGCAATCACCTGCTCAAAGACCTGAACGAACCGCAGCACATCTACCAACTGCTGCACCCCACCCTCCAACGCAATTTCCCAGCGCTGCGCACGCTCACGGCGCAGCCCCACAACTTGCCCCCACAGCCCACACCCTTCGTCGGGCGTGAAGAGGAATTGGCGCAGATCTCGACCCGGTTGGCGGACCCGGCCTGCCGGCTGCTCACGCTCGTTGGGCCAGGCGGCATCGGGAAGACGCGGCTGGCGCTGCAGGCCGCCGCCGAACAGGTCGAGGGGTTCGCCCAGGGTGCGTACTTCGTCTCGCTTGCGCCGCTGACGTCCGGCGAGCTGCTCATCTCGGCCATCGCCGACGCGCTGCACTTTTCCTTCTACCAGAACGAACCGCCGCAGCGTCAACTGTTTACCTACCTGCGAGAAAAGCAACTGCTCCTCATCCTCGACAACTTCGAACACATGATGGACGGCGCGTCGCTGGTCGCCGAGCTGCTGGCGCACGCGCCCGGCGTCAAAATACTGGTGACGTCGCGGGAACGCCTCAACGTACAAAACGAATGGCTTTTCACCGTCGAAGGGATGCAGTTCCCCGCCAGGGCGTCCGATCCCGACATAGAAGTGTATCCGGCGGTGCAACTGTTCCTGCAAAACGCCCAACGCACAGCGCCGATGTTCGCGTTCGATTCGGACACACGCGCCTGCATCGCGCGCATCTGCGCGCGGGTGCATGGGATGCCGTTGGCCATTGAGTTGGCGGCTTCGTGGCTGCGGATGCTCACATGTCAGGAGATCGTCGTCGAGCTGGAAAACAGCCTGGACCTGCTCAGCAGCCAGATGCGCGACCGGCCGGAGCGGCATCGCAGTCTGCGAGCCGTCTTCGAGTACTCCTGGCAGTTGCTCACCGCCGAGGAGAAGACTGCGCTGCAAATCCTGTCCATCTTCCAGGGGAACTTCCGGCGCGAGGCGGCGTTCGCCGTGTTACGCGCGCCGGATGCGCCCACCAGCGCCCTCGAAGTGCTGGCGCTGTTGACGGCGTTGGTGGATAAGTCTATGCTACAGCGGCGCAGCAACGGCGCGTACACCATGCAAGCTTTGCTGCACCAATACGCCCTCGAAAAACTGCACGCCGACCCGACACTCGAAGCGCAGGTCCGGCAGCGTCATTGCGTCTACTACGCCGATTTCGTGCAGCGGCAGCACGCAGATTTGGAAGGCGCGCAGCAAACCGCCGCCCTGGGCGCCATCGCCGAAGTGCTCGACGACGTGCGCGCGGCCTGGCAATGGGCGGCACAAAACAAGTGTGCGGCGTGTCTGGAACAGGCGATGCACAGTTTGACGTTCTTCTTCACGTTGCGTGGTCGCCATCTGGAAGGACTATCGCTTTTCGAAGAAGCGCTCGTCGCTCTGGAGCCGCTATCCACGCCTGAAGCGACATCCACGCGGGGCTGGCTGCTGGCGCGCGCCGCAAATCTGGCCGCCAGCAGCAACGAGTTAGAACAAGCCCAAGCTCTGGCAGAACGCGCATTGGCGCTCAACCAGAAACTAGGGATTGCCGCGGCTGTCGCCGCAACGCACGCGCAACTGGGCCGGGTGGCCTGGCTGCGCGGCGAGTACGCTCTGGCGGAAGAACATTATCGCCAGGCTCTCGAATTCCAAACAACGGCGGGTCATCTCAACGGGCAGGCGCGAGCACTCGACCACCTGGGGACCAACGCCTGGGCGTTAGGGCATTACACCGAGGCGCAGGACTATTTCGAGCGCAGTCTGGCTTTGTTCCGCCAGACCGGCAACCTGCACAGCATCGCCCTGGTATTCGATCATCTCGGCGTTGTGGCGCGGGATACGGGCAAGGTAGATACCGCGCAGGCGTGTTTCCGGCAAAGCTACGAAATCTTCAAAACCCTGGGCGCGCAGATGAACCTGGCCTTCGCCGCCAATCACCTGGCCGGCGTGCTCGGCAATCTGGCCGAAGCCGAACCGTACTTCGCGCAGTGCATCGCCATCGGCAAAGAATACGGCGATCAGCGCATCGTGGGCTACACCCTAAACGACTGGGGATCATTACTCGTGCAAGCCGATGACACTACGCGCGCTCGACCGATGTTCGAAGAAAGCCTGGCGATTTTCGAAACGCTGGGGGAGCAATTTGGTGTGACGTTGGGACACATCAACCTGGGTAATCTCATGATCGAGAACGGCCAGCCCGAAGCGGCGCGGCAACACCTTTACAGCGCCGTGAAAACCGCCCTCGCTATCCAGAATATGCGTCTGGCCGCCATGGCGTTCAACGGTTGGGCGGGATACCTGCTCGCCACAGCTCAACACGCAGCGGCAGCAAAAGTGCTCGGATTCGCGCAAACCCTACCCTCCGACGAGGCTGAGGCCGCCAGCAACACATCTGAGCTGCTGGCCGAAGTGCAAGCGCAGCTTCCCGCCGCCGACTTCGAGGCCGCAGTGGCGTGGGGACAAGGCGCGGAACTGACGGATGTGCTGCGCGAGTGTGTAGAGAACGTAGAAAATCGCTAACTATTCAGCCTCGAGGTGGGACGCACTTAGCTGAACCCAAAACGGCAATTTTTGCGCTTCCTACTGTCATTGCCGGCGTAAAAGTGCGCCCCACCTGAATAGTTACCAATTCTTGACATTTCCCCGTCCAATGCTATATTGGTATTATTCTATATAGACATCTATCAATATAAACAAGATGACCATCACACAAATGATCACCAAAGACGAAGTCGCCCTGATGCACCGTTACATCTGCGAGGGCATAGGGGACGCAAAGCGCCTGCGATTGCTCTACCTCGTCGCCGAGCGCCCGCGCAACGTCACCGAACTGACCGAGCTGCTGGATGTGACGCAGCCCACCGTCTCCCACCACCTGCGCATCCTGCGCGAGCGCGGCCTGGTGAGCGCCGAGCGCGATGGCACTTCCATCTACTACTCCCTGGGCGATCCTCGTATCCTCGAAGCAATGAACATCCTGCGTAGTTTTGTGGCGGATAAGATACAGGGAGTAGGGAGTAGGGAGTAAAAAGCAAGATTTGCCATTTGCCATTTGCCATTTTTACAGGAGGAATCTATGAAACAGTTGCCGGCAGAACAGACCCATTGGCTTGAAACCGCCTTCGACGACCGGATGACGACGCGGCGCGTGGAGCGCAAGCTGTACAGCCACGATGTCGGCGAGATGCCGCTGCTGATCAAACCGCTCATCGGGACGCCGATGGCGGATGCGATTGTGCAGCCGGAATCGGAGGCGGAGATCGTCGCGCTGGTGAAGTGGGCGGCGGCGAACCGTGTCCCGCTCGTGCCGCGCGGCAAGGCGACGTCGGGCTACGGCGGCGTGCTGCCGGTGAAGGGCGGCGTGGTCATCGATTTCTTCCGCATGGCGCAGGTGCTGTGCGTGGACGTCGGTGCGCAGACCGCCGCCCTGCAACCCGGCATCGTCTGGGAGAACGCCGACCGTGAACTCAAAAAGCACGGGATGACGCTGCGTACCTATCCGAGCAGCTATCCCTCGGCGACGGCGGGCGGCTGGCTGGCGCAGGGCGGCGCGGGCTACGGTTCCTTCGAGGCCGGCTGGTTCCGCGATAACGTCGTCAGCGCGCGCGTCGTTCACGGCGACGGCTCCGTGGGCGTCTTCGAGGGCGAAGGCCTGGATATGATCTATGAGGCCGAGGGCATCACCGGCATCATCACCGAGATGACGATCAAGATTATGCCCGAAGTCCCGCTGGACATCCTCTCTATCGGCTGCCCGGATGCGCGCGAGCTGCAACATTTGCTGGAAGGCTTCATAGAGTGCAACCTGCCGATCTGGTCGATGCACTTCATCAACCCGCGCATGGCGTCGCTGAAAAACCAGGCCCCGCCGATGACGCACCAGGGTCACCCGGTCGAGGCGCACGTCGAACTGCCCGAAACTTACATCACCACGATTGCCGTCCGCCAAAAAGATAGCGAGTTCGTGCGGTCGAAACTCGCCGAGCGGATGAACGCGGGCAAGTGCAAGGCCACCCTGCTCAGCGACGAAATCGCCCATCACGAGTGGCAGAACCGCTTCCGCATTATGACGGTGAAGCGCTTGGGGCCGAGTCTGGTCCCGGCGGAAGTCGTGGTGCCGCTCTCCGGCCTCGGCGCGATGTTGTCCGACGTCGAAACCAAAATCGCGCAGCCCGTGGTGAAGGAAGGGATGCTCATCCGCCAGGGACGCAACCCCAAAGGCGAGCCGGAAGTTGTCATCCTGGGCTTCATCCCCGCCGACCAGCGCCAGCTGAGCTACAACTTCGTCTTCCCGCTCTCGCTGACCATCGCCGGGATCGCGGAGAAATACGGCGGGCGGCCCTACGCCACCGGGCTGTACTACGCCAAGATGGCGCCCAAAGTGCTGGGGCAGGAGCGCGCCAAAGTGATGAAGGAATTCAAAGCCAAGGCCGATCCTGCCGGGATTCTCAATCCGGGCAAAGTCATCGGCAACGCGTTGATCAGCAACGCACTCATCGCCGCCAACGCCTTCGAGCCGCTGCTGCGGCCCTTTGGCAACGCCGTGAGCACCGACGTGGGCGAGAAATTCCCCGCCAAGCCCGTGCGCGGCATCCCGGCGGACGTGGCGTGGTACGCTTACGCCTGCTCGCAGTGCGGCTACTGCGTCCAGGAGTGCGATCAATACTACGGGCGCGGGTGGGAAAGCCAGAGTCCACGCGGCAAGTGGTACTGGCTGCGCGAGTATATGGAAGGCCGCGAGAAGTGGGATCAGTTTATGGTGGATACCTTCCTGGTCTGCACCACCTGCGAGCTGTGCAACCTGCGCTGCTCGGCGGCGCTGCCCATCGAATCCTCGTGGATGAAACTGCGCGGCAAGCTGATCCACGAGGACAAAAGAATGACGTTCCCGCCCTTCGAGATGATGGCGGCGGCGCTCACCGACCAGGGCAACATCTGGGCCGGGTATCGCAAGAATCGCGAGGAGTGGTTCCCCGCCGATCTGAAAGAAAAGCACAGCGGGAAGAAAGGCAAGGCCGTCTACTTCGCCGGATGCACGGTGAGCTACGTCGAGCACGACATCGGGCAAGCCTCGGTGCGGCTGCTGGACGAGGCTGGGGTGGACTTCACCTACGTCGGCAAGAAGGAGAATTGCTGCGGTACGCCGATGCTCGTTGCGGGCAAGTGGGAGGTCTTCGCGGAGACGCTGAAGAAGAACGTCGCCGCCGTCAAAAGCGCCGGGGCGGATACCGTCATCACCTCGTGCCCGGCGTGCAATATGATGTGGCGACACGTCTACCCGGAGTGGGCCGAGAAGCTGGGTATCGAGTACGGGATCACCGCCAAGCATTACAGCGAGGTGGTGGCGGAGAAGATTCGGGACGGCTCGTTCACCTTCCCCCCCTCCCCTCTCCCCCCCGATGGGGGGGACGCAAGGGGGGGAGAACCGGTCAACGTGACGTGGCACGACTCCTGTCACATGGGGCGTGTCTCGCACATCTACGAGGAGCCGCGCGACGTGATCAAGGCCATCCCCGGCGCGAATTACGTGGAAATGGAATACAACCGCGACGCCGCACACTGCTGCGGCAGCGTGTTGACGCTCATCAAGGACCCGCCTATCGCTGCCGAAGTGGGCAAGACGCGCTTGGACGAAGCCATCGAGGCCGGCGCGCAGAAAGTGCTGGCGGCCTGCCCCTGCTGCGAGTTCCAACTGCGCGTCTCCCGCGACAAGAAGAACGTGGATATAGAAGTGGTCGATCTGGCGCGCTTCTGCGCCGAGGCGCTCGGCTACACCGATCTGCCCGATCCGCACCCAGAGGTCAAGGCGCAGTGGGCGGTCTTCGAAGCGATGATCGCGCTGATGACGCCGCAGGGTTTCGCCGACCTGATGGGGACGATGTGGCCGGAGCTGATCGACGCGATGCCGTTCGGCATGGGCAAGATGATGCGCGCGATGGGCAAAATCCCCGGCGCGTTGGGGATGATGAAGCCCATGTTCCCGGTGCTCTTCCCCAAACTGCTGCCGCTGATGATGCCGAAGGTGATGGACACGATGCTCGCCCGCGTCGCCGCGCAAATCCCAATGCCCGACTACATGGCCGAGCAGATGCCCGACCTGATGCCGAAGGTAATGGACAACCTGATGCCGCACATGATCGGCGACGTCGTTCCGCTGGTGACAGAGCCGATGATTGCGTATCTCAAGGGAAGCTAGACGAATCGAAAAAAGCGCGCCCGATCACGTCAATAATCGGGCGCGTTATGTTTGGAGAATCAAGCTGTTTTACGATTCCGACGCAAATCGCTCAGCGATAAACGCAAACAAATCTTCCAAAGATCCGTAACATATTGAATCCGCGCTTCATAACGCGCTCTACGCCCCAGTAGGATCATTCGCGCTTGTTGCCGGGCAGCATCCAAGGGAGCAGCGTATCCTAGCGATGCTAACACTCTTTCTGTTGTATACGTTGTCATTTCTATTCACCTGACCGAAAGCATACTTTCATTGTAGCACAGATTTTCAGCGCGTGAGCTTGCGCTCCAACGCCTCCAACCACACGCGAAGTTGCGCGGCGCGGGGATCGCCGATCATTCTGAAGAGCGCCAGGGCGTGGCGCCAGCTTTCTTGCGCGCGCTTGGCGTTGCCCAAAGCGCCGCACGTGTCGCCGATGCGCATCAATGCCTCCGCTTCAGCCCGGCGGTCGTGCAATTCATACACGATCTTGAGGTACTGTTGGTAACAATGCAGCGCCTGCGCATGCTCTTCCTGTGCTGTGTAGATTTGTCCCATAAAATATAACGTTGTCGCTTCAGCCTGACGATCCAGACGCTGTGCGGATTCCAGCACCCGTTCCAGGATGACCATCTGCTCCGTCATCGGCAGCACCCGGCTTAGCATAGGAAAAACGCGCAACACTACGTCACACAGCCAACGATCGACGTTCCCCGGATGAGGCCAACTGGAGTCCGCGCCGCTCATCCGCAACCATGCCGCCCACAGATGCGGCCAGATCGCGCTGAACCGCCAAATCCCTTCCTCACGATAAGGTCCGCGCGCGTTGTAGAGATCGCCGGCGCGGGCGGCTTCGGCCAGCACGTAGTGGGCATAGCGCGCCATCACCAGACGAGTGCGCTCCGGTTGTCCAAGCATCAGCTCCTGGGCGTAGAAAGAGGCCATATCGTGCAATGCATAAAGCTCCGTCTCGGGCGTGTACATCACCAGGTTGCTGCGGACGAAGGCCACCAGCAGCGCGTCGGCAGTCTCCATATCAATGCCCCACACCACCATGGCCGCCAGGCGAGAGAAAGGCGCAGGAAACACCGCCAGCGCCTCGAAGTACGGACGTTGCTCGGCAGGCATCGCCTCATACACCAGTTCGAGCGCAATGGTCACCGCCAGGTTGGCATCGAAGGTGCGCAATGCTGTCAGCCGTTTTTTGATTGCGGTATAACGCGCCAGCAAAGCGCGCGGCGTTCGCGCGTCCAAATCACGTAGCAACGCGCCTACAAACCGCAACGCCAGCGGGCTGCTCCCGAAATATTGCAGGATTTTGTTGAGGAACCGCTGCGGCATCCTAGCACACTCAGGCGCGACTTGCAGCAGCAGAGCGCGCGCATCCTCCGTTCTCAGCTTGTGCAAACTCAACGAATAAAGCTTCGCTGAAACGGGAAATTCGCTCCGCGCGGTCACAATCACCGCAGAAGGCTGGCGGGGCAACAAATGCCGCAATTGAGTGGAGCTGGCGGCGTTGTCCAACAGCAACAGCACTTTAAGGTCGCTGAAGGTGTCGCGGTACAGGCGCTCCAACTCGCCCGGCTCGTCCGGCAACAGGGCGTCGGGGTAGAACGGCCTGAGAAGGCGACGCTGCACCTGACCGGGGTCCAGCGAGGTAACAATGTCCGGCATCCCGCCGCGCAGATCGATTTCGAGACAACCATCGGGGAAGTCCTTGGCCAGCTCCGCCGCCAACCGGCGGGCCAACGCTGTAGCGCCTTCCCCCAGATCGCCGGCAGCGCTGGTGATCAGCACTCCGCGATCGAAGTGCGCCAGCAAATCCGCCAGCTCTGCCTGCCGTCCAACAAACCCAACCGGCGGCGGCGTTATGGTAAACCGCAGCGCCGGCGGACGGATAAACTGCTTAGGTTCGGCTGCTGGTGAAAGTCGTTGAGCCACCCCACGCTCCATCGTGCAATCACAATATTCTGCCACCCTTGCGAAGACTGCCAATCAGCCCTGCCCTTCGCAAGCGTCAATCTACGCTATATTGTAGAGGCGCTTGCCGATAAAGGCAAATGGCAATTTGGCAAACTGGCGAACTTCTGTTATAGTTTAGGTGAGCGCAGGCGCTTCCATACCCTTCCCAAGCCCTCGTCAATCTCGCTCGCGACGCCTGGCCCTCTGACGAACGACTACCCGACAGACAACGCGTGAACCTTCACGCCCAGGCTATTTTCACAAGGAGGTATGCAATGGCAATCATTACGATTTCCCGGCATTATGGCAGCGGCGGCGACGAGATCGCCGAGCGCGTCTGCGACATTCTCGGCTACACCTACTTTGACAAAAATCTCATCGCCAAAGTCGCCGCCGAAGTAGGTGCGTTCAAAGAAGAGCAGATCGCCGACATATCCGAAGACACGTATATGATGCGCAACTTTATGGAACGATTGTTTGGCGGACGCCGCATCAAAATACAGACCGGATACCTGGGCGGCACAAAAGCATCGCAGATACAATCGCTCAACGGAGAGCAAGGGGTCGCCCTTATGCGCAGCACGATCATGGGAGCATACCAACACGGCAACGTCGTGATTGTCGGGCGTGGCGGACAGGCTATTTTGCGCGAGCAACCGAGCGTGCTCCACGTCCGCATTACCGCGCCGCTTGGAGCACGGGTTATGCGCGTCAAAGAGCGAAAAAACATCACCCTTGGCGAAGCCACCGACCTGACCAAGAGCAAGGACCTGGCCACCGAGACCTATCTACGTGAGTTCTTCGACATCGACTGGAACGATCCGCTGCTCTACCATCTCACCATCAACACCGGTCGGTTCGACATCGATGGCGCGGTCGACATCATCGTCAGCGCGTTGAGCCGTCTCAAAACGGTGAAACTCGGGCTGACATGATATGTCAAAGGTCATCCCGAAAATGGTAAATAACCATTGACGAAAATAGGCGGTATGTTATAATCTTACCCGGAAAGGCACTATGGATTATGGTAGGAACACAGAAAATGGACACGCTCCCATCCCCCCCCCACTTTCGTATTACTCTTTTCTCATTTCTACTTTCAGATATCTAATTACCAATTTAGGAGGATCGTATGAAAGAACGCAAAATGGTCATGGTCGATGGCAATACCGCGTGCGTGTGGGTCGCCCATAAAACCAACGAAGTCATTGCCATCTACCCAATTACCCCGTCCACCTCAATGGGCGAAATGGCCGATGCCTTCTCGGCGGCGGGGCAGACGAACATTTGGGGCACAGTGCCTCTCGTGGTCGAGATGCAATCAGAAGGCGGGGCGGCCGCTTCCGTCCACGGCGCGCTGCAAACCGGCTCGCTGACCACCACCTTCACCGCGTCGCAGGGCCTCATGTTGATGATCCCTAGCATGTTCAAGATCGCCGGTGAGTTGACCCCGCTGGTCATCCACGTGTCGGCGCGGAGCCTGGCCATGCAGGCCCTCTCGATCTTCGGTGACCACAGCGATGTGATGGCCGTGCGTTCGACCGGATTTGCCATGCTGTCGAGCAACTCCGTCCAGGAAGCGCACGACATGGCGTTGATTGCGCAAGCGGCGACGTTGGAAGCGCGCGTGCCGTTCATCCACTTCTTCGATGGCTTCCGCACCAGCAACGAGATCAACAAAATCGAACAGTTGACCATCGACGACCTGAAGGCCATGATCAATGACGATCTGGTGCGGGCGCACCGCGCGCGCGCGATGAACCCCGACAAGCCGGTGACACGCGGCACGTCACAGGGGCCGGACGTCTACTTCCAGGGCCGCGAGACGGTCAATCCGTTCTACGCCAAGACCCCGGCCATCGTCCAGGCGGCGATGGATAAGTTTGCGGGATTGGTGGGACGCCAGTATCACCTCTTCGACTACGTCGGCGCGCCGAATGCCGAACACGTCATCGTCATGATGGGGTCCGGCGCGGAAGTGGCGCACGAGACGGTCGAGTACCTGAATGCGCACGGCGAGAACGTCGGCCTGCTCAAAGTCCGTCTCTATCGCCCCTTCGACGTGCAGGCGTTTGCAGCCGCTCTGCCCAAGAGTGTGAAATTGCTGGCGGTGCTGGATCGGACGAAGGAACCCGGCGCCATCGGCGAACCGCTGTACGAAGACTGCATCACCGCGCTGACCGAGGCCGGGCGCACGGACATCGACGTCATCGGCGGGCGGTACGGCCTTTCCAGCAAGGAATTCACCCCGGCGATGGTCAAGGGCATCTTCGACGAGATGAAGAAAGCCAACCCCAAAAACCACTTCACCGTGGGCATCAACGACGATGTGACGCACACCAGTATCGCCTACGACCCTTCTTTCAACATCGAGCCAAAAGACGTCGTCCGCGCGATGTTCTTCGGGCTGGGGTCCGATGGCACGGTGGGTGCAAACCATGACACCATCGAGATCATCGGCACAGAGACGCCCAACTACGCGCAGGGCTATTTCGCTTACGACGCCAAGAAGTCGGGCGGGTACACCGTCTCGCACCTGCGCTTCGGCCCGCGCCCCATCCGCCAAACCTGCCAGGTCAGCTCGGCCAGCTTCATCGGCTGCCACCAGTTCGTCTATCTGGAAAAACTGGACGTGCTGGGTCCGGCGACTGAAGGGGGCACGTTCCTGCTGAACACGCCCTACGATCCCCACGAAACCTGGGACAAGATGCCGCGCCACATCCAGCAGCAAATCATCGACAAGAAGCTCAAATTCTACGCCATCAACGCCTACAAAGTCGCCGACGAAGCCGGGATGTCGGGGCGCATCAATACCATTATGCAGACCTGCTTCTTCGCGCTGTCAGGGGTTCTTCCCAGGGACGAGGCAATTGCCGAAATCAAAAAAGCCATTCACAAGCGCTTCATCAAGAAGGGCCAAAAGGTTGTGGATGCGAACTACGCCGCAGTCGACAACGCGCTGGCGAATTTGGTGGAAATCCAGGTTCCCGCTGAGGCCACCAGCACCGTTGTCGTGCCGCCGATTATGGTCGCGGGCGGGCCGGAATTCGTCTACGAAGTCGCCGCCAAGATCGCAACACTCACTGGCGATAGCGTACCCGTTTCGGCGATGCCCGTCGATGGCACCGTTCCCACCGGCACCACCCAGTACGAGAAGCGCAGCATCGCGCTCGAAATGCCCGTGTGGAACCCCGCCGTCTGCATCCAGTGCGGCAAATGCGCGATGGCCTGCCCGCACGCCGTCATCCGCACAAAGGTCTACGACCCGGCGCTCCTGGCGGACGCGCCCGAAGGCTTCCTGTCCGTTGACGCCCGAGGCAAGAAATTCGAAGGGATGAAGTTCACGGTCCAGGCTGCGCCCGAAGATTGCACCGGCTGTGGCTTGTGCGTGGAAGCCTGCCCGGCGCAGGACAAAGAGAACCCCGGCCGCAAGGCTATCAATATGACGCCGCAGCCCCCCATCCGCGCGCAGCAGCGGGAGTATTGGGACTTCTTCTTCAACAAACTGCCGGATTTCGACCGCACTGCGCTAAACTTGAACGTCGTGAAGGAAACGCAGCTTTTGCGCCCGCTGTTCGAGTTCTCCGGCGCATGCGCCGGCTGCGGCGAGACGCCCTACATTCGCCTGATCAGCCAGCTCTTCGGCGACCGCGCGGTCATCGCCAATGCCACCGGCTGCTCGTCCATCTACGGCGGGCACATGCCCACCACGCCCTACACCACCAACCTCGATGGCCGCGGCCCCACCTGGAACAACAGTTTGTTCGAGGACGCCGCCGAGTTCGGGTTTGGGTTCCGGCTGACGTTGGACAAACAAGAGCAATACGCGCGCGAGTTGGTGGCGCAATTCCGCGACAAACTTGGCGCCGAATTGGCCGACGGCCTGATCAACGCCCCGCAGCAAACCGAAGCCGACTACGCCGCGCAACGCGAGCGGGTGGCGCAACTGCGCGCCCGCCTGGCCGACGATGACAGCGCGAAAGCCAAGGACCTGTTGAGCCTGGCCGACGTGTTGGTGCGCCGCTCCGTCTGGTCCTTCGGCGGCGACGGGTGGGCCTACGACATCGGCTTTGGCGGGTTGGACCACGTGCTGGCGCAGGGACGCAATATGAACGTGCTGGTGCTCGACACGCAGTTGTACTCCAACACCGGCGGGCAAATGTCGAAGGCGACGCCGCGCGGCGCGGTGGCGAAGTTCGCCGCTGCCGGGCGCCCGCTGCCCAAGAAGGACCTCGGCCTGATTGCGATGACCTACGGCAACGTCTACGTCGCGCAGATTGCGATGGGCGCTGACGACGCCCAGACCTTGCGCGCCATCCGCGAGGCCGAATCCTACGAAGGCTCCAGCCTCATCATCGCCTACAGCCACTGCATCAACCAGGGCTTGCCGCAGATGAAGTACGGCTTCGACCAGCAGAAGAAGGCCGTGGCCTCCGGCGCATGGATCCTCTACCGCTACGACCCGCGCCTGGCGTTGGAGGGCAAGAATCCGCTGCAACTTGACTACGGCCCGCACAAGCGCGAGGACAGGCCGCAGTTGGACATCGCGGAGTATATGTACAACGAGGTGCGCTTCAAGACGCTGACGCAGTCGAAGCCGGAGATCGCCAAGAACCTGTTGGCGCTGGCCCGGCAAGACGCCGTCGCGCGCTGGGTGTACTACAAGCAGCTCGCCAGTCTGGACTATAGCTGGACGCAGGCAGAGTAAGACCCGGGATGTAGAAATAGTCGAAAACGCCCGCTGGACTGGTTCCAGCGGGCGTTTTCAAAGATCGGTGTGGTAGTGAAACGATTACATCTCAAGTAAACGCAGTTGATCTACTTTTGCCAACGCAATCAGCGGGCCTGTATCACTGACCGCGACACCCATATTGTCCTCAGTGAGTCTCTGCTGAAGCCACTGTAAAGGTGCGAGCAGCCTCTATGTCGACCCGCAACTCGTTCTCCAGTTCGTCGGGAGAATAGTTGAAGATTGACACGCCATACAAGCCACATTGTTCAAAGAAGGCAACCCGCGACATTCCGGCTAAAGCCGCCGCTTTGCCAGAAGAAAGCTTGCCCAACTCAAACATTTTCAGGGCTGCCATCAATCGTATCTGAGCCTGAAGTTCCTCTTCTGTCGTAAATACGGCAAGTTCCAGGTCTTCTGGATATTCCAACGTGATTTGTTTCATCATTTCCTCTCGTCCGCAACAGTTACAGACACCAGCCTTTCATATAAAGTATACTACAACTTAGCGTTCAGTGAGCCATTGTTGCAGGATTGGTTCAGCCTCCAGAATCGTATCCACGGCGCAATCGATGCCGTCCACAGCTTCGGCGCCGGGACGAACGAGCACGGTGCGCATCCCAAGCGCCGCCGCGCCGCGCAGGTAGTTTATCTGGTCGTCGAGCATCACACAGGCAGAAGCCGGGACCTTCAAAATCTCCAGCGCCCGCTCGAAGGCATGTGGGTGCGGTTTGCTCTGATAATCCACCGCACGCACATCAATGATGTGCGTGAAGTGACGGCGCACCCCCAACTGTTGCAGGATGCGTTCCGCCCAGCTCTCGATGCTGTTCGTGAAGACCGCTTTCGGGGCTGCCAGCCGCGAGAGCATCGCGTCGAGCGCCGGGTTGGGCGCAATGTAACGGCTCACGTCGATGTCGTGGACGTAATCCAGATAATCGTCCACGCTCACTTCGGGATGGTGCAGCACCAGGCCGCGCATCGTCGTGCCGTAGGCGTGAAAGTACTTGTAGCGCAGCGCCGCCGTTTCTTCCGCTGAAAGGTGCAGGTGCTGCGAAACCCAGTCGCCCAGGCGTCCTCCCACTTCTTTGAACAGGCCAGTGTCGTTTGTGTACAGCGTATCGTCGAGGTCGAAAAGGATATAGCGCATTTTTAGAATCAGCGAGTCAAGAATCAGCGAGTCGAGAATCGGCGAGTCAAGAATCGGCGAGTCAAGAATCAGCGGGTCGGGAATCTGGGCTGACAGCAAGTTGCGTTGTTAGCAAGACGCCGGCCAGCGCATAGACCACTACGGCGCACATCAACGTGACACGGAATCCCACGTGGATCGCCAGGGCCGTCGCCAGCGCCGAGCCGAGAACTGACATCACCCCATTCACTCCCCACAGCCACGGCACCACGCCGGGCCAGCGCGTCCCGGCCCAGCGCATCCCCACCGGGAAGGGGATCCCCATAAAGAAGCCAAGTGCGGCGAGCAGCAAGATCGCCACGATGAGACGCAGCCCCAAAGACAACCCCAACGTCGCCTGTAAAATGCTGGCGTTCAGCACCACATACGCTACGATGACCGCCAGCAGGGCCGGGAAAACCAGCCGCATACGCCGCGCGATGGTTTCGGCGGGCCAACGACTGCTCCAGAGGCTCCCCAGTCCGCTACACAACAACAAAGTGAACAGCACGACGGTCAACGAGTACACCGGACGTCCCAGATAGACGGTGAGTTTCTGGATAATGGGGATTTCCAGGAGCATGAAGGCGATGCCCAACGCACCGAAATAGCCCAAGATACGCGCCGGAGGGCGCAGCAATCCACGCTTCCGCGCTCCCACCAGCAACGGAATGACGATGAACGCCACACCAAACGTGACCGACACACCGATCACCACGAACAGGATCACAATGGCTTCCATACTGGTGCGGTAGACGCCGCTCCCGCTCAACGCCGGGTCGAGCAAATCCCCCAGCAACACGAGGTTGAAGAAGAAAGGCCGGTTGTCGGTCGCTGGGGAAATATCGAGTGGGTAACCAGCAACAAAGGCAGGGTGGTCGGGCGCGCTGATGAACGTCCCGACTTCCTCGGCAGGCGTCAAACCCGGCGCGTAAATGACCGTGAATTCCAGTTCTTCGGCTTTCTGCACCAACGCTGCGACCTCGGCAGGTGTGAACGGCTCGCGTTTGAAGAGCGTCGTCGACAATCCCTCGCCTGGCGCACCAGAAAGGAGACGCACGAGCACGACCACGTGCTGGCGCGGATCCGCCGCACCGGCGGCTTCCCATCCGGCCATGCCGGTCGAAACCAATCGCAGGGTTTCGGCAGGACGTCCCGGCAGATACCAGCGGGAGACGGTCAATATGCCCCGGTCGGAGAGGTGTTCATAATAGGTTTTGAACGCCTCACGGGTGTACAGGCTGTTTTCGGAGAGCGCGAACGCCCCCGAACCGCCCGCCGCCCAGGTGTCGATCAGCGATGCCTGGATCACGTCGTAGCGCTCAGGGCTGCGATCGATGTAGCCACGCGCATCGGCGATGACGACGCTCACATCGGGACGCTCGTAGAGATCGCCCGCGAAGTCGCACAGCGGGCCGCGCACCGCCTGGATGACCGCCGGGTTCACCTCCACGGCGGTGACGTGCGGTGCATCGGTCGCCAGAGCCGCCAGCACATCGCGCCCGCCGCCAGGTCCAATCACCAGCGTTTTAGGGCGTTCGATCAGATGGTAAACGAAAGAGGTGAGATCGTAGCGTAAAAAACGCACCTGCTGCAGGTCGCCGTTGAAGTTTTGAATAGGCGTCCCGGCGACGCTGTCAATGAGCAACAACGCATGCCCAAGCGTGCCGCCATCTTGTATGGTTTTATCCCAGTATTTTGGCCCCACGGACCAGAAGAAGGGGAAATACATAGGTTCATAGACTGTCACCCGCGAGTGAGCATTCCATTTTTCGTAGAGCAGCGGCGCCTCCTCCCCGCCGGTTTTGTTGATGCGGATCTGCAACCAGGGATGCAACACATTGCTCACCAGCAGGACCGCCATCAACAGGAAACCGGCGAGCGGGATGGTCTGCGCCAGCTTGCGCGGGAACCATCCGGCGGTGAAGGCGACGCCTGCCAGCGCCATAAGCACACTCAAGGCCAGCAATGCGCTCGCGCCCCCCAGCGTGTCCAGGACGAGGATGCTGAACAAACACCCCACCGCCGCCCCAGTCAGATCGGCCCAGTAAATCCGCCCGGCTTGCGCCGCCCACCCGGAGAGCGCCAACGCCATCACCACCCCGTTGAGAAAGAAGGGGATCGTCAAATCCAGGTAGATCAAAGCGAACACGAGAAATTGCGCCAGGGTAAAACTACCCGTGCGATTCAGCGCAATGTGAAATGGCATTTTGAGATAGAGCCAGAAGGTGATCGGCACGGAGACCGCCAACGCCAGAGCGGCCCAACCGATCCACCGCCGAGCCTGGTCAGGCGTGGTGAGACGGGGGAAAAAGTACAGGACAACGCCCGCCAATGCGCTCCCCATCATCGCCAGCGAGATGGCTAAAAACGCAAAATGATACCACATCGTAACCGAGAAGATGCGGGTCAGCACCACTTCCAGCGCGAGCGATCCCATGCTGGTCAGCAATACACCTACCAGTTGATGTCGTTCTAGTTTCATAGTATGGTTTCCTACCCTTGCGAAGGTGCGGGCGAACAGAGTTCCACACCTTCGTAAGGTATTTTATTGGTCGATTGTCCCGTGCAGCGGCAGCGCCACCAGGCCACTGACGACTTTGGGGAAGAAATCGGTGGATTTTTGCGGCATCCGTTCGCCCGCGATGGTGCACGCTTGTATTTGCTCGATGCGGGTTGGATTGAGCAGGAACACAAAGTTCGCCTCGCCCTTGTCCACAGCGATGTAGCCGGGATCGGGATCACGCAGGTAGGTCAGGTTCTCGAGCCGGCGCACGCTCTCCTTGCTCAAACCCATCACGTGTTCGATGACCAACTCGTGCAACACGGCCACATCCAGCGCGCGCCAGTGTGGATCGCGGTCCGGCGCGAGTGCCGCCATCGCATTCAGCGTCTTGAGTGTGAGTAGTGTGTACGCGCCGTCGTAAAATCCGAAACGCGGACGGTCAGCAGTTGCTGCCGACAACCCGGCTTCCAGCGCCGCCCGATCAGCGACCATCTCAACGACAAAGTAAGGCTCCAGCGCCTTCAACAGCGACTTGCTATCCAGCGCGTGGTAAGAGTGGATCAACCGGTGCGTCGGCAAGACGACCAGGCCTGGGTCGTTCATGCTGACGAATGTCACCATCGCATAGTTGAAGGCGGCATCAGACGGCGCATCAGGATACTGCGCCCGCATCTCGTCGCGGTAGTTGAGCGCCGTTTCGTAGCGGTGATGACCATCGGCGATGATGAGCGGCTGCTTCGTCGCCATCTCCGCCGCCACGGCCTCGATAATCTCCGGGTCGTTGACCACCCAGAACGCTTGCTCCACCTCCGGCTCGATCACCCGGTCACGGACGAGGGCGGGCATGTGCGAGTTCAGAAACGGTTGCAGGAGTTCATTCACAGCGCCAACTTCGTCGGGATAGAGCATAAAGATGTGGCCCCAAGCCGTCTGCGTAGCGCGGGTCAGGTTGAGGCGGTCCGCTTTCGGGCCACTCAACGTGTGCTCGTGCGGCAGCACCGCGCCCTCGTCGAACCGGCTCAACTCGAGCGCGGCGGTGAGACCGCGCCGCGTGTGCTCAACGCCGTCGGGCGTGGTGAACGTCTGCTCCAGCACGTAGAGCGCGGGGGCCGGGTCTCGAAGGAAAACCTCTTCCGCCAGCCAGCTGAGCATATAGCCGCGCGCGCGGGTGTAGACGTTGTTCTCGTCATTGTCGTCGGGCGTGTGTTTGCCCTGGATGATGTGCGCGTAGCTGTAAGGCGAGAGCTCGTAATACTGCGCCCGCTCCGGTTCGTGGATGCGGTCGTAGGGCATCGTGATCACATCGGATAGGTCACAAAACTTATCGGGATTGTAGCGCATCCCCCGAAACGGTCGAATTGTTGTCATACATCCTCCTCGAAGAACCTCAACGGATCGAACGGATCGAACGGAAAAATATCCGCTGGATTCCGTTCTATCCGTCGAGAGAACATTATTCGTGTCGATCCGTGAAGATTCGTGGCGAAAAATTCAGGCCAGGTATTCGCGCACCAGCTTGGCGATCTCGCCGCCGATGCGCTCCTGCGCCTCGACGGTCGCCGCGCCGATATGCGGGGTGGCAATCACCTGCGGCAACGCGATGAGTTTGTGCAGCGACTCGCTCTGCGGCGGCTCTTCGGTGAAAACGTCCACTGCCGCGCCGGCCAGATGCCCGCTGACCAATGCCGCGTACAGCGCGTCCTCGTCCACCACGCCGCCGCGCGCCGCGTTGACCACATACGCGCCTCGCTTCATCTTCGCAAACTGTTCGACGCCCAGCAAGTTGTGCGTCTCCGGCGTGTGCGGGATGTGCAGGCTGACGTAGTCCGCCGCCGCCAGCAATTCATCGAGCGAAACGAGGTCGGCACTCTGGATGTATGGATCGTAGGCGACGACTGTCATTCCCAGCGCGCGAGCCTTCTCGGCGAGCATCTGCCCGATGCGCCCATAGCCGATAATGCCGAGTGTCTTGCCGGCCAGTTCAACGCCTTCCAGCTTCTTTTTCTCCCATTTGCCGGCCTTCATCGTCGCGTCGGCCCAGTCAAGGCTGCGCGCCAGAGACAGGATCATCCCCAGGGCCAGTTCTGCCACCGCGTTGGAACTCGCAGCGGGCGTATTGATAACTTTGATGCCCTTGCTTTCAGCCGCCGCCACGTCGATGCTGTCGACGCCCACCCCACCTCGGACGATCAGCTTGAGCTTGCCGGGGTTTTCCAGCAGCGGCGCGCGCACCTTCGTCCGGCTGCGCACCACAATGCCGTCGTACTCGCCGATGACCTGGCCCAATTCGTCCAGCGTGATCGTATCGCGCACATCCACTTCGATACCAGCCGCCCGCATCGCGTCGACGGCCTGCGCATCCACTGAATCGCAAATCAGCACTTTTGCCATAGCGTCCCGCCTATGCCAGCCCTAGAATGTCGTCGATCTGCGCGAGCAGCCAGCGGATGTCGGTCACGGTCAGATCGCCCATGTGCGCAACACGGAAGGTCTTCTCTTTCAGCGTCCCGTAACCGTTGGAGATCATCGCGCCACGCTCGGCCAGCGCCTTGTTGAGGTCGCCGATGTTGACGCCGCGCGTGTTCAGCACCGTGGTGACGGTGTTGGAGAGAAAGCGCGGGTCGGGGAACAGCGCCCAGTGCCGGCGCACCCACGCGCGCACGATCTCCGCCATCTCGATATGGCGCGCCCAGCGATTGTCCAGCCCCTCAGCGAGGATGTCATCCATTTGTTTGTCCAAAGCGTAGATAAGGCTGATCGCCGGCGTCGCAGGGGTCTGATTGCGCTCGTAGTGCTTGAGCATGTCGATGAAATCGAAATAGTAGCCCCGGTGAGGAACCTGCCGCGCCCGTGCGAGTGCGCGCTCACTGACGGCAGCAATGGTGAGACCCGGCGGCAGCGCGAAGCACTTCTGCGTGCCGGCGAAGACCACGTCCACCCCCCAGGCGTCGAACTCGATCTTGACGCCGGCCATCGCGGAAACCGCATCCACCAATAGCAGCATGTCGGGATACTTCTCGCGCACCAACGCGGCAATCTCCGGCAGCGGGTTCATCACACCGGTGGACGTCTCGCTGAAGGTAATGGTCAACACGTCGTAGTCGCCTTTGCTCAACGCCGCGTCGATCATTTCCGGTGTAAAGCCCTGGCCCGCTTCGACTTCCAGGCAGTCAGCAGGCACGCCATTCGCCTGCGCCACTTCGAACCAACGTTTGGAGAACGCCCCGCACGCCGTGATCAGTGCGCGCTTCAGCACAGCCTGGCGTATAGTGCCCTCCATCAGACCTGTGCCGGAACTGGCATATATGAAGACCGGCTGCTGCGTGTAGAGGAGCTTTTGCAACTTGGGGGTGACGGCAGCCAGCAAGTCAGAGCATTCCTTAGAGCGATGGCCGATCATCGGCGCGGTTTGCGCAGCCAAAATCTCTTCACGGACGTGGGTGGGACCAGGAATAAATAATTTCTTGTACATAATTCGCCTCCTTTGATTAACTGCTGGTTGAATGTTGACTTTCCTATTACGACAGAACAGACCCGATGCCTGAGCATCCATCACAACAATCCAGGAACCCCCTCGATCGTTCCTGTGATTTGCAACCTTAGGAAATTCATCACGCCGATGATGATGAGGGCAAAGACGAGGCCCCACACGAGCGGCAGCCAGGCTTCGCGCCAGCCGGTGAGCACGTTGCTGCGTCCTATCGCCATCACGAACAGCATCGCGCCAAGACAAACAAACATCGCCACCACGCCCGCGACGCTGTAGAGCGCCACGGGATAGAGCAAGGCCGGTTCGAGCAAATAGATCACGCCCGCTGTCGCCAGCTCAACGGCGACCAGAAGCGCCAACTCTGACCAGGAATGTAGCGTCGCGGCAGCTTCACCATCGGCCCACATGATCTGATTGAAAGCCGGGACGAGGATCACACTCATCCCCATTCCCATCAGCACGCCGGAGAGTAGGCGCAGCCAGGGCTGCGGGACGTAGCCTAGAAGGCCCTCCGGTCTACCGGTCAGCATGGTGGTATAGGAATTGAAGCCATCCAGCGTCCAAATCCCGGCAAATCCCGCCAGGACGACGAACGTCTGCCAGCGCGGGAAGCGTTGGGAGCGGCGGCGACGCCACACGCCCCACTGCACGAGCAAGCCCGTCAGCGCGCCAGGGAACGTGCCGGAGCAGCGTTGGCACAGCGGCAATTGATGGGCGTCGATAAAAAACGAGTGCGAAGGGATACGGTGGCATACCGCTGCCGCGATCACATCGGCCTTGAACAACACACCGTCAGGTGTCAGAAAGAGGAAGAGCGCCAGTCCTACAAGGGCCAGCAGGATGCCGCCCCACACCCAAAGACAAGGAAATCCGGCCCGACGCGCGTTCGGGGGCGGCGTGTCCGTAGGGTAGTCTTTCACGCAGTCCTCATCGGCAGCGGTAAATGCTCGACGCGATTGAGGTAATGGACAACCCAACTACCCCCACGCTCCGGATGTCCCCACTCGAAAAGGCTCAATCCGGTGTTGTTCAACCATAAACGCGGCGTATCCGAACCGAACAGAATCCGCGCTTGCGCCCCAATCGTCCCGGCGTGCGTGACGAGCAAGAGTTGACCCGCGCCGTTGGCGGCTTCGACCACCCGCCGCAGGCCAGCTGCAACGCGCGCGCGAAAACGACTATACCCGGGCTTCAGTTCGGGGGTCGCGGGAGCCATATTCCACATCGATACAGGCAACGGCGCCCAGCCGGCCGACCATTCATCGAACTCGCGGAATTCCGGCTCTATGGTCACAGGAAGATGGAGATAACTTGCCACAATCTCTGCCGTGCGCCGCGCGCGCTGGAGTGGACTAGCGACGATCACCGCAATGGATTCATCATCCGCCGCGAGGTACTCGCCCAGCCGGTGCGCCTGCGCTTCACCCAACGCCGTTAATGGCGGGTCAAGATCGCCCTCTTCGACCTTGACTTGCCATTCCGATTGTCCGTGGCGGGCTAATAGCAATTTCATAGAGGCGATTATAATAGGCAGTGGCAAAAAGACAAACGGACTTTGGATTTTAGATTGTAGATTTGTAACTATTCGGTGGGACGCACTTTTACGCCTGCAATGACAGTAGGAAGCGCAAAAATTGCCGTTTTGGATTCAGTTAAGTGCGTCCCACCTCAAGGCTGAATAGTTACGTAGATTTGTTGATTTTCACGGAGAGGATTGGATGATCATTGACGAACTTTTGCATTCTGTAGCCGGCAATGCAGCGCAGGCGCAGCCGGTAGACATACGCATCGGGGGACATTGGACCGCCGTGGCGGTTGAGCTCGGCGGGCAAGTGCGGGGCGGACTGTCATCCACGTTAGGCGGTGGGGATGACCATCATCACGGGAAGGGTGCGCCGGTCAAAGACGCGGGGCGCTTGCTAACCTACAGCGCGACGCAGTTGGCGGCGCTGGCCCACTCGAAGAGCCTACCGGAAACGAGCGTGGGTTTTGCGACGATCAACGCGCTGCTGGACGTGGACGTCGATGCCTGCGTCGAGGTCAACGCGGCGGACGTCATCGCCGAGCGCGGCGCGGGGCGCAACGTCGCCGTCGTCGGGCATTTTCCGTTCATTCCACAGTTGCGCACCATCGCCGGACAATTGTGGGTGCTGGAACTGCGCCCCCGCGAGGACGACTTGCCTGCCAGCATGGCCGCAGAAGTGCTGCCGCAAGCCGACGTGATCGCCTTGACGGGGACATCGCTGCTGAACCACACCTTCGAAGATCTAATCGCGCTATGCCGCCGGGATGCCTTCGTGGTGATGTTGGGGGGCACGACGCCGCTGTCGCCAGTGCTGTTCGATGCCGGGGTGGATGCCATCGCCGGGACGCTGCTCACCGATCCCGTTGCGGCGCTGCTCGCTGTAAGCCAGGGCGCAACCTTCCCGCAGATCCCAGGCAAACGCCTGCTCACGATGTTTCGGAAGTAAACAGTAGACGGTAGACAGTAGACGGTAGACAGTAGACGGTAGACAGGGAGAAATCCCTCCTGTCTACCGTCTACTGTCTACCGGCGTGATGAATGGGACGAAGGCGACGCCGCCGAGGTCGAGTTTCTGAATGTCGTCGCCGCGTCGGATGACTTTCCAGAGGGTCTGATAGCCATGACGCGGGCCTACGGGGATGACCAAACGTCCACCATCGGCCAGTTGTTCGAGGAGCGCAGGAGGAATTTCGTCAGGCGCAGCGGTGGCGATGATGCCATTGTAGGGAGCGAATTCCGGCCACCCGTAGGTCCCATCGCCGAGAAGGCAATGCGCGGCATAGCCGAGTGACTCGAGACAGGCTTTGGCCTGCTCGTATAGTTCGGGGATGCGTTCGATGGTGAAGACGTCCATCCCCATCTCGGCCAGGATCGCGGTCTGATAGCCGGAGCCGGTGCCGACTTCCAACACACGGTCGCCGGGTCGCAAATCCAGGGTGTCCGTCATCAGCGCAACGATGTACGGCTGTGAGATGGTCTGCTGGCAGCCGATGGAGAGCGCGTGATCGCCGTATGCGGAGATGCGTTGGGCTTCTGGCACAAAACGATGACGAGGCACGCGGGACATCGCATCCAACACCAACGGCGTGGTAATCCCCCGCGAACGGATGAGCCTCACCATCCCTTGCTGATCCATTGATCCCTCTCACCGGCAGTCTTGTCCGGCAGGATAGTCGATCCACCCCTCCCAACGGACAACGTCCGCGCCGGAAACCGCCCACACGGTCAACGGCAGCGCCTCACAGCGCCGCCGCGAGAACGTCAACTGGCCCTCGCCCAACAGTGTATCCGGCCGGATCTCTCCACGATAGTAGCGATACTCGCCTGTACCGCCCGCGGCCTGGAGCGTGAGCACGCCATACCACGTCCCGGAGACGGCATCCTCACCCCACGTCAGCAATGTCGGCGGAGCCAGCGTCAATGGAACAAGGGTAGGAGCGGCAGTACTCGTCGGTTGGACCCTGGGTGTGGGCGTCGGCGTCGGCGTAGGGTCGTCACTGACCGCGACGACCACCGCGATAGCTGTCCCCGCCACCGAGCCGGTGCCCTGGCGCACCTCCCAGGTTGAAGTATAAACGCCCGCACTCAACGGTGCGCGCAGCGGTAGGATCACCTGCGTGCTTTCCCCGGCAGCGAGAGACTGGACAGGAATGACATTAGGCGCTCCCATCTGCGCGCCGGAAACAAAAGCCACCCGCACGTCCTCTGGCCAGGTGCAGTCCCCCACATTACGCGCGCTCAGATATGCGGCGACCATCGTCGCCGGCAGTACAATGCTGTCCGGTTCGCGACGCACCAGGTTAAGGCGCATGCGGGGCGTACACACAGGCACCACGCCACTCGCCGAAGCGCCGCCGGATGGCGTAGCGGTAGGCGTGACCGGCGCGGGCGTCGCATCCACTGTGGCTGAAACCGGCGTCTCCTCCGGGGCCACGGTTACTACAGATGACGTTTCTGTGATGAGTGACGCCGTCGCCGGCGGTGAGGGTGTTCCCATGTCATTCGGAACAATCGTGTTGGCAGGCAACGCCGGGGTAAGCTCCATCGCGACAGGCTGGCGCACAGCTGCTGTAAGTGTCCGCAACTGCTCCAGAAAGCGCGGAATGTCGCCGCGAATCCCCCACCATACCACGATGCCGACCAGGATGCCAACCAGGGAAACGGTCGTCACCCCGACCAGACGCGACCAAAAGGAATGGCGCCGCGGTGCAATTCGTTTTTTGGGCGGGGGTGCTTCTGTCGTAGAAAGCGGGAATAACGTTGGCGTGCGCACGGAAGGCTTGTGTTCCATAACGACCGGCCACGTGCGCAACAAACGCTCGTCCTCGTCCAGATCATCCTCATCGCGCGAAGAGCGCTTGGACGCCGGTGGGGGTGTCGTCGCAGCCGGTGACGGCGTCAACGAGGCAGGCGGCGGCGATATGGCCGGCGATCCACTATACGCCTCCAATCCGATCACCTGCCGCAGCGCTGCGGCCATTTCTGCCGCGCGCATAAAACGCCCCTCAGGGGCTTTCGCCATCGCTTTGAGAATCACCTCTTCGAGGCCAGGTGGCAACGACGGCGCGAATTTCTTCAGGGGCGGCGGCGTATCGTTGATATGCTGCATCACCATCCCCATCGGGGTGTCGGACTCAAAGGGCAATTGTCCGGCGACCATCTGATAGAGCACCACTCCCAGCGAATAGATATCCGAAGCCGACGTGCCCTGGCGGCCCATGCCCACTTCGGGGGCCATGTACGCGGGTGTCCCCACCATCGCGCCGCTGGCGGTCAGGCCGGAGAGCGTCAGCATCTTGGCGATGCCAAAGTCGGTCAACACGGGCTGGCCGTCTTGCATGAACATGATGTTGGCCGGTTTGACGTCCCGGTGCACCATGCCGCGTTGGTGCGCGTAATCGAGCGCCTCGGCGATCCCGATCCCGATCCGTACAGCCTCTTCCAGCGGCATCGAGCCTTCTGACAGCCGTGTTTTGAGCGTCGGACCGTCGATGAACTCCATCACCATGTAGTAGATGTCCAGTGGCTCGTTATAATCGAAGTCGTAGACCTGCATGATGTTGGGATGGCGCAGCGTAGCCACGATGCGCGCTTCGCGTTTGAAGCGGGTGACGAAACCTTCCTCGCCCGCCAGGAAAGGATGCAGCACTTTGACCGCCACCATGCGGTCCAACTGCGCGTGTTGACCTTTGTAGACCTCCGACATGCCGCCGTGCCCGATGTGTTCGAGCACTTCGTATTTGCCAAGTGTCTTGCCGATCAGATACAAAACACTACTCACAAAATCTCCCTATCAACTTCACAACCGGTCACCTGCGCGCGGCAGGAATGGATGAACGCATCCAACACCTCCCACGCCCGGTCGAAATTCGCCTCAGCGACGAGAATGTGATCCCTCGAGAACGCCGACAGTGCGAAGATACTGATTCCAGCCTCCGCCAACACGGACGTCAGCGCCGCCAGATAACCGATGACGCTCCACTCCAAAGGGATGTCGAAGGTGATCAAACGATACGGTGGCGAAACATGCAGCGCACTCACAGACGGAGGAAGCTGTGCAAGGGATTCCTGAACCAGTACCAGCGTCATCTCGTCCTTGTCACGTATGCAGGCCCAGAACGACGCCGGCCACTTTTCCGGCTCCACAGCGATACAGTGTCCTTGCGCCAGACCGATCTTCAGAATCAGATACACCTTTCCATCGGTGAACAGTCCCGTCTGGGCGAGTATATCAATCAGTTCAGGCTGCCCCAGCATCGTACACCTCCGTCAGGCCTAGCGCAAACCTTCGCGTACTCTCCCGCCAGCCAACGATTCACCACAGCCCGCCGGGGATTCTCCCACATGTGGAAACGAATCGACATATGCTTATTATACCCGCGATAGCGCCTTAGACAAGAATCACAAATGAGAAGTCTGGTATAATTCAAACATTATGGCGCTACTATCGACATCCAATCTGGCAAAATACTTCGGCCCGGATCAGATTTTTTCGGAGATTTCCTTCGAGGTCCACCAGGGCGATTGCGTGGCGCTGGTGGGCGTCAACGGCTGCGGAAAGAGCACGCTGCTGAACATCATCGCCGGCGTGCAGGAGCCAGACGCCGGGACGGTCAGCCGCGCGCGCGACATCCGCATCGGCTACCTGCCGCAAATCCCTGATTTCGACACGACGGGAACATTATGGGAGGCGATGGAGGCCGTGTTCGCCAATCTGCGCGCCCAGCAGGAGACATTGCGCCGGCTGGAAGAACAGATGGCCTCATCCAACGAGGCGGAGCGAGAGATGGCGCTGAGCCGTTACGGCGTGCTACTGGAAAAATTCGAGCAAGCTGGCGGTTTCACTTACGAAACGCGCATCGGGCAGGTGCTCGGCGGGCTGGGATTCCGCAAGGACGAGTTCGCTATGCCGACGGCGCACCTCAGCGGCGGCGAGAAGACACGCGCGCTGCTGGCGCGACTGTTGCTGGAAGAACCCGACCTGCTGTTGATGGATGAACCGACCAACCACCTCGACCTGGAAGGGATCGAGTGGCTGGAAGAGCAGCTCAAGGGTTGGAAAGGCGGCATCATCGTCGTGGGGCACGACCGCGAATTTCTGGACGCCGTCGCCAATCGGGTGCTGGAAATGGAATTCGGTCACATCGACGCCTACCGCGGCAACTACACGGCTTACGTCCAACAACGCACCGACCGACGCCGGCAACAGCAAGTGGCCTACGAGACGCAGCAGCAGGAGATCGCCAAAACCGAGGACTACATCCGCCGTTATATGGCCGGGCAACGCACGACGCAGGCCAAAGGTCGGCAGCGCCGGCTGGAGCGCGTCGAGCGGCTAGAGCGCCCTATGGAACAGTCGCACATCCACATCGACCTGCAAACCACGCTGCGCAGCGGCGACCTGGTGCTTGGGCTGTACGATTTGCGGGTTGGCTATGCAGCGGACGCCCCCATGGTCGCGGTGGAAGAAGCCGAAATCCGCCGCCGCCAGCGCGTCGCCCTGGTCGGCCCGAACGGCTCCGGCAAGACGACGCTGCTGCGCACCATTCTGCGCGAGCTGCGCCCCCTCCATGGCCGGGTGCGCATCGGCTCGGCGGTGCATATCGGCTACTTCGCGCAAGTGCAGGAGCATCTGATTGTGGGGAAAAACGTGCTCGACACGCTCCTCGACGCCGGTATGGCCTCCGTCGCCGAGACACGCAACTTCCTGGCGCGCTACGGCTTCCGCGGAGACGACGTCTTCAAGGACATCGGCGTGCTCTCCGGCGGCGAACGCGCGCGGGTGTCCCTGGCAATCCTGACGTTGGAAAAGGCCAACTTCCTGCTGCTGGACGAGCCGACCAACCACCTGGATATCCCGTCGCAGGAAGTGCTGCAAGAGGTCATCACCCACTTCAACGGCACAGTGCTGCTGGTCAGTCACGACCGCTATCTCATCCGCGAGATCGCCACGCAGGTGTGGGCCATCGCCGACGGCAGACTCCACGTCTTCGCGGAGGGCTATCCCGCTTACGCTGCGTGGCATCAGGATTACCGCAAGGGGAGCACGCCGGCCTTGCAACGGCGCGAGGACGAAACGCGCGCCCGTCGAGAAGCCGAACGCCTGGCCGGGCGCGAGCGCGAACGCGCCTTTGCTCGCCAACAGAAACAGCTTGAAGGCCTGGAAACGCAAATCCACGCCCTGGAAGTGCGTATGCAAGAACTCACCACCGCTCTGGACGCCGCCGGCCGCACCCAAGACGTTGCCCGCGTCGCCAAACTTGGCGTGGAGTACCATCGTATCGAAGCGGAACTCAACCATTTGCTAGAGGAATGGGCGAGCGTTGCAGCGTCGAAGGGGATTGGTGAGCAGTAATCGGTAACTGGTAACTGGTTGCTGGTTGCTGGTTGCTGGTGATGGGTAATGAAGTAGCTCCAAGCCCCGTCTCGGGGCGGATTTACGTCTCGGGGTGGGTTTCCCCCCCTGAGACGGGAGCTACAGCAGTTTTCGGATAGATAGTAAGCGCATCAAGAAGGATAAAAGATGACAGATTCGTCAATTCCTAATTCCCAATCCCCAATCCCCAATTACCAATCACTAATTACCAATCCCCCCTACCGTATCGGGCTGACAGGCAACATCGCTACGGGTAAGAGCACCGTCGGACGGATGTTGGCCGAGTTAGGCGTGGAAGTCATCGATGCAGACCAACTCACACATATCGTGTTGGCGCCAGATGGCGCAGCATATTCTGTCGTCGTCGCCGCGTTCGGTGTGGACATTCTCGCACCTGACGGTACAATCGACCGGGGCAAACTCGGCGGCATCGTCTTCAGCGATGCGGAGGCGCTGACGCAGCTTGAGCGCCTGGTGCATCCACCCGTGGTCGCCGAGGTGAGACGGCGCATCGCTGCCAGCACTGCGCCCATCGTCGTCGTCGAAGCCATCAAGCTGCTCGAAAGCGGCGTCGCCGACGACTACGACGCCATCTGGGTGACGACGTGCCCGGAGACGGCGCAAGTCAAACGGCTGATGAAATCGCGTCGTCTCACCCGCGCAGAAGCGCTGCGCCGCATCCACGCGCAGCCGCCGCAAGCCGAGAAGCTCGCCCGCGCCGACGTCGTCATCGACACCAGCGGCAGCCTCGACGAAACTCGCGCCCAGGCCATCGCGGCGTGGGAAGCGATAAAAATGTCAACGGATTGAACGGATTTCGACGGATTTTTTCTGACTTTGCTGCCATTCGCCATTTGCCATTTGTCATTTTTAGGAGGCGCCAATGTCTATACTGAAACACGTGTTGAGCGGATTTTCCATCGTCGAACGTATTCTCCGCGCGCGCGCGGTGTATTTCGCCGAAATTGGGCAAAACCAGGACTTGCCGGACAAAATTCTGCACTTGCTCATCCTCATCGCGCTTGGGTTCAGCGTCTTTGGCGGCGTCGCAGCGTTGAGCGGGCGGACGCTGGGGCCGGCGCTGTGGGGCATCGTCAAGTTGCCGGCGCTGTTCCTCATCAGCGGGCTGATTTGCCTGCCGACGCTCTACTACTTCAGCATACTGTTCGGTTCGCGGCTGCGCTTCTTGCAGATGATTACCCTGATTCTCACCTCGCAAGCGGTGACAGCGGTGCTGGCGCTGGGCGTCACGCCGATCAGCGTGCTCTTTCTGCTCAGTGGAACCGACGCCAACTTCCTCGCGCTCCTCAACATCGGCGCGTTGGGGCTGTGCGCGGCGCTCGGCCTGATTTTCCTCGTGCAAGGCGCGTTGTACGCCAACGAAACCGAGCCGCCGGAGCGGGTGACGTTCATCGGCTGGATCAAGCTGTTCGCGCGCGGCGGGGTGCGCTCGCTGGTGTTGCTGGGGTGGCTGGCGCTCTACGGCCTTATCGGCGCGCAACTCAGCTATGCGCTGCGTCCGTTCTTCGGCGTGGCGCTGGAAGGCAGCGATTTCTTCAGCAGCGTCGGCTATGCTATACTACGATTGTTCGGCGCAAGATAAGGAGGCGCTTACGTGACCAAAGGAACTAAATCCACATCGTTGTTGGCTGATATGGCAATGCTCGAAGCAACCATCGTGGAAACGCCGCCCCGCCCCGCCGTCGCCCCCACACCGGCGGTCGAAATCGTTCCCACGTGGCTGGAACTGCGCGGCTTCTGGCGCATCTTCACGATGTCGGAATGGATTATGCGCGACCGGCTGAGTTTCTTCGAAGAAGTCCGCACCCAGCGCGACCTCGGCGCGAAGTTGCGCAGTATGGTGCTCAGTTCACTATTCTACCTGGCGCTCTTCGGCATCGTGCTCGGCATGTCGCATAGCTGGATGCAGGCGTTGATGTCGGCGATAAAGCTCCCGATGCTATTTCTGGTGACGTTGCTCATCTGCCTGCCGACGCTCTACTTCTTCAACCTGCTCTACGGCTCGCAGTTGACGTTCCAGCAAACGACGACGCTGATGATGGCCGCCGTCACCATCACCGGGGCGCTGAGCCTGGCCTTCGCGTCGATTTCGCTCTTCTTCTGGCTGACGATCGGGGAGCAGTACACGATTCTCATTTTGCTCAACATCATCGTCCTGGGGATCAGCAGTTGGTGGGGACTCAGTTTCCTGCGCCAGGGAATGCGCCACGTTCAACGCCAGGCGCTCGACGCGCGGCAGTGGCGCATCCTGACGACGTGGCTGATCATCTACGGCTTCGTCGGCACGCAAATGGCGTGGGCGCTGCGCCCGTTCTTCGGCGTCCCGGATGAGCCATTCGTCGTCCTGCGCAGTGACGGGGGAACATTTGTAGGCAGTATGCTCACAGCACTCGGCTGGCTCTTGCAGAAGCTTTTCGGCTACTGATGACCAAAAAGTAGTTGCGCACCTCCGACGTCGCCAAAGCCGCCGGCTGTCATCCCAACACCGTATTACTGGGGGTCAGCGTGGATATGCTGCGCAACTGGGAGCGCAACAACTTACTCGACGCGCCGCGCGATCCCGATAATGGCTATCGCTACTACGGCGCGGAAGAGATCAGTCGGTTGCGGGTAATCCGTATGCTGATCCGCGCCGGATACAGCGTTATGGCGATCCTGCGAATGCTGCGACAGCTCGACGGGGGCGCAGCAGACGACCTCAGGCAGGCGATTGACACGCCCGCGCCCGACGAAGACGTCTCTCCGCCGCAGACCGGTGACTTTCGGCGCTCGCGGAGCAGGAGCAGCGCGCTATGGACATCATCGGGCATTTGGAGATGATGATCGACAAACAAGGCGCGCAAGCTACCCCACGCAGTTGAGCGATATCACCACAGCCCGACAACCGCTTTGCCATCCCAATGCACATACTCGGCAATTCTATGACGACTGCCAGGCGAGACGCCCTCAGGCAACTGCTCCAACGGGAACCATGCAAACCGCTCGATCTCGCGGTCGGTCTCGCCTGTCAGCGTGAGGTCATCGCAAAGAAAGACAACGACATGATCGCTCCGTCCCTCGTAGAAGTTGGTGTACACACCAAACAAGCGTAACGCGCCCAATGTCGCGCCGAGTTCCTCATCGGCTTCACGGCGGGCCGCTTGCTCCAACGTCTCTCCCCGCTCCACCCTGCCGCCGGGCAAATACCATTGACGCTGGTAGGTATGCTGCACCAGCAAAATTTTATCTTCTCGCAGCAAAAGCAGTCGTACACCAACCGTGACCGGGCGCAGAATGCGATAACGCAAACGATCAAGCCTAAAAAGCAGATTCGGAAGCCATTTCATGTCGTTCTACTGTAAGTGCCTTCGCCGTCTACAGGTCTTGTCTCATAGCGACGACGACCACATCCTCCGGGCCATAGACGTGTCTGGCGACGAACGCATCCCACGCGCCATCGGGCGAGCGCAACACCGGCTCACGAATCGCAAGCCGCAGTTGCGAATCACCGCGGAAGCTGGCCATCACGTGATCTACGGGACGGCTCACAATGCGTTGACGCATATCAACAGGCAGAGATGTGCTCAGGCGTGTGCGGGTATCCGTTACGGGCGAATATTGCCATTCGTATACCCGCTGACCGCAGGTCTCGGTGTAGTAGAGATTGCCGTCGCCGTCCCAGCCGCGCAGCGCGTAGGCGCAGCGGCACACTTCCGCGCCGACGCCGAATCCTTTGGACGGGCTTTCCCAAAAGGTAGGCAACGTCAGCACACGCATCGTCACGCCGGGCTGCGCCTTCACCGCCGGGCGATAATGACGCACCATCGGCGTCGCTACGACCGCCAGCATGACCAACAGCAAAGCCACCCGCGCCGCCCGGTCAGAATGTCCCCATACCCAGGCCAAAACAGCCAAACCCAAAACCAGCACACTACTCATCCAGAAGATAATCGGGTTGGAGAAGAGCAAGCCGAGCGGATAAAGATAGGCGAAATCCAGTATAACAATGGGGGTAAGCGGCGAACCGACCAGACGCAATCCATGCATCACGGCTAACGCCAGATATTGTCCGAGGAAGAGCAATCCGCCCAACACCAAAGCCACAACCAGCAACCAACGTCCGCTGCGGCGCGGCATAGACGCAGTCTCGCTTGTCATAACACCCTCCTGTTGATCGAATCGTTCTCTTAAGGTATTGGACTTTGGCGTTTTTTGATTTTGCCACTACATATTGTAGCCGGATAAGGCGTTTAATCACTATGGGTAGTGCTGGTTTTTAAATTCGCCAAACTCCAGTAAGGTAAAGATTCAGGCACGTAGGCCGACCACGAATAAGGTAGCGAATAAACGAATTTAGGCCCCGGCTAAACGAAAAACTCGCGTTTGTCGAAACGCCCATTCGTTTATTCGTTTGAAATTCGAGATACCTCCCGATTACCTGACTTCAAACGACCCCTTCAGCATAACCAGGCTTTGCGCTTTTTGCTTGACGCGACAACCACGTTTACCTTACACTTCCCTCAGCCTAGCAACCACGGCAACGTCAGCAGCAGGACAATCAGCGGCAGCGCACCCAGGAAAAGCAAGAGCAAGGTTGTCCCCAGATTCGATTTTGTGTTTTGTGTATGCATTTACCCCTCCTCAAAAAGGTCAACGGATTCAACAGATGAAACGGATTGAAATCTACCATAAGCAAAGACGCCTTTTCTATACGAAATGTTCTCGCCCAATGTCGCGCACACTTTCAGTGTACCGGAACGTCGAGGCGGCGTCTACTGTGGAAATCCACAGGAAAATTGGGGTGAAATGTTTTGGGTGTGTTTCAAATGAGTTGAAAACCAGACAGACTCAGGTACAGTAAGGTTACCACAGCACTGATCAACGAACACACGGACAGTGATTGGATTTTAATTATCGGAGCTGTACCCAGGTTCGGTTATACTCAAATGAAACACCCCTTTTTCTATCAGCAGATTTAGCAGATCAAGCAGATTTTTTATCTTAATCTGCTAAATCTGCTTAATCTGCTGACAAAAAAGGAGCAGTATGGATGACTCGCTTGAAAAAAGGTCGCTGTTGACTTGAATGTTTAGCCTGATCATTCACACTGGATCATAGGCGGTACTGACGAACAGCCGAGCGATACCGCTTTACAGCTTCCACAACGTTCCCCTGTCATTACAAACAGCCTTGGGCATTGAGCCGAGGCTGTTTATTTTATGAGATATGAGCAATTTCTCTTAGACTTCCTTGACAAAATTAAGTAATATATTATAATTATCAATGTATAAGTTAATAATCTAAAGGAGATGAAGCCATGTACCCGGTTCCTACCGAATGTCCGGTCTGTCACGACGATTTGCACGTCAGCCAATTGGTCTGCCGCACCTGCGGAGCAGAGATCCGCGGTCACTTCGAAATGGACCGCCTTTCGCGGCTTATGCCGGAACAACGCTATTTCGTGGAGGTTTTCCTGCTTTGCGAAGGCAAGCTCAACTGCGTGCAGGATGAACTTGGCATCTCTTACCCCACCGTACGCAACCGTCTGGACGAGATCATCCGCGCGCTAAAGCGCGAGCGCGACGCCGCGACGCCGCCTATCCCACACCCACCCGCGCCCCCGATGCCTCCCGCGCGCACCGTGGACGTAGCCCAACATCAAGAGATTCTGGACCGCCTCGCCCGTCAGGAAATCAGTCTCGAAGAGGCGCTTCAGCTTCTTGAAAAAATCTAGAAAAAGGAGAAAAAAGAAATGACAACCCAAACGTTCGAAATCACAGAAGGAACTCAGATCGTCGTCGAAGAGTGCCTGGGCAACCTGACGGTCGTGGGCGGGGATGAAGGCATCCTCGTCGCCAAAACCTCTGGCTCGGAGTGGGAAGAGATCGCCATCGTGCAAAAAGAAGGCGCGTTGGTCATCGAAAGCAACTCTAACTGCCGGCTGACCTGCCCCCGCGACGTCGATTTGACGATCAAGGCCGTGCGGGGCAACCTCAAGCTGCAAGGCGTAGGCGGCGACCTCGTCATCGACACGGTGAACGGTAACGCCACGCTGTCCGACGCCGGTTCGCTCGCCCTCCAGCGCGTCTACGGGAACTTGCGCGTCGCGCAGATCGAAGGAAACGTCCACGTCGCGTCGGTAGTAGGGAACGCGCGCTTGAAAGACGTGGACGGCAAAATCTCTTTGGGCAACGTGGTGGGCAACCTGAGAGCGGAAGGCGGTGGTGAGGGGTTGAGCGTCGAAAACGTCGGCGGCGACGCCCGCATAAGCCCGCCATTTGCAGCCGGTATGGAGTACGCCGTGCGCGCGGGCGGCAACGTCACCATCTACCTGCCCGAAGAACTCAACGCGCGCATCGAGCTGCAAGCCGGCGGCGGCGTCCGCGCCAACGTCCCAGACCTCGTCCTGCGCCAGGAGGAGGGCGTGACCACCGCGACGTTGGGCGAAGGCGCAGCCCTCATCAAGGCGTGGGCCGGTGGGCGCACAGCAATCAAAAGCGCCTGGACGGAGGTGGATTACGACGAGGATTTCGGCTTCGATTTCAACTTCGATTTCAGCTTCCTCGACAGTCTGAACGAACTCGGCCCGATGATCGAAGCCCGCGTTGCCCAGGCTATGGCCGGGTTGGAAGCCAGTCTGCAAGAGGGCCTGCGCCACATCGACGGCGAGCGCATCCGCAGCTACGCCGAGCGCGCCGCCGAGAAAGCACAACGCGCTGCCGAGCGCATCGCCGAGAAAGCGCAGCAAGCCGCCGAACGCGAGGTCGAGCGCGCCGAAGCGCAACACC
>MTKY01050934.1_pt1 | contig 62518 bp, 45 predicted proteins | sample 1042731 | NCBI WGS metagenome assembly MTKY01 (sample SAMN06212206, study PRJNA360538) | anaerobic digester metagenome | biome: Wastewater treatment plant; material: sludge; isolation source: anaerobic digester fed with sludge from wastewater treatment plant | place: Denmark: WWTP Soeholt ...
CTATAACAATACGCTGAAGATAGCCGAGAGCGTGGATCTGGAACTGAAATACGATAAGTTTTTGTTGCCGGAGATCGACATCCCGGAAGGGTATGCGGACATGGGCACTTACCTGCGCCACCTGTGCGACGAAAACTGCAAGATAAAGTATCCGGAAATGACGGATGAGATTCGCTCCAGGATAGACTTTGAACTGGAAGTGATTCACCGCATGGGTTTCGACGGCTACTATCTGGTAGTGAAAGACCTGATCGACAACGCCCGCAAACAGGGTGTGCCGGTGGGTCCGGGGCGCGGTTCAGGAGCGGGCAGTATTGTGGCTTATCTGCTGGATATCACCAAGATAGATCCCATGCGCTACGGCCTGCTCTTTGAGCGTTTCCTCAATCCTGAGCGGATCAGCATGCCTGATTTTGACATCGATTTCTGCGCCCAGAAAAGGGGGCAGGTGATCGATTATGTGGTGCAAAAATATGGCCGCAGCAGCGTTACGCAGATCATCACCTTTGGCACTTTGGGCGCCAGGTCGGTGATCAAGGACGTTGCCAGAGTGCTCATGGTGTCTGCCTCCGAGGCCAACAATATCACCAAGACCATCCCCTTCGGCAGGAGCTTGGAGGATGCCTATAAGGAATCAGCGGATTTCAGACATCTGATCGAAAGCAACGAACAGTATCAAAACATCTACAAACACAGCCTGGTGCTGGAGGGGCTGATCCGCCAAACAGGCATCCACGCAGCGGGGCTGGTGATCGTGCCTGGCGACCTGACCGATTACATCCCCCTCACACGTGGCAACCAAAAGGATGGCGAAGACAATATCCTGGTTCAATATGAAGGCAAGTGGCTGGATGAGCTGAAGTTTCTCAAGATGGATATTCTGGGACTGAAAACCCTTACCCTGATCCAAAAAACCGTCGATCTGGTGCAGCAGTCCCACGGTGTTACTGTGGATGTGGAGAATCTGGATCTGACGGATAAAAAAGTATTCAATATGCTTGGCAAAGGCGAAACGGACGGGGTGTTCCAGTTTGAATCTGACGGCATGCGCAAGTATCTGATCGATCTCAAACCCAACATGTTTGAAGACCTGATCGCCATGGTGGCGCTATACAGGCCAGGCCCGATGAAGTTCATAGACAGCTTTATCGCCCGCAAGCACAAAAAGGAAAAGGTGGTCTATGACCATCCCATCATGGAGGCGGCGCTCCGGGATACCTATGGCGTGACGGTGTATCAGGAGCAGGTGATGCGCATCTCGATCGAGATTGCCGGTTTCACCCGCGGGGAAGCCGACAGCCTGCGCAAGGCAATGGGTAAGAAAAGCCTGGATCTTTTGCAGAAGTTCCGTCAGAAGTTCATGGAAGGCACGGCTGCCAGAGGTGTGTTAGCCAAAATCGCGGAAAAGATTTGGCAGGATTGGGAGAAGTTCGCGGAATACGCCTTCAACAAGAGCCATGCCACCTGCTATGCCCTGGTTGCCTATCGCACAGCCTGGCTCAAAGCCCACTATCCGGTGGAATTCATGGCAGCCCTGCTGTCTTTGGAAGATGATCCCGCCAAGATTCCCCAGATCATTGAGGTTTGCAAAAACATGGGCATCACGATCATCGCCCCCAACGTCAACCGCAGCGACAGGGAGTTCACCGTGCATGGCAAAGAGGTGCAGTTTGGCCTGCGGGCGATCAAGAATCTGGGCGAGGCGGCCATCTCCTGCATCGTGGAAGACCGGCACAAGAATGGACCTTATTCAAATATATTCAATTTCTGCTCACGCATGGACAGCAGCGCGGTGAACAAGACTGTGTTGGAAAGCCTCATCGCCTGCGGGGCAATGGATGAATTGGAAGGTACCCGGTCCCAGAAATGGGCGGTGATCGAACAGGCGTTGGCTTTCAGCAACGGCGAGCAACGGGATAAAAGGCTGGGGCAGACCTCGCTGTTCGACCTGATCATAGATGATCATGAGGCTGAGGAATACTATCCGCCCCTGCCTCTGGAACAGCCTTGGAAATATGGCTATCAGATGGCGAAGGAAAAAGATGTGCTTGGGTTTTACATGAGCGGGCATCCCTTGAATGAATACCTCAGCCTGGTCAAGTATTTTACCAATACCACCTCCCTCACAGGCAAAGGAAGGTCAGGCCAGGATCTCACCCTGGCTGGCATCATCAACCAGATCTCCCGTAAGAGGGACGCCAAAGGGAACCCCATCGCCTTCGTGGAGTTTGAGGATCTGAGCGGCAGGTTTGAAGTGGCGCTGTTCAACAAGGATTACGAGTCTTTCCTGCCACTTTTATCTCCAGGCATGATCTATATTGTAATGGGTGTAAAATCCGGTTATGACCCCAATGAGGACAGCATTCTGCGCGTTATTCCGGATCAAATCATTCCAATCGAAGAACTGTCCCACAAAACAAAAGGCGAGTTGCAGCTCAGCCTCGATGCGGGCAAGCTGACCCCGCAATGGCTGGATGAGTTTTCACTCCAGATGGATAAATCCGGTGGGGGGTTCGTCCTGCTGACCACTCTCACAGACCCAAATGGCGACAAACACATCCTGGAATCCGCCCACAAACTCTTCCCTGGCAATCAGATGCTGCAATGGCTGGAAGAGCAGGGAACGGAGTTTCAGCTTAAGATCAGCACCGCTGGCAATGAGAATAACTCTTAGTCTCTTTCTGTTGCTAATTGTAGCCTGCACATCCCTGCAAGCGCAGGAAATCTTCTTCGAGTGCTATGGGGAGTCGGTGGAGTTTCTGGCCGTGATTCCCTACAACGACCTGATCTTTAAGGAAGGCAGGCAGGAAGCTGAATATCAGTTTTCTGTATCCATCAAGGACTCCAATGGGCGGCAAGCGGCTTCCCTTGAACGAACTCTGCTTATTCCTCGTAAAAGCTGGATGCAGGACAATGCCATTCCCTTGTTCTTCCGGGAAAAGCTGTCTCCCGGCAAATACACTGCCCAGATCAGATTGCGGAATCTGGTGTTGGGAGGCAAAAACAGCTTGGAACGCAGCTTCTCGGTCGGTGCCTCTTCCACACAGATCGGGCAGGCGTTTCTGGTCTGCCAAAAAGAAAGCCTGGAGTTTATCCCAAGCGGAATGAATGCCCTCGGGTTCCCTCTGGAAGCGTTCCGGATACGGCAATCCTATTCCCTGCCGGTGGACAGCCTGTTGATCCGCCTGGATGATGTGGCAACCGTCCGCTATCCCGAGCACGGGAATCTGAACACAGACATTGTGAGCCTGGTAAACGATCTGCAGCCGGAGCATGTCTCTCTTACCCTATTTGAAGGGAACATCCGCTATGATATGGAACCTTTTTTCTATAATAAATGGTTTAGCTACAATCAGCGCTATAGTTATAAAGACCAGATCGAACAGCTCCGCTATGTGGCGAATCAGAATGAATGGCGCAGCCTGAGAGCTGTTCCCAAAGCTGATTATCAGGAAGCGATCGAAAGGTTTTGGCAGGTCCACGATCCCACCCCGGGCACCATTCGCAACGAAGCCAGGGAGAGATTTAACGAAAGGGTGATCACCGCGGATGAGCGTTACACTCTGCATAAAAGATTAAAGGGCTGGAAATCCGACCGGGGTAGAATATACATCAAATATGGGGAACCAGACGAGATTGTGGCTGAGTCTCAGCCGCTGGATGAGGATCCCTACATCGTCTGGACCTACTTTAAGGAAAAGCTGGAATTTATATTCACAGATACCGGCGGTTACGGACAATATAAGTTGAGGAACAAAGATGAAGAGTTATAAGATTTTGCTGGCTTTGTTGCTATGCCTGTTGTCAGGCACTCTTTTCGCTTCGGATTTTTTGAATGTTCACGTTGGTACCCAGAGGTTTTTGGACAAAAATCAGAACACTGTGATCCATATCGATTATCAGATTCCCTACAACGGTCTGGTGTTTCAGGCCTTCAAGGGAGGATATTTTGCCCAGGTGGAGATGAAGGTGGAAGTGATGGAGGCTGACAGCCTGGTCTTTGAACAGGTGATCACGGACAATATCGGGATCACCAACAAAGACGATATCAACTCGTCCAAATCCTATCTAAATCGGGTCAGCTACCAGATCGACCGTCCTCATTATCAGTTTAAGCTCAGCGCCACCGATGTGTTGTCGCAAAAGCAATTTTTCTGGGGCTTTAGCGCGGAACAATTGCATCCACAGGTCAACCTCAGCGATCTGGAACTCTGTTCTGAGGTGCGGCCGGACAGCAGTTCCTATCTGGAAAGATTCCATCGGGGAAAAACTCTCTACCGAACCCAACCATCGCATATCTTCGATAAAAACGACCAGGAGTTTATGAACCTGTATTTTGAGGTTTACTCAACTGAGGAACAGCGAGCAGAGTCAAGCCTTCTGGTGCTGACAGTGGAGAAAGACAGTCTGATCATATTTGACCAATACATTGATTTTATTCCCCTCAGGAGCCAGGAAGGCATCAGCCTGAAAATCCCGCTGCAAGAACTGAGCGTGGGCAAATATGTCGGCAGCCTCGATCTACAACTGGGTGAAAAGAATGAGCATCGCGAGTTTGAATTCTTCGTCACCGAACCAAAAGCCAGTCTCTTTTATCTATTCACCAATCCGGATGACGATCTGCGTCTGCTGAGGTATTTTGTAGGCTACAGCGAACCCGCCCAATGGAAAAGTTACGACGAACAAACCAAGCGCAGGTTCGTCAGCCAGCTGTGGAAAGACTGGTCACAATCAGGCACGATGAGTACCCAGGCGGCGATTGATATAGTGCGGGAAAGGGTGGATTACAGCAACCAGTACTTTAGTTTTTTCGACCAGGGCTGGACCACGGACATGGGCAGGATCCATATCCGCAATGGGAAACCTGATGAGATCGAAAAGGGTACTTCATCTGATGACACCCGCTATGTGCGCAAAGACTATCAGATCTGGAAATACAGCAGCAGAAATAAACCCGTGTATCTTTTTGTGGACATTCAAATGAACGGCAACTACCGCCTTATCTATGTGGACAATGATGACAGGGAAAGCTCGAATCCTGACTTTCTTAGATATTTGGGAAGCGATTTCGACACTTCATTGTTGAACAATTAAGTTCATTGATCAGGATTGCGTGTTCCACGGCTAAGCAATCAGGCTCTTTTCCAAGTTAAGTGGTTTTGTAAAGAGAGCCTCAAAAAACTGGCACAAAAGCATCCTGTAGATGCTCAATCTTGTAACTGTCGGTTTCGGGGTAATAGAAGACCACAATTACGTCAAATCGTGTTTTCTGCTTGACATGATCTGGATTTTGTGTAATATATCTTTGTGCGGTGAGTGATATCCGTTTTCTCTTAGTGTAGGAGATACTCATTAGCGCGAGTTTCATAGAGTGCCTGGAGCGTGTTTTAACCTCGACAAAGACGAGATTGTCCTTATCTGAAGCGATGATGTCGATCTCACCAGCATCACTGCGGAAATTTTTACACAGTATGTTATAGCCCTGAGCTGCGAGGTATTTGGCAGCGAGGTCTTCGCCGATGTGAAAAAGCTCAACGGTTTTACGTTTTTCCATAAGTCGAAAAAACACTTGACGGAAATTCTGTCAATTATATTTATGGGTCATGATAAGAAAATACACCGTAAGGTGGAGGGAAGTATGAAGAAACTAATAATTTGCCTTTATGTTCTGGCAGCTATGTTTAGCATGGCGCATGCCGCGCCTTTTCAGACATTGGGAATGCTGCGTACGCCTGACGCATATGTGTTGCCCAACAAGTCAGCGGAATTGTTGCTGGTTGGATATTACAGAGACTTTAAGGAAGGATATGCCAACGATAAATACAGCGGCATCACTCCTTATGGCATGATTGGAGTGGGGATTCTGGACAGGATCGAGCTGGGATTCTTTGGTGGAGACGATGTCTATTTCATGAATGCCAAGATCAAGGTTTTGCAGGAAACCCCCAAGATTCCACAGTTGGCTGTGGGTATGGACAACATTTTCTCCCCTGTGAATCATCGCAGGGCTCAGGACTACAAGCCTGGCCTGCCGCCGGATCCAGATTGGGAATATGCCGACCATCCCGACAAAACTGACTATGAGTATTACTCTCCGTATGCAGTTATATCCAAGCAAGCAGTGTTGGGCGGTCTTTCCTGGATGTTCAACCTGGGTTATGGAAGCAATCGCTACACTGGCCAGGTTCCACGTTCCCGCGTATTCAGCGGGGGATTTGCCTCGATAGAAGTGTCTCCCTTCAGGAATTTTGCCGTACAGAGCGAATATGATGGTAAAGACTTCAATGTTGGTATGAAATACTCGATCAAAAACTTTACCATCAAAGCAGCAGGGCAGTCGGTGGAAGACTTGGCAAAAAAATCCGAAGGAAACCAGTTGAACAAAAACGTCCGTGTGGCAATGGGGATATCCTATCTTTTCGACAAATACGCGGAATCCCAACGCAGGCCTGACCTGAGCCGCTATGCCAAAACCACAGACTTGCAGGGGACCGGGATCACTCCCGAGACCGAAGTGCCTGTGGGAGTTGGTTCCGAGGTCGCGATTGCAACCCCCGGCACCACGACGACACCTGAGATTGTAGGTTCAAGCGCGTACAAAGAACTTTCACCTGAAGTAAAAGATTTGCTTGCAGAGCTTAGAAGTCTGCGTGAAGAAAGGCAGAAAGCCCAAAAGGCCTTGGAAGACCTTCGCAAGTGGCTGCAGGAACTGCAAGAACAACAATAGTTTAGCAAGTACTAGCGATGCCACGTGATGTGTAGATTATCGAATTCGTACTTCCTTTGAAGATAGAAATTCAGGATGTGGTGCAGGCGCCGCATCCTGAATTCTACATTATCGTCAAGCAGTTTAGAGTAAGTATTTTAAGAGAGCGGGTATATGAAAAAGCACCTTAAGTTGTTTCTCCTGACAGTAATCGCACTGATGTTAGTTTCATCGGCATTCTCTTTGGAGCGGCCCAGACCCACAGTCGCCCAAAGAGAAATCTATTCTGACCCCCAAGTGCGGGATGCTGTCATTTTCCTCAAAGACCGTCTTCCTCAGTTGATTACAACAGACAAGGAGAAGGCGCTGGAAGAGTATATGACCCACGTGGAGAACCTAAACAAGCTTGAAGAGCTTGATGTTCTCTATCTGGTGGGACATTTCTACTCTGTATCGGACAACCCTCAAAAGGCTATTCCTTTCTTTGAGCTGCTGATCAATGACCCCAGATTGGGTGACAACGCAAGGCAGATGTTGAATCTGCTTTTATATTATCGGGCGGTGAATTATCTAAAGGGCGACAACCAAGCTGCCACAGTAGATTATATCGAGGATATACTCAATCTTTTCCCCACAGGCAAATATTACCCAACCTATCTGTATCTATGGGCGGACATTATATCTGAAAGCAGTAGGCACCAAGAAGTTAACGATTATCTAAAGAACTACAATGTCAACAGGGAATGGCTGCAAAACAGCTTCCGGCCCCGCAAAGAAGCACTTGTAAGGCGGATACAAGCCCTGAGTTTTGACCAACTCTACCAAAATCCGACCAATGAGGAATACCTTGCACTGGAAAGTGAGATCAATTCTATCCAGACTGATCTGCAAACCCTCTATAATGAGGTAAAATCCATGCGTGGGGTGATCATGCTCGACGCGTTGGATAAGATCGCCAAAGAGGAGTTGGCCCTGCTGGAGGAACTGAAAGCCCAATTAAAATCTTACGTTGAACCACCCCCACTGGATTGGGAACTACTTGCATCACCTGACTATCGGGGAACAGGCAAAGGACCTTATGACAGATATCGCGAAGGCGCTGTGCTGCTGCAACAACTCAAAGGGACGGCAGAGTATTACGGAAAGGTGATCGAAGTTCTTAATCGTTTCTTTGATAAGCGTTACGACCTCTTTGTTAAAGACGATCCCTCGGTCAAAGGCAAAGGTTTCAGTGATATGGAACTGACCAGGCTGATCGACATCGAGAGAAACATCAGCATTTATAACGATATCATTTCCTCCATCGATGAACTGATGGCTGATCCCGCATATCCATCCCATAATATCGATCTCGGACCCCAACGCCAGGAGTACGTGGAGAAACTGGCTGACTTGCAGAGCAGAAAATCGCTTTATCTGGGTATGCGCAAACATGAAGATCCAGTGGAAGAGGCTATTTTTAACGAATTGTTGGAAGAGTATTATGCCCTGCACAGGGAAAAAGAGATGCTCGAAGACCTGTTGCCCCAGGTGGAAGAAGTGATGACAGCTATGGTTAGAGAAAGGTATCCGAAGACCATCCAGGGCGATATCCTTGCTCAACGGGAGCTGGCCGCGGATAAGGTCTCGCAGGGTTTTTTAGGCGGAGAAGATGTTGGGGATTTCTTTGCTAATCTTGATTTTATCCAACTGGAACTCGATTACCGGAACCTAAGATACCGTGATTTGCAGCGCCAAAAAGTGGCAGCGACCCTCTCTGAACAAGAAATGCAGGATCAGTATAATCAGATTTTGGCAGATAAGGCAGCCCTACTTCAGAGGCATCAGGATTTTGTTTCCGCCAATCCTGGTTTCCAGGCTTTGGAACAACCTGGCGGTGGATATCTGATCAACAACTCAATTCTCTATTACAATATGGCTGAGCTTCAGTATGCGGTTGATCTCGACCGTCCCGAGCTGGCCTTGGCATATTACCGCAAAGTGCTGCAGACAGATCCAGATTTCTTCCTGAGAGACTATGCTCTTTACAACATAGCATATTTGAGCAGCGAGGTTAAGAGAGAAGAGCTTGATCCCAAAATTGCAGAATACCGCAAGAATAATCCCAACTCCAGCCGTCCAGCATCCCTTCGCTACAAGGAATCGGATTTCCGGGAAGCAATTTCGGCATACCAGGAAGTGACCACAGACACCCGCTATCAGAATTCTTCCATCCGTGACGAGTCTTTATATCGGTTGAGCGTTCTCTATTTTCTGATTGGTGCGGATGCGGATGAGCCCATAACTTATTACGAAAAAGCGAATAATGGTTTCAATCAGCTGATCGCGGACGAAAACAGCAGTTATCGCTATGAGGCTCTTTATCAGCGGGGTTGGGTGAATATGAACCGGGGAGACCTGGAGTCCCTTAAACTGGCTATGGCAGATTTTACCAGCCTGCTGGAAGCGGTTGACAGCAAAAAGATAGAAAACGCTAATCTGGCTCAAGATTTTAAAAACAATGCTGTAGAAAACCTTGCCTACACACTGATAGCCTTGGATGGAGTTGATTACACCGCAGAGGCGCAGGGGGTTGAAGAAATCCAGCTTGCCATGGCAGATTACAAAGACCTTAAAGTCAAAGACCGGGTTATGGAAAAAGCCGCTCTCCTCAAGATCGGCATGCAGGCGCCGCTTCAGGCGATAGACTATATGGAACTTCGCTTGAAATCTTCTCCGCTTGAGCTTACCAACCCCACAATCGTGGACTCGATCATCAAGCTGTACCATACGCCTGGACTGCAGTTGAGACCCGGACAGGACCTGGCTGAGATCCGCACCGCCAAATACCAGTTTATTCTCGACCAATATAACAATAGTTCTGAATGGTACGCCCAGAATGTGAGCGGCAAAGACTATAGCGACCCGACGATTTCGCAGCAACTCGACATCGTCCGCAATGCCTATGAAGAGATCAGGATACGACACTATAACGCGGTTGTCAGGGATCCTTCCTTGGAGAATCTGGCTGCGTATAACCAGCATATGGAGGATTTTGCCGCATATCGGGAACTTACTGCGCAAGACCATGACCAGTGGGTTAAGGAACAGGACAAGGCGAATGTTGCATTGACAATGGTCATGGCAGACAAAATAGATCAACCTCAATACCATATAAAGGCTATCGACTCCCTCAACAGATTTAACAACAAGTATCCAGATAATACAGACTATTTTAACTTCGAGGGACTGTCTTTCAAATACTCTCAGAGAGCCTATGCAATCTTGGCTGAAAACATTGGCAAACCGGAGTATATACCGCCCAGAGGCACCCCTGCTACCCAGGAAGACCTCTACACTTTCTTCAGAGATGCCTCAGTGCGCTTCTATAACACTCTCCATAAGCCTGATTACCGAACAGATGCCAACCTGCGTAACTCGGCACAGGTGATCATGAATCTCGGGGAGATAGAGCTGAGTTTGGGGCACAGGGCTCAAGCCAAGACACATTACAAGCAACCCCTGGAGTTTGAAGAAACTCTGGAACCAGCCACCCGGCGCGATATCTATCTGCGTTTGGCCGGTATAGCCGAAGATGAGAAGAACTACACCGAAGCTGAAAGCTGGTATCGCAAAGCCTATGCCTTTGCACGCAACCAGCAGGATGCGGGAGATATTGACCAGCAAGTGAAGCTCCAAATCCAGAGCAGTTATGAGTCTGCCGAACAAAGTGGAGACTTCGCATTGGCCGCGGACGAATACTTGCGCCTGGCAGAGGAATACAAGACTGATACTGCCAAGTATGCCGGATACAGGTATCAAGCCTCTGAGGCATACAAAAAGGCAGGCCTTTATCAGCCAGCAATTGATCTGAAGCTGGACCTGGCGAAAGCCAATCCCGCTGTGAACGAAAAATACTACCTGTATTATGAATCCTGGACCATAGCGGATTCCCTGATGCGGGACGAGGAGCAGGGCTCCAGGCTCAAGGATGAGTTTATCGCTTTATATCCAGCCAGCAATCTGGCCTTTAATCTGCAAGTGCAGCAGATCGACAAACTTAGTAAGAACCCATCCCAAAGAGAAACAGCAGCGGAGATGTATCTGCAATTGCACGACTTGGTGAGAGCTAAGAAAGTGGACAATGGCTCAGTGGCACCTGAGCAGATCTACCTTTGGGCTTTGGACCTCTATCGTACCTCAAAAAATCAAGACAAGATCATCGAATTGCTCACATACTTTACCCGCACCTATCCCAACCATGAGCAGAATGCTGTTTTCCTGACCCTGCTGGCAGATGAGCATCTGGCAAGGGGAGATAACGATAAATTTGAGCAGTATTCCCGCGAGCTGTTCCTAAAGGATAAGACTCAGTATGACAGATATCTGACTACAGCCAACCGGAATCTAGGCAAGATAGCGATGGATTTCGATGCCGCTCATGCTGAGAAAGATTGGAACAAAGCTTTTGCCAAGCGGGATGAATTCCTGCAACTGGAAGCCAGATATGCCCGCGAAGGGTTGCCAATGGACAACTCCCAAGCCAAGGCGGTTTTTGCCCGCGCGGATGAGGAGTATAAGGTTGAACAAGCCAAAAATGCCTACCTAAAAAAGTTTGACCAGCAACTCAAAGCTATGGAGGATGGAACTTTCCTCAACAGTACGCCAGGTAAGTTGATCACAGTCAATCAAAACACATCCTGGCAGAGGCATTTGTTTGGCGGTAAAGCGAATCGTGTTCCTGGGTTGAGTTCTGTGGTAGAATCTCAATACCGGAGCATTTTAAAACTTATGAATCAGCCCGAAGCTGCGTATCTGGACAACCAGCGGCGTCTGCACGCCTTCGATTTGATCGGAAAGATCAACGAGCATGCGGCGGAAGCCATTAAGGTGCAGATCAATCGCTACCTTGATATCGCTGTTGAGATGCAGCCTTTCAAGAATCGCTCGCAGTATTCGCAAGCAGAATATGACAATCTGGTCAATAATGACCTGCTGCCCTTTGCTCAAACATATATAGATCAGTATAACGCAACTGCTCTTGAGCTTTATGAGCAGATGTATACGAACTACACCCTGGCTGGTTATTCAGATGAATACACTACCCGTGCTCAAGAGAAACTCGCGGCTAAGGGGTTGATCAAGGAATACAGGACGGAGAACTACCTGCCCAATGATGGTTGGAGTCTCACCGTTAATCAGAGTGGCAGCTCGCCCAATATCTACAAAGCATCGATAGGGCAGACCAGGACAGTCAGAGGTTTGCAGTTGGGCAAACTCAACGTTCCAGCTCAGAAAACACTGTCTGCAGAACGGCAGATCAAGGTGAAAGTTGCCCCTGATTTTGCGTTTCTGCATCTTGTGTATCCGCATGATCCCGTGCTGAAAGTTAATGGGGAGAATGTGGAATATGTACATGTGGCTGTGGACACTCTGGATGGTGGAAATCAAAACAGCATCCATTACGCCCTGCGTATTGACGGAACCTATTGGAACACAGGCGAGAACCTTGTGCAGTTTGAATTCCCCAATCCCATGACTGAATCTGCAGACCTGCACTGGAGTTTGGTGACCTATCTGGATGAACAAAAGCTGATTGCCTCACTGCCTGTGGAAACTATGAAGATAGGTTCCAAAGAAAACTGGACGGTTTTCTATATTGATCCGGAAACAGGTAAAACTGAAGAAACCAGAGCGATTGCCGCTGAAAAATTCGGACTTCCCCTGGATATGTCGGAACGCATGATCAACACCATAGCCAAGCCTATCTGGTGCAATGAATCTCCAGAATCACCGCGAAACGAACTGACTTTCCAGACCACATTTACACTCGATACTCAATTCCGCGAAGGCTATCTTGATTTTGTGGCTCCCAACTACGCCACTATCTATTTGAATGGAACAGTTTTGGATGAAAACTATCCGATGGATTACGATCCTGACCCATTCATGGCCTATCCAAGCAGGATAGAGCTGCCAGCCCGACTGATCGTGCAAGGCAAAAACACCCTGCAGATCGTGATTCAAAACAGCTCCCAATATCGCGGCATGTTGGCCGAGATCAATATTACCAAAACTGGAAAGGAGTAAATTGATATGAGAAAGGTATTACTTACGACGGCGTTGTTGCTGATGGTAGCCGGCCTCCTGGCTCAGGTGGCGATAGATCCTCGCAGTGGTTTTGCCAATATCCGCGAGACTCGAGCTCCCCAGGAGATTGAGATTCAGATCAAGGCAATGATACCCGATATCAGCGTTGTTCAGATTAAAACTGATACTTACTCCGAACCGGGAGAATATAATTATACTATAGATCTTGGCGTGATCCAAGAAGAAAGCAAAAAACAACTAAATGAATGGCAACAAGAAATTAATAATTGGCTAGAGGAGTCAAAATGAAAGCTAAACACACCCTTCTCGTAGTATTAGCTCTTGCAATCAGCATTGGGTTCCTGCACGCAACCCCTCAAGTGGTGGGCGGGGACAAAGTGAATTTGGGGACCATCTTCCAGGACAGCGGGTTTTTCGGCTATCTGATCCTGTTGACCTTCCTGGTCGGCATAATCTATGCCATAATCCGCTGGGTACAACTCTATCAGAGAGAGAAGCTGGATGCCAGCAACTTATACCTGAAACTGAAAGGCTATATCAAAAACGACCAGATCGATGAAGCAATCAGGATCGCTGAAAGCTTTAAGAACACCACTCTCGGTTTCATCTTCTGGAGCGGACTGATGGGGTTCAAGGATGCCCGCAAGGTTCATAAAGGCGAGGAACTCAATATGGCAGTCCAGAATTCCTTTGACGAAGCTGTGTTGCAAAGTGTTCACAAGATCGATTCAGGTCTTTTCTGGTTTGACACTCTGGCCCAAGTCTGTACCTATCTTGGACTTCTCGGTACCATCTGGGGTCTGTTGGAAGCCTTTGCGGCTCTTTCTGACCCGAAGGTTCTGGACAGTGAAAAGAACATCCTGCTCACCAGAGGAATCAAGGTTGCGATCGGCACCACAGCCCTCGGTTTGCTGGCTGCCATTCCTCTGACCTTGATCAAGGGCGCTTTCACGACCCGCGCTCAAAGGCTGATCAACGATGTTGACGAATTCAGCGTAAAACTAATTAACCATATCAACAGCTCAAAAGGATAAAACAATGGCTTATCGTCCTTCTGCCGGAAGGAACCAAAGAACATTCTCGGAACCCAAGATGATAGATCTGGTTCCGATCATCAACCTGTTTGTCACCATTATACCCTTTCTACTGCTGATTTTGGTGATCACACAGGTGGCTTTGGTTGCCTTGAATTTTACCCAGGGTACCGGTGGCGGAGAAGGAAATGTCGCAGGTGGCGGCAGCGGAGCAAAACGAGATATACCGATTGTAGAGGTGATAATCATGGCACCAGAGGATGCGGGAGAAAAGCTGTATCCTGGCTTTGAGATCCGCGAGCCCGGCAAAGCACCGGTGCCTTTGCATCTGGTAAACAACCAATACGACTATCTCGCTCTCGATTCAATGCTTAAAGATATCCGGAGCAGGTATCCCAGTCTCTATGATATCAACGTTGCTCCCTATCCCTATGTTCGTTACGAAACCTTGATCAAAACCATCGATATCTGCAAAAGCAACAGCTTTATAAACGCGCATTACAAAGCACCTCAAGTTATGTATTTCTCCAAGGGGGCATGATGAGCTACAGAATGAGATCACAAAAGCCCAACCGGCGCGTACGCAGAAAGTTCGAGGAAGCTAAAGGACTCTCCATTACATCATTGGTGGACGTCCTCACCATTCTGCTGGTTTTCCTGGTCAAGAACATATCGATGGAAGCTCAAAGGGTTACTGTGCCTGACAACATGAATTTCCCCTCCATAATGCAAAGTCATGACCTTTTGGAAAGAAAGGGAACGACCGCTATAAAAGTGTATCCCGACCGAATTCTGATTGGTGAAGAAAACCTCTATTTCGGCACCCTGCAAGAGCTGGAAACAGACCCGGTGAAACGCACCGAAATCCTGAAATATCTTCAGTCCACAGCGCAAAGAACAATGGAACTGAAAGACCAGGATGGCAATCCGTTGGAAACAGCTTTGCTGATCCAAGCCGATAGAACCATTCTCTGCCAGCATATCACAACACTGGTCGAATTGGGCACAAGCTCGTTCTATCAGTATATTTACTTTGCAAACCTGCTTGATCAGGACTGGCTTGGCAAAACTAAAACGGCTCAGGGAGGGTAAGGAGGCAAGATGGCAAAAACTCAACTTAACCTCATACTGAGCTATAAAGGCAAGACGCTCGACGTGATCAAACAAGGTAAAGATTTTACCAACAAGTGGATCATCGGCTCAAACAAGCGTCTCCTGTGGCAGATTCTGGATACGAGTTTCCCATTTCAGCACAGGCTGTTGATACAAAAAGGCGATAACAGTTATCTGCAGATGCCCCCCGGAGCCAGTCTCACTTGCAGCAAAGACGGCAAACCAGTGGAAACCGCGTATCTGCAGCAAAACGGAATCCTGCAAGGCGGGAGCCTGTTGCTGCGCAACGATATGGCGGGCACGATAAAGATCGCTCCGGATTGGGATATCAGCTATGAATACGCTGAACCCAGAGTTTTGCGGCTCACCGATCAGGAACAACGTCTGGTAGCCCAATACTCGCGCCGTGAGGCTTTAACGCCTTCAGAACGTGCAAACCGCACTCTGATCCTGGTTTGTCTGATAGTGGGAATCATCTTCCTGCTGGTTTATGACTATGTGTTGAAACCCAAGGCGGAAGCAGCAGCCACTCTGGCTGCCAAGCTGGCCGAACTGGAACGCGCGCAACGCATCGAAGCCATGATCGGTGAACCGGAAGAATTGCCGGAACAAGAGATGGAAGCGACTGGAGTGACTGAAATGGAAGGTGTTCCAAGCGAGGAAAGAACCACTACTGGTACGGGCAGACGCGCTCCTGCCACAGCCCAAGCCACCTTCGGAAGATTCCGCTCATCCGACCCCACCTCAGGTGCTTACACCAGCGGTCAGCCAGCCCAGCAAGCCACTGTGCTGCGTGAGTTCGTTACCGCAAGGCCGGGCAGCAGGATCGGTACAGGCGGATCAGGAGGCGTGGGGCCCAGCTTCGACGCCACCGGCGGTGGAGCTGGCAGTGGTTATTCGCCCAGCTTCAATCCCGGCGAAACGGCAAGGTACAACCAAACTGATCTGAGCCAGGTTGTGATTGGCCAAACCCCACGGGGCGGCACCACAGTCAGGCCAACCGGAAAGATCGATAAATTTACGGGAGATGCCTCAAAACTCGCTCCCGCGAGGAAGCCTTTGCCCCAATCGGCTCAAACTCAACGTATAATCCAGAGTTTTCAGTCACCCAGCATCTCGACCATCTCAGAAAACAATGTAGTTGGCTCAACCGCTGGAGCTTCCTCAGATGTCGATGATATCTATGGACAGCTATACGGACGCAAAGGACAGATAACTCAGCTATACCGCAAACACTCCGCCGTGCAGGCGTCATCGGGTTCGATCTCGATCAAGATGTATATCGACTCCAACGGCACGGTGGTAGCAGATGTTACGCCCAATAGCGCCAGTTTCACCCAGAGCTTCCTGCAGGAAGTGAAGAGATTGGTGGAGAACTGGACCTTCAGGGTTAGCAAAAAGACCATTTACCAATTCCAAATACGACTCAGCCAAAGATAAAACACATGTTACGGGAAGAAGAGACCCTGCTTTTTACGGCAGGGTCTTTATTTTAGGGCTCATCTGCTGCATGAATAAGGACTGAACATACTGTGTAATACCAAATCGCTTTCACCAAGCTATTTTATGCTATTTGTAAACTGATATTCTCTTGTAAATTCAGTGGAAAGGTTCCCCCGAAACAAGCCCTACCCGACCTCAAAACAAAAGCACCTCGTACTATATACCGTGTCATCACAGCCTATCGGGGTCCTCGCCGGATCGGCAACGATCCGGTGGGGTGGTTTGAGCCGTGATCCAGTCTTTTGGAAACAACCACCCGACCCAGAAATATACCACACCAGATTACATCACCGCGTCATCACGGCCTTCGAGCCGTGATCCAGTCTTTTGAAATGGCAGTGGAAAGGTGAAAAAGAGATCCAGTTGTAGTAATGCAAGCTAAACAGTATAAAACAAGCACCCAGTCAAAAAGTAACCGGCATCAATTCCTTGACAACCGCATAAATAAACCGCTACATTCCGCAATATCCTTCATAGCGCCCTCCTTTGCTGCGACTGGCTTTGGTGCCATCATCCTTAGGTCATCCTTATAAATTATAAGGTTGACCCAAGGAAGACCCAGGCATGAACCAGGGAATCAAATGAGGGCAATCCTCCCCCATAATATATAGGTGCTACGATCACGCCGTGGAAAGGTGGATAGGTGAAATGGTGAAAAAAGAGCTAAAAAACAGTCCGCCATTTCAGGACTTGACAGGGTACGAAACGAGGCCTTGCTTAAAAGTGTCGGCAAGGAAAGCAGGACGCATGGCTTTTGATCCGGCCTGCCATTCATCTGACTCCAAAGTGGCTGCTGACAGCAGAAAGTTCTTGACATCCTTGCCGCTATTAACAATTGTGAAGACAGGAGTATGAGGATGAAAGCTTCTATATTAGCAATCTGGATCCTGCTGTGTTGCGCCAGCTTCTATGGGCAGAGCGCGCCTGTGGAAGCTGTGAGCCGTCTGGATATCGAAGTGAACCAGGGCTTCGGCATGGGTATTGATACCCGACCCGAGAACCGATGGAGGTATGGACTTGGTACCAGCATTGGAGTGAACTACAATTACAAACCCGCACGCCGTTTTGAAATCCGGGGCGGGATCAGCGAACAGGTATATTACTCCAAAAGGTTGGTGTACCATCCCTATCCCTATGTGATGGAGATGGATTTTGGGCTTACCACCATTGCCACCCGTTTTATAGCGGGAGGCGACTGGACAATGCACGTTTCCGAAACCCGCCTTTCCCCTTATCTGGGTGCCGCCTTATACGCGGACATCGTGCATTATGCCAGGGCACGCAACTGGCTGTATTACCTCACGGAGGGGGAGCGTGAGAAGATGAATCTCAAGGATTCCTTTTCCAATCCTGTTCCCGGTGTGCAGTTCGGTCTTGGCCTGCGAGGAAAGACAACCAGGATAGAGCTGCGCTATTGGGAGGATATCCGCACCTTCAAAGTGCCAGTCAATCCGGTTAACAGGCAGCGCCGCAGCTACATTGGTATATCCGCCGCCTCGTATTTTGACAAAAGCTTCTAAGTGAAAAAAGCTACGCGGGAAGATCAGCGCGCGCTGATAGCTCCTGAGGGCAGGGGATAGTTTTCGTGCCTTGGCGCGGTGGATGATTTGTCGTCGTCAGTTCTCCACACACGTTTCCAGGCTTGAAGATACATTAACTGGCCATCGAAGCGGGGGAATATCTCCGACACGCTGTAGGAAAAGACATTAGCTTTGTGATAGCCATCCCAGATCATAGTGGATTGGCGGGTGGAGAGATCCATCCGCATCAAATCCGCCATTCCGTATTTTAGGCGGGAATATATGATGGCATCGCCACCGGGGTCGAAGGTGTAGGTAAAACAATCAGGAACAATGAAGCTTTCACCAGTTTGGCGGTCATGTACACTCAGAGGAGCGGGATAGCGGGTGAAACTACTACCAAAATAATCAATATCTTCGGTAGGCTCCTTCATGTTATGCGAGGCAAAATAGCGGAAGTTGCTGCTAACCTTGGCGTTGTAATAATGGGAAAAGTCTGAATCGAAAGCGGTGAAAATCAGGGTTGAATCCTGCTGGGCATCCAGCTTGCACAGAGCCTGAGTCGGAATATAGTAATCAAGGTAACTGCTGAAGTAGTAGTATTCCTGGGTATCCTCGGTGAAAATGGCATATCTGGCGGTTACCGGTTCTGGCAGGACGGTCCATTCCTCAGTTTGGATGTCCATCCTGGCTATCTGGCCATTCCGGATGGCTGTGAGGTAATTTCCATCGCTGGATAGCGCAGGTGCGCTATAATAGCCATTGTCATCCGGGCTTATCCTTCTATAATCCTGCCCATCAAAACCTACCCGGCAGATTGCAAATTTGGCGGCAAAATAGAGCCTTGAATTTTGCTGGTCTATCGCCAGGTATTGGGTATCCGTAATGGGCATGTCTTCCGGTGAAAGCGTGGTGACTGAACTGCCAATGCCATGCTTCACCAAGCGCTCGCCAAGGTGGAAGATCAGGTCGTCGGACACATAAAACGCCCTGCCCAGGTTGGCAATTTGCAAGCTGTTATCCTCTTTGAAACCGCTGCCGTTCGCGTTGATCACGCAAAACACCTTTTCAGGAATCGGTTCATTACAACTGTTTCCAGACAGCAGCATGAAGGCCGCCAGGATCACGATCGGGTACATCCAGCGCATATCATCTTCCCCCTTTGTGGTTACTAAAGCAACATTTGTATATTTTGCCAGGATGTCAAGCAATAAATTGCAAAAAGTATCTTTATTTTGTAGCGCAACCTGGCATCCTAACTCCGGACTTTTTTCGATTGACACAATAGTCACCTCCCCGCGAACATGCCCGCATGAACTACTATGTTGTCCATCTTCCGATATCCTTGCGCCAGGAGTATCATTATCGTTGTGAGCAGTCTCTGGCCGAAGGAACCCGTGTGTTGGTGTCATTCAACCGCAGGGATATGATCGGAATCTGCGGCAAAGCTTGCAGCAGCCCGCCAGACTTGAAAGTAAGGTTCAAGCCTGTGTTGGAAGTGTTGGATGCCAGGCCTGTATTGAGTTCGCGGCTGTTGAGGCTGGCGGAATGGATGGCAAGTTATTACCAATGTTCTGTGGGCAGCGCCTGTTTTGCCATGCTGCCCGCCTGGCTTACTCCGGATATTGATGCGGAGGTTAGATGGCTTGGCTCTGAGATACCGGATGAATATGCCAGGTTGCATGGCTTGCTGTCCGATGGGGAGTTCCACAAGGTATCGGAATTGAGGAAGGCGCTGAAAGGCGTGCCGGTCTTGCGTTTGGTGGAGACAGGTGAGGAAGCTGGCTATTTGGAACTAAAGCGTAAGCTCAGCGCCAAAGATAAGCCCAAAATATTGAACTATATCAAGCTGCTGCAGCAGGAACCCGCTTTGGATAATCTTCCCGCCCGGCAGAAGGAAGCTATGCAAATCATCCTTGCCAAAGGCGAGGACCTTCCCCTGGCTGAGCTGGCTCAGGATTTCTCCTGGTCGGTGTTCAAAGCCCTTGCCAAAAAAGGCTTAATCTCCATCTATCCGCGGAAGATCGAACGATCTTTTTTCCGTTACGACGGTTCCTCTGCCCGCAAGAATATCACCCTTAACGGTGAGCAGACGCAGGCCGTGGATGAGATCAGCAGCCATCAGGGCGGATTCCACGCGCATCTGTTGTATGGGATCACCGGCAGCGGCAAGACAGAGGTCTATATCTCCATGATCCGTCGCTACCTGCGAGAGGGCAAGGGAGTGATCTTCCTGATTCCGGAGATAGCCCTGACACCCCAGATGGTGGAGCGCTTTCAAGCTGAGTTCGGTGAGGTGCTGGCAATCAGTCACAGCCAGTTGAGCGACCGCCAGCGCTTGTACCAGTGGAGAAAGATTTGCCGGGGAGAGTGCAGGATCGTGATCGGCGCCCGCAGCGCGGTCTTTGCCCCGATGCCCAATCTGGGGCTGATAGTGGTCGATGAAGAACATGAACAAAGCTACAAACAGGATAACAATCCTCGTTACAATGGCAGGGATCTGGCTGTGATGCGGGCTAAGCTGGAGGGCGCGCAGATAATTCTGGGATCCGCCACTCCCTCATTGGAGTCGTGGCACAATCACGCATTGGGAAAATACGCGTTGCACAGGCTTAACAGCCGGCCTCTGGACTACGCCCTGCCCGAGGTGGGAATCATCGACCTCTGCGACGTGCCTCGTGAGCAGTTACTGTCGGATGAACTGCTGCAGGCAATCTCAACCCGTCTGGAAAGAAAGGAACAGGTGATCCTCTTTCAGAACCGGCGCGGTTTTTCATCCTTTATCCAATGTCTCAAATGCGGCGAGCTTGTTAAATGCGGCAACTGCGAGATCAGCATGTATTACCACCGGGATCAGGAGCAGATGCAATGCCATTATTGCGGACTCACCCTGCCCAGTCCCAGAAAGTGTCCCCACTGCGGAAGCTTCATTTTTTCCTATGGCGCGCCGGGTACGCAGAAAGTGGAGCAGGTGTTGAGAGTCTATTTCCCCAATGCCAGGATTTTACGCCTGGATTCCGATTCCGCCCGCAAACCGGACAGCCACAAAAACATGTATAAGCGCATGAAAAACAAAGAGGTCGATATCCTGCTGGGCACCCAGATGATATCCAAGGGGCTTGATTTTCCCGGCGTGACCCTGGTGGGCATTATCAATGCCGACATCAGCCTCAATGTGCCGGATTTCCGCTCCGCGGAACGCACCTTCCAGCTTATAACACAGGTGGCGGGACGCTCCGGCAGGGGGGATAAAGCAGGCGAGGTGCTGATTCAAACCTATAATCCGCGCCATTACGCCATCCGGCATGCCAGCAGACAGGATTTTCCTTCCTTTGCCCAGGAAGAGCTTAGCTATCGACAGCGCATGAATTACCCTCCCTATTACAGACTGGCGAGGATTCTCTATCTCTGTGCCGATGAAGCGTTGCTAACTGCGGAAATGAGCGCGCTGGCGCAAAGGCTGCAGGGCTTTGAAGACGGATATCCGGATCAGTCGGTGTTCTTGTTGGGTCCGGCTCCGGCTCCTCTTACCAAAGTGAGAAACAACTATCGGTATCACCTGATCATCAAGCTCAGGAATACCTCGACGATACCAGCTCTGCTGCAAGCCATCCAGCAGATCTACAAGCTTCCCAGGGCTATCACGGAACAGATTGACGTCGATCCTCTCAGTTTAATGTGAGGTTAGCGGGAGAACATCTTTTCTCTTGCCAAAAAACTCTGTCTGGAAATAAGCGTTTGAATATAAGGAGTTTCCCATGAGCGAAAAAGAACTTAAAAACTGCAACTGCGGCACTCACAAAGACGGACACGACTGTGATTGCGGCGATGATTGCGAATGCGACACCATTACCCTGGATATGGAAGACGGTACCCAGAAAGACTTTCTGGTGCTGGATACCCTGGAGCATGAAGGCAAGAATTACATCGCTTTGGCTGATGTCGAAACGATGGAATATGACATACTGAACATGACCTTGGTAGGTGAAACGGTGGAACTGAACGTTATTGAGGACGACGCGGAGTTTGAAGCTGTGGCGGCCAAGTTTGACGAATTGTTCAATCTGGATGACGAGGAAGAGGAAGAAGAGTAATACCTCAACTTGGGAGTACAAGCAAACATGCAAGCAGACCTGATAGTCCGCGACTGTCGGCAGATTCTTACTTTTAGAGCCCAAAACGCCGCAGGCGAACCAGCCGGGATGGATGATCCCGGAGTTGTCTCCGGCGGCGCGATCGCGATCAGCGACGGCAAAATCCTGGCTGTCGGAACCGAGGCGGATATCCTGGCAAGTTACACCGCTTCCGAGCATATCTCTGCTGCGGGAGGCATCGTGTTGCCCGGATTCGTGGATTGCCACAGCCATCCTGTGTTTGTGCACACCCGGGAAGATGAGTTTGCCATGCGCCTGCAGGGCAAGACCTATGTGGATATAGCTCTGGCTGGAGGCGGGATTCGCAGCACGATCAGCAGCACCAGGGAAGCCGATGAGGAGCTGCTGTTTGAGCTTGCCGCCAGGCGCATACGCAAAATGATTTCCTTGGGAACCACCACACTGGAGGCCAAAAGCGGGTATGGTCTGGATACAGCCAGCGAACTCAAGCAGCTCCGGGTGATAGACCGCCTTGCCAAAGAACTGCCCATCCACATCGTTCCAACTTTCATGGGAGCGCATGAGTTTCCTGCTGAGTATAAAGATAACCATTCCGCCTTTATTGACATCCTGACGGATGAGATGATCCCCGCGGTCGCCGAGCAGGGCATTGCAGAGTTTTGCGATATCTTCACCGAAGCCCATGTATATAACCTGGAAGAATCCCGGATAGTGCTGGATTGCGCCAAGAAACACGGAATGAAGCTAAAGATGCACGCCGATGAGATCGAGCCCATGGGCGGGGCGGAACTTGCAGCGGAGATGGGTTGCGTATCTGCCGATCATCTGGGTACCACATCCGAACAAGGCATCGAGGCTTTGGCCAAGGCAGGAGTCGTCCCGGTGCTGTTGCCTGCCACTCTTTTTTCCTTGCGCAGCAAGACCTATGCCCGGGGCAAAGATATGATCCAGCGCGGGCTTCCCGTTGCCATCGCCACGGACTACAATCCCGGCAGTTGCAACTGCGATTCCCTGCCCCTCACCATCAGCCTGGCCTGTCTGCAGATGGGGTTTACCCCTGCTGAAGCTCTCACGGCCGCCACGCGTAACGCGGCCAGGGCGGTCTGCCGTGAAGCTCAGGTCGGTTCCCTGGAGCCAGGCAAGAGCGCGGATTTCACCATTTGGGACATACCATCCCATAACTTTATCCCCTATCATCTGGGCAGTTCGCACATCACAAGCGTTTACTGCAAGGGTGTTTGCGTACACAGGGCGGCGGAGTGAATGTTAAGCCGGGAGAGCAGGCTTACGTTATTCTCAAAACCCTGCACAAATCCCGCTATTATTGTGTTTACCAGGCCAAGGACTACTTCAGCGGAGAGCTGGTCACCCTGAAAGGGCTGGATCAGCGGTTTCGCTCAGATTCCACCCTCTGCAACTCTCTCAAGGCAGAAGCGGAAATAGCCGCCAGGCTTAAGCACCCCCACATCCGCCAGATAAAAGGCACCTTCGAGGAAGGTGGAAACCTCTATATAGTGGGCGATTACGTGGATGGCTATACCCTGAACGGCTTACTTGCCGACCCAGCGGTTTCCATCAGTCCATCCGATGCAATAAAATGGCTGCTGCAACTGCTCAATGCGCTGGAATATGCGCACTCCCAGGGGATATGGCACTTATATCTCAACCCTGAAAATATAGTTATTGATGCGTCTGGAGACCTCTTTATTCTGGGATTTGGCAAAAGCGGCGAGGAATGGCAATTTGCCGAACCCGCGGAGAATGAGTATCATCCCGTCCTTTTCCTCTCGCCCGAGACCTATCTGGGAGAAAAGGGAGACGCTCGCTCGGATATCTATTCGGTCGGTGTTTTGGCTTATCTGATGCTGTGCGGACAGCTTCCCTGGTATCTTGATCTGCGCCAGAGTTCCGCCACTCAGAAACAGAATTCCCTGCAACGTCCGGTGCTTGATCCCGAGCTGACTGGCAAACGCTTGCCCCGCTGGCTGTTCACCATCCTCAACCGCTGTCTGATGTTGGACTCCAACCTGCGTTTCCAAAGTGTGTCCCGCCTGATCACTGCTCTGCAGGAGCAGCAGGAATTGCCCTATCAGTCCTGTTTGCAGCGCAGCGGCGCCCCCACCCGGGATCAGATGCCGGCTGCCGAACCCGCTCCTCTGCATATAGTTAAGGAACCAGAAACGCCTATCCCCGCTCCAGTTGTCAGCGTTCCAGAGGAACCTGTTACAGCGACACCGACTCAGGTAGAGGAACAGGCTGCCACCATCCAAACCCCCGCTCCGCCTTCTCCAGAGCCTGTGGCCGACGGCAAGCCGGAATCCTGGCGCATACCCGATCCTCCGCCGGACAGCCTTCAAACGCCTCCCAAGCCGGAACCGGTCTATCATTACCAGCCCCAGGCTGCGCCGAAGAAAGACAACCTCCCATATATCCGTCATCTTTTCAAAATCTTCGGCTACATCTCCCTGGGCATATTGCTGTTCATCCTGCTTAAATACTGCGTCTTTGCCCGCAGGCCCAGGTTCGAGAACGTGGGGGACAAGGATGAGCCGGAAGAAGTGGTCAGAGATGTTAATCCGGTTAACGTGCCTCTGCGGATGGTGTCAATCCCTGCGGACAGCGTCACGATCGGCGACGTGGGGTCTTTCGCGGAGGACGACGAGTTTCCACCTCACACGGTCTGGATACCGGCTTTTCGGATCACTCCCCACGAGATAACGCGCGAGCAATGGGCGATGGTAAACACCAGCTATCCCTATCAGGATGGGGATAAGTATCTGCCGATCACCGGGATATCGTTCTTTGAAGTGCTGGATTACTGCAACGCCAAGAGCGAACAGGATGGCCTGGAACCCTGCTATGAATTCTCATCCAACAGCGTAAGCTGCAATTTCTCGGCCTCCGGCTACCGCCTGCCCACGGAAGCGGAGTGGGAGTATGCCGCCAAAGCCAGCTCCAAAGGAGAGTTTTTCCTCTTTGCCGGTTCCAATACTCCCGATGCCGTAGGCTGGTATAATGGCAACAGCGATGGCGATGTCCATCCGGTGGGGCAGAAGCCGGCCAATAAATGGGGTCTGAGCGATATGAGCGGAAACGTATATGAATGGTGCTGGGACTGGTATGCCCGCTACAGTTGGAAGCAAAGCACCTTTTTCGGCGGCCCGGACAGCGGGACGGACAGGGTCATCCGCGGAGGATCCTGGTACCATCCCTCCTCAGAGATGCGCGTGACCAACCGGGCTTTTGCCAAACCCCACAGCAACGCCAGGTATCTGGGCTTCCGTCTGGTGCGGACGGGCAAATAAAACCTTTGTTAGACATATTGTGTGTCCATCTGCCCAGCCTGCCAGCTTTTGAGAAAGCAACTGGTATTTGGCACGTTAATTGCTTGAATATTATTGGATAACGCGTTGTTTCCCGTTCCATTACGAGCACGAGATTTGGACACCCTTGGCTGATGAGAACACCGATGGAGGTTCACCATGAAGAGAACTGCCTTGTTATGCCTTGTCTGGCTTGCCATAGTCGCCGTACATGCAGGCATTGATAGCTACTATGATTTTTCCTGGAGCCTTGCCCCGTATGAATCTGTAAACGGCACCGTTATCCAGGCCCTCAGCGCTGACGATGAGATATCGGCGCCCATCGACCTGGGTTTCGCTTTCCCCTATGGAGAATATGCCTACAACCACGTGAGGATCAGCACCAACGGCTGGATTGGCCTTGGCTCGAGCCATAACTCCAGCTATCATGGCAACGACCTTTCCCTCTTCACTCCCAATCCGATCATCGCGCCGCTTTGGGACGACCTGAGCATGGATTATGGTTTGGTTGAATATCTGCTTATGGGCAACGCTCCGGACAGGATTTTTACAGTGCAATATACAGCGGCGAAATGGAACTATGCCGCCAATAACCTCTATGATTTTCAAGTCCGCCTGCATGAAAATGGCAGCATCTACCTGATCTATGGCAGTTGTGTTGGTGAACCCCAAAGCGCCAGCGCGTCGGTTGGCATCAACATGCTGCCGGGAGGATCAGACTGGTTCTACAGCGTGACCCCCGGCACTCCACACACCGCCTCCACCACCGTTTCGTTCAACGGGGTTAATGACCCCATACCGGCTGGCACCCGCTTCCATTTTACTCCGGTGCAAACCTATGCGAACGACCTTGCCTGCCTGAGCCTCAGCGGCATGATCCATCCCACTGTTGGAACTGTAACCCCTTACACGGCCTTGGTTTCCAATCCCGGTTCCCTCAGCCAGGACGAGTTTGTGGTGAAACTCTATGACAGCCAGATGAACGAACTGGACTCCGTAACGCAGGGGCCTTTGCCCAGCGGTGGGGAAGTATCGGTGCAACTGATTTGGGCGCCGGAGCAAAGCGGACCTGAAACCCTCTACGCGAAGGTGGTTCTGGAGGGTGACGAGCATCCTGCCAACGACCAGTGCCCGGGGTTGGCGGTTAACGCTCAAGTGGCTGGAATGCAATATGTAACCATCGGGAATGGCAATGAGCAGGAACGCTATCCTATGGACTTCTACTTCAAAAACTCCCTCTATGAGTGCATCTATACAGCCGCAGAACTGGGGGTCGATGACGCCTATATCTACTCCATCGGGTTTTTCAATAACTTTGTGGACACCATCAACGGCGCGACCCGGATCTGGTTGGGAAACACCGGACTTTCTTCCTTGAGTGCGGACTGGATCCCTTCCACAGAACTCACACCGGTCTTCGATGGAATTCTGGTCTATCCGGAAGGGCAAAACACCGTCACCATCGAGCTTTCCACACCTTTCCGTTATACAGGCGGAAACCTCGTGATGCTGGTGCAGCGGCCCATGGATAGCACCTGTTATCATTCCGGAAACAGGTTTTACTGCCAGCAGGGAACCCTGCTTAGAGCCAGATACGCGCGCAGTGACGTAACCAGCTATGATCCTGCCAATCCACCCGCGGGCTCCGCAATAGCTTTGTTTCCCAAAACCAGTTTTGCTTATGTGCCTTACACCTCTGCCGAAGATCCTGCCGCGCCGGAGTTTATTGCCAGCTTGCAGGGCAACTCTCCCAACCCCTTCAAACTCAACACGGAAATCCGCTTCACCCTGGGCAAGGCTTCCCCGGTAAGGCTTTCTGTTTACAACCTGAAGGGGCAACTGGTGCGCAGCCTGCTCCAGGCAGAAAAAAACACTGGTCAACATCATACAGTTTGGGATGGACGGGACGACCGGGGAAAACCGGTGGCCAGCGGCGTCTATCTCTATCGCCTGCAGGCAAATGGGTTTGACGGCAGCGGGAAGATGCTTCTGATAAGATAGCGGTCTATGCCCTTGCGGCCGTGAGGCAGCCACTTGGCCCTCATTTGAAACCTGGGGTTTTGCAGGGGTCATCCTTAGGTCTTCCGTATAATTTATAAGGTTGACCTAAGGATGATAGGTCAACCGCCAGCGGGACAAGGAGATATGCAAATGGGGGCGACAGCTTCATCGACAAAAACATCGATTCGTTTTTTTATCCGGGTAATACTTGTTTTTACCCCCCTTCTGAGGCGACCCCAGACGACAATGCGTTCGCGATCGACTTTTTTGACGGCATAGTTTTCAATGCGATTAGCGAGGGAAGAAAAGGCGAATCTACGATCTGATGCGCGAGCGCATAGACAAATTGAGAGTTATTAGATACGAGTTGAACACGTGGCAGTGTGTTGGCGTGGTGACGTGGTGGAGGGGATTATGACCGGGCCCACTGGGCAGCTCCTTCTTCCAGCTCAAGGCGGCGTTTTATGCACTTGACGTAGCGTTTGAAGAGATAATCGTCATACCAGTCAGCATAGTGTTCCAGGACGATCTTATCCACCTTTATGATACGCTTTTTAAGTTCGGGGGGAATAGACTCCCATTCTTTTTCGAAGGCCAAGCGGGACACTATTTCCAATTCATCAGTGCCATCCTGCCATTCAAGGTAGTCTATTATGTCCTCGTAGCACTTAACATCGTATTCCGTGACCATTTTTATTCCTTTTCTTATGTGATTGTTGGTGAGCGAGACCACTTTGAAGTGAACTTCATGGTCAAGGTTAGCCAATATTTTTTCAAGACTTTTGGGATGAAAAGTTTTAAGGGTGTTTTTGTCAAGGCTGAAGACGGTGAAGTTGAGTTTCTGTCCTCCTTCTATACCTATATCCAAATTTAAATCTGCAACACCAAAACTATTCACTTGACGAAATATAACAATCTCCTGAACTGACATCACTTTATATAGCAGGTGAAATTCGATGAAATTGAAAGAAATTGTGGCCATTCTGGATGGGGAGGTACTGCTCCCTGAGGTTGATTTGGAAATGGAGGTGCCCTGCGCCTTCTCGTCCGACCTGATCAGCGACATCCTGATGTGCACCAAGGAGCCTACCTTGTTGCTTACCGGGCTTACCAACAATCAGGTTATCCGCCTGTGTGACATGATCGACATCGTGGGCATTGTTTTTGTGCGGGGAAAACGGCCTTTGCAAGAGATCATCGATATGGCGAGAGAGCGCAATATCCCTCTGATCTGCACTAATTATACCATGTACCGTTCCAGCGGTTTGCTTTTCAATGCGGGACTTCGCAGCTGCAAAATCTGAAATGGGCGAATACTGGTATATCCGGCCTGGCCTTGAGGAAAGCGTAAATGGCTTTTTCTCGGCTCAGCCCGAAGCAGACATGGCCTTGGAATCGCAGATACCGGAAAAGGATTTCAACCAGGCAGGCAAAGGCTCCGCTGAGGTGAAAAACTTGTTGAAACGCTTGGGCGTGAATCCCGGGATACTCAGAAGGGTGGCAGTTGCCGCCTATGAAGCGGAAATCAATGTGGCGGCGCATTCCCTGGGCGGAACGATGATGTGCCGAATCTATGATGAGTTTATACACATAATTTTCAAGGATATGGGTCCGGGTATTGCAGATATTGAACAAGCCATGACTCCGGGCTATTCCACAGCAGATGAGATGGTGCGCGAGCTTGGTTTTGGCGCGGGACTGGGGCTGCCGAATATCAAGAAAAACTCAGATGCTTTACATATCCACTCCGAGCGTGGGAATCCGACCCTACTGGAGTTTTTAATCTATTTCATGAGCGATGAGTAAACAGGAAAAAGAATACTTTCACGCCCTGCATATCCTGGAAGATAACTGCACGGGCTGCACATCCTGCGTGAGGGTTTGCCCCACGGAGGCCATCCGGGTGCGCGACCGCAAGGCGAAGATCGATTCCCTGCGCTGCGTGGATTGCGGTAACTGCATCGAGGCCTGCGCCTTCCATGCCATCATACCCCGCAGTGATACTCTGGATGTGATTCACAACTTCAAATACAAGGTGGCTATTATTTCCACCTCATATTTTGGCCAGTTCACCGAGGATGTGTCCTATGAAGTGGCCAAACAGGCGCTTTATGAGCTGGGTTTTGACGATGTGCAGGAAGAGGCGATGGTGACCCAGTTTCAGGTGGAGATGATCCGCGATTATATCCGTGCCAATCGGGACAAAAGACCGATCCTGTCCAGCAACTGCCCCACTGTCGTGCGTCTGATCCAGCTCAAGTATCCGTCTCTGCTTTCCAATCTTTTCCAACTGGAAGCTCCGATGAGCATCCTCACCCGCTATCTGCGCGAAAGCATCAAGCAGGAAAAAGGGTTGGAGGAGAATGAGATCGGGATCTTTCTGATCGTGCCCTGCGTGGCGCATGTTACCGCCGTGCACCAGCCGGAAGGAGCTTACAAGCATCTGCAGGACGGTGCTTTCTCGATCGGAATGATCTATGGCAAGGTGCGCGAATATATCAAACATCTGAAAAACAATCCGCCCAAGATAGAAACCTTTCCCAAGGGGCTGATGTGGGCGCTGTCCGGCGTTCAGGCCGATTTGGTTGATTGCGAAGACATCCGGGCGCTGTCGGTGAACGGCGTGGACAACGTTATGGAAATACTTTCCCGGGTGGAAGACCACTATCTGGACCAATACGACTTCATAGTCCTGCGCAGTTGCACCAATGGATGCGTGGGTGGCTGTCTGAATGTGGAAAATCCTTTCGTGGCTATGAGCCGCATCAAGAAGATGATCAAGGAAGGCAAGGACAAGAAGATAGACGTCCACGATCTGATCGAGCTATATCACGCAGGTGAATTCGATGTGGCACCCCTTTCTTCGCGTCCCGTATTGGAACTGGACAAGGACATCAAGAAAGCCATAGTCAAGATGAAGAAGCTCAATGAGATCCTCACCAATCTGCCGGGCCTCAATTGTTGCGCCTGCGGGTCTCCCTCCTGCTATGCCCTGGCGGAGGATATCGTGCAGGGTAAAGCGACAATCGAGGATTGCATTGTGTTGCTGCGCAGACACAGTCGGGAAGAAGAAGAGAGCAAACAAGAAGAAATCAAATCAGCACAGGATAAAGTATGATAACTTTGCATGAGTATCTGATGGAGATCGAGGGGACTAATCACACTCCCGGCCTCGATCCGCGCGGGATCATTTTAAAGGGCGGCTACGTTTGCGATATGCTCAGCGACGTGATGGGTTCTGCCAGGGAAGGTCTGGCCTGGATCACGATCATGAAGCACCTGAACACCATTGCGGTTGCCAGTATGACCGGTGTTCCGGCGATCATCCTGGCCAAGGGCAACGTTCCCGAGCAAGCGGTGATCGACAAAGCCAGTGAAGAGGGCGTCTGCATCTGTTCAAGTGATTTGGACACCTTTTCTCTGGCGGGAATTCTTTACACGCTGCTCCAAAAATAGGATGCGATGCGCTGGTTTACCGCAGATCTGCACATCCACTCGGTCCTCTCACCCTGTGGAGGCTTGGAAATGGCCCCCAAAGCGCTGATAGGATGCCTGAAAAGCCTGGGGATAGATTGGATGGCGATCACGGACCACAACACTCTGGCAAACTGTCCGGCTTACGCTGCCGTTGCGGAGCGGGAAGGGGTCAGTTTTACCTGGGGTGTGGAAGTACAGACCGCTGAAGAAATACATCTGCTGGTGTATTTTGACCAGCCAGACAAGGCGCAGGCATTTGGGGACGAGCTATACGAGTCGCTGCTGCCGCTGCCCAACGACCCTGATTTTTTTGGGGATCAAGTAATCATTGACGAAAATGAGAACATTTTAGGAATGGAACAAAGAGCCTTGCTCAATTCATCCATCTGGGATTTGAACACGTCCGTGGCAAAGGCAATGGAGTTTGGCGGATACTGCGTTCCGGCGCATATCGATGCTGAAGTAAACAGCATAATCGGTCAACTTGGCTTTCTGCCTGCGGAACCGGTCTTTCCCTTGTTGGGTATTAGTGCCGGGCTCAATTTGGAGCAGTATCTGTCCAAACATCCTGAACTGCGGGGGAAAGCCTTTCTGCGCTGTTCCGATGCCCACTATCTGAACGATCTGGGCAGCGGCAGCAGCAAGGTGTTCGCGCACGATGCCAGAGTATCCGAACTGGCCAAGGCAGCCCTCAACTTGGAAGAAAGAAGATTGTTAGTATAAAAAATATAGAACAGGAGGAGAAATGAATCCCATTTCTCAACAAGACAACCTGCTATATGACAAACTGCGCGCTGTCATTGCAGAAAGAAAGAATCTGCGCAATCCGCTCATTGAGATCCTGCGCAATGCCCAGGAAATCTTTGGTTATCTGCCCATCGAGGTTCAGGAGTTCATTGCACAGGAAATGAACATTCCCGCCAGTAAAATTTACGGTGTGGTGACTTTTTACAATTTCTTTTCCATGAAACCCCGCGGAAAATATACCCTCAACATCTGCATGGGAACCGCCTGCTTCGTGAAAGGCGCGCCCCGCCTATTGCAGATGATCAGCGACGAGCTGGGGGTGGAAGTTGGCGAAACCACTTCCGACGGCCGCTTTACGGTTAGCGCGGTGCGTTGTGTGGGGGCTTGCTCTTTGGCTCCGGTCTTTGTGATCGGGGAAGACACCTTTGGCAGAATCGAAACCCGGGATAAGATCAACGAAATTCTGAAGAAATACGACTGATGCGGATATTGTAATGCAAGACATTTCACTGCATCTGCTGGACATCATTGAAAACTCTGTCCGGGCTGCCGCGAAAAACATCAAGGTCCGTGTGATTAAAGACCACAAACAGAACCTATTGCGCGTCATTGTGGAAGATGATGGAGTTGGCATGGACACCGGAACCCTGGAGATGGCTCAGAATCCTTTCTATTCAAGCAAGGAAAAGCGGGCCAAAAAAGTGGGCTTGGGCATTCCACTGTTCAAGCAAAACGCGGAACTTGCCAACGGCTGTTTCAACATGACCAGCGAACCAGGCTTCGGGACCGTTCTGACAGCGGACTTTGAGCTTGATCACATCGACAGGATGCCTTTGGGTAATCTCAAAGACACTCTGCTGGGCGTCATTATCGGGCATCCGGATGTGGATTATCAGATTACTTTGCTGTCCCGCGAAAAGGGGAGGGAGCAATCCTTTCACTTCAGCACGGCAGCAATAAAAGAAGAGCTGGGAGATATCCCGCTCACCTACCCGGATGTGATCGAATACATCGATCAAAGTTTACAAGAAGGAATACAAAATACAAACATGGAGGTGGTCTGATGAAGACACTCGCAGACCTTAAAAAAATCCGTGAGAAAGCCCAGGAAGAAATGAAGCTTCGTGGCTCAAGCGTGCGCATCAAGATCGTTGTTGGGATGGGAACATCCGGCATCGCCATGGGCGCTCGTGAAGTCATGAAAACCTTCCTGGAAGAGATTTCGAACCGCAATCTGACTGATGTCATCGTGACTCAGACAGGGGAAAAAGGACTATCCTCACTGGAGCCGGTAGTGGATTTGATCGAAGAAGATAAACCCAAGGTCACCTATGGCAATATGACCCCCGACAAAGTAAAAAAAGTGGTCGTGGAGCACATTGTTAACGGCAGGATAGTTTCCGATTACGTGGTTGCCACGGGTAACTGACGGAGGGATGGAAATGTCTTTGAAAAGAATTGACCTGCTGATCTGCTGTGGCTCAGGCTGTATATCGGCGGGCGCGCTGAAAATCAAGGAAAGGTTTCACGCTGTTCTCAGCGAGAAAGGCCTGACCAACGAAATCAATATTATCGAAACCGGCTGTATGGGTCCCTGTGACTACGGTCCGGTGATGGTTATCTATCCTGAAGGCATCTTCTACAAAAAAGTTACCCCGGAAGATGTAGATGAGATAGTAGCCGAGCACTTTGTGAAGGGACGCCCGGTCCAGCGGCTGATGCTGCAGGACGAAGATAAGACCATTGCCGCCCACAAGGAAGTACCGTTCTATCAGAAACAGGTTAAAGTGGCACTGGCCAACTGCGGCTTCATCGATCCGGAAAGCCTGGAAGAGTATATCGCCACCGGCGGATACGAAGCTTTGGGCACCGTTCTCACCCAGATGACGCCTCAACAGGCCATAGACGTGGTGAAAGAATCCGGTCTGCGCGGCCGCGGTGGTGCTGGTTTCCCCACCCACATGAAATGGAAGATGGTGCATGATCGCAAGGAAGACCAGAAGTATGTGATCTGCAACGGCGATGAGGGCGACCCCGGAGCCTTTATGGATCGCTCGCTTTTGGAAGGCGATCCCCACAGAATCCTCGAAGGTATGATGCTTTGCGCCTATTCGATCGGTGCATCCCAAGGATTCTTCTACATCCGCGCCGAGTATCCCCTTGCTATCAAGAGGATCAAACAAGCCATCGAGCAGGCCCGTGAAGTTGGCCTGATGGGCAAGAACATCTTCGGAACGGATTTCTGTTTCGAAGCTGAAGTCCGCACCGGAGCAGGCGCATTCGTCTGCGGTGAGGAAATGGCCCTGATCCATTCCATCGAAGGCGAACGCGGCAATCCCACACCCAAACCACCTTATCCCGCTGTGAGCGGCTTGTGGGGCAAACCCACTGTGGTGAATAACGTGGAGACCCTGGCCAACCTGCCCACGATCTTTGTAAAAGGTGCCAAATGGTTTTCCACTATGGGCACCGAAACCAGCAAAGGCACCAAGGTCTTTGCCCTCACAGGTGACATCAGAAACACCGGTCTGGTGGAAGTTCCGATGGGTACCACCCTGCGCGAGATGATCTTTGATGTGGGTGGCGGTATGATCGGCGGAAACGAATTCAAAGCGGTTCAATTGGGAGGACCTTCCGGCGGCTGCCTTACGGCAGAGCATCTGGATGTTCCCGTTGATTATGAAACCCTGAAGGCGCGCGGCGCCATGATGGGCTCCGGCGGCGTGATCGTGATGGATGACCAGAAGTGCATGGTCAACGTAGCCAAGTTCTTTATGGACTTCTGCGTGGATGAATCCTGCGGCAAATGCTCCCCCTGCCGGATCGGACTCAAGCAGATGTACAACATCCTGGACCGCATCACCAAAGGCGAAGGCCAGGAAGGGGATATCGAGGAACTGCAACGCTTGGGTGAGACTGTCGCCAAGATTTCGCTGTGCGGACTTGGTCAAACAGCACCCAATCCTGTCCTCTCCACCATCCGTTATTTCCGTAATGAGTATGAGGCCCATATAAAAGACAAAGCTTGCCACACCAAGGTTTGTCGGGATCTCTTCCATTTCAAAATCGACAAATCACGCTGCATCGGTTGTTCCCTTTGCTCGCGCAAGTGCCCAGCGAACTGCATATCCGGTTCGCGTGAAGATAAATACACCATCGGTCAAGTGGATTGCGTCAAATGTGGAAACTGCCAGGATGTCTGTCCCGTGAAGGCGATCGATCGTATCCCTGGAATACACAGCGACGTAACCGCCCACAAGGAAGCTCTGCTAAAACGAAAGGCGCGTGAAGATTAAGGAGTACTTATGTACCGAGAAATCTGTAGCAAATACGCTCCCGACAAAGACAACCTGATCTGCATCCTGCACGAGATCCAGAACAGCCATCCTCAGCATTACATCTCTGAGGAGGCTGTCCAGACCGTGGCAGAGTATCTGGGAGTGCCGGCCAACCATATCTATGGCGTGCTTACATTCTACACCATGTACAGCACAAAACCGCGGGGCCAGAACATCATCCGCCTGTGCGAATCTCCGCCCTGCTACATCAAGGGCTCAGAAAACATCCTGCATAAGCTGATGACTCTGCTGGATATCGAGGTGGGCGAGACCACCAAAGATGGCTGCTTCACCCTGGAGCTTTGCGCTTGCCTTGGTGTATGCGGAAACGCGCCAGTCATGATGATCAACAACGATGTCTACGGCGATCTCACCGAAGAAAAAGTGGAAGAGATCATCGAAAAAGTGAGAAGGGGGTAGAAGATGAAATTCTTTCGCAGCCATGTACTCGTTGGTATCAACGAGACCTCGATCATGGCGGGCGTGCAGGACTTCATCAAAGCCCTGCGCCTCGAGCTTGCCAAGCATAACTTGCAAGAAGAGATAAATATATTGGAGACAGGCCCCCTCGGATTCTTCGGACGTGGGATCTGTCTCAGTGTGTATCCTGAAAACGTCAACTATCAGGACGTCAAGCTAGAAGATGTCACGGAGCTGGTCTCCGAACACTTCCTGAAGGGACGTCCCCTAAAACGCCTGATGCTGGATGACGGCGGCAAGTTCAGCCCCAAGCTGAATTACTCCGACCGTATAGTCCTGCGCAATTCTGGCATCATCGATCCGGAAAACATAGACGAATATATCGGCGCCGGTGGCTATGAAGCCTGGGAAAAAGCCCTCACTCAGATGCAGCCAGCTGATATCTTGGCCGAGGTCAAGATATCAGGCTTACGCGGCCGTGGTGGAGCAGGCTTCCCGGCTGGAGTGAAATGGGGCTTCACTGCCCCCATTGACGCTCCCCAGAAGTATGTGGTGGTCAATGCCGACGAAGGTGAACCCGGTACTTTCAAAGACCGCCTGATCATGGAAGGCGACCCGCATCAACTGCTGGAAGGCACCATGATCTGCGCCCGCGCGGTGGGAGCCACCAAAGCCTGGATATATATCCGCGGCGAATACAAGCTCTGCATTGACCGCCTTCAGAAAGCCATTGACCAGTGCCGCGAATATGGCATCCTGGGCAAGAACATCTTCGGAAGCGGTTTTGATCTGGATATCTTTATCAAGATCGGCGCCGGAGCTTACGTTTGCGGAGAGGAAACGGCTCTCATTGAGTCCCTCGAAGGCAACCGCGGCAATCCCCGCTGGAAACCGCCCTTCCCTGGCGTGGAAGGCCTCTGGCAGTGCCCCACGGTGGTAAACAACGTGGAAACCCTGGCCAATGTGCCCTTCATCATCCAGAAAGGAGCCGAGGAGTTCATGAAGCACGGCACCCCGGAATGCACCGGAACCAAGGTCTATACGATCCTGGGCGATGTTGCTTACCCAGGTCTCTGTGAAGTGGATATGGGAACCACTCTGCGTACCATCATCAACGATTATGCCGGCGGCATGAAAAAAGGCTTCCGCTTTAAAGCCGCTCTTGTGGGCGGCGCGGCTGGCGTGATCCTGCCGGACAAACTGCTGGACGTTAAGATGGACTTTTCCAGTCTCAACCAATACGCGGCTGTGCTCGGTTCCGGGGCCATACTGGTCATGAACGAGCATCAGAGTATTGTTGACATACTATGGTCCATCCTGCGCTTCTTCCGCCATGAATCCTGCGGAAAATGCGCCCCCTGCCGCAACGGCACGCAGCAGCTCTATCGTCTCATCTCCAAGATCAAGAAAGGTAAAGGCACAATGGAGGACGTGGATCTCATGCTCACCATTGCCGAAACCATGCAGCAGACCAGTTTCTGCGCGCTGGGCCAATCTCCCATCATGGGCGTCCGCTCGGCCATCGAGAACTTCAAAGATGAGTTCATTGCGATTACAAAAAAGTAAATAAAGAGGATTAGAACATGGCTAAAACAGTAAATATCTGGATCGATGACAAGCATCTGGAAGTCCCTGATACGATGACCATCATCGAAGCCGCAGACAAACACGGGATCTATATCCCCCGCCTCTGCTACCATCCCGACCTCCCGCCAACTGCCAATTGCGGTGTCTGCGTGGTGGAACTGTCAAGCGCCCCCGTCCCCAAGCGCGCCTGCTGCACCCCGGTGGCCGAAGGCATGAAGGTGGTCACCAATAGCAAGAAACTGCGCGCCTACCGCAAAACCCTGGTGGAGATGATCCTCTCCAACCATGATGTGGTATGCCCCACCTGCGCGGCAAACAACAAATGCGAACTGCAGTCCCTGGCCAACAACCTGGGTGTGGAACCCGATAACCTGCCCAGCATTCTGCACAAAGAGGCGGTTGACGATAGCTCGCTATCCATTATCCGCGACGTTAACAAATGTATCGCCTGCGGACGCTGCGTCACGGTTTGCAACGAAGTCCAGACCGTCTATGCCCTCACCTTCGCGGATCGCGGCATAGACTCTCATGTGGATACCGCCTTTAGCCTGGGCATGGCTAACAGCCCCTGCGTAAATTGCGGCCAATGCACAGTCTATTGTCCCACCGGCGCTTTGCGTGAGCGCAGCGAAATCGACGCGGTCTGGGAAGCGATACTTGATCCTGAAAAGCACGTTATCGTGCAGGAAGCCCCTTCCATCAGGGTATCCCTGGGCGAAGAGTTTGGCATGCCCTTTGGATCGGTTACCCCTAACAAGATGTATGCCGCGCTGCGTAAGATTGGCTTCGACAGCGTGATGGACACCAACTTCACTGCCGACCTCACCATCATGGAGGAAGGAACGGAGTGTGTTGCCAAGCTGAAGGCTGGCGAAAAACGCCCGCTCATCACCTCCTGCTCACCCGGCTGGATCAAGTTCATGGAAACCTACTATCCCGACCTCGCGGATTGCGTCTCCACGGCCAAATCGCCCATGAGCATGTTTGGCACCCTTTCCAAGACCTATTATGCTCAGGAAAACAACATCGATCCCGCCAAGATCGTGTCCGTAGCGGTTATGCCCTGCACGGCCAAGAAATTTGAAGCCCGCCGTCCAGAAATGCGTGACTCCGGATTTCAGGATACCGACTATGTGCTTACCACCCGCGAGCTTATCCGCATGATCAAGGAAGCCGGAATCGATTTCGCCAACATCCCGGATGAGGAACCCGATAAAGGCATGAGCTTCTACACCGGAGCCGGAACCATCTTCGGCGCCACCGGTGGTGTGATGGAAGCCGCCATCCGCTCTGCTTACTTTCTGGTCACCGAGACCGATCTCGAAGACGTGGAAATCCTGGCAGTGCGCGGTCTTGAAGGTGTCAAGGAAGCCACGGTCAACGTTCCCGGCTTCGGCGATTTGCGCGTGGCGGTGGCACACGGACTCTCCAACGCCCGCAAAGTTATGGATCGGGTGCGCGAAGGCCTGGCTACCAAAGGCGAATCTCCCTGGCATTTCATCGAGATTATGGCTTGCCCCGGTGGTTGCGTAGGTGGCGGCGGACAGCCTTATGGCAACGATATTGCGTCCCGCGCCAGGCGCGGACAGGCTCTCTATGCCGAGGACCGCAGCCTGCCGGTGCGCCTGTCCCATCACAATCCCGAAGTAAAGAAGGTCTATGAGCGCTTCTTGGGCGAACCCAACTCCAAACTGGCTCTCAAGTTGCTGCATACCCATTACTTCAAACGCTCGGTCAGCACCGGACAGGTTACCGGTGAAGCCACTCATAAACACTAAAAAATGATAAAGTAGCAAAAAGGCGGGATCAAGGTCCCGCCTTTATCGCTGTAACTCATTATGGATATGGCTGATCACTGATGTCAGATAGTTCACGTTATCACATAATATGTGGTACCATATCCAAATTCCTTCACACCGCCCGCCCTTGCTGCTCCTGGCTTTGGCGCCATCATCCTTAGGTATTCCCTCACCAGGTTAAGGATGACCCACGCTTGTGTCACGCTTGAGGCTGATTTGCATATGAGACTGATGGCGGGGCAGATCGTTAATGCCATTTGACAAAAAAGGACGGGGGAAATAGTTTGCGCCAAACAATCTGCCGCTTGCTTTGGCGTTAACAGGTCAGATTTGCGGCATCAACCGAGGATTTTAATGCAAACAATAATGATCGATGGAAATAGTCTGGATCTGTGGCAAGTGGAGGCCATCGCAGTGGATCGGGTTCCCATCGCGCTCAGCGATGAGTGTGTGGGCAAGGTGAAAAAATGCCGCGCTTATGTGGATAAAGTGATCCAGCGGGGAGATATTGTGTATGGGCTCACCACCGGTTTTGGCAAGTTCAGCACGGTAACCATTCCCCCGGAACATATAGCCGAACTGCAGGTCAATCTGATCCGCAGCCACGCGACCAGCATCGGCCCGGCTTACACCCGCGAGCAGACCCGGGCGATCATGCTGCTCCGCGTCAATGTTTTGGCCAAAGGGCATTCCGGCATCCGCCTGGAAACACTGCAAACCCTGGTGGATATGTTGAACGCCGGCGTGCATCCGGTGATTCCGATGCGGGGATCGGTTGGCGCCAGTGGAGACCTTTCGCCCCTTTCCCACCTGGCCTTGCCTCTGCTCGGCGAAGGCGAAGCTGAGTATCAGGATCAGGTGCTTTCCGGCGCGGAAGCCATGCGCAGGGCGGGCATAAAGCCAGTTCAGTTGCAGGCCAAAGAGGGTCTGGCGCTCAACAATGGCACCCAGGTGATGGCGGCTTTGGGAGTATTGAGCCTGCTGGAAGCGGAACGGCTTTGCCAACAGGCGGACATCAACGCGGCTTGCAGCATCGACGCCCTGAAAGGAACGCCCCGCGCTTTCGACGAACTGATCCATAACCTGCGGCCTCATCCGGGGCAGCGGTCGAGCGCGGCGAATCTGCGTAATCTGCTGCAAGGCAGCAAACTGAGGGAATCGCATCTGAATTGCGGCAACGTGCAGGATGCCTACAGCCTGCGTTGCACGCCGCAGGTGCATGGCGCGGTGAGAGACGCGCTGTCTTATGCGCGGGGGGTGCTGGAGATCGAGATAAACTCCGCCACGGACAACCCTCTGATCTTTCCGGATGAGGAAAAGGTGATTTCCGGGGGAAACTTCCACGGCGAGCCTCTGGCCATCGCTTTGGATGCCATGGCCATTGCCATCGCTGAACTGGCAAATATCTCGGAACGCAGGATGGAGCAACTGCTGAATCCCGCTCTCAACCGGGGCTTGTCCGCGTTCCTGGCAAAAAGGCCGGGAGTCGATTCCGGCTTCATGATCGCCCAGCTTACGGCGGCGTCGCTGGTTTCCGAAAACAAGGTGCTCACCCATCCCGCCAGCGTGGACAGCATTCCCACCTCCGCCAATCAGGAGGATCATGTGAGCATGGGCTCGGTCTCCGCGAACAAATTGCTGCAGGTGCTTGACAATGTGAGGGGAGTGCTGGCCATCGAACTGATGGCTGCCATGCAAGGGCTGGACGAACGTGCTGTTCCCAGTTCACCCTGCCTGGAAGCCGCGAAGGCCAAATTCCGCGAGAGCGTTCCTTCCCTGGGCGAAGACAGGGTCATGTATCCCCTTGTGAGGAATGCCATCGCTGTGCTCAGTTCCCACAGTCTGCTGCAAGCGGTAAAATCTGCCGGTGTGGATTTGTATTGACAGAATCTTTTGCCCCGGGCGTCATGGTAATATGAGAAAATACCGTCTGCTGCTCTGTTGTGTCCTGCTGCTTGGTTTTTCCTGCGGCTTGAACAACACGATGTACAACGCCAGGAAATACTTCAACGACGCCAAGTCCAGGCCCTTGACCGCCAATGGACGCCCCTCTTCGCAGGCTGTGGATGAATATACCAAGGCCATAAAAAAATGCGGCATCATCCTCAGCAGCAAAAAGAGGAACGCCAAGACCGACGACGCCCTCTATCTGATGGCGCAAGCCCTCTATCTGAAGGGCAACAGCGCGTTTCAGGCCAAAGACCAGTTTGAGGCGCTGATCGCGGGTTTCCCGGACAGCCCTTTCTATGGGGAGTCGCACATCTGGCTGGCCAGGGTGTTGAGGGAGATCAATCAGCCTGAACAGGCGGAGGATCTGCTGGAGGATTTCATCCGTGATCCGCTGCAGAAGAAGCTACATCCCAAGGCCTTGCTGACCCTGGCGGATTTTGAGATCAAAGACAAGGATTATCACAGAGCGCAGTATTGGCTGGAAAAGATCATCACCGACTATCCCAAGAGCAGGGAATACCGCGAGGCGCATTTCCTCTTTGGCAAAAACTACTATGACCAGCAGGAGTATCCTGCTTCCCTGCAAGAGTTTGAAAAGATCATAGATTCCCGGAACATTAGCAAGGAAATGAAGCTGGATGCCAAGTATTACGCTGCCCTGAACCTGTATGAACTGAAGCGGTACGACGAGGGTTTGAAGCTGGTGCGCAAACTGCTCAAAGACGAATACCGTCCGGAAAGCATTTCCCAGGCGAGTGTTCTGCGCGTTAGGTTGCTTTTCGCCACAGGCCAGGATGAGGAGGCCCTGAAGCTGGCGGAGAACGTCAGCAAAGACTATCCCCGCACGGCAAGTTCCGCGGCTAACCAATACTTTCTGGGAGAATACTATTTTTACCGGTTGGGTGACCTCGAAAAGGCTGGCGTGGCTTACAACAAAGTCCGCTCCGAGCTGGTGGGCTCTCCCTATTCAGAGATTTCCCAGCGCAAGAATACGGCTGTCAACCAGCTCAAGCAAGGCAGCGGGGTGAACCCCCGGGCTGGCCTGCAGGAGTATCTGGACTATCATTTGGCGGCAGCCGAGAACTATCTTAGCCCCTTCGATCTGCCTGATTCCGCTCTGATGCTGTATCAGCGGCTTATCGATTCACAAGCGGGCATCCAGGCTGAACACGACTCTCTCTTCCTGCTGTTGCCGGGCTTGGAGGCTGAACTGGATTCGCTGTCGCTGGTGCTTTCCGAACTTGCCCTGCAAGACAGTCTGGATGCGGTGAAAGCGGGTGAACAGCCAAAGCCGGAAACCACTCTGGCGGCAGACAGCCTGGTTGTCGCGGACAGTCTTTTCACGCGGCTTGATGCAGAACAAGCCGCCGATTCCACCGCGGTGGCAAGCGAGCCAGACAAGCAGGAACTGGAAGTCCTGGAACCGGATATTCCACCTGCCGATTCTTTGGCCGCTGGTCTGGAGGGGAGCCAGGAGCCCAAACCAGAGTCTGCGGCTGAGCGCAGAAGAAAACTGGAAGCTGAAAAAGCTGCCCTTCAAACCCGGATAAACCAATGCGGAACCAGGCTGGAAGATTTGGCCGAGATGCTGAGGCGTTACTCTGCGGAGATAATTCCCATGGCGATGTTTTCCAAAGCCAGCATCCATAACCGGCGGGGTGGCCAGCAGGAAAGGGTGCAGGAGATATACGCAGGCATGGAGGAGCAGTATCCGCGCAGCAAGTACACCAACGCCCTCGCTTCCATGCTGCGGGGCGAGCCTGCCCGCCTGATCGATCCCGAGGAAGACGCCGAAGAGAAAGCGCTGGATCACGCCCTTGGACTGTCCGAAGCGGCGCCGGATTCCATGGTGGCAATACTTGGCGGGCTAACGGAATCGCAGTATCACAGCGTCAAGCTGAGAGCGAATTTCCGCCTGGGCTGGCATTATACATTTGCAGCGGGGGACACAGCCCGGGCCAGACCCTATTTGGAAGAAGTGCTCAAGCTGGAACAGAGCGGCGACTATGCCAGCCTGACACGCAGATTCTTTAATGGCAAAGACTTTTCCCTGAACCAGGACTTGTTGGAAAGATGGCAGGCTGCCGCGAAGTCATCTGCTGCTGCCGACACCCTCGCCGCGGTTGACGATTCGCTGAAGGCGCAGGAAGAAGAAAAAGGTTCGGCAGACCAGAACCCGGAATTGATTCAGGATCAATCCGCGCAGGACGGGGGCAAGGCTCCCGCCGTTGATGACGATATCCCCACGGAAACGCCTGAAGAACCAATCACTGTGCCTGAGCCTGTGGAAGCTCCCTCCGACAAGCAAACCGAGCCGCAAGAATAAATGAACGAAACCAGATCACTGTTGAGTGAGCAGAACTTCTGGTTGCGGATTGTAATCCTGATCCTTTCTCTGATGGGGGCATTGGAGGCATCCCTCAAGCAGATTATGGGACTTACTGTCCTGTTTCTCCTGTTTCTGCTGCTGGATCTTGAATGTTATGCCAAAATCTTGAAAGCCCTGCGCATCAGCCTGCCTTTCCTAGCTGGTTACTGGGTCTTTGCCACTCTCTTTGGCACAGGTTTTTTGGAGATGCTGCTGTTCACGGCAAAGATAGTGTTCTTCATCGTGGTCACCGTGTATGTTTTTGGAAATCTTTCCCTGCGCAGAGTCCTGCACGATACCCGTTGTCTGCGTAAAACTGGCTGGGGCAGCCGCCTGGTGCATTTCAGCCTGGCCACAGCCTTGTTTCTGAGGGCTTACCTGCATCGGTTTGCCGCCTCGGGAATCCGTTCCGCCGACAACATCGGCAATGTGTTCGACAGGTTGGTCGCGGTCGGTAAAGAGGTTGCGGGCAATTCGGATGTGATCGAGGCTCAGATCAGGAAAATCCATAGTGGCAGTGATGAAATCGCCCAGGTCTCCGGATCCAATCTGATCGCCTTGTGCCTGCTTTGCTGCATGATCCTGATCCTGTCTTTGTGAAAAATTAATGGCCAGATATCTGCTGCGGGTGATGTATGACGGCCTGGCTTTCCGAGGCTGGCAGGTGCAATGCGCGGGCAGAAGCATCCAGGGAGACCTGATCTCGGCTTTCAGACAGTTGGGGGTCAGGCATCCGGGCCTGACCGGTTCCGGCCGCACAGACGCGGGAGTGCATGCCCTGGCGCACTACGCGCACTTTGACTATCAAGGCAAGATGACGCCCCTGCAATTGCAACTGGCATTGAATACCAAGCTGCGGGACGATCTGCTGGTTACCGGCGTCTGGCCTGTGCCGCAGGATTTCCACGCCCGCTACAGTGCCATGGCGCGCAGCTACATCTATCTGCTGGCCAGGGAGAAAACACCCCTGAACAGGCTTTTTACCGGTTTCATGCCGCGCAGCAAATTCAGCCTGGAATCTTTGCAAACACTCGCGGAGCACTTGTTGGGGAGTCACGATTTCAGCTCACTGAGCAGGGACAATCCATTGGTGCCAAACCACATCTGCACACTCTCCAAACTGGATATTTACGAGTGGAGGGATTTGGTTCGCTTCGACATCACTGCGGACAGGTTTCTGCACAACATGGTCAGAAGGATTGTGGGCACCCTGGTGAATCTTTCCCATTTTGACCTTGGCCCTCAGGAACTGCTGAATATCCTGGCAGAAAAGAATCCCAGGCAGCGCCTGGTGGTGACCGCCCCAGCCCAGGGCCTGTACCTGAGCGGGGTGCGGTATCCCAATTTGCAACTTGACGAAACACCTTTGCCCTGAGACATGGCATTGCATGAGGTTTTGATATGAACTACAAGATTCCGCGCGGGACTTACGATATCCTGCCTTCCCAGAGCCACGACTGGCACAAGATCATCTCAGCGTTTCGCCAACTGGCTGCGGCCTGCGGCTATGAGGAGATCACCACTCCGGTCTTTGAACAGGCCCAGCTCTTTGAAAGAAGCTCCGGAGAGACTTCGGATGTGGTGAAAAAGGAAATGTACCGCTTTACAGACCAAAAAGGGCGCGAGTTTGCCCTCCGCCCGGAGGGAACCGCCCCGGTGGCGCGCAGCTATCTGGAAAACCGGCTGGACATCGGCGCAGCCCACTCCAAGCTCTATTACGTTGGCCCGATGTTCCGCTACGACCGTCCCCAGGCGGGACGCTACCGTCAATTTTACCAATATGGCATCGAATTCATAGGCAGCGACCATCCCTATTTTGACGCGGAAGTGATCTCCATCCTGTGGAACTACCTGTCTGTCCTGGGCATCAAAAGGATGCGCCTGGAACTGAACAGCGTGGGATGCCCGGAGTGTTCAAAGGCCTACGACCAGGCTTTGCAGGATTACTTTAGACCTCATCTGAACGAACTCTGCCCGGATTGCCAGATTCGCCACAGCCAAAAACCGCGCCGGCTCTTGGATTGCAAGGTGAAGACTTGCAAGCAGATTGCCCAGGGCGCGCCCTCGCAACTTGACTATCTGGATGAGCCCTGCAAGGTGCATTTTGCCTCTGTGCAGGACTACCTGGCTCGGATGAACATTCCCTTTGTGATCAACCCCAGGATCGTGCGGGGTTTGGATTATTACACCAACACCGCTTTTGAAGTGATATATGAAGGATTGGGCGCCCAAAACTCCCTGGCGGGCGGAGGACGCTACAATGGCCTCCTGGAACAGATTGGCGGCAAGAACATCCCGGCCATTGGTTTCGCGGGAGGATTCGAACGCCTGTTGCTGGCCTTGCGCGAAGAGCAGATTGACCTGGGTGCCAGACCTGTTGCGGACGCCTATCTCATCACCATGGGGCCTGCGGCTCAGCAACTGGCATTGCCTCTGCTCAGCCAGCTCCGCCTGGGCGGCATCTGGGTGGAATACGATCCCACCAAGAATTCGTTCAAAGCCCAGTTGAAGGCGGCCAACAACTGCCAGGCGCGCTTCGCGCTGATCATCGGCGAAGACGAGGCTGCGGCAGGCAAAGCGTTGCTCAAAGACCTGCAGAGCGGAGAACAACGCCTGCTGGAATTGGACGCGGCCAATCAGTTCATCGAGGCCTTCAAACGCAACTGACATACTGATAATGATTTCGAGAGGATCTGGATTTGTCTGATACTAATTGAAGCGGTCATTAATGAAGTGAGAGTCATATTGAAACAGCACGAGTCTCTCATTGATAAGTATGAAGAAGAACTAATGAGTTTTTATGATGGTTAAAACCCCTCAAACAAGATTTCATGATAAGATTTAGCTAAAATGGAGCATGCATGGATCAATTCAGATTGAATAGGGATGAGGCTGAACAAATACTAAAACAGAAATTTGGCTTAGAAAGGTTCTATGACGAACAATGGGAGACCATATCTCGGGTGTTCAGGGGTGAAAGGCTACTTCTTATAGAAAGAACAGGCTATGGCAAATCGCTGTGCTTTCAGTTCCCTGCCATTATCTTTGATGGTTTGACAGTTGTTTTCTCTCCCTTAATTGCCCTAATGAGAGACCAAGTCAATAAGCTTCAAGCTTTGGGGATCAAGGCTAAGTGTATAAACAGCAACCAAAGCGATGAAGAAAACATCAATGTTATTACAGAAGCAAAACAAGGAGTACTTAAAATATTATACATTGCTCCCGAACGACAGGAAAACATGACGTGGCTTGAGGAAGTGCAACATATGAAGCTATCCATGGTGGTCGTAGACGAGGCGCATTGTATTTCAGTTTGGGGTCATGATTTTCGTCCAGCCTACAGGCGAATTATCAATCTTGTTAATCTTTTGCCCAAAGGGTTGCCTGTTCTTGCTACCACAGCAACTGCAACAAAAAGAGTTGAAAATGATGTTGCTTCTCAAATCACTGGAGATTTGAAGGTGATAAGGGGGAATCTTGTTCGAGATAATTTCCGGTTATACGTGGTTAACGTCAAGTCAGATGATGAAAAATTAATTTGGTTAGGTCAGAATATAAACAGAATGGATGGAACAGGAATCGTCTATACTGGAACGGTAGTTGAAACTGAACTGATAAGTAAATGGTTTGATTTCATTAATGTTTCATCAAGAGCATATAATAGCAGATTAGACGCTGTCACGCGAACTGAGATCGAACAAGGGTTATTGAAAAACTCATGGAAATGTGTGATTTCCACTAATGCTCTTGGAATGGGTATAGACAAACCTGATCTTAGATTCATCATTCATACCCAATTCCCTCAATCCCCGGTTCATTATTATCAGGAGATTGGGCGAGCTGGTAGGGATGGCTTGCCGACAGTAATAGTACTTTTATACAATCCGGAAGATAGAGACCTGCCAGAAGCTTTTATTGACAGTGCTAAGCCATCTACAGTTAAGTATCAGAGAGTTATTGATGTTATACAAAACGAGTTACTTGGAGAGAAGGAGTTGATGAAAAGAACTAACATTAATCAAACCCAAATACGTGTTATTAGAGCTGATCTGATCGACCAGGGAATCATCAGAGAAGTGTATATAGGAAAGTCCAAGAAATATGAGTTTGTCCCGAATTCCAAGCCATTTGATCCAAGCTTTTACGACCAGGTACGCGTGGCCAAGACTAACGAACTGAAAGCGATGATGGAGTATGCAGAAACGTCCCAATCGCGCATGTTGTACCTTTGTGAATACTTGGGCGACATGGTTAATAAGGATTTCAAAAATTGCGATAATACAGGCTTGGCAAAACACCACGTTTATCCAAGCCCAGAATGGAATAAGAAACTTGACCAATTCCGTCTCAGTTACTTTCCCGAACTACCGATTGAATCCGAAAAAACAAATCTCATCAATGGGGTAGCTGGGTCTTATTATGGTGTATCAAATGTTGGATCTGCAATCCATAGGTGCAAGTATAAAAAAGGTGGTGATTTTCCAGATTTTCTGATCACACTCATGCTAAAGGCCTATTACTCAAAGTTCTCAAAAGAGAAGTTCGATCTTGTGCTGTACGTTCCACCCACTGTATCGGGAGATTTGGTTAGGCACTTGGCAGAAAGAGTGTCCACTGTCTTGAAAATCCCCGTTTCACATGGTTTGAATAAAAATAGGATAACTCAGGAGCAGAAGGACTTTGCAAATAATTACCTAAAATCTGACAATGTTTCCGGAGCCTTTTCCATTTCAGATCCGCAGATAATATCGGGTAAAAAGATATTGTTGATCGATGATATTTTTGATAGTGGAGCTACCATAAAAGAAATTGGTAGGTACTTAACCCAGCTAGGGGCTCGAGTTATAGCACCACTAGTATTGGCAAAAACAGTCAGTGGGGATAAATTATGAAACAGTTTAAGAACACAAGGTATTGAAACTATGCAACAAGCAGCTTACTGGATTACAATATCTCACTTGAAAAGATGGAAATATGGACAGATAAATGAACTGATTAATCGAATCTATATTGACAATGGATCTGATCTGCAGGAATTCTTTTCACTTGATCCTGAAGAATGGGGAAACAACTATGCCATTGACGAAAAGCGAATATCATCTTTACTTGAAGCTAAAGAACAGTTAGTTAATAACGCATTCTTAGCTGAGAGTCTTTATAATCAAGGTTTTGAACTTATACCCCTTAACTCACCTGATTATTCTCCAACCCTGAAAGACAATCTGAAACTAACTTATTCCCCTCCTTTACTATATATCAAGGGCAATAAGCAGCTTCTTGTTGAGGATTCAATTGCGATTGTTGGATCTCGTACAGCAAGCTCTAGAGGTTTAAGTTTTACTGATAATGTAGCTAAAAAGGCAACTGAAAGATATAAAGTAATTGTTAGTGGTTTTGCTAAGGGTATTGACAAAGCAGCTCTCGATTCTGCTTTAAAGTATCATGGACATAGTATTATTGTACTTCCCCAGGGAGTTATGACATTTGGATCAGGATATAAGATGTACTACAAGCAAATCATCGATGGAGACGTGCTAGTTTTAAGCACTTTTCATCCTAACGCTCCTTGGGAAGTAAAATTAGCTATGGCAAGAAATCCGATAATCTATGGCCTTGCCAAAGAGATATTTGTTGCCGATTCTTCAAATTCAGGAGGCACTTGGTCTGGAGTAAAGGATGGATTACGTAAAGGTCGTCAGATTTACATAAGGAGACCCTCTGAGGATGAGACAAGTGCAAACAACCTGCTAATCAAAATGGGTGGAATAGCAGTTGATGAAAACGGGAACCCTGAGATTCAGCAGGAAACTGAAAAGCAGGCTGTATCCACAACTAGCATTCAAGATAATCTTCCAAGCAGAGTAGTTGTGCTTCTGACGAATATCGCTCTGACAGCTAAAGAGATTTGTACCCAGCTTGGGATTGATATGCCATCTAAGCAGATGAAAGAAGTCCTTAGTAAGATGGAAGAGATAGAAAAAGTGAAAATCGGTCGATCGGTCAAATATCGTGTTAGACAACCAGAGATATTCGATCTCAAATGAAGTTATAACTTATTGCCGTAGTGGCTTATATTGGCATGTTTGACCCTTACTTTCCCAATCTTAAGCTCAAAATCCAAGGGTTGCTTACCACTCCATTGTGCCAGGCAGCTACAATTGCCTGATATCCCATGTAGTATACTTTGCGACAGTGATCCACAAACCAGGAGCTGTTCTCAACCCGCCGACCGGTTTTCTCTTTGGCGGTGTCATCAATGATCAGGGCAGAGATTTTTCCTTCAAGTGTGGGACAGAGCTTGGCAAAGCGCAAAGAAATGCGGTACAGAAGGTTCTCCAGTTATAGAATTCATTGTTCAACATGCTGTTGAGAGGACTCTTTAGCCGAGTTGCATGGAGACTGGCTATTCCAGATAACAGAGAACGCGAGCCCTTTAGCATAACGACCAACATCAGGTACAACATAAGCACAATTGGATGACCCTTCTCCTTACCTATTCCACATTGCCGTAAGATACTGGCCAACCTAAAGCGTTTGAACAGGAAATTAGCATTGTACTCAAACAGATCTGAAGTTTTAATGTGCCCCAACGCCTTAGGAAACTATGAATGATTAGATACAGAAATACATCCTGCCCCTTGCCGGGCAATTTGCAGGCAAAAAAGCGGACCCCACGGCGTTTCCAGCCACAGGGTCCGAAACGTTCCCAGTCCAGCCAGTGGATTCTCGGGTTTAGATATACTTGTCGATCTTGCCTTCGATCAGTTCCCTGATCTCGTTCATGCGGGCTTCTGATTCTGCTTCATAGCGGGTGACCAGCACGGGTGTGGTGTTGGAAGCTCTCACCAGTCCCCATCCATCGCTGAAGGTGATCCTGGCTCCATCGATGTCGTTCACATCGTAGCCCTCTGCCTTGAATTCGGCGCAGACCTTGGCCACAACGTCAAACTTCCTTTCATCCGCGCACTTGATGTGCAACTCTGGCGTGTTATACATCCTGGGCTGGTCAGCCAGATAAGTGCTGACCGGCGCGTCAGTCTGTGAAACGATCTCGATCATCCTGCATCCGGCGTAGATGGCATCGTCAAAGCCCAGATAGCGGTCTGCCATAAACACGTGTCCGCTCATTTCGCCAGCAAACTCCACCCCGATTTCCTTCATCTTCATCTTGATGTTGGCATGGCCGGTTTTATACATCATCGGCACGCCGCCATGTTTGCGGATGTCGTCAAAGAGGTTCTTTGAGCACTTCACATCGGCGATGACCGTCTTGCCGGGATTCTTTTTCAGGTAGTCCCGTGCCAGGATGTTCAGGATCTGATCCCCAAACAGCATCTTGCCTTTCTCGTCCACCACTCCGATCCGGTCGGCGTCTCCATCCAGGCCAATCCCCAGTTCATACTCCGCCGCGACCACGGCGCGGGAGAGGTCTGTCATGTTTTTCTCCACGGTGGGATCGGGGTGATGGTTGGGGAAGTTTCCATCCGGATCGCAATACATCTCGATCACTTCGCAACCGAGGCGCAGCAGGATTTCCGGCAGATAAGGCCCTCCCATGCCGTTGCCGCCATCCACGATCACTTTCACGGGGCGTTCCAGATGGATGTTTTGGATGATGTATTCAATGTAGGCGTCGTTGATGGTATCATCTTCGCTGTAGTGGCCTTCGCCGGTCACGAAATCCTCCGCCTGGATGATCCGCAACACTTTTTGCAGCTCTTCGGCATACACGGAGCCCAGTCCCAGATTCAGCTTGCAGCCGTTGTATTGGGAAGGGTTGTGGCTCGCGGTTATCATCGCGCCGCCGTCCATTTTCAGTTTCCAGATCGAGAAATATAGCACCGGAGTAGCCACGATGCCAATATCGGTCACGTCGCAACCTGTTTCCAGCGCGCCTTTTACAAAGGCGGCCTTCAGATCCGGTGTGGTGAGGCGGGCGTCTCCACCCAGGGCGATGGTGCTCAGCCCTTTGCGGCGCAGATAGCTGCCAAATCCTTTGCCTATAAGGTAGTAGGATTCTTCATTCAGTTCTTCGCCCACGATGCCGCGGATGTCATACTGTCTAAAAACCTGTGCTTTTATCATGTTTATACCTCTTGTGGTTGTAATTCTAAAATATCTTTGATCAGGGGAAGCGCCTTTTGCAACGCCCTGGCGCGGTGTGAGATGGCGTTCTTTTGCCTGTCGTCCAGCTCGGCATAGCTGAGTTCGCCATGCTCCGGGATGAAGATCGAGTCGTAGCCAAAGCCATTTTCCCCACGTTCGCTTGTGGCGATCGAGCCAGGCATAACGCCTTCCAGGCAGGCGATCACGCCGTCCGGGGCAGCCAAAGCGACGCAGGTGCGAAACTCCGCCCGCCGGTCGCTTACGCCCTGCATCAGGCGCAAGACCTTTTCACGATTATCAGCGTAACTGCAGTGATCTCCGGCATAACGGGCGGCGAAGATGCCTGGTTCGCCGTTCAGCGCCCGGATAAAGAGCCCGGTGTCGTCTGCCAGACAGAGCAATCCTGTGTGGGAAGCGCCTTCCAGGGCTTTTTTCATGGCATTGCCCGCCAGGCTGTCCTGATCCTCCTCCGTGGGCTTCAGCTCGGGGAAGTCCCTCAGAGAATGGAGTTCGACCCTGAGGTCGCCCAGCAGGTCGCGAATCTCGCCAATCTTGTCCGGGTTGTGGGATGCGATCAGCAGTGCCGGCATTCAGCTTCTTTTACCAAGCCATTTCTTGATGCGCTGCAAGACGTTTTTGTCCAAAAACTTCTCCGCGTTGGCGGTGATCTTTTGCATGATCTGCAGGATGTTGCCTTCACCGCTCCAATTGTCTTCCAACACTTTCTGATCGGTATCGTTGAGGACCATGTTCAGCCCCATCACCAGCAGCACCATGTCATCCACATGTCCCAGGATGGGGATGAAATCCGGGATGATGTCGATGGGCATCATCATGTAGGCGATTATGCCGCCCATCATCAGCTTGCGCTTGGTGGGAACACGTTTGTCCAGGGCCAGGCGGGTGACCAGCACAAAGAAGTCAGGCAGCAAAAAGAGATACTCGCTCAGCGCGCTGCCTGTCTTTCCTGTTTTCTCGCGAGCCCAGTGTTTGGCTTTTTGCCTCAGTTTCTCATAATACTGCATTTTTGTGTCATCCATATCCAGGATCCGGTCTTTGACTTTCTCCTGCTCAGCTTCAGGGATTTCCCTGCCTTCAAAAATATCGTCTTTCATAAGCACCTCTGAAATCCATTAATTCAAGGCTGGATTTTTCGGTCAATCTTTTTGTCTGAGTCCTGTGCCCCAGCCTCCTCTCCCGTTTGGCTATCATTTTGGGCTGCAAGGTGTTAGCCTATCATCCTTAGGTCATCCTTATAAATTATAAGGTTGACCTACGGATGACTAACGCCAGAAGGCGGTATGCAAATGAGGCCCATCCTCCTCCATAATATATAGGTGCTACGATCACGCCGTGGAAAGGTGAAATGGTGAAAAAAGTGATCCAGTTGTAATAATGCAAGCGAAATAGTATAACAGCTTTGGCAGCCCGATTCCAAAAAAGTCTGTGCCTATCGCCTTGATTTGTAGGGATCTTGCGTTAGTTGGGGAAAAAAGCAGCCCGATCCTTTCAGACCGGGCTGTATGTATATCTGATTGCAGTTGATCAGCGAATTGCCGCCATGGCCGCAGCCAGTCTGGCGATTGGCACACGGTAGGGGGAGCAGCTCACGTAGTCCATTCCCACCCGGTGGCAGAATTCCACAGAGTTCGGCTCGCCGCCGTGCTCGCCGCAGATGCCGACCTTGAGGTCAGGTCTGGTCTGGCGTCCGCGTTCGGTGCCTATCTTCACCAACTGTCCCACGCCTTCCTGATCCAGAATCTGGAAGGGGTCGTGTTTGAGCAGGTTCTTTGCCAGATAGACCGGCAGGAAAACACCCGCGTCGTCACGGGAATATCCAAAGCTCATTTGGGTGAGGTCGTTGGTGCCGAAGCTGAAGAACTCGGCTTTCTGGGCGACCTTGTCGGCCGTCAGCGCCGCGCGGGGGATTTCGATCATTGTTCCCACAAGGTATTTCACCCTGGTTCCCTTTTCGGCTAAGACCTTTTCCGCGGTCTCGCGGATGATCTTGTCCTGCATGTCAAATTCCGCCTGCGTTCCGATCAGCGGAACCATGATCTCGGGAAAGACCTTCACGCCTTTGGCCTGGACGTTGAGGGCGGCCTCGATTATGGCGCGGGCCTGCATCTCGGTAATTTCGGGATAGGTATTGCCCAGGCGGCAGCCGCGATGGCCAAGCATGGGATTGATCTCATGCAGAGAGTTGACGCGGTCTTTCACCTTTTGCAGGGGCATGCCCAGTTCTTCGGCGATTTCTTTTTGCTGGTCTTCCTCTTGGGGGACAAACTCGTGCAGGGGCGGATCCAACAGGCGGATGGTGACAGGCAAGCCGTCCATCGCGGTGAAGATGCCTTCAAAATCGGCGCGCTGCATGGGGAGAAGCTTGGCCAGGCCTTTCCTGCGGCCTGCTTCGTCATCGGCGAGGATCATCTCACGCATGGATTTGATGCGGTCGCCTTCAAAGAACATGTGCTCGGTGCGGCAAAGCCCGATGCCCTTGGCGCCGAAATTGCGCGCCACGGTGGCGTCCTTGGGGGTGTCGGCATTGGTGCGCACATACATTCTGGTGTATTTATCCGCCAGCTTCATAAGCTCGCCAAAGTCTCCGCTCAGCTCGGGATCCACGGTCTGGAGCTTTCCTTCGATAACCTGGCCGGTGCTGCCGTTGAGGGAGATCCAGTCGCCTTCTTTATAAACGGTATTTCCCACACTCATGGTGCGGTTTTTATAATCGATGTTGATCGAGCCGGCGCCGGAGACGCAGCATTTGCCCATTCCGCGCGCGACCACGGCTGCGTGGGAGGTCATGCCGCCGCGGGCGGTGAGGATGCCCTGGGCCACGTTCATGCCGCGCAGGTCTTCCGGAGAGGTTTCCAGACGGCAGAGCACGACTTTTTTGCCTTGGGCAGCCCAGGCTTCGGCGTCTTCGGCAAAGAACACGATTTGGCCGGTGGCTGCTCCCGGAGAGGCGGGCAGGCCTTTGGCGATCTCTTTTGCTTTGGCGAGGGCTTCGCCGGAGAAGACCGGATGCAGCAATTCATCGAGTTTGTTCGGCTCCATGCGCAGCAGAGCGGTCTTTTCATCGATCAGGCCTTCGCGGACCATATCCATGGCCACCTTGACCATGGCAAATCCGGTGCGCTTGCCGTTGCGGGTCTGCAACATCCAGAGCTTGCCTTCCTGGATCGTAAATTCAACATCCTGCATGTCCTTGGTGTGGTTTTCCAATTTCTTTTGAGTGGCATACAGCTCCTGGTAAACTTCGGGCATCGCCTCTTCCAGGGAGGGGAATTGGGCGGCTCTGACCTCTTCGGTCACTCCTGCCAGCGCAGCCCAACGCTGTGAACCGATCTTGGTGATCTGCTGCGGGGTGCGGATGCCGGCCACCACGTCTTCGCCCTGGGCGTTGATGAGGTATTCGCCATTGAAAAGGTTCTCGCCAGTGGCAGCGTCACGGGTAAAGGCGACGCCGGTAGCGCTGGATTCGCCCATGTTGCCAAAGACCATGGCTTGCACGTTCACCGCCGTGCCCCAGTCATCCGGAATGTCATTAAGCTGGCGGTAGAATACGGCGCGATCGTTGTTCCAGCTGTTGAACACGGCAAAGATGGAACCCCAAAGCTGTTCCCAGGGGTCATCCGGGAAATCGTGGCCGGTGTTGTCCTTCACGGCCTTTTTGAAACGGGTCACCAGCTCCTTGAGGTCAGCGGCGGTCAGTTCGAGGTCATTGGTCACCTTGCGCTCTTTCTTCATTTCGTCGATGAGCACTTCAAAGGGATCATGTTCTTCTTTGCTGGCGGGCTTGAGGCCAAGCACCACATCGCCGTACATCTGTACGAAGCGGCGGTAGCTGTCCCACGCGAAGCGTTCGTTTCCGGTCTTTTTGATAATGCCTTGCACCGCCTGGTCGTTCATGCCCAGGTTCAGGATGGTGTCCATCATGCCTGGCATGGAGGCGCGGGAACCGGAGCGCACGGAGAGCAGCAGGGGGTTCTCGTTGGAACCGAACTGCATGTGCATCAGGTTTTCCACATATTTGACCGCGGTTTGCACTTCCGCTTTAAGCAGTTCGCGCATCTTGTCTTCGCCCAACTTGGTATATTCGTTGCAGGCGTCTGTAGTGATCGTAAAGCCGGGGGGCACCGGAACGCCGATCAGGTTCATTTCGGCAAGGTTGGCGCCTTTTCCGCCCAGCAGGTTTTTCATTTCAGCTTTCCCTTCGGCACTACCGTTTCCGAAGAGGTAAACACGTTTAATATCAGGCATTTATCCTCCATTGCTGTATTTATTTTGGTTATAGTAACTAAGCTAAAAAAAGAGCTTTTCTGTCAATAGTAAAGTGGACAAATCCATCAAAAGTGGATGGCGGCAAGCATATACTTTGGCAGGGTTTTCTGCTTACCAGACCAATCCCAACGGTCATTAAAATAAATGAAGACGCGGGGAATAGGTTTTTATTGATTGGATACGCAGGTGGAGCTGTTGAAAAAAACGCTTTACAGATTTGAGAGCTCCGCCAAAGTGTCTATTCGAGAAGAAAGCATTATATTTATAAAGTATAAAGTGCTGTAAGGAAAAGCGATGAAAAAGTTACTTGTCCTGCTGTTTGTGCTTGTGTGCGCATTACAGCTGGCTGCCAAAGTGGATCTGAACACCGCGGACCTGGACGAACTGCTTCTGCTGCCCATAACTCAAAAGCAGGCGCAGGACATTCTGGAATACCGCGAACATGTCGCGATCTTTGGCAGTATCTATGATCTGCGCAAGATACCCTCGATCGACCAGAAAACTTTGCTTAAAATCAAGGATCTGGCGGTTGTCTCCCTCTATATTGAGGAAGATGATGTCGCTGCCCGGCGCGAGGAGATCAGAGACCTGATGGAACGCCTGGACAGCAATGAGGGCGGTTCCGAAGGGATGTCAGACGTTTGGGAGGACTACCTGATGACTCCCCATAATGTGAACAAGATGCATTTTGACGATCTGATCAGCCTTCCCAATGTATCCGGCGTGGATGCCGTGGGGATTCTGCGCCGCGTGGCCCAAGGGGATACGATCGCCGACACCCGCGACCTGCGGAACACTGTGGGGCTGTCTTACTATGGCTACACCAATCTCCGCAGTTATGTTTACTACAAGGAACCCCCGGTGAAAAACCGCCTGATGTGGGATGCTCAGATGCAGTATTACACTCGCTATCTTGACGAAGGTTCGGTGGATATGTATCTGGAGCCGTTCCTGTTGGACAATTATGGCACCAACATGAGCGTTAATCATCGCAAAGACCTGACTTATTGGGGCTATTTCGATCTGGACAGGATCGATCCGGATATCCTGGTCAAGCTGCGGGCACGCTATGGCAACCGCTACAAGATCGGTTGGATGCACTACAGCCCCAAAGGTGAAGCCAACCTGGAACAGAAAGATATGGACGAGATCATTGCCGATTCCAAGTTCTATGCCGGTTATGAGAACAATGAAATGCCCCTGTTGAACAATACCAAGCTCAAAGCCTATCTGGGGCATTACCGGGTAACTTATGGCGAGGGCCTGGTAATGGAAAACAGCGATTTCTATAGCGCCCGCAAGACAGGATATGGCTTCAGCAAAAGGATTCTGGGTATCACTCCGGATCTTTCCCGCACTCAGGAATATGCCCTGCGTGGAGGTGCCCTGGAGATTGCCAATCCCTATTTCCATGTGTCGGGTTGGCTGTCACAGGACAACAAGGATGCCGTGGTCTATCTGAGGCCGGATGGCAGCTATGCCCTCACCGATAAATACCAAAACGATATTCTTATCGATGAGGAGGGAAAGCACTACTTTCTCGACGATATCGATAACGATGGAGAGAATGACCAAATCTACACATACGAGGACGGAACGCCAGTCCAGGGCAAGCGCAAGGTCTTTTCCTACGTGGTGCCGACAATCCGCTTTGACAACAACGAGCTGCGCCAGGCTGAGGCCTACTTCAACTCTGAACTGCAAAGCGGAACCCCTTACGATAACAGTTACATCAATCTCGGCTATAGAAAGGATGCGCTCAAAGAAAGGCTGGTGGGAACGCATCTGCAGGTCAACCCCTTCATCGGCACCAAGCTTGGTTTCACCACCTACACCGCGTTTTACGACGACGCCTATTTTGCGGTGCCGGACTGGAACGGTCTGAAGTATGTGTTGCTGCGGGATTACAGTTATTACGGAGAGTCGGACTACAAGATGATGAACTCCGAGGTCGCGGGGCTTTACAGCACGCTCACCGACAGCTATGCCCGCAATTTCCGCCGCGTGATTGGTTTTGATGCCCAGACAGTTTTAGGCAACACCTCGATTCAGGGAGAATATGCCGAACTTACTGTAGATGGCAAGGATACAGTGCTGACAGATGATCCCAAAGCCTACTTGATCAGCGCTTACACTCAGTGGTCGAACCTTTACTTTTTGACCCTTTACCGCAATTACGACATCGGCTTTGACAATCCCTACAGCAACGCCTTCTCTGAGCATGAGCGTTTCAAGGATACAATCCTGAAACCTGACAACGCCTACCTGCTCACCAATCCCACCCTGGTTGATCTCTACAACAACTCCACCCAGGCGCAGCCGGAAAGAGGGCTGTATTTTGAGACCCGCTACAAATTTAACCGTTACTTCACCATCGGCAGGAGTTACCTGGATCTGTTTGAGCGTTTGGCCGACGGACGCCGTACAGCCCGCTTCCAAAGCGAACTGGAATTCAGGCCTCTCTATCAACTGGCCCTGCGCTTGCGGTATAAAAACCAGGTGAACCGTTATGACGATGCCGCCGACAGGGGTGTTTCCAAGACCAACGAATACACCCTGGCGGTGCGCACTTTCCTTTCCAACCGGGACTTCTTGGAATTTGAATATCGCTACAACACAGTGCTGAGCCCGCCATATACCTCACTTACCAATCCGGCTGAACCCGGCAACAACAGCATGGCCGGTGCCATGGCCCTGATGACTGGAGACTATATCGGGGTGAACTACACCCACAATTTCAACTCCAACTTCAAGATCCAGGGAGCTTTCCTCTACTGGTTCGGGCATGGGATTTCGCATTGGGATTGGGAGGATATGGAGATCGACTTCATGGGCGAAAAAGGTGCCAAAGCCTGGATCGCGCTACACTCCCGCGTATCCCGGAACATGTATCTGTCTCTGAAATACCGGCACAAAGCGTATGAGGCCAAGGAGCTTTCGATCCGGCGATACAATGTACCCGTCCAAGCTGAAAACTACTATCAGCGAGTGGAAAACAAAGAAAACACAATCAGGCTCAGCCTTGAATACCGCTATTAGTGGAGGAAATAATGAGATCATATAAAAGTATTATCATAACTCTTGCCTTGTTGCTTGCCGTGGCAGTTCTTTCCGCCTGGTCCATCACAGACACCTATTTTGGAAACAAGATTATTGCCATGGGCGCCCGCAATCAGGCCATGGGCGGCATCGGCGTTTTTGACGACATGCGTCCTTCGGGGTTCAGCATCAACCCTGCCAACCTGACCCTGATGGATATAACTGTGGGCCTGGAAGGCTCAGCTTTGCTGAACCGCGACGAGGACAACCGTAGCGTGCCCCTCTACAACTCTTTCGATGCCTATATCGACGACGCGGTGTATGTTTCTAACATCAATTTCTTCTACGACTACGCCCTGGCTGGATTTGCCTCCTACGATGTGATAGAAAATGGCCGGATAGGCCTGGGTATCTCCCACAAGCCTCTGCTCAGTTTTGAAGGCATCTATGAAGAGGAGATTCGCAACAACCGCAATACGGATTACGATAAATACGCCGACAAGCTTGCGGTGAACATGATCGAAAACAAAGGCACCCTGAACCAGTTTGACAATGTGCTCAGTCTGGGCTATGAACTTGGAGACGAGGTCAGCCTGAACGCTGGCATGGCCTACCTGATTCTGGACGGCTATGCCAAGAGCGCCAAGACTATCCGTTGGACTCCCGAGGCCTACAACCTGCTTCGGGAAAACAATATCAGCGATCCTGAAGATGTATTGCCGGACTATACCCTCACCGAAAATGTGAATTACTCCGGCAACCGTTGGAAACTCGGCACTGCCATACGCCTCAATAATATATTGGGCTTTGGCGTCACTTATACAGAAAAAACCGAGCTCGACCGGAAAGGCAAGACCCGTGAGATCAACGAAGAATGCCTGGCCTGGGATGCTTCCGATGAAAGCACCGAGATTGACGAGAAGTATCTGCTGCCCTCGGAATTGAGAGTCGGCTTCAACTATCAGCCCCGCAACATCATGCGCACCTGGTTCAATATGGATGTGGAGCTTGTGAAGTGGAGCCAGATGGGAAAGAACTATGACGACCAGTATAACTTTTATGTGGGCGTGGAACACCATGTGACCAACCGCCTCCCCCTGCGTCTGGGTTTCAACACCGTCAACAGCTACTTCCGCAGTAGCGAGCTGGTGACCGGGGATCTGGATGATGATCCTTCCACTCCGGACGAGACCATAATGGTATATACCCCCACCAAGTATATCAGCCCTGCTATCACAGCCGGTTCAAGCGTGAACATCTCCAAGAGCTTTACTTTCGACCTGGCCATTGCCTACACCTGGCGCGAGTATCAGGCTCTGGACCTCTTTATGGATACCTATTACGACGACACCCATTACACCGGGCTGAACAACGAAGTGCTGTGGCCCAACACCTATATAGAGCTTAAGGATCGCGGTTGGGAAAATCCCGACCAGGTGCGCGAAAACATCATCAGTCTCACAACAAGCCTTAGCTTCAAATGGTAAGGTACCCAATGAGAAAACTATTGCTGACAGCGGCGCTGGGACTGGCTTTGATAGCTGGCCTCAGTGCCGAAGACCTGCGTCTGGACATTATGTTCAGCAACGATATCCATGGCGGCATCGACCGTTCGCAGGCCACCTTCATGAATCCTGACTTCCCCCCTCAACTGGGCGGGGGAGCCTCAGCCGCCACCCTCATCAAGCATGTGCGCGCGATGGGAGGCCCCAAACGTGCTTCCCTGCTGCTGGACGCGGGTGATTTCTTCCAGGGACGCCCGGTGGGAACGGTTACCAAGGGCAAGGCTGTGATTGACTATATGAACGCCATCGGTTACGATGCCATGACAATCGGCAACCACGAATATGACATCGCCGACACGGAACTGATCAAGACCCTTGCCGACGCCGAGTTTCCCATCCTGTCCTGTAACATAATAGAGCGGCGCACTGGCAAATTGGTCCCCTACACCCTGCCCTACATTATATTGGAAAGGATGGGCGTGCGCATCGGCATCATCGGCTTCACAACCACCGACACGGAAAAGATGAGCTTCCCCGAGAACATCAAAAACGTGGATTTCGTGGACGAAAAGGAATCCGTGAGCAAGTATGTGGATATCGTGCGCAACCAGGAGAATGTGGATATCGTTATCGTGCTGGGCCATGCCGGCCTTCCCTACGATGTCGAATCCACCTATCTGAGCCGTTACGACGCCAAAGGCAATCCACTTCAGAGCGAGCGTTACGCCGCCTGGGGGTGGGATGCCCAGGAAATTGCCCGGGAGGTGCCGGGCATAGACCTGATCGTCGGTGGCCACATACATAAAGGGTTCCCCAAGCCCTGGATCGATCCCTACTCCCACACAATGGTGGTTCAGGGCTATGCCTACGGCTCCAATCTGGGCTGGATCACCCTCAAGATTGATCCCGAGACCAAGACCGTGAGCGGTTATGAATTGCCGGCTTTGCGTGAAGGCATGATGATCACCCTCTTTGAGGATCAGTTCATTCCAGATCCGGAGATTTCCGAGGCCATCGAAGCCCAGGTTGCCATTGCTGAAGAAGGCATGGATGAGATCGTTGGCTCTTCGGCATACCATCTTTCACGCACCAATGTGGACGCCCAAAGCCTGATGGGTAACACGATCACGGACGCCATGCGCAACGAGGTGAAAGCGGATTTCGCGTTCCTGAACCTGGGCGGCGTGCGGGCGGACATCAAAAGCGGCCCCGTAACTTACAGGGACATATTTCAGGTGATGCCTTTCGACAACATGCTGGTCAGTTTTAAATGCACCGGAGAGTTTCTGCGCCGCATCATCGAGACGCGCGTGGAAGGCTCCCGGCATGGCCTGGTGGTGTCAGGCGTGAACGTGGTCTATTCCAAAAAACGCCCCAATTTCGACCGCGTTACCTCGCTCAGGATCGGAGGCCAACCCTGGGATCCCAACAAGATCTATACCTGCGCCACCACGGATTTCCTGCTCCAGGGCAACGCGGGGCTCACCCTGCTCACCCAGGTGCCACAGGAAGATATCATCAACCACCAAATCAACCTGCGCGATGCTATCGTGAATTATTTTAAGCAACACAGTCCGGTCAAGACCAAGATCGATGATCGCTGGAAACGAGACGACAACGCCAAACCAACCAAGGAGATGATGCCATGAATGTATTGATTATTATTCATTCACAGACGGGGAAAACCCTGGGCCTCGCAGAAAGCGCCCAAGCCCTGCTTGCCTCCCAAGGCCATAATGTCGAACTGGTCAGGCTTGAAACAGTGGAACCCATCGATACCAGGAATCCCACTAAGAAGAAAAACATCGACTTTACCAATCTGCCGGATATCAGCTCTGCCGACCTGCTGCTGTTGGGCGGGCCTGTCTGGGCTTTCCGGCCTTCTCCGGTGATCATGAAAGCGATCGAAGACCTGGGTGGAAAACTCGCCGGCAAGAAGGTGATTGCCTTCGTAACTCACGCATTCCCCTGGGCCTGGCTCACGGGCACAAGCTCTATGAACGCCATGCGCAGAGCGGTGGGCACCTTGGGAGCCAAGGTCTTGCCAGGCTTTGTATTGTCCAGTACAAACACTGTCAATGCCGACCGGTTTAATAAAGCGTCGGAACAGATGCTGCAGGTGCTTTAAAAGATACAACATACTATCAAATATACAAGATAGCAGACCCGGTTCAATATGAATCGGGCCTGCCTGTTTCTGCCCTGACTCAAGCGAAAAACCTCCCTGTTTTACTTGCGGCACAGTAAATAATGTGCCAACTATCACGTTTTTACTTCATAGCTCTGTCCCTTGCTGCGACTGGCTTTGGTGCCATCATCCTTAGGTCATCCCTCACCGGGTTAAGGATGACTGCCGGAAGACTCACGTCGGAGAGGGTCATGCAAATGATGCCCATCCCCCCATATATATAGGTGCTATGATATAATCGTGGAAAGGTGGAAAGGTGAAATGGTGGAAAGGTTCCCCTGAGGTGTCCTGAAAAAGGTGGA
>MTKY01050915.1_pt1 | contig 62451 bp, 50 predicted proteins | sample 1042731 | NCBI WGS metagenome assembly MTKY01 (sample SAMN06212206, study PRJNA360538) | anaerobic digester metagenome | biome: Wastewater treatment plant; material: sludge; isolation source: anaerobic digester fed with sludge from wastewater treatment plant | place: Denmark: WWTP Soeholt ...
ATCCAGGACTTGTTTACCGAGCACAGAGGCCGAAGTGGCCGAGAGCTGGCTGTCTAGACTGCTTACCGCGCTCTCCAAATACTGGTAATAACTCTGCATCGTTTCGTCAGTGGCATTGATTCGCGTGAGTTCGTATTGATAGTCGTTAAGTCGATCGCGCATCACCAGGCGCTGGTAGTACAGGCGCCGCTGGAACTGTTGTGTGCTGACCGTGACGCTGTCGACGCGAGCCACCGGCCGGCGAGCTTTGACGACCAGTTCCGTAATGAGTCCATACCCGATGATCAGCAGGACGACCGCCACAACGCCAATCGCCGACCACGTCAGAATCCGGTTGAGCTTTTCCTCTTTTACCCGCCGGGCAACCTGCCGGCGCGTCAGTGTTTTGGGGGTACTTTCTTGTTTAGCCATACTTAAGTCTCCAACAAACACCGGGCATAGGATATCCCCCTATGCCCGGCCTGTCAAAGTTAACCTCTCATTTTTGCAATTCGGCGACAAAGGGCAGCAGAGCCATGTGCCGCGCGCGCTTGATCGCCACGGTCAATTGCCGCTGGTGCTTGGCGCACACGCCCGTCTGGCGGCGCGGGCGAATTTTGCCGCGATCACTCACAAACCGGCGGAGTAGATCGACGTCCTTGTAATCGATGCCCCCCGATTTATCATTGCAGAAGTAACAAACCTTGCGGCGTGGCGCAAAACGGCGGCCACGACGTTGTCTAAAATCGCTCACAGTTTATCTCCTTGATCAAAATGGTTTGGATTATCCAGCTCTTCGTCCACAAAGAGGTCGGCTTCCTCTTCGGACGCGCTTTCGTATCCGTCCAGGAAGATCAGTTCCTGGGCGACCAGTTCGGTGCGATAATGTCGCTCACCATCCGGACCTTCCCAACAGCGGGTTTGCAAGCGGCCTTCGACGTAGACTTGGGAGCCTTTGTGGAGGCGTTTCTTGCACAACTCTGCCAATCCACCCCACGTTACGACGTGAAACCATTCGGTTTCTTCCTGTCGCTCACCTTCGTTGTTGGTCCACCCTCGTGTTGTGGCCACGCTAAAGGATGCAACCGGGCGCCCGCTGGCGGTGAACCGCATTTCCGGGTCACGCCCCAGGTATCCGATAATCATCACTTTGTTGAGTCCGCGTGCCATCGAAGTGCCTTTGTCAAACGCTCTTAATCTTCGTCTTCGTCGTCGAAAATGTCGTCGTCCCTGGCGTCTTCCTCTTCAAATGCGGGGATGGCTTCCGGTCTCGGGCCGCGTTCTGGTTTCTCTGGCGGGAATTCGTCGTCGACGCGGATGACCATTTCGCGCAAGACACCTTCGGCCAGGGTAAGGCTGCGCCGGAACTCCGACACCTTCTCCGTCGCCATGGTGCATTGTACCAGGTAGTACTGCCCTTCTTTCTGGTTTTTGAGGGTGTAAGCGAGCCGTCTCAATCCCCAGCTTTTGAAACTGAGCACTTCGGCATCTGCCTGCGTGAGGTATCCTTTCACCCGGTTGAGAAGGTTGTCTTTGTCCTCCTCACTGAGCGTAGGATCGATGATGAACAACAACTCGTAATTATTCTTCTTTTGTTTAGCCAAGACGGATTGACCTCCTTTCTATGGGATTACTCCTGGTCTCACGCCAGGAGCAGAAAGTCCGTCTCCAGACACCCGGCAATCTTACCACAAAACACTGGTTTGGCAAATACGACAAGAGGCCCTGTTCAGGGCCTCTTGTCATGAGTTTGCGCCGGTCTATAAGCCGGATTCTGTCATCGGCAGTCATCTGTCTGGGACCGGCGTCACCGCCGGCCTCTAGCGACCTACCCGGAGGTTGCCCCTGGGGAAGGAAGCGGGTCACTCCCCGGCCTTGCGACCATCCCTCCTGCTTGGTCTTGCTCCCAACGGGGGTTGCCTGGCCACGCCGATTGCCCGGCGCGCCGGTGGTCTCTTACACCACCTTTTCACCCTTACCTGGTCTGGCGACCTGCGGCGGTTTGTTTCTGTGGCCCTGTCCGCGGGTTTCCCCGCCCGGGCGTTACCCGGCGCTGTGCCCTGTGGAGTCCGGACTTTCCTCGCGTGACCGGATAACCGGCCACACGCGACTACCTGACCAACGCAAGCTCTACCCCAAAGATACTACGTTTTGGCGTTCCGTCAATGCAGCGTCCACAGGATGATTTCCGGCGGGGCGAGGAAACGCGCGCGCGGCGCTCCCAAACCTTCCATGCCCAATCCCCGGCTGACGTAGAGTGTGGTGTTCGCCTCGCGGTACAGTCCCATTTCGTACTTCTTCCCCCAGCGCGAACTGGTCGCCAGCGCGCCATAAAGCGGCAGACGGAGCTGCCCGCCGTGCGTGTGACCACATAGATAGAGCTGCACGCCGAGTTCCGCGGCCACCGGCATCAGATCGGGGGTGTGGTAGAGCAGCAGGCTGACCGCATCGGGCGGTGCGGACTGCATCAGGCGTTGCAGAGCCGCGGTGTCGCGCGCCTCGTCGTAAGTCGTTCGCACGCCGAGCAGGTAGATGCGGACAGCGCCGTGCTGGATGATCTGGGCTTCATCATCCAGCCAATGGAGGCGCATCCCGGCGAAGATCTCAGGGACGTGGCCGGGAACGTCCACGACCGGACTGCCGGTGATGGCGTAGACGCCGAATGGCGCGTGCAAGTGCGCCAGCAGTGCCCGCGTACCGGCCTGGGCTGTCGGATCGTACACCGAAGAAAGGTTGAGATAATCGCCTGTCAGCAAGATGAGATCGGGGGCGAGCGCCGCGACCTGCGCCAGCAGCGTATCCTCACGCGGCGATTGGCCCTCGAAGTGCAGATCGGAGATGTGCAGCACGCGCAGGGGTGGGGTGCTCTCGTTCCACTGCGGCGGATGGTGGGTCTGCTGTGTGACGCCCAGGCGGAAAGGCTCGATCCAGGTGGCATAGGTGGCGGCGGCGCTCAGGAGCAGGTTGAGGATGGCGACGATTGCCAGACCGGCGGCGTTGGGGATGAGCCATGCGCCGATCCACGAGAGGAGCGCGCGCACCAGGGTCAGTCCGAGCAGCGAGGGGGTGACCGGCCCCCACGAGCGCTGTTTGACCGGCAGCAGGCCGAGCATCGCCCAATCGACGATCACGAACCCGGCGCAGATCCCGATCGCCGGCAGGCGCAGCGTTTGCCAGGGCCAGCCGGCAATGGCCGCCAGCGCTGCCCACGCCGGCAGCAGCGTCAGTGGCGCAATCCGGCCAAGCACGCCGGTGACGATCAGCGCGAGGTGGACGAAGGAACTGCGTCCATCGGCACGGTCGGGGGGGATGCTGGGATGTGTGGAGGGTGTCATTGTGTATCGAAAAAGCGCGCGATTTCGTCGCGGGCGAAGGTGGGCAAGGGACGTTCCCCATGCGCGTCGCGCAGCACGACGCCGGGTGTTTCGCGTAGTCTGCCGATCACCGTCGCTGCGATGCCCTCGTGCTCGAGCGCCTGGACGATGTCCGTCGCACTCTCAACGGCGACGGCAGCCAGGAGCGCGCCGGAAGCAATCAGGCCGAGCGGGTCCAGATGCAGCGCCTCGCAGAGCGCGCGTGTTTCGGGGTAAACCGGCAGGCTGTCTCCGTCCACGACCGCGCCCACGCCTGCCGCCTGCGCCATCTCGTAGATGCCGGTGGCGATGCCCCCTTCGGTGGGGTCGTGCATCGCGTGAACCTCTCCGGACGCCGCGACAATCGTGGCATCCCGCACGACGCTGATGCCCGGATCGTGCAAGAAGCGCGCGGCGCGGGCCAACAGCGTCGCCTCGACTTTACCGCGCAACCGGGCGGCGGCTTCGCGGGCCAGGATCGCCGTCCCTTCCACGCAGATGCCTTTGGTGAGGATGAGCGCGTCGCCGGGCCGCGCGCCGTCCGAGCGCACCAAGCGCTCCGGCGTCACCTCGCCCAACATCGCGCCAACGACGATGGGGCGTTCCAGGCCGTAGGTGATCTCGGTGTGGCCGCCCACGATGCTCACGCCGATGGCATAGCTGGCGCTATGAAGTTGTTCGAAGATGCGATCCACGAGCGCCTGGTCAGTCGTGCCTTCCGGCAGCAACAGTGTGGCGATCATCCAGCGGGGCTGCGCGCCCAGGCAGGCCACATCGTTGGCGTTGACGTTGACCACGTACCAGCCGATTTCGTCGGTCGCAAAGGTGATGGGGTCGGTTTTGGCGATGAGGTAGCGATCCCCAAAATCGATCACGGCGGCGTCGCGTCCCAAACCCGGGCCGAAGATCACGCGGGGATCGGGCTGGCCGAGGGTGCGACTCAACAGGGCGACCAGATCGGGCTGCGGCAGTTTGCCGACAGGATAAGCGGTGAGATGCTTTATCCGCTCCGGTGAAGGTGCAGAATGGGTACACTCTGCAGGGTTATTGTGTTGTCCACGATGATTGTTCATGACTCTTAACGAGATTCCCTGAAAGAGGGATTATTCTGTCACCAGAATGGCGATTTCGTCAATGGCCGAGCCGTAGGCATGGCCTGAGGCATAAATATCCACCCAGCGGATGGCCACCGGCTCGATTCCTTTAGCGAGCATCAGTGGGAGCAGGTCGGGGGATTCGTAGTTGTGCCAGACGCCGGGCTGCGCCACTTTGATGTGCACGGCCTGCCATTCGCAGCTCTGGCACACCGGCTGGTTGTTGTTACCTTCCTTGGCGTAGAACCCTTGCAGCCATTCCCGCAATGCGCCGGTCTGGTCGGTATACTTGATGCGGATCATCACCGGGCACTCGGTTCCCAGCGAGCCGCACACGCTGAGCGTTTGAGTGTCCACCCGCAGGCGCGCCCGCACGCGCAACGATCGGACGCCACGAATGTCCTGGTTGATCTCCTGGGTAATGCCGGCCTCGGAGAATCCTTGTCCCATCCGTTCCAGCAGGACAATGTGGAGATTGTCGGCCAGCGTTGCTTGCCGTACTGTTCCACTGCTCTGGTCGGCGAAAGCCGTGCGGCTGAAAACCTCCCACGTCCCTTCCAACGGCAGTTCGAAATTGCCATTACGATTGCGGAGGATGTCACGTTCGCCGGTGTAAATCTCTGTCAGCCCTGCGGCGGTGACCTCGGCCCGCTGCAATTCGCCCAGGATAAGCTTCTCCCCGCTCGCCGGATCGGGGATGTGCGCTTTCCCGCTGCTTACGGCGAACTCGGTCTGATCGCCTTCCACAACCACCGTATAGGTGCCTTTGTCCATTTCGGCGACGCCATGCGGTGTCTGGACATTGAGCACGGTTGCGCGGTCGTTGTCTTCCACGGCGATCTGCGTATTGGCCCCGCGCTGGATGTCAAGCGTGACCTGATTAGGCAGGCGGCTGGCCGAGAAACGCGGGGTTTGTGCATTCTCGATGGTGAGATCGGTTTCACCGTAAAGCTGCACGGTGACGATGGGCGGCGTGGGGGTTCCAGGGGCATACCCCTCCGGGTGATAGAAGAGCAGCCACGCTTCGGCGTTTTCGGAGAGGCGGAACGTTGTCTGGCCGGTGACTTCGGCCTCGCTGCTGAGCAGGGTGGAGGTCGAGCTGCCCGGTTCCTGCTGGGCAACGATGCCCGCGCGCGGCTGGATAAAGACTTTCAGGGGGCGCCTGGTATTCATCACCAACCAGCGCACGCTCCACGGCGTGCCGATGGCGATGATCACACAAATGCAGAAAGCCGTGAGTAGAATGACCCAGGCGATCGTTTCGAATTTTTTCAACTTGTTCATGTGTGGGAACTTTTACCAGCGGATGTGGAAGCCACTTAGAAAGTTTCTCGGTTGTTGCCAATCGACGTCCACATGGTCGACCAACCCGTAACGCGGCCCTTTTTGCACCTGTTGTACCAGGCGTTCCAGCTTGGGGCGCGGTCCCTCCGCCCAAATCTCGACCGTCCCATCGGCGCAGTTGCGCACCCACCCCGCAATCTCCAGGGGTAGCGCCTGCATCTGGACGAAACTGCGAAAGCCAACGCCCTGCACATAGCCATGGACGATAATGTGCACAGCCGTTTTAGAATGATTGACATCCGTCATGCGATCCTCCTACATCCCCTATTCTATCCAACTCACCCTGTCTGGCAAATAGCCAATGTCTTTGTCATTCGCTCAAACCGGTTTATAATGAATTGACTTATGGACGCAGGTTACCACCGTTTAGTCGCTTTCAACGCGCATTTGTTGTCTGCCGGAGACTCGTATCGTAGCGCCGGCATTGCTGTCTATGTTATGAATCTGTTGCGTGGTTTGGCTGCGCTGGATGGCGATTTGCGCTATCAAGTGCTTCTGGGCGATAGACGTTTGTCACCCACCGATTTTGATCTGCCGGTGCGTTTTTCCCGCGTCTCCACCGGCCATCCCGCAACGCGCATCCTGTGGGAGCAGGTCGTGCTGCCCGGGTTACTGCGCCGTCTGGGGGCGGATGTGCTTCATGCGGCGGCTTTCGTCGGTCCGTTGCTGTCGTCTTGCCCGCAGGTCATCACCGTTCACGATCTGAGTTTTTTGCGCCACCCGGAGTTTTTCCGCCGGGGAAACCGGTTGTACCTGGGGACGTTCACGGGCATTGCCTGCCGCCGCGCCGCTGCGGTGATCGCCGTGTCGCAGTTCACGGCGCGGGAAGTACAGCAGCTCCTGGGTGTCCCGGCGGCGCGCGTCCACACGATCTACCACGGCCTCGATCCGCGCTTTCGTCCGTTGCCGCCCGCAGAAGTGGCCACGTTCCGCCAAAAAATGCAGTTGCCCGACCGGTTTGTGCTCTATCTGGGGACGCTGGAACCGCGCAAGAACCTCACGCAACTTGTGCGCGCCTTCGCCCGGCTGCGCGATCCCGACGTGCATCTGGTGCTGGCCGGGGGACGAGGCTGGCTGTATGAGGAGATCTTCGCCGAAGTCGAGCGTCTGGACCTCGGCGCGCGCGTCCACTTTCCGGGTTTCGTACCCGCCGAGTCGCAGGCGCTATGGTATAATGCGGCTGAGGCTTTCACGTACATTTCGCACTACGAGGGCTTTGGGTTCCCGGTGGCAGAGGCATTGGCCTGCGGCGTTCCCACGTTGGCGGCGGCCACGACCTCGCTGCCTGAAGCCGGCGGCGATGGCGTGCTGTGGGTCGATCCTGGCACCGATGCAGTCACTGCCGAGACCGCCATTGCCGACAGCTTGCACCGGCTGTTGACGGATGCGCCATTGCGCGCGGAATTGCGCCAGCGCGGCTTGGCGCACGCGGCGCGTTTTACGTGGGCCGAGACGGCGCGCCAGACGGAAGCCCTCTACCGGCATGTTTTGGAGGCGAAAAAAGGACAGTCATGAACGGAAAACAACGCAACGCAGCACCGCTGTGGGTTGTGGCAATCGACATCGTTACGATCAATGCGGCGATGGGGCTGGCCTATCTTTTCCGTTACCGGTTGCAGTGGTTTGTCGATGTCGTCTTCGACGCGCCGTTTTCAGCTTATCTGCCTTTCTGCGCTTTATTCACTGTTTTTGTCCCCCTGGTGTTGTGGTTGGAACAAGCTTATATCCACTGGCGCGGGCGGATTTGGTTGGACCAGGTTTTCCAAATTGTGACGGCCGTAGCGATCACACTGGTCTTGGCGCTGGCGTTGGCCTTTGCGTTCCGCCCCCTCGTCTATTCACGCTTGCTGCTTCTGGAAGCCGGCCTCTTTATGGTTGCCTTGATATCCATTGGCCGGGCTGTGGCGTTGGCGATACAGGCACACCAACGTCGTCGCGGGATCGGCGTACGGCGCATTGTGATCGTCGGAGCCGGTGAAGTGGGCCGGCGGGTGATGCGCACGCTGGTGGCGCGCCCAGACCTGGGCTATCACATCGTCGGCTATGTGGACGATAACCCAGACAAGGGTGAGGGTGGGCTGGGACGCATCAAGGGATTGGGCGATCTCGATAAACTCCCCAAGATCATCGACACTGAGAACGTGGATGAAGTCATCATCACCCTGCCCTGGACGTACCAGCGCCGTATCTTGAGCATCCTGCGCGAGTGCGAACGGCGGCATGTCGCTGCGCGGCTCGTGCCGGACCTGTTCCAGATGAGCCTCAGTCACGTCGAAGTGAGTGACCTGGGGGGCGTGCCGCTGATCGAAGTGCAGGAAATCGCCTTTAGCAAGACCGCGTTGATCGTCAAGCGCGCGATGGATGTCGTGGGTGCGATTCTGGCGCTGCTGTTCGGCTGGCCACTTTTCTTGCTCATTGCCCTGGCCATCAAACGTGATTCACCGGGGCCGGTGTTATTTTTGCAGGAACGGGTGGGCAAAGAATATAAACGCTTTACGATTTACAAATTTCGCTCGATGCGGGTAGGGGCTGAAAACGAGTTGGAGGTCCTGAAAGAGGCCGCAGAGCATACCGACGTCACGTTCAAGATGCGCGACGATCCGCGCATGACGCGGGTGGGCCGTTTCTTGCGCCGGTTCAGCATGGATGAGCTGCCGCAGGTTATCAACGTTCTCAAGGGCGATATGAGCCTGGTTGGCCCGCGCCCCCCGATTCCTGCTGAAGTGGAACAGTACCAGCCCTGGCATCTCAAGCGCCTGGCCGTGCCGCCGGGTATGACCGGCATGTGGCAGGTCAGTGGCCGGAGCGAACTGACCTTCGATGAGATGGTGCTGCTGGATTTGTACTACATCGAGCATTGGTCACCGTGGCTCGATCTGGCCATCATCCTGCGGACCCTCCCCAAAGTGCTCCTGGGCGATGGCGCTTATTGATCCTGTAGTCGCGTTTTCCATAGCGCGCTTGTTTAGTACGCGATATTGAGATTTACGAGGTATAGAAAGTATGCATTCATGGGAACTTACCGTTGAAGAGCGGCAGGCTTTGCTCGATTTTTCCCGTGCGCTGGTGCGTATCCCCAGCTTCCCCGGCAACGAAGGGGCGGTGGCGGTGTTGATCATGGACGAAATGCGCCGTCTCGAGTTCGACGCTGTGTGGATGGATGACGCGGGTAATGTCATCGGCCGTGTTGGGCCGCAACAAGGCCCGGCGTTGATGTTCAACAGTCATATGGATACAGTCGAGGTAACCGATCCGGCAGCCTGGCGTATCGATCCGTTCGGTGCGGAGATCCACGAGGGCCGGCTTTACGGCCTGGGCGCGTGCGATATGAAGAGTGGCCTGGCGGCGACTGTGTATGCCGCCGCGCTCCTCAAAAAACGCGGCGTGGCGCTAGAAGGCCCGGTGCTGGTAGCGTGCGTCGGCCTAGAGGAACCCGCCGAGGGCACGTGCACGCGAGCCTTATTCGAGGAAGATCACCTGCGCCCGGATTGGGTGGTGATCGCCGAACCGTCGAACCTTCAGGTCGTGCGCGGCCAACGCGGACACGTGGAGATGACGTTGAGCGTGAAGGGCCGTTCGGCGCACTCTTCGGCGCCGGAACTGGGTCACAACGCTATTTACGCTGCTGCGCATCTGGTCTTCAATTTGGAGATTCTCTCCGGGCAGTTGGCGGACGATACCTTTCTGGGGCCGGGCATTCTGGCCGTCACCGAAATTCGCTCGCACGGCGCGAGCCGCAACGCCATTCCCGATCTGTGCGAGATGACGCTGGATCGCCGTTTGACCGTCGGCGAGACGGAGGCGAAGGCCCTGCTCGAAGTACAGCGCATCATCACCCGTGAGGGTGCAGACGCGGAAGTCAAAGTGATCGAAGAAGAAGTGACAACGCATACCGGTAAGACGTATCGCGTGCGGCGGACGTCGCTGCCGTGGGCTTTCGAGGAGCGCCACCCGCTGGTGAAGGCCATGTTCCGGGCCGCCCAGACGGTGGGCCTGCGCCCGGGATTGACGCGCTGGCGTTTCGCCACGGAGGGCGCTTATACCGCCGCTGTGGCGCAGGTGCCCACCGTAGGCTTCGGACCGGGCAATCCCTCCTTGCCCCATACCATCAACGAATATGTTGAGGTTGAGCAAGTCTATGCCGCGGCGCAGACTTACGCGGCGCTGGCGCTGCAACTGCTCGGCAAGAAATAGGACAGGTGGGACAATGGCTGACTTTCATATTGCCCAAGAGATTCAGCAGGCGCTTGACGCCAGGCAGCCGGTCGTGGCGCTGGAGTCCGCATTGATCACGCACGGCTTCGCCTATCCCGCCAACATCGACATCACCCGGCGGATGGCGGAGGCGATCCGAGCTGCGGGCGCTGTCCCTGCCGTCATCGGGATATGGCGCGGCGCAGTGTGTGTGGGATTGAGCGACACGCAGGTGCAAGTGCTGGCGACCGACACGACCGCTGCCAAGGTGAGTGTGCGCGATCTGCCGTTGATCGGCGTGCGCGGCGTCCACGGTGGGACGACGGTGGCGACGACGACGCTGCTGGCGCACCGTGCCGGGATTCGCGTCTTTGCGACGGGCGGCATCGGCGGCGTGCATCGTGGACACCCGGAGGATATCTCCGCCGATTTGCCCGTGCTGGCTTCCACGCCGTTGATTGTCGTGTGCGCGGGGGCGAAGTCTATTCTCGATCTCCCGCGCACGTTGGAATACCTCGAAACGTGGGGCGTGCCGGTGCTTGGCTGGCAAACCGACGAATTCCCGGCGTTCTATAGCCGTACTTCTGGGTTGCCGGTGGATCAGCGCGTCGACAGCACGGATCAGGTGGTGGACGTCTTCCAGGCGCAGCGGGCGCTGCGTCTGCCGCAAGGGCTGCTGGTCGCGGCACCCATCCCCGCCGAGGACGAAGTCCCCGCCGCCGAGATCGAGCCGCTTATTGCGCAAGCCGTCGCCGAGGCCGATGCGCAGGGCGTGTCCGGCAGAGCCATCACCCCGTTCATCCTTGCGCGTATGGTCGCCCTCAGTGAGGCGCGAACGAAACACGCCAACGAGAGCCTGCTGCTCAACAATGCCCGCATCGCCGCGCAGATTGCGCGCAATTCTGTGGATTGAGTTTTACGGGCGTCTTTCTACCAAGCAGAAGCCCCTGGTCACACTACCAGGGGCTTTCGTTACTCCTTTTGTGCCCGCGTGCATCTATGGCAAAACGCACGCATCGAAGGCCTTGCCCGCGCCGAGTACATCGTGAACGACGAGCATCCACTCGCTGATGGGGATGGATTGCGGGCACTTTTCCTCACACACGCGGCATTGGATGCAGGCGTTGGCCTTTTCTGCGTCGGACAAGCGCGCGTAGTGCTCGCGGGCCTCGGCGAATTTGTTGTACATCGCCGCCCGGTTCAGGATGTCGAACAGCTCGGGGATTTTAAGGTCGACGGTGCAGGGCAGGCAGTATTCGCATTTGGTGCAGGGGATGGGGCACAACTCCTCATACTTGGCGCGGACGCGATCCACGACAGCGAGTTCTTCAACCGTCAGTGTGCCCACACCGGAGTTGGACGCGCTCTCGACGTTCTCGGTCACGTGTTGCATCGTACTCATCCCGCTGAGGACGACCGACACTTCCGGCTGGTTCCACAGCCATTGCAGCGCCCAGTCGGCGGGCTTGCGTTGGACTGGGGCGCTGCCCCAGATATCTTGCACGGGTTGGGGCGGATTCACCAACCGCCCACCCAGGATCGGCTCCATAATGACGACGGCCAGTCCTTTTGAGGCGGCGTAGCGTAGACCTTTCGTCCCGGCCTGGTTTTCGATGTCCATAAAATTGTACTGTATTTGACAGAAACTCCATAAATCCGTCGCATCGACAATTATCTTGAAAGCGTCGTAGTTATCGTGGAACGAAAACCCCAGATGGCAGATGCGGCCATCGGCCAGCGCCCTCTCCGCCCAGGCCAGCAGGTTGAACTGTTCCACGGTCTCCCAACGCAGCCTGCTCAGTGCGTGGAACAGGTAGAAGTCGATGTGGTCGGTTTGCAGCTTTTCGAGCTGCTCGTTGAGGATGCGGTCGGGCGCATCCTCGGCATCGACCGCCCATACTGGCAATTTTGTCGCCAGGCGCACTTTCTCGCGGTAGCCATCTTGTAGCACGCGCCCGACAAAACGCTCACTTTCCCCATTGTGATAGGGATACGCCGTGTCGATGTAGTTCACACCATGGTCGATGGCGTAGCGCACCATCTGCGTTGCCAGGTCCTCATCGATGGTAGTACGATCCTGTGGATCAGTGGTGGGCAGGCGCATACAGCCAAATCCCAACGCCGAGGATTTCCAGTCCAACTTTCCAAATGTGCGGTATTGCATGATCAGCCTCCTTATAGCTTGCTTTACACTTTTACTGGTTAGGATTTTACCAACCGAAGCTGATTATGGCAAGCCGGACTTGTGCGCGCCAGACTCGCGGTTCCCTCTGCGTGTCGAGGATGGACCAGATATGTTGTTTGATTTTTCCTAACAAGATTTCCGGCTCCACCGGTTTGGAGATGAACTCGCGGATGTTCGAGTATTGATCGGTGGGGAACTCGGCGGCGTACTGTGATGTAGTGATAGACAAGATCATCTTGGTCAAGCCGGGGGGAGGCAGGGAAAAACTATGTCTCCATCGCCTTGCCTGACGTTGAACCATACCTATGCAAGTACGGCTTTGGTCGCCCAACCTGGATAAACCGGAACGAAACAGACGTCAAGAGCGTGTTGTGTAGTCGCTGTGTTAGAAATTGGAAGGGTAGGCTTGTAGTATAGCCCGGACGGTGGAGAACGCAAATTTCTACGTAACTGTTTCAGAAAGAGACTTCAAATGCTTGACCAGGAAGAGCCAGCACGGTTGGCTGAACAGATGGGGTGTGTATGCAGGTTACTTCGCGGGCACAAAAGGCGCTTGTTGATCGATAAGCTCGAATGGGATGATCGTGCTCTCAATGTTACCCAGGATAAGGTCTGTCAAAAAGGTTACGACGCCACCTGGGTGTTCTTCGTATTCGGGACCTCTCGATTCGTGGATGACGGTATTCCATTGGTCGGGATTGCCTGTGGTTTGCCAAAACAACACATCTCCATTGTCGGTAATCCCCCACGGCAGCAGGCCGCCGGGCTGCGGATATAAAGGATAGGGGCACGCTACGTCGAATTGTTCTTCGAGTGTGTGTAGAACATCCAATTGCACTGTGATTTGGTGGAGCAGGTTGAGATTGGCATTACCTGTAAATGGATTGAACACCCATACGAATTTGCCAATACAGCCCGTACCAAATCTATGGATATATGCCTTATAATCGGAAGGTAGTGCACGGCCAATCTTTCCTTCGATTTCGTGCCATGCCTCAGTTTCGCCGGTATCGTATGGTGTATCGGGGGGAGATATTACGTCACAGAGCGTCTCAAGTATCACCGCACAATCCTTTTGTGTCTATTTACGATTGAGAATGGATACCGATAAAGAGAACCCGCCGTCACCCGTAGCTTCGATGGTAATAGCCGATGGCATGGGATCGGATCCAGTGTAGACCGTTGTCACTCGGTATTCCACGATTTGTCCGCCTTCGACGGCTTTCCGCACTTGTGCTTCATATCCACTCATTATAGGTGTATTCACCGGATTTTGGTAGACCGTTACAATATTTCGCGCCTCGCTACCCGACCCGCCGAGTTGGTTTCCAAGTAAGTGTCCGCGCGCGTGGCCTGCCTGTTGTCCTTCGAATCCCACTGGTGTGTAAGACGCCCGTGACCCCTGTGGCAACGGCAATCCGAGCGTTGCCTGGACGCCTGTTGGACGGTTGAGTCCGTCAAGCGCCCAGTAGGTGATTTTCGTCGCTCCACTCGTATACGTTTTCCAGCCTTGTTCCTGATTAAAGGCGCTGACGGGTTTCGATAATTTGGCGTTTCCCACTTTCACTTCGATGAGGTGCGTATTATATTCCGTATAGTATCTCTGGAAATCGCCGATGGCCCAATCACGCCCTGTGTGGATTCGGACAAGTTCACCAGCCGCTAGACTTGGTACACCTGGCGGCAAGGCCGGTAAACCTTCCACTGCCGTTGCGCCGGCTGTCGAAGGTTCTCCTTCGACGACCAGAGGATTTTTCTTGTTGTTGGGATTCATCGCCGCATAGACGCTCCAATCCTCGCCTGTGCGCGTGGGCGTGAGTTCGGTGAACCCAAACTGCGTTTTGAGTTGTCCAAGCGCAGCGCCGATCTCGACCTCATCGAATGGATCGCTCTTCGATTTCTGCGCGAGACTGCCTAATGCTCGCAATCCGCTTAACCAACGCTCCTGAACTTCCGGCGATGGGGGTTCGCCCTCACCCGGTTGCTGCTGCCCGGTGGCCGGTTCCGCCTGGGGCGCGCCGCCTTCACCGGTAAGCGTGGGGGTTGCCGCCTCCCCGGTGGTTTCGCCCTCTTGCCACTCGCCTTGTTTTTCCTGCTCGCCCTGGCTCTTGGGCGGGACTTTGTCGTTGATCAGATCGGTCATAAATTTGTCTTTGTTGAAATCGACCTCGCCAAACTGGATTTCCGGCAATTGATCCGAACCGATCACGTAATCCACGTCCGCGCCAATGCCAAACTCGCCCGGCAACGGATACTCCAACGAGCCGATCGGCCACGTCCACTTCTTGTCCGGCGCTGGCGACCACCACGGGCTATCCAACTCGACGAACAGATCGCCGCTCAATCCCAGGAAGGGCTGCGCCGCCAATTCCATGTGGCCTTTGATGTAGAATTCCCCGGCTTTTCCTTCCTCCGGCGCGGCCTTTTCACGATATCCGATGGTCGGCGTGGCTTCGACGTAGCCGCGCACGCCGGCCAGCGCATTGACGCCGACGCCTGCCTTGATGTCGTGCCCGAGCAGTTCCAACCCCGCCCCGCCTTCGGCGCGCATCCGCAGACCGGCGAAGGCGGAAATGTTGAGCGTCCCTTCGATGCTGAACTCGTTGAAGACGCGCGGATCGGTCGAGTAGCGGCCGCGAATGGCGATGTTGTAAATCTTACCCGGCCCGAATTTCGCCAACGCTTGCATCCCGATGTTGGCGAAGAGGAAGATGCTGCCGACCAGCGGTATCCCATAACGGGCGCGCACTTCCAGCGTGAAGATTTCGACGATGTAGTCCCGCTGGGCGAAAAGCTCTACTTCTGCCTGCGGTGTGATCTCGCCGATGACGGTGATGTGGCCTTCGTTATCGACGATGACCTGCGCTTTGCCGGTCAGCCATTCGGTGAAAGCGAAATCGAGCGTGCCCCAACCGGCCAGGGCGCGGGGGCCGGGGCGCACCTCACCCGTCGCCCCGCTGGATTGCTCGCCGGACGCCAGTACCGCGTCCGGCCCCAGATGTTGGAGGGCGACGTTGCGCGCCGTTGCCGCGTCTGTGACCAGCAGTGTGATCTCGCCGCTGAATTTCTCATCCGTGTAGCGGACTGTGCCGCGCACGTCGACTGTGCCATCTGCGTAACGGGCCAGGATGTTGCCGGAGAATTTTGCGATACTCACCGGCACCTCGACCTGTCCGTTCAGTTTGCCCTCGGCGTTGCGGTTGATCGCCAGTTGCGCGTCGGTCAACCCCTGCACGTGGACGGTGGCATTGGCGTCGAACGTCACCGTCTCGTTTTCCAGCCCGAAGTTTCCACTGCCGTTGAGAAAGCCGCCAAGCCTGAATTGGAAGTTGTTCACCTGCAAGCGGAGAACGCCGTCCCGCAATTCGTTGGCAGCGCTGGGGAAGCGACTTACATCCATTCCCAACCAGCCCATCTCCTGGCTGTGGTCTTTGATCCAGTTGACGAGCGCTGCGGGATTACCGGCAGCGCCACGTTGTGTAGCGATGCTGGCGTACCCTTCGAAGGCGCTGTCACGGAGTCTCAGGGCGAGCACAGGATTGATGCCGGCGTCACGCAACGGCTGGAGAACAGGCAGGACCAGCGGAACGGCCTGGTACCCGTCGCCAGTCGTGCGGTAAGTTTCTCTCTCCTTGCGGATGTTGATGGGGCCGCGCGCCAGGTTTCCCAGTCGGACAGGGACGCTCGCCCCTTGCCGGCCCTGGGCGGTGATATAGGCTGTCAAAGCCTCCGAAGGTATGAACGTCGCCGTTGCTAACGAGACTTCTTCTGCCGGTGTACCGAGCGCTGCTGCCTCTGCTGCGGGAGTCGAAGCCGGTGTGGGAGGGGGCGGCGGTGTGGATGGTGCGCCGCCAGCGCGCCACGTCGTGTGAGACTGCGCCTGGCCTCCCACCTGGGTGAGGCGTGCGGTGTCTACCGGCTGGCCGGTCGCCACCTGATGGGCAACGGTTGCTGCCTGCTGCTCCAACGGTTCGCCCGGCTGGCTGACCGTGGCGGAAGTCGGGGCAAGGCGCTCAGGCGCGCCCCTTTGTTGTATGGTGTGGACAACTTCGTGTGCGAGCAATTCCCGACCGGATGTCGATCCGGCGGCATAGGTACCGGCGCCGAAGAAGATGTCTTGACCGCTGGTAAACGCCGCCGCCTGCAATTCTTCGGCGGCTTGGCCGGCTCCTCGATCCGTGTGGATGCGAACGTCGCCCAGATCGTGTCCAAGCGACGTTTCCAGAGAAGTGCGGGTACCCGCGGGAAGCGGTGCCCCATTCCCGCGGCTACTCAGTGCAGCTTGCGTTACCGGGCCTGGCTGTGGAATTGCACTCGAAGATTGCCTTTGCACCAAACGACTCAGTGCGTAATTACCGGCGGAACGCTGTAAGGTCAGCCACTGCCGGCTATTACCATCCACCCCCGCCGGGGGCTGCGAAAGCATAGCCTCATGACTCGCCTGGCGCTGTATGCGGTGTGGCGCAAACGACCCTTCCGCCTGTATCTGAGGTTCTGATACCGTCTGTACCGGCGGACTGGATTCCGGCACTGCGACAACTTTGTTCGTTTCTGCCATGAGGATATTGCCTCAAGCGTAACGCTTCATGGTGATGGCGGAGGAGGCGTGGGCGCAGGCGTCGGGGAGGCCGGCGTCGGGAGGACGAGTCGCCCGGTCAGATGCTTCACCAGCAGTTTATCTGCCATATCGCCTTGACGACGCTTGAGCCACAACAACAGCGCTCTTTGCACCTCTTCGGATTGTTTTCCGTAATAATCCACCAGCGCGGTTAGCGCCGCCGTCCGCGCACTCTCTGTCGCGCCCTCGTAGTAATCGATGAGCGGTTTCCACTGCCCGCCGGCCTTGAAAACTTGATGGAAATAGTGGATGAAGGCGTCGGTCCAGGCTTCTACCTCGCGGTCGTTGAAGGATTTGTTGCTATCGACATGGTGTAGCGCGTGGAATAATTCGTGGTCTGCGTGCATCTTGGTCAACGCTGGCGTGCTGGCATCGATGGCCCCCGGTCCGATGATCGCATAGCCTTTGCCTTCGGCCGAGAAAAAGTAGCCGGTGCGCGGCCCTAACTTGCCTTGACGACCGGCGCCGGCCCAATACTCCTTGTTTTCCAGGTGCATATCGAAGTTGATGGCCGGAGCCGGTTGGTAGTCCTGTGGCGCAACTGGACCGCCGGAAGAACTGTCCGGCGCGATGGATAAGGTGTATCCGGCCAGGGCTTCCTGAACGAGCGCGATGAATGAAGTGCGTCGTTTTCTGGCATCCGTTTCTGCTTGCGCCTCACGGACGCGATCGCCCCACGATTTCACTTCTTGCAGAAGCGCCTGCCCCAATCCGGCCGAACCCGGCGTTGGATATCCGGCTGTCTGGGCTTCTTGTTCCAGCGTAGCGACGTCCTTCCCGCTGCCCAAACCGGCTTGCACGGTGTGCGATAGCTCGTGGGCCAGAAGTTGGCGCCCGGCTACCGTCTCCGGCGCATAAGCGCCGTCTGCAAACGCGATGTCACGTCCTACAGTCACGGCCTGCGCACCGGCGGCGTGAGCGACCGCTTGACCTGTTGGGCCGGTATGGATGCGCACATCGTTCAAATCCGCACCAACGTCCCCGCTTACCTCAGTTCGCAGGCCAGAAGGCAAGGGGTTGCCTCTATCGGCCGCCAGCCGCCGGACAGCCTGATTGCCCAAACGCTGTTGGAGACGACGCGCAGCTTGCGCTAGATGCGCCTGGTCGACGGCGCGTGTACCTGCCAACCGTTGTAAAAGCATCACCGCTTCACCGATTGATAGCTTGCTGCCCTCCTCTTCGCTTTCGGTCTCGTTTTCCGGGGACTCATTGCGCAGAGGCATATAAGAGGGCAACCACCGCGACCACCAATATCGATTCATCCGTACCTCCGCCGTGCCGCGCCGAAATATTCGCCAAAGTCGGCCCGTTGCAGTGGACGACCAAGCTTGTTCATCTCGCGGGCCACGCCCTGGACGAGGTGCGCCATCGCGATGACACCGCCATCCTCAGCGGCGAGGAAGGCCGCCGCCAGCACGCAGTTTTTGATGTTGCCGCCCGCCAGGTCGAACTGCGTCGCCAGGAATGGGAAATCGATATCGTCCCCGCGCGGAGCGGCAGCGGGGAACATCCCGCGCCAGATGCGCTCGCGGTCCGCCGCGTTGGGGAATGGGAAATCGACGACGAACTGCATCCGCCGCGTGAACGCCTCGTCAAGGTTCTGGCTCAGGTTCGTCGCCAGAATCGAAACGCCGGCGTACTCCTCCATCTTCTGCAACAGGTAGCTGATCTCGATGTTGGCGTAGCGGTCGTGGGCATCCTTGACCTCGGAACGCTTCCCGAACAGCGCGTCAGCTTCGTCGAAGAAAAGGATGACGTTGGCTGCGCTGGCCTCTTCGAAAATGCGGCTCAGGTTCTTCTCCGTCTCGCCGATGTACTTGCTCACCACGCCCGACAGGTCGATTTTGTAGATGTCCAGCCCCAGCGATTGGGCCAGGATGCCCGCCGCCATCGTCTTGCCCGTGCCCGACGGCCCGGAGAAGAGCGCGTTCAGTCCCTTGCCGAGCGCCAGTTTGGCCTCGAATCCCCACTGCGTGTAGACGATGTGCGCGTGTCGCACCTGGCTCTCGATGGCGCGCAATTGCGCCATCTGCGCGTCCGGCAGCACCAGATCGTCCCATGCGTAGGGGGATACCACTTTGACCGCCAGCTGGGCGAGCGCGGGATTCGACTGCTGGCGGCATCCCTCGAACAGGTCGTCGCGGTTTGGCAGCGCCGGCGAGCCTTCGCGCAGCCAGGCCCGGTGCTGGGCGGTTTGTTTTGCCTGGGCGATCTGCCCCGGCGTCAGGCGGAAGCGCCCGGCTAAATCCGCCGGTAGGCGCGGATCGCTTGCCGTCTGCCCGTCGAGGTGCGCCTGCCACAACCGCTCGCGCAGCGCGTAGTCCGGCACGGGGAAGTGGACGACGACCGGCGCATCGGTGAGGTTGGGCAGTGTCCACAGCGCGCACGCCGAAAGGACGACGTGCGGCTCCAACGATTTGGCGATTTCCGCCTGCCCTTGCTCGTTCAGGGCATCGACGTGGCGGAAGTGGAGCACGGCGTTACGCAGGCGTGCCTCGCGGACGGCGGCCTGCACGAGCGTGGCGAGCCGGTTGGACGGCTGAACCGCCAGCGCCCTCGCGTCGATTGTGACCAATGGGCGGCGCAGAGCGCGGGCCAACGCAAGGACCGTAGCAGCTTTGCCGCTGCCCTCCGGCCCCCAGAAATACGCGGCAGGCGCGGACGGCGTCCGCCACAGGGCCAGCAGATTCGCCAACTGCACCCGCAAAACTTGTTCGAGTGGGAGCGCGTCCAGCGTGTGCTCTGCGACTTCGAGTGAGGCAATCCCCGTCAACTGCGGGTCGAGGCCGTCGTTCTCCAACAAATACTCGGCGATGCGATCATCCAGCTTGAGAGGACGATCCAATAGCGGCGCAGGTAACCCTTCCCCGGCGTCGCTCACGTGCACCAGACCTGCGCTCACCAACGGCGATCCCACGCCGAACAGCGCGCGCGCCGCCGGATCATCGGGAGCAGCGCCAGGGAGCAAACGTAGCGCCAGCCCGGGACTGAGCCAGCGCCGCGAGACGTCGTCCTGCAAATAGGCGTACACGCGCCCGAAGCGGTTGTCCACTTCCGGTGCCAACAAGAGCAGTACGGCTTCCAGCGCCGGCGGCGATAGGGCGAACAATGCGCCTAGACGTTGCACGCGCAGCAGCGATTTGGTATGCGCCAGGCGCTCGCGGATGTGCGCATCCAACGCCGTGATTTCTGCTTCTAAATTAACGATGTGCCCGTCGTGCGGCGATGTCACGCCGTGCAGCCCGGCGAGAATGTCGTCCACCTCCGCTTCGGAGAGGAAAAGGCCCAGAAATGCCTCGTCCGCGCCCGCGCTGCGCAACTGTCGCGTCAGTGTCACCTCGCGGTGCAGGCGAAGCGCCAGCAGCGACAGGAAATCGCGCACGTATTCGCGTGTGTTCGTGTAAGCTTCAATCATTGCAAATCAATCCATAAGTGGCGATTTTCCAGCCACGGAATCGGACCGCGATCCCCGTCCAGTCCCGCCATTTGCAGGACGATGCCCAGCGGCGCGCGGCTGAAGTAAACCGATACCTTCTCTTCATCGATGATCAGATGGCCCGGCAGGTTGATGAACTGCTTTGCCAGATAGGCCGGGCTGCTTTCGGCGAAGCCGCGCAGCCCTTGCGCGAGTCGGCGCAGCGCCAGCAACGCGAAAGCGGCGCACGGCAGCGTCCCTAGATGCTGCGCGTCCGCCTCGGTCACGTCCGGCGTATCCCACAGTGCGCGCTCGGGCCAGTCGACGGCGGCCTCCCGCGCACGCCCAGCTTCCCGCGCCGTCAGCCCGCACAGCCACGCCGGGCCGGCGTCGCTCCACGCCAGCGGTTGGATATCGCGCCCGACAGCGGCAAGCAGCAGTTGGTAGAGACCCTCGCGGCCCAGATGGGCGTGCAGCCCCAGGTCACGGATCACCGGCAGCAACAGCGACAATCCCACGAAATTGCTCGCAGCCTGGCGCCCGCGCGCTGTTGGCTGGGCAGCACCTTCGGAGGCGCTTGCCGGGCGAGTCGTTGGTTCGGTCGTCCTCTCCGCCTCCGGGATAATGGCTGGCACGAGCCGGGCCAGATACGTCCGGCCGGATGGCTGCGCCAGCGTCATCGTGAACCAGTCGCGGGCCACAGCCAGTTCTGTTGGCAGGCTGTCGAGTAGTGGGGCCAGCGGTTCCGGGGAGACGATTTCCCCCTGCGCCAGCGCAGCCCACAACCACGGGGTGGGGCGCGCTGCCCACATTTGATGCACGAGGGCGAGATGACGGCACACCGCGCCCGTGGCGGCGTTTTTTGCCAGGCCGGGCTGCGCGATGACGGCGTGCAGGTAAAGCCGCAGCGCATTACGCGCCAGAGCTTCCGCGCCGTGCTCCAGGGCCACGCCGCCCGCCAGTGCGCTCAACACCTTTTCCAGTGTGACGTCGCCCACCGGCGCATCCGGCAGTGCGTCGAAGCCGAGGCCCTGCTCCCAAATCAAACGGACGGCGGCGGCATCCAGGTGGTGCAGCAGTGGCTCGAGTCGATTCTCGCGGGCCAGGCGCTGCGCCACCTCGATGAGCAACGCCGGGCGCGGGGCCAGCAAGTGCGCGGCAATCTGGCCCGCCGGTAGCCCCCGCAGCGGCGCGAACTCGTCGTAGACCCAGCGCGACCACGCCTGCCCGTCCAACAGATCGCCGAGGAAGGCCGCCACAAAATGGGCGTGGTCGTCGTAGCGCACCACCTGGGTGGCTCCCCCGCGCGCCAACGCGTGATCGGTGGCTGCCAACAACGCCGTCCCCCAACGCTGCGCGATCTCGCCGTCGCTCATTCCCAGCAAATCGAGCCACAGGTCAACACGCAGGTGGTGGATGCGGTAGACAGCATTCTCGTCGCTGGCGAGCGGAACGAGTTTGCCTGTCATCTCCACGGGCAAGCGTTCCCGCACGAGCCGGTCCATTCGCGCCTGGATGGCGGCTTGATCGCGTGTACCCGCGGGCAGATAGTAGTTGGCGTGCAAACCGGCGATTGTGAGCATAGTATGTACCTCAACATGTGGCAGGTAAAGCCGGCTGCCATATGCTGTGCGCGTTAACGACGCAATTGATCCAAAGCCTGATCACGCCACTTTGTCGCCATGTCGATGTTGACGCCCAGGATTTCGGCTGTGCGTTCCGGCGGCAGTACGGCCAGAACCAGCACATTTTCCACGCCGGTTTCGCGCAGCCGGGCGCCGCGCACACTGCCGATGCCGGCAATCGTCTCGACCGTTGCTTCACGCCCGCGTTCGGGATCGAATGTGACTTCGTCCAGTTCGGCGTGCCCCGTTACGCCAGCTACGTCGAAAAAGTATCCCACGCGAATGTCGAGTTGTACCGTCCCACTGTAAAGCTGTGTCCCGTCCGGGAAGAAAATCCTGAAGGGACGCGGACCGGTGGCGGGATTCGCGCGCAACACAATCAGCAGGTCAAGCCGGGTGCTCGCGCGTCCGGTGATCGTGACGCTCGTGATTGCATTGGCGCTGTTGTCAAAAGTTACCGTCGTGGCATCCGTCAGGCTGACGCCATAGACGCTGAGCTGGTGCTGGGTCGAGGTCAGCCAACTGCCCTCAATTGTCGATGGCGCGATGCGGAGGATGGAACGTTCGGGCGTTACAGTGATGGCGCGCGTGACCGCATCCGAGCCGCCGGGGCCGGTGACGGTGAGCCTGGCGGTGTAGGTTCCAACAGCTTGGTAGATGTGTGTCGGATTGCGTTGGTTGCTGCTCCCGCCGTCGCCGAAGTTCCAGGCCCAGTGCGTAATCTGGCCTGTGGATTGGTCGGCAAAGTTGACGGTTAACGGAGCCATGCCGGTGTTGGGTTGGGCGGTGAAAGCCGCTTCGGGCGGTTCGACGGTGACACACTGGCAGCGCAGGTAGGCCAGCATCAACTCATCACTGAGCAGCCGACGCCGGTGGGTAAAGTTGTCAATATGGGTGATAACGCTATTCTGAATCGTGAGTGTTGCCAGCACAACGCCGTTGTCCTGCGGGGTGATATGCGGCGGCGGGACGTGTGCGTTGCCACAGACGAATGTATCGAGCGTCGCGCAGTTCGGCAGGGGTGTCTGGTGGCTTGCCGGCAACTCGCAGAGCAATTGCAGCCGGAAGATTTCGCGCGTGCGGCTCCATTCATAGTTGCTGCCCGGCGGCTGGCACTGGTCCGGCATCAAGGGCTTGGAACAGCACGGTTGCTCACACGGGCACGCGATCAAGTAAGCCGTGATTGGACCTTCGCCCGCTCTTCCGGCGGTGGACGTGAACGTTTTTGTGTGCACCACCACGCCCTGCGGGTTGAGAATGCGGATCGTGTCGCGCGTGTTGTTCAGCCGCCAGTTGCCTTTCTCATCTGCATCAGCCACGTACCGGTGCAGCATCTCATCTTCCGGTGCCGTATGGAATCGCTCCGCGCCAGAGTGGATGCGAATCAGCGTGCCGAAGGCGAACGGTTTGGTTTCGTGGAAGGTGTAGTAGGTCTCGAAGGCCTCGCGCGGCGTGTCGGGATTGATCGTGTGCTCGACCACGTAGCCATTCAGGCTCATGCGCTCCTGCACCAGCAGCTCGACCCATTCGACATTGTAATTGCTGCGAACATCCTTGCCTTCGGGGTCGATGGTCGCATCGATGATTCGCACCGCCGTGCACGGGTCCGCCGCTGCGCCCAGGCACGTGTTGAGTTCGCCGTGCACGTCAACCTGCGTCCCGGCGGGGATGTAGATTTCGTCGCCGTGCGGGGTTACGAGGTAGCCTTCACTCACGCGGAGTACGCCGGGCGTGATGCCAGGCGTCACCGCGGCGCCGGAAACCACGCCCCAGCCGTGCAGAAAGCGGTTGTGACGGCGCAGGCGTTCGCGGAAGTATTGCTGCTCCGCGTTCAGATCGGCAGCCGTCAACTGCTGGCGGTCGAAGTAGTTTGGCCTGATCAGGCCGTTGGTCTGTCCGGTCATAGACTGCCTCCTAATCCTTTTGGCCCAGGGATAGCCAGCTCTCGAAGGTGTTCCCGGCGCGCCCGTTGCCGGTGGGCAATCTGCCGCCGATGAAATTGCCGTCGACGGCGTGGCCGTCTACCCCGCTGCCGTTGCCGTCTGCCAGCGCGAAGTCGGAGCGGAAGACGATGTGCAGCAGGAGTTTACCCGCATCAAAGAGCTTCGGCGAAAAATCTTTCAAGAAGAAGAGCCGAACCGCAGGCGCGATTTTCTCGCCCACCATGGGTTGGACGGCGGTGATGACCCCCTGGCTGTCCAGTTTTGTCACCTTGACGGGTTGGTAGCTGGCTTTGGTCAGGACAGCAATGTTAGCGATGCCCATTTCCTCCTCGAACCGGCGCACCAGGAGTTCGAAGACGTGGCTGACCATATTCGTGCCCCGTTTGGCGGGATCGAGGTCCTGGAAAATTGTCTCCATATTTACCAGATGCTCGAATTCGATGACCAGTCCCAGGTGTTTGGTACGCTCGGCGGGATCATTGTAATCTAGGTCATCTACCATAAAGTCAATGAGCTGGCCGGCGTTGGTAAATAAACCGTCGTGCTGCCAACTCAGGTGGATGATGCGGGTGACGTCCGGGTCATTGAGTGGGCCAGGATCGCCTTTATCCCCTTTATCGCCCTTGTCGCCTTTGTCACCTTTATCGCCCTTGTCGCCTTTGTCACCCTTATCACCCTTGTCGCCTTTGTCACCCTTGTCACCCTTATCGCCTTTGTCGCCCTTCTCACCCTGATCGCCCTTCTCGCCCTGAAGACCCTGCTCACCGGCAGGGCCGCGCGGGCCAGGAATGCCCTCGGCGATGCCCTGTTCGAGCATGCAACGGATGACTTCGGTGATGTTCTGCGTGCTTGGCAGCAGGTGGCGGTGCGTGAGATTGTCGATCTCGTTCTCGCCTTCGGCGGCTTGTCCCGCGTCCTGGATTTTCGCGCCAAGCTGGTAGGCCGGGATGTGGGCCAGGATGACGCACCCGCCGCCGTTGGCCTTCTCCGTGACACAGGATGGGCAGCCGTCTAACGCCCTGGTGAAGAGCGCGTCACAGGCTGCCTCCTGGACGTCGAGCACGGCGACCAGGCCGCGTTCGGGTTGGATGTCGGTCGCCTCGTCGTCGGAAGCGATGTAGAGCCGCGCGCCCAGAACGGCCAGCCGTTGGTAGCGCGCCTGCCCGGCGATATTTTCACGCGTGCCTAGCAGTTTGCTTGGATCCGCTGCGACAGGACTGGCGATTTCGTCGATGGCGACCGTTTGCACACGGCTTTGTCCCGACTGTGCTTCGAGCACGTAGGCCCAGCGCTCGTCCGGCGAGACGGCCAGGTCCAGTGGGAGCGCGGGCCACTCGCCGCCGGAGCCGTCCGGCACGAGCTGGAAAGTCTCCGACGTATCATCGATGCGATAGCGGGTCAGTTTTGCATAGTCTACGGTCTCCAGGCCGCCTTCGCCGATCTCTTCGACCTGCCTGTGCCACAGCACGTAGAGGTATTCACTGTCGCGGCTGCTGAAGACGGCGGCCGGTGTTCCCTCGCTGGTGAGCGTCGGCGTGATGTCGGCGAACGACGCGACATCGACGACGCGCACGGTCTCGCCGGCAGCGTCGGCGATGAAGAGATAGCGTCCGTTCAACGTGACGTTGAGCATTGCCGCGCCAGGAAGATCGGTGAAAGCCGCCGGGAAGGTCAGCGTGTTGCTGGAATCCGGCGCAGGCGTGGTGTCGTCCGAGTCCAACCAGGCCGTGTCGATGGACTCGTTGGTCCAACTGCGCAGGATGGCGTGGCCCTCACTGTCGTTCAGCACCAGGACGAACAGCGCGCCGGTGTGCGGCGAAATCGCGAGCCGGGCCGCGCCTTCCAGCGGGATGATTTTGGCCGGTTGGACGTTGCTGCGGATGGCAGCTTCCTTGAAAAAGGCGATCACGGGTGTGGGCACCGGCTCTTCTTCGCCTTCGGGAAGTACGGCCATCGTCGTCGCCAGGAAGATGCGGTCGCCCAGCAGGGAGACGGCCAGGTCGGTCGGTTCGACGCCACCTTCGACGGCGGTAATGAGGTCGTGGGTGTCGGTGCGGAAGGCGTACAGCCGCGCGCTGAGTTCTGCATCCTCCTCTATCTCCTCCGTCGGATCGGGGAGCGCTTGCGCAGCGATGTAGAGCTGCTGGTAGCCCTCATCCGCCGCGAGCGCCCGCGGACTCTGGTACGGCAGCGTCAGTGTGTGCTGCCAGTTGAGCTTGGCGCACAGCGGAGGGCGCGCGCCTTCGCGTTCTCCGGCGTCCTGCGAGAAGAGGTGCACCTCGAAGCCCTCGGCGATGCGGTTGTAGGCCTCGTTCGCATCGGCGCAGTCGCAATCGGGCAGGATGACGGGGATTTTCTCTTCTAGCGTCTCTTTGTAGCACAGGCTGACGAAGAGGTCCTGGCTGCCCAGCGCGTCGACGTCGATCTCGTCCTGTTCGATGAGGTCGAGGACGGGGATGAGCGTCTTCTCGGTGACGAGGATGTCGCGCCCGCAGCAATCCACGGCGGCGCCGGGCGTGATGTAGATGTACTTGTCGCGGCACTCCGGATTGGGGTGCGCCAGCACCTTCAAGCCGCAGACGGTCCCCGCGCCGTGCAGCAGGCTGTTGTGCAGCCGCTGCTTCCCCACAACGTAAGCCTGTTCAGCCTCGAAATCTCGCTCGACCAGCAGTTTCCCGTTGAAGTAGGTGTTGCGGCGGAAACTCTGGATACCACAAGGAATGCAGGTAGGTTGTTGTTTGTTCATAGATACGCTCCTCTCAAAATGAACCGCTAATCTTGCTAATCTACGCGAATCTTTTCTGAAATTGGCGAAAATTCACGTGATTCGCGGTTAAGATAGACGTTTATAGCCCAGGCGCGGGCGCGAGGGGGGCAGTTGGCCGCTCTGCGCCAGTCTGAGTTCGCCCAGGGGCGCGCTGGGATATGGACCGATCAGGGCATCCACGCCGATCGTCGATTGGCAGCCGATGCGCACTCCGGGATGTACGATGCGAATGTCGTACTGGGTGTGCGCCGGTTTTTGGGCGTCGATCAGGCGATGGAGGGTCTCCAGTGCCTCGTCGTCGGGCGCGGCTTGATCCGGCAAGACGACGGTGAAGTGGTGGACGATCTCCTTGTCACCCGGAAGGAATGCGTATCCCGCCAGGAAGGGTTTGCCGTCCACCAGACCGCCGGCCTTGTGATGCGCCTGGTAGTTGCGCATGCGATAGTGTTCGATGATGACCGGCTGCGGCGCGCGCAAACCGGTGTGCAGGCGCAGCACCTCTTGCAGCCCGGTGATGGTTCCGCGCAACTTGTACAATCCGATGGCGCGGCGCACAAATTCCCGGCGCGTGCTGTCGGGCCACTCGGCCAGGAATTGCAAATCCAGCCAACTCCCCAGCCAGATCAGGAACTCGCCGGTTGGCACGCCGTCCGGGCCCACGTAGCCGGTAAAGCGTTCGATCTGGCTTTCGATCTCGTCGAAGACTGTGTCGAAATAGCTCAAATAACGGTCGAGGAAGTCGGCGCTCACCGCGTCTTCCTGGAAGACCGGCGGCAAATACTGCAACGACGACGCGCGCGGCGCGTACAGCGTCATCGAGCGGATGAGTGGTGTCACACGCCCGTTGCTGTTCAGCGCGACCTGCACCCACAAATAGCGCCCACGGGAGCTTTGGATGAGGACTTCGGGCCAATCCTGCGGCCCGACGGTCAACTCCGTCGACCAGCGGTCGTCCGGCAGCGATGCGACGCGGGTCGCGTCCAGCGGCGCTGGGGCGGTGAAGGTGCGCACGCCCAGATTCGCGCCTTCGGGGATGTCCGCGTCGAGCACGAGGCGGTGCCACGCGCAGTCGTACACCGTGCTGTCCAGCATTTCCGAGACGTAGACGCCGCGACGTGGATAGGTCACCCCGGCGGGCCGGGCGAGCAGCATCATGTCCGTGCCTTTGAGGAAGCCCCGGCGATCCACTTCCAACCCTTTCAGGAGTAGCGCCGAACACTTGGGGCGCGCGTCTTGGGGCAGCCACAACCCTTCTTGATCCAGGGACAGCGGCGGCGGGAAGACGCGGGTGTGCAGGGCCGGGTCGGTCAAGGACAGCGATCGCCCGCGCTCGTCCAACACGACGACGCTTTCCAATTTTTCATCGACGACAAAGAGCAGCCCTGTACTGTCGAACGCCAGATGCTTGGGCTTGACCAACGCGCCGGCGCCGCCTTCGTAAGCGTCGTCGCGGCGCCAGAGCCGGTCGAAGCGGTGGACGCGCCGCTGCGCCGGATCGGCGACGTAGAGATGCCCGCGGTCGCCGTAGGCCAGGTCCCACGGTTGACCGCCTGCCAGGTCGATGATCCAGCGCGGCGCCAGGCCGGGCCACGTGTAGACGATCACCCGCCCATTTCCACTGTCCGCAACGACGAGATCGCCGTCGTGGCTTAGCGCAACCCCGCGCGGTGTGCGCAGCGTGTACGCATCGGGCGGCGTGGTTTCGCGGGCGGGCCACAGCGGTGCAAAATCAGCCAGGTGTGTGGTGTACGTCAAAATGCGATTGCCGCCGGGATCGGCCAGGAACAGGCGTCCATCGGGGCCGACCGCCAGCCCGGTCGGGCGGGTCAGGCCGCCGAACGTGCCGCCCGGTTCGGTGGGCAGGATCGCAGTGGCGTGTTTGTCGCCCAGACGCAAGCCGCCCAACGCGCGGTCGCCATAAATATCCGCACAGTTGGACGATTGCTCCCAATTGTTTTGCCCGTCCAGGCGGATGAACGCGGCTTGCACCGGCCTAACCGTAGGGATCATAGTTCACCTTCACATCGATGGCGGCCTGCGGCAAATGGATGAGCGTGCCGTCAGGCACGGTGATCAGGTCACCGCATTTTTCATCGCCCTGTGCCGGGGTGATCTCCAAACACAGCACCCGCCGCACGCCGGCGATACTCAAAATCTGCCGGTAGACGTTGCCGAAGTAAATATCGTGTCCAAAAGGCCAGCCGCGCTCCTCTTCGCCGCCGCGCAGGGGGTGGAAGTAGGTCGTGAGTCGCTCCAGAATAGCTTCTTGTAGCGCTTTGAGATCCCTGTCCCGGCTCGCCGTCACCTCGACCTTGAGTTTTTGCAGTTTCAGGTAGCGCGGGCCGACGACGTACAACTCGGTGGTGATCAAGCGTCGGGCGTTCAGTTGGTTGCACACCAGGCGCAACTGGTCTTCGGTGGGCTGCGGCGTGTCCTCGTCGTTCTCCGGCAGGATGACGACGGTGACGGCGCCGTCCTGGTTGGGCTTGAGCGCGGGCGGTTTCACGGTCAAATCGACGCTGGTGCGCGCCAGGGCATAGGCGCGTTGGATGCGCACGCCCGGCGTCTGCAGCGCCAGTTCGGCGAAGTCCTCGGCGGTGACGGCGCGGTCGCGGTCACGCAGGTCGTGGGGAGCGCGCAGTTTCACCTCGTCGAGGGTTTCGGCATCGGCGCCGCCCGCCGCCGCGCGCACGTTGGTGACGCTGTCCACGTCGGGCAGCGCGCTCTTCAGGGCGGTGATGGTCGCCGCGCCGGCATTGCCGACCGCGCCTCCACCGTAGCGGTACTCGCGGGCGATGATTTGCGCTCCCGCGACTGGAATCCGCCCGTGTACACCGTCGCCGAAGGTCAGCGTGCCGGTCTCGCTATCGAGCAGGAAGTAGGAATCGGCGGGGCCGGCGCCGTAGAAGTCGGAGACGGCGGTCCAGGCCTCGGATTGGTTCTGTGAGACGATCTCCAGCGTCAGGGACGGCTGCCCCGTGGTTTCGTCGATCAGAATCGGGGTGCGGCTGAGGGTGTGCGTCTGGTTAGGACGGCCATCGCTGTTGCCGACGATCTCTTCGACGCGGGTGACGGCTGCGGTCGCCGCCACGGTGTTGAGCAGGAAGTGACGCACGACGGGGGGCTTTTCCGGTTTGCCGGCCAGCCGCGCGCGGAACCAGGTGACGTCATACGGGACGGGTTGGGCGTCATAGCCCAGGTCAGTCCAGACCTCCTCGTCCACTTCGCTGGGATCGAGGGTCAGCGTCGCCAGTTCGCTGGTGATGTCTGATAACTCTGTATCGGGGTCGCCAATGAGCGCCATCAGACTGGCGAGATCGTCGTCAGATACTCCCATGGCCTTCCAATCGTCCTCGCTCAGGTCGGCGGGGGCAAAGACGCGCGTCGTGATGTCGCTGATCAGTTCGCTGCGCGTGGATGGAGGCTTCTGAAGATCGATGGATTCCCAGAACGTACGGGAAAGCGCGCTGAAGGCCACCTGTGAACACCCGCCGGGCACGTTCAGGTAGACGTGACCGCTGCGCGTCAGCGCCGCCGTCTCGTCGAAGGCGTTGAGGGTGACCCAGGCGTTGTCGTTCGTGAAGGCGGTGGTATGTTCGACACCCTGGTAGGCTTCCCACACGATGCCCTTGCTCTGTTCTTGCGCCTGCCACGGGAAGAGGCAGTGGATGCCCGACGGTCCGGTGATGACCTTCTTCTCCGCGTCCTCCTCGAAAACTTGCGGGATCAACACGGCGAGATCGAGTTCGCCTTCGGGAAAGCGATCCAGCGTATAGTCCTTGTCCTTCTGGCGGTGCGGGCGCAGCACGATGCCCAGCAGACAAACCTCGTTGCCTGTGGGGTTTTTGCCGAAGGGGTAAAACGCGTCTTTGAGCTTGGTCTCGGCAGTTTTGGCGTCGTATTCGGTGAGCAGTTCGCGGGGCGTTGCGACGGTGTTCGCCGGGGTGATGATGGCGGCCAGCGCCCCGTTGAGCGCCGTCAGCGTGCGGTCGGTCTCGAAGAGCAGCTCCTCCTCAAGATCGGGATCGTCCACGCCGACCTGTGTGCTTTTGGGGATGAGGATGACGAGGGGATCGTTGACGCCGCTCAATTTCTTCAGTTTGAAGGACAGCTGCGCCTGCGCTGCTAACGCCGGGTGCGGGGACACGTTGAGCAGTTCCAGGAACTTGATGTAGGTGAGATCGGGCAGCTTGTTCAGGCGATAGAGGATCGTTTCCGTGAGCCAGGCGTGCAGTTGCACCAACGTGAACCCGGGGTCGCTGGCATTGAAATTCGTCCACTCCGGCGTATAGCGCGGGATGCGCGCCTTCGCCTCCTCCACGAGCTGTTGGAATGTCCTGTCATCCAGTACAGGTGCTTGTAATGGCATAGCGTGACTCCTTCATCAGTAGTCCAAAGTCGAAAGTCCTAAGTCGAAAGTCGGTGGGCAGGTAGAGAAATTAGAAATTAGAAATGAGAAATGAGAAAATAGAAGTGCAGAATCTCCTACTTCCTACTTCCTACTCCCTACTCCCTTTCACCCCTCATTGATGTAGAACGGATAGACGATGTTGTGAAAGGCGTTGTTGGCGCGGATGCGATAATCGACGTAGATGAGCAGCGTGTTGGGCGTTTCCGCGTGGCTCATCACGCGCACGTCAAGCACGTCGATGCGCGGCTCCCAGCGCAGCAGCGCGCTGTGAACCTCGTGCGTCACCGTAGCGATGGTGTTGGGGTTGTTGGGCGCGAAGATGTAGTCGTGGATGCCGCAACCGAACTCCGGCTGCATCACCCGCGTGTTCGGCGGCGTGCTCAGGATGATCCAGATGGCTTCGGCGATGCTCTGCGCCCCGCTGGAGTACGAAAGCCAGCCCCGCCCGTTGACGCGAATCGGGAATTTCCACCCTTTGCCAAGAAAATCGACCATAGTGTCAGTCCCCTACCAGGACGGTCGGAAAAGCGCCTAGCACTATGCCCTGGGCGTTCCCCGTTCCGCCTGGATTGCAATTCTGATCCGTGCGATCCATAAAGCGCACGATGCCGTATTGTTGCGGGCCGCAGACCACGCTCGCACTGGCCTCGGTGAATTTGCACGCGCCCGCGGTGACGCTGCTCGTCACGCCGCCCACCGATCCGGCTTCGTCGCCGGTGCTGGAGGGGATTTCTGGGCTGTTCGTTTTGACCAGCACGCTGAGCTGCCCAGGTCCCACCACCACGTTGTCCGCGACCGGACTGGCATCGCTCAATTGGGCGATGTTCGGGTACGGGATCGGCACCGGCGGTCCCGGCGGCGCAGGCGTTTTGCACACGTCCGGGAACGCAAAGGCGATCCCCTGAGCAGGCGCGATAGGTTTCATAGTCAGTTAGTCCTTTAGTCTTTAGTCTTGTAGCCCTTAGTCTGCCGTCTACTGTCTACCGTCTACTCGGAAGAGACCACCAACTGCCGGTATGCGTCTTCGGGATGGGCGTCGAAGTCCCACACGCCGCGCCAGACGACGTAGCAGCGGTTTTCCTCCGGCTCGACGACCAATGTGTCGGCGTGCATCGGAATATTCACACTGCGCCAATAGCGTTCATCGTCCGGGCCGTAGCCGCGATAGTAGCGGACTTGCGCCGATGCCGTCTCACTGCCCAGGGTGAAGCCGTAGTCGTCGCTGGGGCCGGGGCGCTGGATGCGTATCTGGTTTCCCGGTGAGAAGTAGGGCCGGGCCGATAGCAGTCGCGCGTCGCGCCGGTAGCCGTTATAAAATCGATTGTTAAATCCACCCGGTAGCGGTTCAGGGAGTGGGTACGCCGAGCCGTCTTCCGGGAAGGCCGCCTCGCCTTTGCGCGGATCGATCGCTCGCGGCTCCCACCCGAACATGTCGAAATCGCTGCTGCTCACCGTCCGTTCCAGCCACGTCTGCTCGTTGACCTGAAACCGCATCAGGCCGGTCACGTCCAGGAAATCCAGGACGACAACGTCCCCTTCCGGCTTGTACGGCGCCAGATCGTGTTCGAAGCGTATCCTCGAAAAGACGCTCACATCGTCGTAGAAGACCGTGCGCCCATCCACCGCTGCGGTGCGCAAGACCACCTGCATCTGCGTGGCGCTCGCTGTACTCGGCCAGCGCCCTTCGGCGGTGAACCAGTTCAGCGTTGGCGTCAGGCCGGCGTTGACCGTGCACATTGTCGTCGCACCGGCGCGCAGTTGGACGGTCACATTCGACGCAGCGGTGGCTTTCGCTGCAAAGGTCAGCGTGAACTTGTGCCCAGCCAGCGCTTCGGGCATCGCCAGCGTCTGCGTCACCCGCCTGTTCGCGTCGCCGGTCACGCGCAACATGAAATCGCCGCTGCCGCCCGCCTCTGCAACACGGGCGATGGTCGCCCCGCTTTCCGCTTGCCACGCCGAGATGTCCTCGTCCTCGAAATCGCCGTTGACGACCACGTTGCCGATCTGCTCCGGCATGTCCGGCTGATCCTGATCGAAGACCGGCAGCGCCTCCGCAGCTGGCGTCACGCTGCCGAAAATTGGGTTGAGCGACGGCGCGATGTCATACGTGCGCTTCAGAATCGCCGTCCCCACGCGCTGTATCTGGTGGGGTGGGTCGGGATTTTTGCGATAGCCCACCAGAAAAAAGCCCGCGTATCCGGTCTCCTCAGGAAAAACTGTCTCCATCTTTTTGGTAACTGGTAACTTGTGATTGGTGATTGGGGACTGGCTCCTTAGCGCCTACTCCCTACTCCCCCATCACGGGTTCAAATGAATCGGATTCCCCTTCGCCGCCAGCTTGGCCGACGCCTCGATGGTGACGTTGGTGCCCTTGATCGTGATATCGCCGCTGGACTCGATGGTGATGCCGCTGGATGTCATCTCAACCTTATTGCCGTTAGCGTCCTCCATCAGGATGCCATCGGACGTCATCTCGATTTTGTTGCCGTTGGAATCCTCGACGAGGATGCCTTCTTCGCCGCTGGTGTCGGTGAAGACCAGTTTGTGCCCGGCGACGGTCTGGATCATCCGCACGCTTGGATCGTCGGCAGGGGGCGCGTTGTCACCGTTCCACAGGTAGCCCAGGATGTAGGGCCGTTGCACGTCGCCCATCTCGAAGGCGACCAGCGCCTCGTCGCCGATTTCCGGCTGGAAAAAGTGACCCAGTTCCGGCCCTGCCAGCGGCGTCGCCACGCGCGCCCAATTGCTCACGTTGTCGTCGGACAGCCACGGAAACTGCACGCGGATGCGCCCCAATCCCTCCGGGTCTTGCACGTCGGTCACAAGGCCGATGACAACGCCTTTCATCCGTTCGGTCATCAGGCCGGCCCCTCCATCCGCGCTGTGAAGTCGGTGGTGTAACCGCTGCTGCCGATTTTGTGCGTCGTTTCGGTGATCAAATACTTACCACTAAAGCGTAGCCCCAATCCGTTGATAATCACTGTACGTCCAGCTCGCAGGTCGGGCAGGCCGACGGTGGAACCATTGCCCGTCACCAGGTCTTTCACTTTATCCCTCAGGATGCCCCGCGCCATCTCGTCGGCCATTTGGCGCGTTTCCGGCGGATTGTCGACGACGGCTTCGTAGGTCTCCGCCAGCGCCGAATCGATCTTGGACAGCAGCGCGGGATCGGGCAAGTCGGGTTGGGGATCGAGGTCACCCCAGACCGCCTCTCCTGTGATCACGCGATCATTGCCCTGCGCGCGCGGGTTCCAGCCCCGGACGATGACCTTTGCAATCTGCCCTTTCGTCTTGAGCGTCGGTGTGAACTGGATCAGCGACTTGCCCCACGTCAACTCGTAGGTCACGGTGCTGGTCGGCGACTTTCCGAAAAAGAGCACCGGATCGCCGCCGTTTTCCGGCACCTTGACGTACATATCGTAGCCCAGACGGCGGGCGCGTCCTAGCAGGAAGATGATGGGATATTCGTTGTTGACCAGGATGTACTCGTGCGCCTTCTCCTGTGCCTTTTGTCCCGGCGGGATTTCGATGCCGATGTCCAACTGGCGCGCAATCTCCTCGGCGATCTCGCTGTCCTTTTTGTTCTCGAAGGGCCGTACCTCCTGCGCCTGCTGTAACGTGTAGAGCAAGCTCAAAGCGCGCACGCGCAGCGTCGGCGTGCCGCTGGATGGGAAGCTCGGGCTGAGCGAGACGATCTGCCCGCTCAACATCAGGCGCAAGCCTTGCGGGCCGTAGTAGCCCATGCGCAGTTCGATTTTCGCGCCGGGATCCAGTTTGGGGACCGGTTCACCGTTGGGCAGCGTCTCAAGCGCGCCATCCGCTTTGTACGGGCTGCTGTATTTGGGCGCACGCCGCACCGGGTCCCAATCGTGCAACGTGAACTCGAACGAGTCCAGCTTGTCCAGGTTGTCCCGGTAGCTCACCTCGAGCACGTCGCGGATGATGGACTGGCTCAACTTCTGCCCCAACAGCTTGATCTCGAACTGCGGCGCGTAGAAGTCTTGGCCCTGGTAGATCGGCGTCGTGGTCATCGGCGTTTACCCTGTTGGCGGTAGCTCCAGGACGGTTCCCGGCGCCAGCTTCCGCGGGTTGAGCAGGCGGTTGTGATCTGCGATGAGCCGCCACTGCGCCGGGTCTTCGTAGGCGGCGTAGGCAATCTGCGGCAGCGTTTCGCCCTGACGCACGATGTGCACGCGAGTGTGGTCGGACGATTGCAGGTTCAGTTCCTTGAGCTGTTCTTCCAGCGTCTTGTACTGCTTTAGTCTCAGCGTGATCGTCGCCCGCAAGGGAACGCCATCACTGTTAAAGAGCGTAAACTTCCGCTCCACCGATTCGACGACGCAATCGAAGACGTTGATCGCCTTGCCATCGTAGCTCGCCGAGGTGTTGGGGAAGTTTTCCCCCCACGCGAGCCGGTAGACGGCGGGCGCGTGGCTCTTGGGGTCAATTTTGACGAAACGATAAAACGGATCAGTCTTTTCGGTGACGGACTTGGCCTGCGATCCTGTGCCGTCGTCCGTGGTGTCGAAAAACAACTCCAGCGTCATCGTCTCGCTGGTGCCGCGGACGAACTGCAACACCGGGCTATCCAGACCGGGGATGGCGATCTCGGCAAACTGGTTCCCGGTGCTCAGGCTGTACTCGGTGGGGTTGAACTGCACCTCGAAAGGTTTGCCGGTGGTTTGCGCTTCCAATCGCTCCCCTTTGGCCTTCTTGTTGAGGTCCAGCTTTTGGAACGTCATCTTTGCCATTAGTCAAGCTCCGCCGCGCGCCGGTCGATCTGCATATCGCGCTCCCGGCTCTGTGATTGTTGTGCCTCTTCACGCAGACGCGCGAGCACCGCTTCGACGATCTGCGCCAGCACGTCAGGCGTCAGCATCGACCGTGCATCCGCGAGATGAAGGTTGCTTTCCAGGTTGTCAATCCGAACGTCCATAAAAACCCTCGAAGTACTTAAGAATCAGCGAATCAGCGAATCAGCGAATCGGCGAATCGGCGAATCGGCGAATCAGCGAATGGTGAAACCGGCGAATCGAGTTTCCAGCCATTCTGCCTCTTGCCTCTTGTCTCTTGCTTCTTGCATCCTGCCTCTTCAGAATCCAATCGCGCTTGTAACCGAGGCCAGGGCTTTGCCCGGCGAGAGTTGCAGTTCCAGTTTCTCGTGAGCAATTTCCAGCGCCTCGATGCTGATCTCGCTGCTCTTTGCGTTGAACGTTGGCCCCGTCCACTTGACTGGCAAGCCGCGGGAGAAGGTCCAGATTTTGATCGGCACGCGCAACTCGTTCTGCAGGATGATCAGCCCGTCGCGGCGTTTGCCCTTGCCCTCGACAAACTCATTGTGCCACAGCCACAAATCCTCGCCGAAGCCGACGCCGCGCTTGAGGATGATATTGCTGTACGCGAAACGCGTCGGAAAGCGATGGATGCGGTCGTTGATGCCACCTTCCGCGTAGTCGAAGGTCTCCAGTGTGGATTCCAGCCCCGAACACTCCGCAAATCCGCCCAGGGCCAGGCCCATCACGCCGCTTTTGATCGTGCTGAAGGTGCTGCTGTTGTCGATCAGCGCGATCAGAAAGTTGAAAGCCGGCAGCGGATCCAAGCGTGGCAAGCCCATAAGTTACTCCATGCGAACCTAAAGTTCGCCTACCTCAACGGCCTCGACCGTGCGTCCCAGCCGGAAGCGAATGAATTCGAAGGGAATCGTCGGCGCGACGGCAATCTCGGCGATGATCTGTCCGGCGTCGATGACGGCGGACGGGTTGTTATCCTCGTCACATTTGACCTGATAGGCCCCCTCGGGCGCGTCACCTGCCAGCGCGCCCTGCCGCCACAGCGTGTTGAGGAAGCCGTTCAAGCTGAAGGTCAACGCCTGCCGCAGCACCTGGTTGTTCGGCTCGAAGACCGCCCACTGGCTGGCGGCCTCCACCGCCGCCTCGATCATTGAGACCAGGCGGCGGACGTTGAGGTAGCGCCATTCCGGATCGCTGCTCAGCGTGCGTGCCCCGTAGACGCGGATGCCGCGCCCCGGCAGCAGGCGCAGGCAATTGATGTGCAGCGCGTTGAGGATGCCGTGCTGGGCGTCATCCACCAGCGCGGTGAGCGCCTTGACGCCGGCGAGTACGTCGTTCGCCGGCGCGCGATGCACGCCCTCGCCCAGATCCGTGCGGGCAATCAACCCGGCGACGTGACCGCCGGGCGGGACTGAAATGACATCGCTGCGAACCGAAGGTTCGACGCTATCCTCGCGTGTGACGATCACCCACGGGTAGTACAGTGCGCCATACGCCGAATCGAAGCGCGCGCGCCAGGTCTGGATGTCCTCCAAGCTCAACATCTCCGGCGGCGGATCGAGCAGCGCCACGCGGTACAGACCCCGCTCGCCCTGCCGGAGCATCGCGGCTTGTACGTCGAAGATCTCGTCCAGGCTCAGCGCCGGAGGCAGCGCCAGGGGAACCAGATAGAAACGCGCTGCTTCCGCCGGTAGGACGAGGCGCGATTGCGCCGTAATCTCCGCGCCGTAGTACCCATCGCGTTTGAGGATCACCGTGACGCGCCCGACGGGCAGATGTTGCAATGTGAAAATCCCATCCGCCCCGGTGAGCACGGAGGGCAGCGCGCTTTCTAATGCCTGAACGCGCACCCCAGCTAGAGGAACGTCAGTGTTCCCGCGTTGTTCGAGCACGATGCCTTGCAGCTTTCCTTCGGGCGGTGGTTCCAGGGTTTGGCACGGCAGCACTTCGGTCTGCGCGCGCGGGCGGACGGTGGGTGTGACGGGACGCAGCACCAGGTCGGGTGCGGCGAGTATGCTCACCTCATCGACCTTCGCCAGCGCGTCCAACGCCCCCAGGAAGTCGACCTTGTCCACCGTTGCCAGCCCATCGAAGCCGCCAAGCAGCGGCGCGCGGTCGGCGTCCGCGGGCCAGCGGGCGGGATCGCGCCACGCGCCGCCCTCCCAATCGACGAGTACCTCGACATCCAGCAGATTGCTGGTCGCGCGCAAAACCTCGGCGACGTTGCGGCTGTGTTCCGGGGAAAGGCTCATCCCCAAATGACGCTCCACGATTTGCCCATCCTGGTGGACGAGAAGCGAAAACTCGACCGTTTGCAGATCGAAGTCGCGGGTCAGGTCAAGGTCGCCCAGCCCTTGGATGGCGCTATCCCACGTGATCAGCTTGCGGTGTGGATCGATGGTAACGACGCGCCGGTATTCCGGCACGTTGGCCTCTTTCTGGTGGATGGCGACGACCGATCCCTCCTGGAATCCGCTCAGCCCGGCGACATACGTGGTCAGCCCGTCCGCCGGTTGGCTGCCGAGTGTTCGGGTCGCACCCAGGCTGGCGGGCAACGCCGAGACAGAGAGGCGATTGGCCCACGCCCCGGGATTCTCGTAGCGCACCGGATGGCCCTCATCCACCTGCGGCGCATCGGTGGCAGCGTCGTGCAGTTTGCCGTAACTGGCGAAAAGTCGCAGCGCGGGTGCGCCATTCGCCCCAGGCAAGACGACGTCGGCCACGTGTGCCGCATCTGGATCGGCGACGCGGACGATGTGACAGGCCGCGCCGCCGTTCTCGAAGAAGCCGCGCACGGCATAGGCCAGGTAGCCGTTCGGCAGTGGCGCGCCGAACGTGGCGACAAACTGCCGCCATCCCGTCACCTTGACCGGGATGAGCAGCGGTCCCCGCTCCGCGTAACCGACAAAAGCCGCAATGTCGGTGCGGAGCGGGCCAACCGCCGGCCGGCTACGATCGACCGTTTCGAAGTAGACACCAGGTGTCGTGTACATAGGTTCTTATGGAAGGGACTTACGCCAGGATAGTGCTTTTTCACCGCAGAGGTCGTTGAGAACGCTGAGTATCTATGAATACTTTGCGATTTCTGCGCGCTCTGCGGTAAATTTTTGTTCGTTTACGTCAGTCTTGTTGATGAATACCTACGTCAGCTCTAACCCTTCGTGGGCGATTTCCAACGATTCGATGGCCGCTTCGTTCGTGGTAGAGTTGAGCGCCGGGCCTTCCCACTTGGAAACCCATCCCTGGACAAAGTTCCAGCGTAACGCTTCCTGGCGGCTTTCGTCCAGCAGGACAATGGAACCGGAGCGTCGCTCGGTCAGGCCGTCGATGGTGGTTTTGCGCCATTGCCACAGCTCTTTGTCCTGCGTAAAGCCTCGCTTGAGCGTGATGTTGGCGTACTTGCGCAGGCCGGGGAGCTTGCGCACCGTCGCGGTCTCGCTGCCCTCGCGGTACTCGATGATGTCCTGCTCGGTGCTCAATCCACCGCACTCCGTGAACCCAGCGCGGGCCACGCCATCGATCTCGATCAAAAAATTGTACTGTGCATAGGGATCTAGCCGATCACCAGTAGCCATAGATGTCCTCCTGTTGGTTGGGTAACGAGTAACTGGTAATTGGTAACTGGTAATTGGTGACTCGTTACTGATTACTCGTTACTGATCACTGATTACTCGTTACTAATTACTGATCACTAACCTGTCGCTTCGCGCGTCTTCTGGCTGATGCGGATGATGACGAATTCCGCGGGCTTGACGGGCGCGACGCCCACCCGCACGATCAACCGCCCGTTGTCGATGTCGTTCTGGGTCATCGTGGTGAGGCCCACGTCGACGAAGAACGCTTCCTCCTGTTTCGTGCCTTCGAGCGCGCCGTCGCGCCACACCGACACCAGGAAATTGGTGATGCTGCGCTTGACGGTCTGCCATAGTGATTCGGCGTTCGGCTCGAAGACCGCCCATTGCATCCCGCGTTCGAGCGACTTTTCGATGAACAGCAGCAGCCGCCGCACATTCACGTACTTCCACTCCGGGTCGCTGCTGAGCGTGCGCGCGCCCCAGACCCGCAGGCCGCGGTTGAGGTCGCGAAAGTCGCGCAGGCAGTTGATGTGCTTGGGGTTCAGGATGTCCTGTTCACCCTTGGTGAGGCGCACTTGCAGGTCGCGGATGCCCAGGACGACCTCGTTGGCCGGAGCCTTGTGGACGCCACGCTGTGTGTCGCTGCGCGCATAGATGCCGACGACGTGCCCGCTGGGCGGGATGTAGCGCACGTCGCCGCTGCGCCCAAAGGGATCGCCGATGACCATCCACGGGTAGTAGAGTGCGCCGTAGGTGGTGTCGTAGTTCTGGCGCTGGGTCTGCACGCCCTTGAGCTTGGCGCCGGCGACTGCGTCTAGCACGGCAAAGCGGTAGCGCATCAGCATACAATGGTTGATGAGCGCGTTTTGCACGTCCTGCGCGGTCCGCCCCGGCACGGCGACGATGCTGATGTCGTCGATGTTCTCCAGCGTGTAGATGCCCGTGCGGTCCTCCGGATCGGCAGCGGGCGCGCCGATGTAGGTGTTGTCGTCGATGTTCGCCAGATCGTCGTCGCCGCCGCTCAGCGTGCGGGACACGCCGTCGTAGGGTGTGGAGAGGCGCAGCCCGGCAGCGCCGGTAATATCGACGCCGGTATCGTCGCGGGTCAGATCGGAGATGCGAATCAGCTCTGATAGGCCCGCTTCCTCCGGCTTATCAGCCGCGCGGTCGAAAGCGCCGACGAGTTTGGAGGCGTAGTTGGTGTGGCTGGGATCGACGCCCAGACCGGAGAACGCCTCGCTTTCGACGACTTTGTCGTCTTCATTGAGATGCTCCACGATCAGGTCGAATTCTACTGACACGGCGGCGTCGTTTTCCAATAGGTTCGCGCCGACGCCGTCTTCCAACTCGACCTCGTTGGTCGCTATATTCACGCCGCTCACACGCTGGCGCAGGATGCCGCTCGCGCCGCGTTTGACATCAAGCACGCTGCCCTCGCTCAGCCCGAAGATCGCGCCGAGTTCGACGATGGCATCACCAGCGGTGGCGTTCGCGGCGACGGTGGTTTCCAGGGTGCTGGTCTGCGCGATGCGCACGCGCAGTCTGTTGCCCCACTGGCCTGGATGCCGGGCGTGGACGCGCAGCAGTGGCACCTGTTTGACGACCGTGGTTCCGGCGTTGTGGATGAACTCGGTGGGGGTGGTGGTGATCGACAGCGCCGAGACGACGTTGCGGATCACCTGGTATTCCAGCGTCGCTCCGGCGCCAATGGCGACCACCTGATCGGCGGCCAGTCCTGCCGTCGCTGCCAGTTGGACAACGAAGTCGCCCGCGGAGGCCGCGCCATCCAGTGCAGTGGTGGCGACGCCTGCGTCGGCCATCGTGACCGGATGCACTTCGGTGGTGGCTTGCGGGTGGTCGAAGAGCAGACCCGGCTCGACGATGTCGGCAGTGGCGTCCGTGGCGATGGTGACGAACTCGGTGAGGGTGGCGTCCGCGGTATCCTGCACGCGCAATACATCGCCGGCGCTCAATCCTGCCACGTCCCCGGCATCGAGTTGCAGGCCGCTGCCGGCGCCCATATCACCCGTGATGGCGAGAGCCGCACCCGGCGTCACTGTCTGCACGACGACTGCCCCAGTATCCGCCTGGTCGTGGTGGAGACTGCCCTGCAGTCGCACACCGGTATCCAGCGGATCACTGGTCGCGGTGACGTATTCCGAGCGCGTACTATCTTGCAGCAAGAGGACATCCGCATTGGCGATGTTGGTGCCACTGTCCAACAGCAGCGTATCACCGCCGGCCGCCACACGCTGAGCGAGCGTGGTGTTGGCAGGAGCGGTGCGCGGCACGCCGTAGAGGTCAACCTCTGCAAAGGCTGCATTGTTGCCGACGACGCGCGTGATGTAGGCCCGGGTCCCCCCGTTGGCGAAGAAGCCTTCGACAGCGTAAGGCAGGACATCGCGGTTTCCGGTGAAGATGCGGTGATCCAGGTAGCCGCCGAACTTCCGCGTGAAGTCGGCATAACTCGTCACCAGTGTCGGTTCGTTCACCGGACCGCGCCCGGTCACGCCGACGAACCCCGCCGTGCTGGTGCTCACGCCTTCGATGGGTTTGTTCCCTGAAGGCACTTCTTCCATGTAAACGCCTGGAGAAAGATATTCTGGCATGTGTGCTCTCCTTTCTGAATGAATACATCCTCTGAAAATAGTCTGATAGTCGTTAGTCAGATCGTCCTGCAATCGTTTTTATTAACGAATTGTCAATCTTCAAGCCGGTTCCAGAGCAATGGCGATCTGATTGATCGGCTGGCGATAGTCGAGGCGCACTGTGGTCACGCGCTGCTCAAAGTCTGGCGGCGCGCTGACTTGCACTGTGACCTCTTCTGCGACCGGCAAGGTCTGCAACGTGAAGAAGCCATTGACGTCGGTGGTGACCGGACCGCGCGCTTCTGGCGCGGTGACGCGGACTTCGGCGTTGGCGATGGGCTGCTCCGGGTCATCCGCGCTGACGACGCGCCCGCCCAGATGCACCGGTTCCGGCAGAAGCGCAAAGGTCTGTTCCAGCAGTGGGGCGTCCAGCACGAACGCGGTTGCCGTGAGCGCCCCGGCATCGAGCGTTTGCTCAACGAGTGTCAAGTCCGCATCGGTGAGTGTAACATCGATTTCCTGCGCCTGATAGCGCGGCGCGCTGACTGACAGGCGCAGCGCCAGGGTCTCTCCGGGCGAAAGCCGCGGAAAGGCCGTCGTTGGCGCTTCAGGAAAGACGAACAGACCACTGGGTTCGAGCCGCGGCGTGAGCGGATAGAGCCGTGGCGGTTGTCCCACCCCCGTCTGATAGCGCAATTCGACGGTGAAGGGGTACAGGGTTGGCCCGCCGCTCAACCCATCGGCGACCTGCCCGGCGATCAAAGCCTGGTGGGTGACGACGGTATCGATGCTCCGGAGGACTTGTTGGGCCATACTCATTCCTTAACGCCGACCACTGTGTGCGCCGACACGACACGCTTCGCTTCGGCGGTGGCCTGCGCGGAGTCGATAGTGACGATGCGGACACTGTAGGCTGTCGAGAGCCGGTAGTTGGTGCGCAGCGCGTTCCAAATCTGCGAGAGTTCTTCCATCGACAGGGCCTCGAAAGCAATTCGCATCTCCGGGCTGTTGCCGCCATGGCTGTTGTCCAGGGGGGTGCCGTTCAGGCTTTCGAGCACGGGTTGATCGTGGAAGTGTTGGATGATGCGACCGAGCATCAGTTGGTTCTGATCCTCGTCGCGTTCTAGCGGTGTGATGAGATAGCAGAGTTTGACCGGCATCGGGGGATAGCGCAAGCCGGTTTGTTGGTCGGGCAGCCACGGCTGGTTGCGCAGGTGGCCATCTTGATCGATGCGATAGAGGTAGAGCGAAAGGTGCGGGTTGCCCTGCATTTGGTCGCGTGGGGGAGAGAGCGTGATGTCCGATTCGGGGTTGGACAGGCCGAAATCGGCGTCCGGCGCAGAATCCAGCGCAGCGTAGATGCGCCGGCGCAATTCGAGGGTCGTATCTTGCAGGATCGTGTAATTGCTCATAACGTCGCCAGACTTATTTCCGCTCGAGTGCCTGTGGTCGCCTGAACCATTGGCGGATGCGCCAGGAGAGGCCCGGTTCGCCTCCCATATCTCTGAGATAGGGTGTGATAAAAGCTGCGATATCATCCAGGTCTTTGAGATAGCGCCGCTTACCGCTGAAGACGTGTGTGATGTAGCCTCGCCATGTCACCTTTTTGGCTTCTTCGGCAGTCTCTTCGAGCCATATTTTCACGATAAAGGAATGGGTTGTGGCGGTTGACTGGTTCATCGGCATCACCATACGCCCCCATGCTCCACCGGCGCACAGCACGGCGGAAGCTGATTTTGCGCTATGATGATACTCTACTCGGAAGGCGTCCCGGTGACGTTCCCTGAGCGTCCCCTGTGCGTCTTAAGCTAGCAGGTTGGGATCACGGGTGGTTACAATTCTGTTTCAACAGTTTCCGTTGATGAGGCAGTCCACGATCTGGATGTCTTTGTACACTTGGGTTTGCATCTCGACCAATGCGGCCTGGAATTGTCTGAGGCGGTTGAGCATGTCCGGCAGTATGGCTGTAGCAATGTGGGGCGGCGTGCCGTCCGTATCCGGGGATGGGACGAGGGCATTGACTTGATCCTGGCGAATCTGTTGGTAGAGCGCGCGTGTGCGCCCGGTGGGCTTGACGCCAAGCTCACTGTCGAGAATCGCGGTGAAGTGTTCGTATTGCCGCAACGCCGCCGTGCGGTTGTCGTCCAGGTAGTAGAGGCGCATGAGTTGGCGGTGGGTGCGTTCGTGCGCCCGGTCGTAGTAAAGGACGCGCGTCCCGTAGTCGATGCCGGCCTTGTACTCCTGGTGCGCTTCACAGTAGTCCATCAACTTACTGAGCATCACCAGGTACATGTGCTGGAAGCGCTCGCGCTCGTAGATGGCCCAATCGTGATAGACGCCTTCCAGGAGATCGCCCTGGTAAAGGTCCACCACGTCTTTGAGGGTTTCGGCAGATTGGGGAGTGATTTCGTGTCCCGGCACGTCGCGCACGCTGGTGAACGCCTGCTCGAAGGCGGCGGTGTCGAGCCACAGATTGGCCTCCGGGTTGATCTGGATCCATTCCGGTTCGATGATGAAGAGCGTCTCGCTGAGATGTTCGATGTGCGCATCCAGCGCCTCGCGCAGACTCCACAGTGTCTTCCGCAAACAGCGTTGCGGTTGCGCGGTCGCGTTTTCGTCCCACAGCAGATTGGCTAACGTCTCCCGGAAATGTGGACGTTCCTGGTAGAGAAGCAAGTAGCTGAACAGCTCTTGCAGTTTTGCGGTGTTGAGGGTGGTGAGGATGTGCTCGCCTGACTGTATGCGGAATTTACCCAGCAAAAAAACACACAGCATATCCATGAAGTACCTCCCGTCACATAGGGCTTGAAACACAAATGGCCAACCTTTTATCCAGTATTGATATCCGAATAAACGTTGGCCACTCTTATCGTTACGCCATTATTTAGAGTTTTATCTTCTAAATTATTTTGATAAAACTCTACATAGAGATCGCAAGGGATGTGAGAAGGGATGAGATCGTCAGCGCGTGTGAAGATAGATGAGTCAGGAGAAACAACTTGCATTATAGCACTGGACTCGTTCTTGGCAAGAACCCGCACGGATCAGCCGCGAACTTCGTTTACAAACGAAAGGGCGGGCAGATCTGCCAGACCTGCCCGCCCTCCGGCTATCCTCCGTTTATTCCCAGCGGAACGTCTTCGCCGAAACGACGATCCCCAGGATGAGCATCCCAACCAGCACGCCGACATCCAGCAGGTGTTGGCCCCACGGTTCGCCGTACCACAGGCCGCGCAGCAGGTTGACCACGTAGGTCAGCGGGATGAACTCCGAAACCTTTTGCACGGCTGCCGGTAAAATCTCGACCGAGAAGAACGCGCCGGAGAGGAGCAGCATCGGGTACCCCATCGCCATATCCAGGTTGTGGATCAGGGCCGCCGGTGTGTCCAACGCCACGATCCGCTCGTGGTCGAGGATGGCGACCCGGTCGCACAGACGCTCGGTCTCTTCCATGAAGTGGGTAGTCAGGAAGACCGTTTTGCCCTGCGCGCGCACGTCGCGCACCAGATCCCAGATGGCGTGCCGCGCCTGCGGATCGAGGCCGGTGGTCAGCTCGTCCAGGAAGACCAACTGCGGATCGGGCAGGAGCGCCAGCGCGATGAACAAGCGCTGTTTCTGCCCGCCGGACAGTTTGGCGAAGGGAGCGTTGCGCTTCTCCTCCAGCCCCAACTGCGCCAGCAGCTTTTCCCAGTCGGCGGCTTTGGGGTAGAAGGAGGCGTACAGATCGAGCGCTTCCCAGACCTTCATCCGATCCGGTAGGTTGGACTGCTGCAACTGTATCCCGGTGCGCTCCCGCAGGATGTGGCTCTCGCGCTGCGGGTCCACATCGAGGACGTGGATCGTGCCTCCATCCGGCTTGCGCAGGCCCTCCAGACATTCGATGGTGGTGGTCTTGCCCGCCCCGTTCGGCCCGACCATCCCAAAGATCTCGCCCGCGTAGACTTCGAACGAGACGTCTTCCACGGCGACAGTCTCGCCATACGTTTTTCTCAATCCTTCGACATGCACAATGGTGTTCATATTCCCCTCACTTGCTCTTCAAAATCGGTAACTATTCAGGTGGGACGCACTTTTACGCCTGCAATCACAGTAGGCAGCGCAAAAATTGCCGTTTTGGGTTCAGCTAAGTGCGTCCCACCTCAAGGCTGAATAGTTACCAAAATCGCTTCTAAGGCTGCCACATGTTCTCGAAAGACCTGCCGTCCTTCTGCGGTGGCGGAGACGTAGGTGCGCGGTTTGCGCTCCACGAAAACCTTGTTGACCAAAATGTATCCGGCCTCTTCCAGCTTGCGCAGGTGGGCGCCCAGGTTGCCGTCGGTGACGTCGAGCAGGTCGCGCAGGTAGGTGAAGTCCACTTCGTCGCCGTCTTTCAACGTGACCAGGGCGGCCATAATGCGCAGGCGCACCGGTTGATGGATGACTTCGTTTAGATCGGCCATGGCTCACCACTTATACCGGATGTACAGGCCCAGGGCGATCATTCCACCGCCGCCCAGAACCCCCATCCACAGGTAAAAGAGGTCGGGCAGCAAAAAATAGCTGACCAACACCAGGGCTGTGATCGGCAGCGGCCACCAGATGGCAGAAAAGGAGAGCAGCAGCCCCAGGGATAAATGACCGATCAGCGCAAACAGGATGACGAGCACCGTGATCTGTTTGCCGTTCGTGGGCTGGATGACCGCACTCGTGGCCACGCAGTAGAAGGCCAGGAAAAGCCAGAACAAACCGGCGCGCTTGCGCGCTCCCGGCCCGGCGCGCCAGGGCAGTCGCGGCCAGCAGCGCCGCGCGATGCTCGTCCAGGCTATCCAGCGCCCCGCAACGGATCAGGTGATCGATCTCCTTATCCTGCAAGGCCACGCCACCGCCTACGCCGAACGGTAGCTCACGTCGGCATAGGCGGTGGCGTGACCTTGATTGAAGCCGTACCCGGGGAAGACGGCCACCTGTTCCTACAACTGATGCGCCTGCTGCGGGGTGAAGCCTGGTCCGTCCGGGGGCTGGCGCTGGCAGCCCTGCTCGAACGCCTGCTGGAGGGGTGCCATTTCGGCGGCATCCATCTTGCTCATGCCGCGCCGCAGATAACCGGCCTGTTCCCAATTCAGGCCGGCGACTTCTACGGCCACCCGCAGGATTTGTTCCTGGAAGAGTAGCACGCCCATCGTCGGGGCGAGGATCGGTTCCAGAGCCGGGTGCAGAAAGCGCACCGGCGCTGCGCCACGATAGCGCTGCACGAAGGCGTCCGCCAGGCCGCCGGTCGCCGGGCCAGGCTTGAAGAACGCGTTGGCGATCGCCAGATCTTGCACCGTCCGCGCGTTGAGTTGCCGCAGCGTGCGCCGCGCGCCCTCCGATTCGCACTGGAACACGCCGACCGTGTCGCCGCGGGCGAGCAGTGCACCGGTCGCCGCATCCTCCGGGGGGATGGCGGTGAGTTGGAAGGCTGGGTCGTGATCGCGGCGTATCAGATCGGTGGCGTCGGCCAGCACGGTGAGCGCGCGGATGCCCAACAGGTCGAGCTTGGGCAGTCCTAGCGCCTCCACGTCTTGATGGTCGAATTGGGTGATGACGAAGCGTTTGGGCGACCATTGCACCGGCAAAATGTCGGTCAGCGGGCCGGGCGTGATGACCACGCCGCCGGAATGGACGCCCAGGTGGTGCGGCTGTCCCACGATCTCGTAGGCCGCGCGCAGGACTTTACGTTGTAACGGATCGCTAAAGGGAGCGATGAACAGCGGGGCGTAGCCGTAGCGGTTGATGGCGTCAAGTTCCCGCGCCAGGCGGGTTTGGATGGCGGGATCGGGGGTGGGTCCGTACCGCGTGGCCAACCCGGCGTTGGCTTGTGTGACGATAGCTTCTGCCGGAGTTTGGCTGTCGGGCAGGTCGAGCGTCGGCCAGAGGGGCGCGCCGCCGGGCAAGGCCGGGGCGCAGCGTTGGGCGATTTCACCCGTCCACGCCAGGGTGTCGGGAAAGGCCGCGAAGCGCACGGTCATCTCCGCCGGGGAGAGCCAGTGCAAGTCGATGCGGGAATCGCCATTGTCCGGCAACGCCGCCGGGACGGCATCCAGGGGACAATTATGGTCGATGGCCGCCAGCAGGCGCAAGCGGGGCGCGTCCTCCGGGGCAAGACAGTACACCGGCTGGACGGCAGCCGGTGGTATCCCCAGGAATTGCCCAATCGCGGTAATCTCTTGAGCGACTGGTATATCGTCAGCCGTATGCAATTCCAGACTGAGGAAGGTCTGCTCTTCGTAGATGCCCGCCAGCCGCCCGGCAAGCCGCCGCGCGGTTTGAAGGTCGCCGGCGCGCACACAGCGTTCGATCCAGCCGCGCCGTCCCCCGCTCAGGCAGAGCAGGCCCGCGCGATGGGCGCGCAGGTCGTCCCAACTCAGGCCGCGCGCCAGACGCGCTTCGCGGTCGGCGTGGCTTTGCAGCAGCGAGGTCAGGCGGCACAGAGAGCGGTAGCCTGCCGGACCGTTCGCCAGGAGTACCAGCAGCCCAGGGGTGTCGCGGGTGTCCGGCGGCTGCAAGTCGGCGGGCCAGGCGACAGATACCGTCATCCCCAATACAGGTTGGATGCCGGCGGCCTGGCATGCGCGCGTGAACGCTACCGCACCGTAGAGCGCGTTGGTGTCTGTGAGTGTGAGGTGGCTGAATCCATCGGCTACCGCACGGGCTGCCAGGTCCGCAACGGACGCCGTCCCTCCCAGAAGCGTATACTAGGAATGGACGTGGAGATGGGTTATGGTTGCTTTTTCTGTCATAGGTATTGTCAATGGATCGAACATGATGATTGTATAACAGTTTGTCGAGGGCGCTATGGGCGAAGGATTGGGCTTTCTCGACAAAATATCACACTGGACTATCATAGGGATACAATCTGTGTTGGTACATTGGGACCGTACTCTCTGACCGCAAGGGCGCATAGGATCAGGAGGCGCATTATGAGCGATGAGGACAGAACCCGCGAGTCGTTGCTGGCCGAGGTGCAGACGTTGCGTCAGCGTGTTGCCGATCTGGAAGCGGCGCGGATTCTAGCTGCACAGAATTTGGAGGACTGGCTCGACGATTTGGTGGAGCACGTGCCGGTGGGCATCCATCTCTACGACCTGCACCCCGATGGCCGTCTGGTTTTTGCCGGCGCCAATCCTGCTGCCGACCGCATCCTCGGTGTAGACAACGCGCAGTTTATCGGAAAAACCATCGAAGAAGCATTCCCATACCTGGCTAAGAGTGAGGTGCCGGATCGATATCGTCGAGCTGCCGCCACCGGCATTTCCTGGAGCACGGATCAGCTCTCTTATACGGACGAGAGAATCACCGGCGCTTTCCAGGTGTATGCCTTTCAAACTGGACCGAATACCATGGCGGCTATGTTCGTAGACGTCACCCCGCATGTGCAGGCTGAGCAGGCGCTCCGCGAGAATGTGGCTCAACTCACTGCGTTGATGGAGAATCTTCAGCAGGGCGTGTTATTTGTAAACGAGTCTCGCCATGTGTTGTACGCCAATCAGGCATTCTGCGACCTGTTTGGTATCCCTTCCCCTGAGGCATTTATCGGTGCAAGCGGCGCTACCGCTGCCGAGATATCGAAATCCTTGTTTAGCGACCCTGAGGGCTTTGTGCAGGGTATCGCGACGCGTCTGGCGGCTCAGAAGGCAACGCATAACGAAACCTTGACCCTGGTCGATGGGCGCGTGTGGGAACGCGATTACGTGCCGATCACGTTGGGCGAGGCGCGTCACGGCCATTTGTGGTTGTACCGCGATGTGACGGGGCGAACGCGCGGCCGAGAAGCATTGCGGCTTAACGCAGAGCGGATGGAAACCTTGCTTCACCTGAATCAGATGCGCGCGGCCTCATCTGAGGCCATTATGGACTTCGCGTTGGAAGCGGCGGTGCGCCTGACCCGCAGCGAATATGGCTACCTGGCGTTTACGAACGAAGACGAAACTGTCCTCACGGTGCAAGCCTGGTCAAAAACGGTTATGGATGAGTGTGCGATAACCGACAAACCGTTGGTCTACCCACTGGAAACGATGGGCTTGTGTGGCGAAGCTGTCCGCCAACGCCGTTCCATTGTCATCAACGATTACACTGCGCCTGATCCCTGGAAGAAAGGCTATCCTGAAGGCCACGTCGACATGCGCCGCCTCGTGAATGTCCCGATTTTCTCCGGCGATCATATCGTGATTGTGACCGGTGTAGCGAACAAACCACACGATTATGACGACACGGATGTCCGCCAACTGACCCTGTTGATGGAAGGGGTGTGGCAGTTAATCGAGCAGCGCCGAACCGAAGAAGCACTGCGTGTCAGCCTGGAGAAGTATCGCGTGTTGTTTGAATCGTTCCCCTTGGGGATTACGATCACCGATGAGTATGGGCGTATCCTGGAAGCCAACCGGGCCTCTGAACGCTTGCTTGGCTTGCCGTTGCATAAGCATGGCGAGCGCACCATCGACGGGCCGGAATGGCATATCATCCGGCTCGATGGTTCGCCTATGTCGGGCGACGAGTTTGCTAGCGTCCGCGCGCTGCGCGAGAAGCGGCTGATCGAGAATGTCAAAATGGGAGCCGTCAAAGATAACGGTGAGATCACCTGGATCAATGTGACCGCCGCGCCTATCCCGCTCGAAGGATATGGCGTAGCCGTAACGTACGGTGACATCACAGCCCAGTTACAGTCCGAAAATGATCTACGGCAGGAGCGCGATCTATCGCGGGCATTGGCTGAATCCGCGGCGATCCTCAGTCGCTCCCTGGATCCCGATGAGGTACTGGATCGTTTGCTGGAGCAAGTGAGCCGCGTCATCCCTTGCGATGCGGTCAATGTGATGCTCATCGACGAACAGCGGTACGCGCGCGTTGTGCGAGCGCGGGGCTATGAGCGTTTTGGCTCAAAGGAATTTACTGCCAACGTGTGCTTTGACTTGCGTGAGGTCGTCAATCTGCGGCGGATGGTTGAAACCGGCGAGACACAGGTGATTCTCGACACGCAGCTGTATCCAGGCTGGTTTCCCGCGCCGGAAGTCGATTGGCTGCGGTCGTATGTCGGTACGCCGATCATCGTGCGTGGCTCAGTCGTCGGCTTTTTGAATATCGACAGCGCGACACCGAACTTCTTTATGCCAGCGCATGCTGTCACACTGCGGTTCTTTTCTTACCATGCTGCCATCGCTCTGGAAAACGCGCGGTTGTATCAGCAGGTGCAGCAAGAGTTGGCGGCTCGCAAGCAAACCGAGGCGGCGTTGCGGGAAAGCGAAGCCTATTTCCACGCGCTGTTCGATCAGGCCAGCGATGCCATCTACATCCAAGATCTGAACGACGCGATTATCGATGCAAACCAGCGGGCTTGTGCTATGCTCGGTTACACGCGCGAAGAGCTGCTGCAATTAACGACCCCGGATTTGCAGGCCCCCGAACACAGAAGTATTTTGGGTCAGACGATCAGAAGTGAACTCTTACAACATGGGGGTCAACCCTTCGAGACGATTGACATTCGTCGGGATGGTACGCGCGTGCCGGTCGAGGTCACGACGTCGCTGTTGAGGGTGGGGGAGCGTGACCTGGCGCTTTCCATCGTGCGTGACATCACCGAGCGCAAGGAAATGGAGGAGCGCTTGCGTCGCCAGGAACGCCTGGCTGCTATCGGCCAACTGGCCGCGGGTATCGCGCACGACTTTCGCAATCTGTTGACCACCATCATCCTTTATGCGCAGTTGGGTCTGCGTGCTCCGGGTGTGCCGCCAGCTCTTGTGTCGAATCTTGAAGTGGTGATTGGCGAGGCGCGCAAGGCCTCCAATCTGGTGCAGCAAATCCTCGATTTTAGCAGCCGTTCATTGATCGAACGCCAGTCGTTGGACCTGGCGGCTTTTGTTAGAGACGTGATTGCTGTCCTCCGGCGGACTATCCCTGAAAACATTGACATTTCACTGGAAGTGGGACCGGGGAAGTTCCTCGTCGAGGCGGATACGGGACGTATCCAGCAGGTGTTGACGAACCTGGCGCTCAACGCGCGTGACGCGATGCCGGCCGGCGGCATGCTGCGCATCGGGTTGCAGTACTTACATCTGCGCCCTGGTGTGCCGCCCCCCCTTCCGGAGATGGAAAACGTCTTTCAGAATCTCAAGGGGAGTCTTACGCCTTCGCCCTGGGTCTGCTTGAGCGTTGCGGATACCGGTCTCGGGATGACGGACGCGGTGCGCGCGCACTTGTTCGAGCCTTTCTTCTCGACCAAAGAGGTGGGGAAGGGCGCCGGTTTGGGCCTGGCGCAGGTTTATGGCATCGTGCGCCTCCACGATGGCTACGTAGGGGTGGACACGGAGATAGGAAAAGGGACAACCTTCCGCATCTATCTGCCCGCGGCTGAAATAGAGGCTGAAGCCGTTGCCGAAGAGATGACGGCTGCACCGTTGGGACACGGCGAGATGATCCTGTTAGTCGAGGATCATAGTCACTTGCGGGCTGCAGGACAGAGCATCCTGCAGGAATTGGGTTATCGCGTGGTGACCGCATCGAACGGTAGGGAGGCCCTGGCTGTGTTCCAGGCCAATCCCACCATCGCGTTGGTGATCACCGATTTGGTGATGCCGGAGATGGGGGGCGAAGAACTCATGCATGAACTCAAGAAGTTGGCTCCCGCCTGTCAGGTGCTGGCGATTACGGGGTACACGATGCAAGTCGGTGTGCGGGCGTTGAAGGAAGCCGGTTTCTTCGACGTGGTGCACAAGCCCTTCGACACCGATACGCTGGCCCAGGTGATCTATCGCGCTCTGACGGAGGCGTAAAGTGGTAGAGGAAAAAAGCGGGTGAGGGGATTCGAACCCCTGACATCAGGCTTGGGAAGCATGCGTTCTACCACTGAACTACACCCGCGTTTACAGAGGGAATTATAGCATAAGGCATCATCTTGGCAAGTTTGGCCGCTCAAGCGACTCTGTCGGGGGGATGTTTGTGGCTGGGCGAAGCCCCATCACAAAAATCCCCTTTTATCTCGTTTGTTTTCTTATGTAGTGTATGCTACAATGAAGATGAAACAAACTGGGGAGTCTATATGCCCAAAAAGAAAACCAAAGAAAAATCCGACGAGGCCAACGACGCACCGCCCACCATCGAGTGGAACAACCCGAGCCTGTACTTCAACCGCGAGTTGAGCTTTCTCCTGCTCAATTTGCGGGTGCTGGAAGAGGCTCTCGATGAACGTCACCCGCTGTTGGAACGTGTGAAATTCCTCTCGATCTACTCCAACAACCTCGATGAATTTTTCATGATCCGCGTTTCCGGGTTGTACAAACAGGTGCGGGCCGGCGTGGTAGAGACGCCGCCCGACGGTATGACACCCGCCGCGCAACTGGTCGCCATCCGCCGCGAAATCCTGCCGCCCTTGACCACCCAGATGAATTGCTGGCAGACTGACCTGCTGCCGAAACTCGCCGCCGAGGGCATTCACGTCTTGAGCTACGACGATCTCAAGGGCAAACAGCGTAAACTGATGCGCCGCTATTTCGAAAAAGAGATATTCCCGGTGTTGACGCCGCTGGCGTTCGATCCGGGGCATCCTTTCCCGCATATCTCCAACCTCAGCATGAACCTGGCGGTCGTCGTGCGCGATCCGGTGCATGGCGAACGGTTCGCCCGTTTGAAAATTCCCCCGGTGTTCCCGCGCCTGCTGCGCATCCCGACGGAGGAAAAGGCCGACAAGTACGATCCACTCGGTTTGAAGTCGGTGCAGGACACCAACTTTGTATGGATCGAGGAAGTCGTCATCGCCAACCTGGACTTGCTTTTCGCGGGCGTGGAAATCATGGCCGCTTATCCGTTCCGCGTCACGCGCGATGCAGACCTGGAGATCGAGGAGGACGAGGCCGCCGACCTCCTGGAAACCATCGAGGAAAGTGTGGAGCGGCGGCAGTTTGGGTCGGTGGTGCGGCTGGAAGTCGACAAGCACATGCCCAAAAACATCCGCAACATCCTGTCCAAAAACCTCGAGATCCCTGCCTACCTGGTTTATACGGCTGACGGGCCGATTGGTCTGGCGAACACCATGGAACTGACGGCTGTGGAGCGCCCGGAGTTGAAGGATACCCCGTTTGTCCCCAACATCCCGCGCGCCTTTGCCGGCGATGAAAGCATCTTTGCCGCCATTCGCCGCCGTGGGAACATCCTTTTGTATCACCCTTACGACAGTTTCGCGCCGGTGGTGGACTTTTTGCAGCAGGCCGCGCTTGATCCGCAGGTATTGGCGATCAAACAAACGTTGTATCGCGTGGGGACAAATGCGCCGGTCGTCGATGCGCTGCTCAAAGCGCGCGAATACGGCAAACAGGTGGCGGTACTGGTCGAGCTGAAGGCCCGCTTCGACGAGGAGAACAACATCACCTGGGCGCGCGCACTGGAGCGTGCAGGCGTCCACGTGATCTATGGTTTGATGGGGTTGAAGACGCACGCCAAGTTGTGCATGGTGGTGCGCCGCGAGCCGGAGGGGATGCGGTTCTATGTCCACCTGGGAACGGGCAATTACAACGCCGTGACAGCGCGCCTCTACACGGACCTCGGGTATTTCACGACGGATCCCGAGATTGCCGCCGACGTCGCCGATTTATTCAACACGTTGACGGGGTACTCACACCGCGCAGAGTATCGCAAGCTGCTCGTCGCGCCGCGGATGATGCGGCAGAGCATCCTGGAGCGCATCGAACGCGAGATCAAAATCCACCAAAAGAAGGGCAACGGGCGCCTGGCATTCAAGATGAACCAGCTTGTGGACAAGGCGTGCATTATCGCTTTGTACAAGGCCTCACAGGCCGGCGTGCAGATCGATTTGCAGGTGCGCAGCATTTGCTGTCTGCGCCCGGGCGTGCCGGGAATCAGCGAAAATATCCGTGTGACGTCGATTGTGGGACGCTTCCTCGAACATCCGCGCATCTTCTACTTCCACAACGATGGCGATGAGGAAATCCTGTTGGGGAGTGCTGACCTGATGCCGCGCAATCTCGACCGGCGCGTGGAGACGCTCTTCCCGGTGGAAGACCCGCAAATACGCGCCGCGTTGCGCGACAACATTCTGGGAGTCCATCTGCGGGATAATATGCAATTGCGCATGTTGATGCCCGAAGGGGATTACAAACGGATTGTTCCCAAAGAGGACGAGGAAGAGATCAACTCGCAGTTATGGATGATTGCCCACCGCGGTATTTGGAATGCCGGAGAGTGATGCATTTTCATCGGCATCCGCAGTGGCTACCTGAAGGCTTTGTAAGAGATCCGCGGGTTGGTAGTTCAATTCCCTGGTCAACAGCCCCACCAGTGTTTGCACAGTTTTGACGCGTGCGTAACGCTTATCGTTGCTCTCGATGATGGTCCACGGCGCGGGTACGGTGCTGGTACGCAGTAGCATATCCTCGACGGCTTCTTCGTAAAGCTCCCAGCGCGCGTTTTGCCTCTCACTTTCTTGAGCGGTTCTCCAGAGCTTGTTGCTGGTCCTAGCGCGCGCTTCGAAGCGACGCAATTGCTCTTCCGGGCTGATGTGCAGCCAGAATTTGGCGACGATGATGCCGAAATCCACCAGGTGACGCTCGAACTCGTTGATCTCGCGGTACGCGCGGCGCCACACGCTGCGGGGTTGGAGGCCCTGTACGCGCTCATCCAACACCCGTCCATACCAGCTTTGGTTGAAGATCAGGATTTGCTTCTTATCGGGGGGGATCAGGCAGCGCCAAAAGCGCCACAGGTAATGGTGCGTGCGCTCGTCATCCCCAGGCGGACCAATGATATAGACTTCGTAGCCGCGTGGATCGAGTTGCTGAACCACGCGCTTGATGACGCTGCTCTTCCCTGCCCCATCCGGCCCCTCGAAAAGCACGACCATCGACCGTTTGCTCAGATAGAGTTGGTAGGCCAACTGGCGCAACTGCAACTGCCCGCGCAACAAATTCTTCTTGTAGGCCTTGCCAGACAGACTGTGGTTCAGATCGATGGCCTGGAGCATGGGTTATTCCCCTTCTTCGTCTGCATAGGGCGGAGTGTCCCCCGCGTCGATTGGAGCCGGCTCTTCGCCGCTGTCTTGCGGCGGGAGACTGACGCCGCGCGCTTCGAGCGCACGTTCGATCCGCGCGATCACAGTCTCGAAAACCGTGACGCACGCCCAGCGGAGATCGGTCGCGGCGATGACCGTCCACGGCGCGTAGGGCGCATCGGTACGCTTGAGCATTTCCTTGATAGCGGTGAGGTAGTTGCCGTACCGTTGGTGGCGTTCCCAATGTTCTGGCCGGACGCGCCAGTTGGATAGTGCGTCGCTTTCCATCTCGGTGAGACGGCGCGCCTGTTCTTCCTGGCTGAGATGAAAGAAGAGCTTGACGATGGCATATCCGTCATCCGCCAATGTACGCTCGAAGTTGCCGATATCACGGTAGGCCTTCGACAGGTCTTGCTTGGAGAGGCCATCCTCGACGCGTTCACGCAGAACGCGCTCGTACCAACTGTGATAGAAGACCACCATTTCGCCATAGCGCGGAATTTTAAGCCAGAAGCGCCAGAGCCACGGCATCAGTGTTTCGTAGGTTCGAGGTGGCTGGATATCGTGTGTGACAAGACCCCGGGGATCGAGATACTGTGTCAGCGTTTTCTGCACCGCACTCTTGCCGGCTGCATCCCACCCCTCGAAAATCACAATCACGGGCAGATTGGCATTCATGCATGCCCGTTGCACTGTGTATAGGCGGCGTTGCAGTTTAGGACGCTGCGCTTTGTAGTCGCTTTTGCGCAACTTTTGCCCCAGATCGACGTTATCCAGCATGGCTTGTCCTTGCGAATCGCGCTATAACCCGGTCAGCAGATGAAGCAGATTTTATGTCCGATAAAGGTAAAAACCTGCTTCATCTGCTCAATCTGCTGACGTAAAAAAGGTGTTCTATAGATTAACGACAGCCGCTTTAAGCGCCTCGGTCACGGCGTCGATGTCCTGATTGCCGTCGATATCGACCAGCACGCCGGTGTTTTGGTAGTAGCCGATGAGCGGGCTGGTCTGATCCCAGTAGACTTTGAGACGGTTCTGCACGGTCGTCTCGTTATCGTCGTCGCGCTGGTACAACTGGCCACCATCGATGTCGCAGACGCCGGCCACCTGCGGCGGATTGAACTTGATGTGATAGGGTTCGCCGCAGGTACGGCACAACCGCCGCCCGGTCACGCGTTCGATCAGCGCCTCGTTGGGCACGATGATGTTGAGCACACCGTTGATGGCGACGCCTTTTTCTGCCAGGGCCTTATCCAGCGCTGCGGCCTGTGCCAGCGTGCGGGGGAAACCGTCGAGCAGCGCGCCCGCCGCGCAGTCGGGCCGGCTCAGGCGATCCAGAACCATCGCAATTGTGATATCGTCGGGGACGAGCGCACCGCGATCCATGTATGCCTTGGCCTGTAAGCCCAGCTCCGTCTCGTTCTTGAGGTTGTAGCGGAACAGGTCACCACTGGCCACGTGGGGCAGGTTCAGATGTTCACTCAGGCGCGTGGCTTGCGTACCTTTCCCGGCAGCGGGCGGCCCGAGCAGAATGACGAATTTTGGCTTCTGGGTCATGAGTTTCTCCTTGTCGATATGGAATGTGATTTTATGACAGCGCGGCGATGGCGCTGGCAATCAACGCGGTAAAATGGGTGCGCTGGTGGTGTGCATCTTCGTAGCGCGCCCAGGCTTCAGGGAACGTGCGCACCAGACGACGGCTTTCAGTCTGCCGGAATTCCAGATATGCTGCTACATCCGGCGCATTGATCGGCGTGGGTGTCCATCGCAACTGTTCCTCCGTCGGACGCTGCCATGTCCCCCAGGTGATAACGTTGTGCAGATGCGCACAGGCGACGACGGCATCCTGCAGCGCGCCCAGATGATCCTGCAGCACCTTGAGTTCGCCGATGGCCTGTTCGACCTCTGTCCCCAGTACCTCGCGGAAGTATTCCAGTGTATAACGCAGGTATTTCGTGACGATGCGCATCTGGTGATAACCCGTCAGGTCGGCGTGGGCCTGATCAAGCCGGCTTTTGCAGGTATAGAATTCAACCAGCCGCGTGGCGATCAAGTCAGGGACGGCGATGGCGACGCGCGGTGAGGCGCTATTTGCGGAAGGAGAAGGCATGGGGATTTCCAGGTATGCTGTAAAAGCGTTTTTGAACTGCGTATAGCGCTCACTGTCAAGATATTTCAGTAGCTTCGACCGCGCGCGTGCATATTCGGCATCCCAGGCGCTCGTCAGCAGGGTAAGATCGGGCGGTATGCTTTTGGCGAACGCGCCCAAGTATGCCCGCGCTTTTTCCCGGAAAACGTCCATGTCGCGGACGCGGCCCAACACTCGTCCGGTGCGTTTGAGTTCTTTCAGATAAGGGGCGGTCGCCTCGGCGTCGATAGTGTCTGCGAGAACGAAAAATGCGGTGCGCATCCGCCGGGTCGCCACGCGCATATCGTGTAGGGCCTCAATGTCGACACCGGAGCGCGTTCCGGCCTCGCTGGCTATCATGCGCAACATGTGAAAGCGCAGCGTTTTGCGCGCGGCTTCGGCCATAGAATCACCGCCAACAATGCCAGGCCCCTCAGCAGGCGGGCCATAATCCGTTGGTGCTGACTTTGTCCGCGAAGGAGACCGCGGGGTTTCTTGCGCCTCCAGTGCTGCCAGTGCCCGTTCGAATTTGGAACGGGGCTCTGGTTTTAACCCTGGCATCTGCGCCAGTTTGTCAAGGATGGCAGCGAGGTCATATTCCGTTCCTGTGCCCTTAAGTTCGACCTCTAGCTCGTGGTACACTTGCTCGTAACTTTTCACAGTGTCAAGGCTGAGTTCGGCGACGAGGCGCTGCGCGTACAACACCTCACGTACCACGCGACGCTGTTCGAGATAGAGGAGTGGTTGTAGCCGCATCAGAGGATCAATCAACGCGAGAACACGCTGACGCGCTGCGCTGTCAGGCCATTGCTCTGGTGGAATCTCGATCCGCGCCAGCGGCGCTTCGACTTCGTCCCGGCGATGGATGTTACCCTCGGCGCCGTGCAGCGACTTGAGAGAGATGACCGCACACCCATCTTGCTCCCTTTGGCGGCACGCGTAACCGGATCGCAAAAGACTGCGATCCGACGTATCAAGATACGTGTCACGCATGTCCTCCACGCGCGGGGCCGAGATCGAGAAATACCCCAGGCGTTCCATGGCTTGCAAGTCATGGTAGGTTTGCGTATCTTGTATGATAAATTTCGCTTCGACTTCCATGGGCGTTCCTGACCCGAATAAAGCGGAACCATATAAGACTCTTAACACCCGTTCTTGCCCGTGCCGCTGTGTTATCAAGTGCGTAAGAGGTTCGCGGGCAAGCCCTAACCTGGAAGGTAAGGTTACGAGGCTATATCTCCATTATACGGATTTCTGTAAGAGTCACAAGTTAGATATTCGTTGCTTGATACTGGAAGCTCGATACTGGTACAGAGCATTTAAGGAACAGAAAATAGGGTATACTGTGCGGTGATGTATGAATTCCTGGTTAGACTCAGTGCGGGCATTCTGTTGACTGGCGACACGACGCGGGATGTGGTCGCGTTCTTGAAATACCACGATTGCTCACAGACGGCGATTCACAGCGCGGCGGTCGCGGCAGAAGCGCAGCGGATTGCTGCCACGGTGGGCGTGGAGCCTATGCGTGCGGCGCAGGCGGGATGGTTGCACGATGTCAGCGCCGTCATCCCGGCGGTGGAGCGCGTGACTGCGGCGGAGACGTTGAATATTCCCGTGTTGGCTGAGGAACGCGCACTGCCGATGATCTTGCATCAGAAGCTCTCGGTCGTTGTGGCGCGCGACCTTTTCGGCGTGACGGATGCCGATGTGCTGAGTGCCATCGGCTGCCACACGACGCTCAAAGCAGGAGCCTCAACGCTGGATAAAGTGCTCTTCGTGGCGGATAAGCTGGCGTGGGACCAGCCTGGTGAACCGCCATACCGCGATGCTCTGCAGGCGGCGCTGGTCCGCTCGCTGGATGCGGCGGTGTGCGTCTATTTGCACTATCTGTGGGAACGTCGCGCATCGCTGGCGGTCGTTCATCCGTGGCTGGCGGCGGCGCGTGCATACCTCTGTGGCGCGCAAGGTTTGTCAACGGATTCATACGGAGTGTAGACCCCAACCCGACGCTGTGGGGACGGCGGATTGTGATCCGCCATAAGCGTTGAAGTAGAACTATTTTTGGAGGAGATGTTCAATGACAGAAACAGGTATTCGCGTAGTCGTTGTAATTTCGGCTGGGCAGGAGTGGGACGTGGTGCGCGAACGGTTTGGGCATAACGGGCTGTCCCTTTCACCCTATGGCGAATGGTGTATCGCGCAGGTCGATGTCGCCGGGCGCGCGGAGCCGGTGGTCTTTTTCCACGAGGGGTGGGGCAAGATTGCAGCGGCGGCGGGAACGCAGTACGCAATCGATCACTGGCAGCCGGAACTTGTCGTCAACCTGGGGACGTGTGGCGGTTTCGAGGGGGCCATTGCGCGCGAGGCGGTCGTGCTGGCCGAACGTACGCTCGTCTACGACATCATCGAGCAGATGGGCGATCCGGAGGCGGCGTTGCGACACTACGCGACCGATCTGGACTTGTCGTGGCTGGTGGAACCGTATCCGACGCCGGTACAACGCGGTCTGTTGCTCTCCGCCGATCGCGATCTGGTTGTGGAGGAAGTCCCCGTGTTGCGCGCGCGTTTCGGCGCGGCGGCCGGCGATTGGGAATCCGGCGCGATTGCCTACGTCGCGGCGCGGAACGACGTGCGCTGCTTGATCCTGCGCGGCGTCACCGATTTAGTCGGCGCTGACGGCGGCGAAGCTTACGATGGCACGGTCGACTTCTTCCGCGCGCAAGCCAGGATCGTGATGACGCGCCTGCTGGACGCGCTCCCCGTCTGGCTGGCGTGCGTGCGTTGGTAAAGGAGGCAAGAGGCAAGAGGCAGGATGCAAGAGGCAGGATGCAAGAGGCAGGATGCAAGAGGCAAGAGGCAAGAGGCAGGATGCAGGAGGCAAGATACAGGATGCAGGATTTCCGTTCTTGCTTCTTGCTTCTTGCCCCCTGCTTCTTGCTTCTTGCTTCTTGCCCCCTGCTTCTTGCTTCTTGCTTCTTGCCCCCTGCTTCTTGCTTCTTGCATCCTGCTTCTTTAGTCAGGCTTTTTGCAGGACGAAGCTTTTGTAGACGAAAGCGCCGCTCTGGAACCCCTTGTAAATGCCCGCGCCTTTGGTGCCGGCGAATTCTTGCATCAATTTGCCCAATAATTTCGGCGCGCCCCGGCGGATGTGCGCGATGCGGCGTTCGTGGTCGGCATCCAGCGCCTCGACCACGTTGAGGGTGATGTTTTTCTGTTTGATCTGTTGCATTTCCGAGCGCTCGATCTGCTCGTCCATCTCATCGATCTGCTCGCGCGGACGGAAATCCGCAAAGAGGAAGTGCCCGCCGGGCTTGAGCACGCGCCTGACCTGCGCGAGGAAAGCGGCCATCGAACCGTAACAGTGCGAGGACTCGACGTTCACGACCGCGTCGAAGCTGTCATCGTCGAACGGCAAATGCTCGGCGTCGCCCGGCACAAAGCTCAACCCATCCACACAATAATACTTTTTGCACAAGTTCACGGCTTTGTCGGAAAAGTCCACGCCGATCATCCGCGCCGGGCCAAGATAACGTTTGATGTAATCCGCGCCGCCGCCGCGCCCACTGCCCACTTCCAGCACCTTCATCCCGCGTAATTCGACCGCGTTGGCAACGTGATGATAGAGTTGGATGCAGTAACGGTTGATTTCATCCTCGCTGTTCAACGTTAGGACTTCGGTAGCGTCCTCCGGCGCGTAACCATAGTTCATGAACGACCAGTCGCGCTTTTGATAATACTTTGCCATAAACTGGTACATTTGCTTGCGCGTGGTCTTCCTGAACTTGGGAAAGACGTGACACATATCGGTATATAGTTTGGCTAACACAATTCCCCCTCATTTTCCTTGGTGGCTATTGATCACATTGCCGTACATTATACCAGATTCAATTATCGAAAGTGATAAAGAAAAACTCACCGGCTTGTGCGTAAACCGGTGAGTGAGTATGACCTTTAGAAGTATCCCTATGCACGTCATGCCGGTACCAGACTGATGACCTGAGTACCAAAACACCGACGACGTAACGATTTAGGAGGATGTCAGTAGGTCTCCGCGTTGGCTATCATCAATGTGAACCACAGGCACGCCCCCACAAATGCCAGTATGATCATCACAATAACGATGGCGCCCGCGCCGATGCCAAGCCACGACCAGAGTTGGGTGCGTTCTTTGTTGATCGATTCGCGCGCCGAGACAACCCCCACCAGACCGAGCAGTAGCGGGATAAACGGAATGCAGTAATAGCCCATATTGCACGTGAGGCACGAAAACAGTACCAGGACGCCACTGCCGAGCGCGCCCAGGGCTGCCAGGTCGTAGGTGTTGCCCATAAAGGTGACCGTGCGCCGTCCTGGAAGACCTTTGGCCGGATCGTAGTCCTCGCCATGTTCCGCGCGCATCTGTTCAACGAAAGCATTCTGGGTCATATAGAG
>MTKY01051713.1_pt1 | contig 62310 bp, 53 predicted proteins | sample 1042731 | NCBI WGS metagenome assembly MTKY01 (sample SAMN06212206, study PRJNA360538) | anaerobic digester metagenome | biome: Wastewater treatment plant; material: sludge; isolation source: anaerobic digester fed with sludge from wastewater treatment plant | place: Denmark: WWTP Soeholt ...
GTCGGCAGCAGGTCTTCGTCCAGGAAGAACAGTTCCGGGTGCGCCCACACGTCGACGGAGTCGTAAGCCACGAAAATCGGGATATCCCCAACAATGCTGATGTCCTTGTCATTGGCGTATTTCTTCACGCCTTCCCACTGACGAAAGAACTGGTACTGAAAGTAACGCTGCGCGAAGAGCGCCTCGTCCAGGCGCTCGCGCCATGCAGCCAGCGCCTCCGGCTCGCGGAAGGCCAGCTCCGGTTCCCACGTGTTCCACACCGCGCCGCCGTGTGCATCTTTCAGCGCAATGAAGAGCGCGTAATCCTCCAGCCAGTCGGCATTGCCGGCGCAGAATTTGTCGAACGCTTCACGCCGTTCGCCCTGCGCCTGCTGGCGGAACGTCCGCGCCGCGCGCTGCAAAATCGCCGTTTTGAAGGAGATCACCGGTCCAAAATCGACCTGATGCGTGGGAAAACGACTTGCCGGCTCCAGGTCGGCAGGATTGATGTCACCTTCAGACACCAACCATGCCAGATCGATGAGCAGCGGATTGCCCGCAAAGGCCGAGAAACACGCATACGGGGAGTCGCCGTAGCCCGTGGGGCCAAGCGGCAAAATTTGCCACAGCGCCTGCCCACTTTCGACCAAAAAATCGACGAATTGGTAAGCCTGTTTCCCCAACTCGCCGATGCCGTACCCGCCGGGCAGCGATGTGGGATGGAGCAAAATACCTGCAGCACGCGGAAAGCGCATGTTGTCACCTCTTGTTGTGATCTGGCGTCCAGTATACTTGAAAGCAAGAGAAGAGCAAGAGCCGCTGCGTTTTCTAGCATCCCCGCTTTGGCGATACGGAAGGCAAAAACGACTCACGTAGGAACTTCTGCTGCAGTCTACGGTGTCAGTTTCATCAGCGCGCTCATTGTTTCCGACACCGTTAATGGAGACAGTGCCTCCGGCGATACCACAGGCGTGCGGAAATCCCTCTCGAGTGGGATGGCCTGACAGCCGCGGCCCTCGCCTCCCGCCCACAGCCCGGGGCGCCGCGGCCTGACATAGCGATAGAAACCGCCCATGATGACAAATGCAACAAGCGCCACGCCTATCCCTGCCAGGTGCGCTTGCAGTCGGGCACTGCTATCAGCCATCATCCGTTCCATACATTCAGGCGTCAAAGGGCCATCATTTTCGGGGAAATCAGCAAGGTCCAGCCCGGCAGCCGTTTCTTGCAACTTCTGCACTACAATGTCTTTCAAGTATGTGTGGGCAACCTCAGTGATTGTTTCCATATCCGGCGCAGCCAGATAACTCATGAATTGCTGCTGGTCAATGACCTCAACCCGGATAAGCTTTCCAAGAAATCAGCTACGGAAGTGGTCGCATCGCCGTGCCAATATCCTCGTGGAACCAATACCCCTGTGGCACTTCCGTATTGTGAAAGCCTTTGCCGGGCAGAACGACCGTGAACTGACCGTCATCCTCAAGACGAAACCAGAAGCGGTACTCGTATACATCCTGAGTGGCTAAGTCGGGCGTGGGGCTGAAGAGGACGCCCACGTTCAACGTCTCGGCGTCGGAGAGCGAACCGATAGACGAGAGCTTCCGCACGGACGGGCTGTCAAACTGCACGCTTTCGCGCGAGATATGCCACGCCAGGGTGTATGTAGCGCCCAGAGATGAAGTATCGTCCAGCAAATATGTCTCGCCCGCGCCGTTGTTCCAGACGTAGGCAACGACATACGGGCGCTCCGTGGGATTGGTCACCTGGTACTGCCGGACGAACGTCGCGCCGCGGAAGTAGGCGTAGGCGTCCAGATCGCTGTCGTAAGCGCCGGTGTTGATCTGCCAGATGGCGCGCAGCCGTTTGCCGTCGAACAGGTCGCCGCGAATGATCCAGGCCAGCTTGTCGTAATACGCCGCCAGGCGCGGATCGACGATGCGGTTCTCGCTCGTTTCGAGCGTTGCCCGGTAGCCGTCCGGCATCAACCGGCCAAAGTGACCGATGCGCCAATCGGGATCGGCCGGCGGTAAGCGTGCCAGCAGGGGATTGCCCAGTCCAAGAAGATCGACAACATAGACCTCCGGCCCGGCGAAATAACCGTAGAAACCCACCGAACCTTTCTCTACCACCGCAGGTGTGGTTTCACGATCCGCACGTCCCTCCAGTGCCCAGTCATGATCGGGCAGCGGATTGAACTGCTGAAACGCGCGCAACAAGCCGGTATTGCGGTAGTAGTTGGCACGCTCATCCGTGATGGTACGCCCATAAAGCCAGCCCGACTCTGTCCCGGTGCGCGCGCCGATTTCGCCGCTCGCGCGCACCGGCGAGAATGGCGCGCTTACGCCCACGAGCACGACGCCTGCCAGCGCGATCGACTGGACCATTCGCTTTTCGGCCAACACGGGACTACTCACCAGGAGCATCACCGCGGCGAACAACGTCACGCTAAAAAAGCGCCCGCTCATAAAATCGCCGCCGACGTAGACCACGTACAGCAGATACAGCGCCATTCCCACGACGACGGGCAACTTGCGCCATTCGCAGGTGACAAACGGCACGAGCATCCCCAAACCGGTGATGAACAACGTGACGGTGTCGGCGCGCAACGAGTTGTGCAGATACTTCAGCCCCGCGGCTATCAAATCCTGACGGCTGATCAGCGCCGAGGTCAGCTTGGCATACGCTGTGTTGGGAAACGGGAAGCCGTAGTAGAAGAGCGAGAACAATTCCCAGAGAACGAACGGCAGGAATCCGAGCGCCACAACACCGACCGCCTTCACGCTGCGCATCTTGAACAGAACGTACAGGATAACCGGCGCGTAGAACAGCAGCATATCCGCACGGTTGACCATACCGAGCGCGGCCAGAAGGGCGAGCCAGAAGAGTGACTGCTCTCCCCCCCTCTGTCCCACCCGATGGGGGGGATGAAAAGGGGAGGAGAATTCGGCATCGAAATAAATCAAGAGGAACACAACCAGCAAAAGATGCGCGAGGGGATTTTCCAGACCGGAGGTGGCGTAATCGATGGAGGCTTTCGACAGTGTCAACACGGCGAGACCAGCACACGCCAGCCACACCGAGCGCGACGCGCGAAACGCAACGAGACCCGACGCAACGAGCGAGAGCGCCATCGACAGGATTTGACTGGTGAAGAAAATCTCCCGCGTGAAGAAATACACCGCCGATACAAGAAACATCCACAGCGGATGCGTGTACGTCTGCACTCGCTCGGCGACGTTCCACGTCAACCCGTAGCCGCTGACAAAGTTATCGACCGTTCTAAAGGTGATGTAGGCATCATCGGAGAGCCAGGCGTTGCGGATCACGAGTGCCGCAAACGCCGCCAGGAACACCCCCACCAGCACCTTTTCCCTGCTCGCCAACCCAACCCGACTCAATACTTCTCTCCCGTCTACCGTCTACCGTCTACCAGTCTTGCCCCGGCCTGCTCCCACACGTACACGTACAGCGGCATCTCTTGCCAATACCCCGCCGCATCCCAGGTGAGTATTCCCAGTATGCCAGTGCGACGAACACCCGGCAACGTCGCCGCCACGCCCGCACGCGAAGGCTGCGCGCCCCCCTCGACCGTCGCAGTAATGGCCTCAGCGAGCGCGTAGACTGCTTCGTAAGTGGGCAACGCATAAATGCCAGGATCCGGCACGTGCGGCCCGACACTACGATAGGTCGCATCCCATGCTTCCAGGCCGGCTAGATCGCGCGGCAAGGGGTATGGTGTGACGAACAACGTTCCCGCAGGCCACACCTCCTCCCTCACAATCCCCCCCAAGGGGGGGGAGGTAAACAGGAATGTGCCTTCCACCAAGGGTGAATTGAACGGAAATATTCCGCCTGCCACAGGAGCATCGACAGATGTCGTCCCCCCCGTAGGGGAGGACGTAAGGGGGAAAAGGTCTGCTGCATTGGTCATCGCTGCGACGACCTGCTCCGGAGACGGTGCTATGTACCAAACCGGCGCGGTCGTTGGCGTAAGCCACGCGCCTACGGCAAGCAACGGCATCCCCGCCTCAGCGTAGACAACGCTGGCGGCATCCGTGCTGGCTTGCTGATAATGCCCAATCACCGCCATGACATCGGGATCGACGACGAGATTACGCGCCGTCGTGCGGGCCAGGTCGGGATCGGCGCGGTCGTCGTAGGCGACGAGTTCCAACATCCACCCCCCAGCCCCCCTAGCCGCATTGATCTCGCGCACCGCCAGGCGCGCTGCGTAAATCGCGTCGTAGCCAACGTAACGATAGCGTCCTTCGAACGGCGCAATCAGGCCGAGTTTAATGACACGCGGCAAAGGCGGGGGAAGGCAGGCGGTCAACAACACCACGAGCGGCAAAAACACACACAAAATGCGTAACATCCAACATCCTTGCGAAGGTTGCGAGCGAGACTGAACAACACGACCATTCCGCCATCCACGAGCGTTTTTCATTCCAAAATCTGTGCGGAACCTTCGCAAGGGTCTCCTGGTCGCAGCGTCTCACCGGCCAAGCATCGTCAGCGCCTGGCGGATCTTCTCATCCAATGAGAGCTTGACGTCGCGGGGCAGTTGTTGCAGGGCGCGCTGGGCTTCGACGATACTGAAACCAAGCGTTGTCAGCGCGGCAATCACGTCGGCTTCATCCTCGGCGACTTCCAGCACCGTGACACCCTGCCGCTTGATTTTGTCCTTGAGGTGCAGCACGATCGCTTCGGCGGTCTTCTTGCCGACGCCGGGCGCGCGGGAAAGTACCTCGGGCTGCCCGTTGAGCACAGCACGGCGCAGCGTATCTGGGGAAAGCGTCCCCAGCACGTTCAACGCCGCTTTCGGTCCCACCCCGGAGACGCCCAACAGCATCTCGAACAAACCTTTCTGATCCTGATCGGGGAAACCGTACAGCGCCAACTCGTTCTCGCGGACATGCAGATAGATGTAGAGCGTCGCCCGTCTCCCCGGTTGGAGCACTACGGTGAGAGGAATGTGCACGGCGAACCCCACACCACCCACATCGAGCACAACAACGCCGTTATCCGCGCTGAGCACCATGCCTTCCAACTGTGCAATCATCATGCCCCCTCTTTCAGCAATCCATCCAGCTTGAGCCGGTGCAGACAACAGATGGCGACCGCAGCAGCATCGGCGGCATCGTCGGGTCGAGGGATATCCGGCAAAGCGAGCAACAGCCGCACCATCTCCTGCACCTGGCGCTTGTCGGCGCTGCCATAACCGGTGACCGCCTGCTTGATCTGCATCGGCGTGTATTCGACGATGGGCAATCCGGCGTCGGCCAGGGCGAGCAGCACCACACCGCGCGCTTCCCCCACGGACATCGCCGTGCGGGTGTTGCGGCTGAAGAAGAGTTCTTCGACGGCGGCGGTTTCCGGCGCATGCTCGTTGATCACAGCCCGCAGACCGGCGTAGATCTGTTGCAGGCGCGCGGGCAAGGACATCTTCGCCGGTGTATCGACCACGCCGATTGCCACCAGCGACAAACGCCCCCCCGTCTCATCGACGACCGCGTATCCTGTGATAGCCGTGCCAGGATCGATCCCTAAAACACGCATGGCATAGCACCTGCAACGCACTATGAAAGTGCGTTGCAGTACAAGCGTCAGGCCATCGCGGCCTCGAAGGCCGCCATCACTTCGTCCGACATTTCCAGGTTGGAGAACACCTGGGTCACGTCATCCAATTCTTCCAGGGCCGAGATGAGCTTGAGCACCTGCACGGCGCTCTTCTCGTCGAGCGCCACCTCGTTCTGCGGAACCAGTACCAGATTGGCATCGTCTACCTCAATCTTCATTTCTTTGAGGTGACTGCTGACCGTGTGCAGATCGGTGGGATCGGTATAGACGATGTGATCGTCCTCATCCTCACCCTGGACCACATCCTCAGCGCCGGCTTCGACTGCTGCTTCAAACAAGGTGTCGAAATCGACATCCGCCGGAACGTGAATCGCGCCTTTGCGGTTGAATTGCCAGGCGACCGCGCCGGGGCTGGCGATGGCCCCCCCTGAGCGGCTCAGCGCGTGACGCACAGCCGCAATCGCGCGATTGCGGTTATCGGTAACCACATCGATCATAATGGCAACGCCGTTAGGACCGTAACCCTCGTAGGTGATCTCCGTGATCTCTACATCGTCCTTATCCTCGCCGGTGCCACGCCGGATCGCGCGGTCGATGTTATCGCGCGGCATTCCCAGGCTGCGCGCTTTATCCAACATCATGCGCAAACGGATGTTGCTCTCCGGATCGCCGTTGCCGTTGCCTTCGCGCACCGCGATAACGATCTCGCGCGCGACCTTGGTGAACACGGCACCACGTTTGGAGTCGTTTGCCTCTTTCTTCCGCCGAATGGTTTGCCAATGGCTATGACCTGACATACAGCCTCCTCATTATGATATAGTTTCAAGAACATTAGCTTTGATTTACAAGCGCCGTAGGCGCACAACCCACCATCGAAAAATCGACCGGGCGACTGTTCCTTACTCGCCCGGTCTATGGGAGCTTAGCACGGCCCCCAGTAAATCCTTTCTGCCACGCACGAATGCATCGCCGTTCATTGGACGCTTACCGGCCATCTGCACCTGCAACAAGACCAAAGCCCCTTCTCCCGCCACCACGGCAGGGAACTTCTGCCACTGAAAGACACTGCCAGGACCGACGGCTGGCCCGACGTGGGGAACCGCCTCACCGCGCAAGACCTTCAGCCGCGTGCCATTCCAGGTAGTGAACGCGCCCGGCACAGGCGCAAAAGCGCGTACATGGCGTTCCAGCATCACCGCGGAACACGTCCAATCGATGCCGGCGGCCTCTGTAGAAATGCGCGGCGCCAGCGTTACACCCTCTTCAGGCTGGGACTGAGGTCGTACAAGACCGAGGGTGTAATCGGGCAACACTTCCAGCAACAATTGCGCGCCGATTGCTGCAAGTCGCGTCTCCAAATCCCCGCCCGTTTCACCCGGCAATATAGGAACTTCCCGTTTGGCCACGACAGGGCCGGTGTCCATCCCCTCATTCATCTTCATGATAGTCACACCGGTGACCGTGTCCCCGGCTAAAATCGCCGCTTGCACCGGCGCTGCGCCGCGCCAACGCGGGAGCAACGATGCATGGACGTTGAGCACCCCCAGGCGCGGGATTTCCAGTACGGATGGGCGCAAAATCTGCCCATAAGCCGCCACCACGATCAAATCCGGCGCCCAGGCGCGGATGCGCTCGACGGCTTCCACCCGTCGCAACCGCTCCGGCTGGAAAATGGGGATGCCTTCGGCCAACGCAAATTCCTTGACCGGAGAAGCAACCACACGCCGCCCCCGTCCGGCAGGCCGGTCTGGTTGCGTGACCACACCGACGAGCGGATAGTGCGAGGCGAGCCGTTCCAACGTCGGCAGCGCAAATTCGGGTGTTCCCATAAAAACGATTCGCGGTTCCACGTTGCTCATTTTATCATAAGGTGCATAAGGAGCAAGTGTCAGTTGCAGCCCACGCGCCCTATGGTATTATTAGGTTAGTCAGCAACAGTCTTTCTGGAGGGAAAAGCGTGGAGGCAGAGAATTCGCAGTCATTCATTGCAGAGCTGAGTGATATTTGCCGTCTGAGCGGCGACCTGCCCTGGCAAACGGCAGTGCAACAGGCTCTCGCGTTTTTTGCCAAAACGGCCGGAACGCAAAATGCCGCGCTCTTATTGCTTGATGAGAGCCGCACTCCTCTGTACTGCACGCAGTACCAGCAGCCAGAGATTCAGGTACTCTGTGTAGCGCTGCAAAAATACGCCTCACGCTGGCAAAAGGGCCTGGCTCAACACGGTTTCCACACGCTGATTATCCACGAGCTTATCACCCCCATGTGGCTACTCCCAATCCCGCCCAACTCGGAAACACCCAAGGCGCTGCTGGTCTTCACCGATGTTGACGATGCGTTCCCACAGGCACTGCTCGAGCAGGGTGGCGCGCTGCTCACACCGCTCGTTCACAGCGCACTGCTTCAGTGCGAACGCGATAGCAGCCGCATCAAACGCCAGCCAGACTCCGTGATTACGCGCCAACAACGTCAACGCCAAACCTACCTGGAGAGTCTGTACACCCTCATCTCTACCATCAACACTGCCACCAACCTGGATGACATTCTCACGACCGGCCTGAGCCAGGCGATGCAAATTGCCGACATGGTTCAGGGGAAAATCTATCTGCTGGACAAAAGGGATCAGGTCCTCAAACTCAGCGTGTGCCTGGGCAGCCCCGCAGACGAGATCAAGCCTGAAACCACGTTTCTGCCTGGGGAAGGTGGGCCAGGGCGCGCCCTGGTTCAGAAATGGATGGTGGTGGAACATGATCCACCCGTAGCGACCACGGGCAGCTCCGAAGTGCAGGAACCGCAAAGCCACGTCAATCTTCCGCTCATCGTTGAGGGCAAAGCTGTCGGCGTAATGCGCCTCAGCACGCTAAACAAACAGACTTTGTCCCTCGAAGTAACCCAACTGCTGGTGACCATCGCCGACCAACTGGCCCTCACGCTCCAGCGCGGGCAGCTCGCTGATCAGATGCGGGATCAACTCCAAATCATGCGTCGCCTCTACGAGATCACCACGGCTTTTCTATCGCAGACCGGCAGTCATGCCAACATTTTCCTGCTCTTGCGCGCGTTGCACGACAATATCACCGGCGCGATCGGCACAGTTTTTTGCCGGATTGAGAATGGTCAATGGGTGCGCTCGCAAATTTACTCGACCGGAAACAGCCTCTTTAGGGTGCACTGGGCAGAAGGCCCAGTCTGGGAAGGCGAAGCCACCTTTTTGGAGACCAGCCGACAGGAACACATGTATGTGCTGACCGAAGCGCAACGTGCGGAATTCCCCTCCTTGTGGGAGCACGTCGCGGCAGTCGGCGCCAAGCAAGTGCTCTACCTGCCGCTCTTTGCCCCCAGCGACGATCGCGCCGGTATCGTGGCCGTATTGATGGCCGAAGAAAATGCGTTGGATGAGAATGAAACCATTATGGTGTGGGCCATTGTCCAACAGGGGATGGCGGCCCTGGTACGTATCAACCTCTACGAAGCCACACAGAAGAGCGAAAGCCTGATGCGCGCGATCCTGGAGTCCTCGCGTGATGGCATTATCCTGGTTGGTTTCGATACCGGGCAACCCACCATCCGCTATATCAACGGACCGACTTTGCGGATGTTGGCGCTACCGAACGATACCACACGCTGGGAATCGCGCGAGTTGACCGAGATGATCGCGGCGACCGCGGCAAACACCCCTAAACTTGCAGAATGGCTCACTGAAGCTGCCGGACAAGTGCGGAAGGTCGTTGGACACGTCGAGGACACTGAAGAGGAAACTACAACTGCCGCCGAGAATCGCAATGTACCGGTTTTCGAAACCAACAGCGGATTGACCTTGCTGGTGCAGCGCTGGGACGTTTTCTCTGAACAGGGGCAGTCCCTGGGCGCGCTGTTCCTCTTCCGCGACGTGACCGAAGTCAAAGCGCTGGAAAAGATGCGCGAAGACCTGCTCAACATGCTGGTCCACGATATGCGCAATCCCCTTTCAGCGGCCCAGCACGCGTTGCACCTGCTACAAGACCCCGAAATGCAGGATGTCACCGACGGATTGATCAACATCGCCGTCACCAGCACCGAACGGCTCACCAAACTGGTGGAGACGATCCTGGAAATCAGCCGCCTGGAATCTGGGCGCTTCGAACTCCAACAACAGGCGCTCATCCTCGCCGATCATGTCGCCGAAATTGTCAAGAATACCTTTGTTTCCACCGAGGATATCCATGTGGACGTGGATGTTCCCTACACATTGCCGTTCTTGTGGGTCGATGCTGCTGCCGTGACGCGCGTCTTCGAAAACCTGTTCAGCAACGCGCGTAAGTTTGTGCCCAAACAAGCAGGGCGCATCCGCATTGCCGCAGTCCCCGAAGACAAGTGGGTCCAGATCGAGGTCTATAACAACGGCCCGCACATTCCACCGGAGACGCAAAAACTGCTCTTCACCAAGTTTGTCGCCGGTCAATACCAGGGACGCGGCTATGGCCTGGGTCTGGCATTTTGCCGCCTGGTTGTCGAAGCGCACGGCGGCAAAATCTGGATACGTAATCAACCTGAAGGCGGGGTCTCCTTTTACTTCACGCTGCCCGCGTGGAAAGACCCTGACGCCGGTGAGGATTGGGAATAAAAACGCCGCGCAGGGGAGACCTGCGCGGCGTGTGTGAGATAGCCTCTACCGCTTGGGAAAGCGGCTCAACACCACAATCGCCACCGGCAGCTGCGTGCGATCTCCCAGTGTGAGTTGCGCACGCGGCTTGGGTTCGCGGCGCGGCGATACCAGGACTGCCAGGGGTGTCCCCTCAGCGGTGTAAGCGTTCCGCACGTAGGCCTGGCCCACCTGCTGCCCCTCGGTATCGATGGCGCAACTCGTCACAAAGCCCGCGACTTTTCCCTTGTCATCGACCACGGGATCGCCCTGTTGAGGCATAGGCCCTTTCTCCGGCACGCCAAAACGGATCACCCCACCCTCGCGCTGCGCATCGCGGGCGATGAACGCTTCCCGACCGACGAAGAACGGCTTGCCGATCTTCACGTACTGGCCGAAACCGGCCTCGGCCATCGTCAGGTTGAGCGGCCCGGCCATTTCGTGCCCGTATAACGGCAGACCGGCTTCCAGGCGCAGGCTATCGCGGGCCGCCAGACCGCACGGCTTCAATCCGAAAGATGCGCCGACCGCCAGCAATGCCTGCCAGAATTCCACCAGCCGGTCGGGATGGACGAATAACTCGTAGGCTGTGCGCTCGCCGGTATACCCCGTGCGACTCACGATGAGGTCGAAATCGCCCAAGGTGACGCGAGCAATGCCGCCCCACAGCAGGCGCTTGACGCGGCCCGTGTCTTGCGCGTCGCCGCCTAACGCAAGCAAGATGTCCTGCGAGCGGGGCCCCTGCAAAGCCAGTTCTGCGCGCATGTCCGCTTCAGCGCTTTCAGCCCGCAGATCGCGCAAGGTGATGCCCGCGCCCGTCCACTTCACCCAGGGACGCTGCGGGTCGATCTGTACGGTGCCGTTGAGGATGGCATTGATCCACGCCCAGTCCTTGTCGTTGTTGGAGGCGTTGACGACGAGGAGGTAGTGCTCCACACCGAGCCGGTACACCAGCAGATCATCCAGCGGCGCGCCTTCGACATCGAGGAAGGCCGTGTATTGCGACTGTCCCACCTCAAGTTCCTGGACATCGTTGACCAGCACCAGGTTGAGGAAATGGACTGCTTCAGGGCCGCGCGCGTCCCAACATCCCATATGACTCACGTCAAAAAGACCGGCGGCCTCGCGCACGGTGCGGTGTTCCTCAAGATTACCAACGTACCAGACGGGCATATCCCACCCGCCAAAGGGCACCATCCGCGCGCCCATTGCGCGGTGGACAGCGTGCAGGCGTGTCTTGCGTAGCGCGCCGTCTTCGGACTGCTGCCACACGAAGCGTGGTAGCGGATCGTCGGCAGGCTCTTTGCGCGACCACGCACCGATGAAGTACGGCTTGGTGAACGGCCCACTGTCAGGCGCAATCTCGTCGGGAGGTGCGGGAACCTCGCCCAGGTCACGGACGGCGTCGAGGAACGGCAACCGTCCGTAAACATCGTCCGTAGCGACGTACCCATCGACGAGCGCGCGCAACCACGTCATCACTCGCTGGGCGACGTCGGCGCGCACATCCAGCCAATAGACCGTCGCGCTTACGCGCGTCAGTAGTCCGGCGGCCATGACCCGGCCATCGGCCTCCAGCAGCGTGATAGAGCGGGTATCGCCATCCGCCATATCGGTGACATGCGCGGGCGTCAGCCAGTCCACAAAAACGCCGGCCTGCGCGCCTGCCAGCTCCAGGCGTTCATAAACGCCATTGCCGCGCAGCGCATCGTTGATGTAGTAGAAGTGCGGGTAACCGCTATCGGGCGCGCGCTGGCACGAGAGGAAACACTCCGGCGTCGCAGCCTGGGCGGCCAGCGCCGCAATATCGAGTTTGGCCGCTTCCAGCACATCGAAGTCCACCCGCGCGCAATACTCGTCGCCGGTGCGATGCGTCAGTTTGTACGGGTGCATCCCGCGCAGCAAGCGCGCCATGATCTGGGCGATACGGCGCATTTCCGATTCGGTAAAGCCGCGCTGCGTGAGCCAGGGCGTACCCAGTCGCACACCAGAGGGATAAGCGGCAGTCGTGTCGCCGGGGATGGTATTGCGATTGGCGACGATTCCGGCAATGTCCAGGATGCGCGCGGCAGGATCGCCCATCAGCGGCGTCCCGTCTGGCCCCACGATGGTTTTACAGTCAAGGAGCAACAAGTGCGTATTGGTGCCTCCATAGGGGACGCGGATGCCTTCCGCCTGCAGCGCCTCGGCCAGGGCGACGGCGTTGCGCACCGACTGGCGTTGCAGTTCGCGGTACTGCTCTGTGCGCGCGATCTGCATCGTCACCGCCAGCCCGGCAACGGTCTCCATGTGCGGTCCGCCCTGGAAGCCAGGGAAGACAGCGCGGTCGAATTTGCGGCCCAGCGCGGCCTTGTGCGTGATGATGACCGCCCCACGCGGCCCGTTGAGCGTCTTGTGTGTGGTGAACGTGACCGCATCGGCGATGCCCACGGGATTAGGGTATACGCCACCAATCACCAACCCAGCCACGTGGGCAATATCGGCCAGGAGGTATGCCCCAACCTCGTCGGCAATGGCACGGAGTTTCTGCCAATCCGGCGCCCAGGGGTAGGAAGTGTACCCGCCGATAATAAGCTTGGGACGTACGTCCAGTGCCTGTGTGCGCAGTGCATCGTAGTCCAAAAGCTCAGTGTGTGGGTCGACACTGTAATTGACCACTTCATACGTCTTGCCCGACCATGCGACTTTGCTGCCGTGGCTCAAATGCCCGCCGACATGCAGCGCCATCGCGAGAATGGTTTCACCCGGGGCAAGCAGCGCGTACTGCACGGCGGTATTGGCAGGCGCGCCGGAAAGCGTCTGCACGTTGACGTAGAGTTGGTCGGCAGGCGCGGCAGCGGTGGCAAAGACCTCGGCCACACGGCGGCGCGCCAGCATCTCCAACACATTGGCGTATTCCACCCCCTTGTAATAACGCTGATCGGCGTCGCGGCGGTACAGGCCCAAAATTGTTTCGTAGTCCAGAATCTCCGCTTCTTTCAGCTTGCGCGTGCGTTCTTCAGGATACCCTTCGGCGTAGATATGCGAAAAAGCCGATCCCAACGCCTCGTGGACGGCAAACGGAGCGATGGACTCCGAGGGCACCATCACCAGTTTGCGAGCCTGGCGCTCGGTCTCATAGCTGATCAGACGCGTAAGTTCTGGATCCAGGTCAGCCAGTGATCCATGGAACAAAAAGTCCTTCATAGCATGCTCCTTGATATAGTCTAGTCGTTATTTGTCGAATAGTCTGGTAGTCGTTGAGCGGGGCGTCTGGTAGAGATTCACCAAACGGGTGAGTCAGTGCTCATTCGACGCTACAGTCCCATTGTACTCTCTAGACCGGGGCAAGCAAGTGCAAACACGCGTCGCTTTTGTGGTCTTTCTGCAGAATCGCGCTATACTCAATTGCACGATACGTTCCATAGATGATTACACAACAAATGATAGATAGCTCAACTATTTCCAGGAGAACCGACAATGGATATTCGTCCTATACGATTGATCTTTAGCCTGTTGTTGATCTCTGGTATGCTCTTCACCACCGCACCCAGGCCAACGCAGGCCACACACACATCGAACCCAGACATCGAACCCTCCGACATGGCGTTTGCGCCGGGAGAGCTGTTGGTGCGTTTCGAAGCTGGCGCCGTGAGGAGTACTACCCAACGCACGCTGGAAAAATACGCCGTGAGCACCATCCGCGCGCTGTACCACAGTGATGTCCAACTGATGCGCGTGCCAGAAGGACAAGAGTTAGCCATCGCCGCTGCGCTCAACGCTGATCCTGGCGTGATCTACGCCGAACCCAACTACATCTATCATGCGTTCGATCTCGTCCCCAACGATCCCGACTACGGCAAACAATGGGCGCATCCCAAAATCCAATCACCCGGCGCGTGGGGCATCACCACTGGCGGCAGCGACATCGTGATCGCCGTCATCGACACCGGCGTGGATACAAGCCATCCCGATTTGATGAGCAAGCTGGTGGCCGGGCATGACTTTGTCGACGATGATGACACTCCATCTGATGAGAACGGGCACGGGACGCACGTGTCCGGCATTGCGGCCGCCGTCACGAATAACAGCGTCGGAGTGGCGGGGATGTCTTGGGGTGCGAAGATCATGCCGGTGCGGGTGCTGGACTACAGAGGCGCCGGGTACAACGCAGATATTGTAGAAGGCATCACCTGGGCGTACCAGCACGGTGCTGGTATTCTCAATTTAAGCCTGGGTGGCTCCGATTATACGCAGACGATGCAGGATGCAATCAATGCGGCGCATGCGGCAGGCAGTCTAGTGGTCGCGGCGATGGGCAACTGCCGTTACGCGACCGGCGGTTGTTCTTCAGCCAATCCGACCCAATATCCTGCTGCCTATAACAATGTCATGGCTGTCGCCGCCACCGATAGTGGTGACAGTTACGCCTACTATTCCCAATACGGCACCCACTGCGACATCGCTGCGCCCGGCGGCGAGTTAAGCCGGCTCGGCGATCCCAATGGCATCTACAGCACCATGCCTACCTATGCCGTGTACATGACGACATATTACGGCTATACGAATAACTACGATTACCTGCAGGGGACATCGCAGGCCACACCTCACGTCTCCGGGTTGGCGGCATTGGTCTGGTCGATGGCTCCCACTATGACAAATGACGAAGTGCAGAACCTCATTCAGCAGACGGCGGTTGATCTGGGACCGGTGAGCAAAGACCCTGATTACGGATGGGGGCGCATCGACGCCCACGCCGCACTCGCTACAGTAGTCCCGCCCAATCCGCCAGTGCTTGCCGCCATCGACAATCTTGACGGCGATCACACCTACACGGTCACATGGAGCACCGTCCCCGGAGCAGCCAGCTATCTGCTTCAGGAATCCACCACGTCGAGTTTCAGCGCTCCCACAACGCGCTACACCGGGTCGAACACCCAGACGCAGGTCGCAGGGCAAGGCGTCGGTGTGTGGTATTACCGCGTCCGCACGGTCAACACTTACGGCACCGCCAGCGAGTGGAGCAATGTCCAATCCACGAGCGTGCTTCCCGCCGCGCCCGTGATGACGCCCATCGACAATCCTACGAATGCCGACGCTTACGCAGTTCAGTGGTCGGCCGTACCTGGCGCGTACAGCTACGAGCTTGTGCAAGATACCGCATCTACCTTTTCAAGCCCAGTTACCCGCTATGTCGGCGCAGCCACAGCCTACAACGTCACCGGACAGCCAGAGGGAACGTGGTACTATCGCGTGCGCGCGACGCACGGAGCTCTGATTGGACCGTGGAGCACGCCCGTTTCTACCACTGTTGCCCCCGCGCCACTATCACCCCCCACCCTCAGCGTCCTCAGCGACGACCGCGACGGCAATTACGCACTGGATTGGACGGACGTGGGAGGTGCAACCGTCTACACGCTGGAAGAGAGCCTCAGCTCTTACTTTACTAACCCACTCGTCGTCTACACGGGAGCGCAGTCGATCTACACCGTTACCGACCAAACTGGAGGGCAGTGGCACTATCGCGTCCGCGCCGCCGGCCCGACCGGGCGCAGTCCGTGGAGTGTGGCGAAAACGGTCATTGTGACCAGCTACGTGTATCTGCCAGTGACGTTGAAAGGCTACATGCCGCCGGTTCTCGAAACTCCCATCTCCAACGGGAACTTCGAGAGCGGTCTCGATTATTGGAGTACGTATTCGGCGAAGGGACGGGTGGTGATTGCCAACACGTTCCCCAACACGGTCACAGCGCATAGTGGATCCTGGGCAGCGTGGCTTGGGGGCGATAACGAGGAAAGCGCCTACATCCAACGGCAGTTGTTGGTTCCGAGCAGCACGCCCTATCTGAGTTACTGGTATTGGATCGATTCAGCAGATATTTGCGGCTATGACTTCGGCCAAATTCGCATCAACGGCACAGCTGTTCAAACTTACGAGTTATGTTTACCTGAGGATATGAATGGTTGGGCCTCAGCGACTCTCAACCTGAATGCATACACAGGGCTAACGGTTACGCTCATCATCTCGGCGACAACCGACCATTCAATCAGCAGCAGTTTTTTCGTGGACGATCTCATATTTGTCGCAACGCCATAACGTTTCAACATCATCACTTCAGGAGGTATCCGTGACAAACTACATCGCCGCCATCGACCAGGGCACCACCGGCACACGCTGTATCCTCTTCGATCACAGCGGACGGCCTGTCATCTGGGCCTACGAAGAACACGAACAGATTTACCCGCAGCCCGGTTGGGTAGAGCACAACCCGCTCGAAATCTGGGAGAAGACCCAGCGCGTCATCCGCCAAACGTTGACGCAGGGCAATATCCCTAGCGGAGCCATCGCTGCCGTGGGGATCACCAACCAGCGCGAGACCACGCTCGTCTGGGACCGGCGCACGGGCCAACCGCTCTACAACGCCATCGTCTGGCAAGACACGCGCACCAAAGGCATCTGCGACGCGCTGGCGCTCGAGGGCGGGCAGGATCGCTTCCGCGCCGTCACCGGGCTGCCGCTGGCGACCTACTTCGCCGGGCCAAAGGTCAAGTGGATGCTGGACAACGTCCCCGCCGTGCGTACGGCGGCGGACAAGGGCGACGCGCTCTTCGGCACCATCGACACGTGGGTGATCTGGTGGCTCACCGGCGGGCCGCACGGCGGCGCGCACATCACCGATGTGACCAACGCCAGCCGCACGCTGCTGATGGACCTCAAAACGCTGGATTGGAACGCGGACATCCTGCGCACATTGGACATTCCGCGCTCTATGCTGCCGGAAATCCGCTCTTCGAGTGCGCCGCGCCCGTATGGGTTCACGCGCAAAGAGGGGCCGTTCGGCGAGAGTTTGCCCGTCACCGGCAACCTGGGCGACCAGCAGGCGGCGCTCGTCGGGCAGACGTGCTTCACGCCTGGCGAGGCCAAGAACACCTATGGGACGGGCTGTTTTATGCTACTCAACACCGGTACGGAGATCGTCCCCTCGGCGAGCGGCCTGCTCACCACGCTCGGCTACAAGTTCGGTGACGCACCCGCCGTCTACGCGCTGGAAGGCTCCATCGCCATCACCGGCGCGCTGGTGCAATGGCTGCGCGACAACCTGGGCTTCTTCGACCGCGCCCCGCAGATCGAAGAACTAGCGCGCCAAGTCGAGGATGCCGGCGGGATGTACATCGTCCCCGCCTTCTCCGGCCTCTTCGCCCCCTACTGGCGCAGCGACGCGCGCGGCGTCATGGTCGGGCTGACGCGCTACATCACCAAAAACCACATCTGCCGCGCCGCGCTCGAAGCCACCGCCTACCAGACCCGCGACGTGCTGGAAGCGATGGAGAAGGACTCCGGCGTCGCGCTCACCTCGCTCAAGGTCGATGGCGGCATGGTCGCCAACGAACTGCTGATGCAATTCCAGGCCGATGTGCTCGGCGTGCCCGTCGTGCGCCCCACCGTCACCGAAACGACGGCGCTCGGCGCGGCCTACGCCGCCGGATTGGCGGTCGGTTTCTGGGAGGACCTCGACGCGCTGCGGCAAAACTGGGGCGTGGACAAGGTCTTCGAGCCGGGAATGGCGGCAGAGAAACGCGCGGCGCTGTATGCAGGATGGCAGAAGGCCGTGCAGCGCACGTTGGATTGGGTGGAGAGGTAGCTATGCAGTCATACGACATCATCATCATCGGCGCGGGGATTGTGGGAGCGATGGTCGCCCGCACGCTCGCGCGCTACGATCTCGACGTGTTGTGGATCGAAAAAGAGTCCGACATCTGCACGGGGGCGACGGCGGCGAACTCGGCCATCGTCCACGGCGGCTACGACGCGATGCCAGGCTCGCTCAAGGCAAAAACGAACATCGCTGGCAACGCGATGTGGGACCAACTGGCCGCCGAATTGCAGTTCCCTTTCGCGCGGACGGGCACTTACGTCGTCGCCATTGGCGCGGAGGAACTGGCGGCGTTGGACGAGTTGAAACAGCGCGGCGACGCCGGCGGCGTCCCCACGGAGATCATCTCCGGCGAGGAGATGCAACGGCGCGAACCGTCGATCAACCCCAACGTGAGCGGCGCGCTCTACTGCCCCACGGGCGGTATCTGCGATCCCTGGGCCGCGACCATCGCCGCCGCCGAAAACGCCGTGATGAACGGCGTCGAACTGCGCCTCAACACCGCCTTCGAGGATTTCATCTGGGAAAGCGAATCGGCGAATGAGCGAATGAGCGAATCAGCGAATCAGCGAATCGGCGAATCGGCGAATCAGCGAATCGGCGAATCGGCGAGTCAGCGAATCGGCGAATCGGCGAATCAAGGAATCGGCGAATCATCCAAAATCCAAAATCCAAAATCCAAAATCGTCGGGGTGCAGACAAACCGGGGGGCTTTCTATGCCCGTTGGGTCGTCAACGCTGCCGGGCTTTTTGCCGACGAGGTGATGCACAAAGCCGGCGTGCGCCCGGAGTTCCGCATCACGCCTCGGCGCGGGGAGTATTACGTGATGGATGGCGCGAAAGTGCAGATCAACAACGTGCTCTTCCCCGTGCCGAGCAAGGTCAGCAAGGGTATTCTCGTCACCACGACGCTGCACGGCAATGCGCTGGTCGGCCCCAACGCGGAGGAGATCGACGACAAAACCGACGTCGCCGTCACCGCCGAGGGGATGCACGAAATCTGGGACGGCGCGCAGAAGCTCGCGCCCGGCCTCAGCCAGCGCGATGTGATTGCCACGTTCGCGGGGCTGCGCCCCGGCGGCAACGCGCCGTGCGCCGGCTGCGCCGCGCCGTACAACAAGGACTTCGTCATCGAAATACCGGACACGGTCGCCGGCTTCGTCAACCTGGGTGGGATGGAGTCGCCGGCGCTCACCGCCGCACCGGCCATCGCCGAGCGCGTCGTCGCCCTGCTGCAAGGCGCGGGCGAAGTTCTGCACGAAAAGGCCGGCTGGAACCCCATCCGTCCGGCGCGGCCCGTCTTCCGCCGCCTCGACCGGGAGGCGCAGGCGGCGCTCATCGCGCGCGACCCGCGTTACGGGCGCGTCATCTGCCGCTGCGAAACCGTCACCGAGGGCGAGATCGTCGCCGAAATCCACGCGCCTATCCCGGCGACCACTTACGACGCCATCAAGCGCCGCACGTGGCTGGGTACCGGGCGCTGCCTGGGCGGCTTCGATATGCCGCGCGTCGTGGACATCCTGGCGCGCGAGTTGGGCATGTCGGCGTTGGAAGTGAGCAAGAAAGGCGAAGGCTCGGAATTCATTGTGCGGCGCACAAAACAAGTTTGAGTACAAATTAGAGAAAGCAATGGGCACAAAACAACTCAAATCCATTTACGACGTTATCGTTATTGGCAGCGGCCCCGGCGGGCTGGCGGCGGCGATTGCCGCCAAGAAAGGCGGGGCAGACGACGTACTCGTGCTCGAGCGCGACATCGAATTGGGCGGCATTTTGCTGCAATGTATTCACAGCGGCTTCGGCCTGGAGACGTTCAAAGAGGATTTGCCCGGCCCCAGCTACGCGCAGCGGTTTGTGGACGAAGCGAAAGCCATCGGGGTGGAATACCTGCTCGACACGATGGTGCTGGACGTGACGCCCGACCGTCGCATTTACGTGACGAGTTCGCGCGGCGGCCTGCTGGAATTGCAGGCGCGGGCGATTGTGATGGCGATGGGGTGCCGTGAGCGCACCCGCGCGCAAATCCGGCTTCCTGGCCCGCGTCCGGCGGGCGTCTACACAGCGGGGACGGCGCAGCGTTGGGTCAACGTCGAAGGCTACATGCCCGGCAAGCAGTTCGTCATCCTCGGCTCCGGCGACATCGGGATGATCATGGCGCGGCGCCTCACCTTCGAGGGCGCAAAGGTCGAGGGCGTGCTCGAAGTGATGCCCTACCTCACCGGGCTGAGCCGCAACTACGTCCAATGCCTGCTGGATTTCGACATCCCGCTGCACCTATCGCATACCGTCAAGCGCATCATCGGCAAGAACCGCGTCGAGGCCGTCGAGTCGGTGGCGGTGGACGAACGCTGGCAACCCATTCCCGGCACCGAGGAAATCATCCCTTGTGACACGTTGCTGCTCTCCGTGGGTTTGATCCCGGAAAACGAACTGTCGCTCAAGGCCGGTGTGCCGCTCGACCCCGTCACCGGCGGGCCTTACGTGGATGACGGCTTCCAGACGAACGTGGCCGGCATCTACGCCGCGGGCAACGTCGTTCACGTCTACGACCTGGTGGATTGGGTCACGCAAGCGGGGACAACGGCGGGCAAGCGCGCGGCGCAGCAAATAACAAATGGCAAATGGCGAATGGCGAATGGCGCGCCGACGTGGGCAGGGGAAAACGTGCGCTACGTCGTGCCGCACAAAATCAACCCGGAGACGCTCACGGAAGATACGGTGATGCTGCAAATGCGGGTGACGCGCCCGCTGGAACAGCCTGTGCGCGTCGAAGTGCGCGATGGCGAGACGGTGATTGCCAGCAAAAACGAGCGTTACGCCCGCCCCGGCGAGATGGTCAACCTGACCCTGCGCGGGCGCGACTACGACGCCGTGCGCGCCGCCCAACAACTCACCGTGCACGTCGTTCCGCGTTAAGCTGCGAGTAAGCGAATGGGTGAATGGGCGAATGGGCGAATGAGCGAATCGGCGAATGGGCGAATGAGCGAATGGGCGAATGGGCGGATGAGCGAATGAGCGAATCGGTGAATGCGCCTCTCGCTGATTCTCCATTCGCTGATTCTCTATTCGCTGATTCTCCATTCGCCGATTCTCCATTCGCTGATTCTCTATTCGCCGATTCTCTATTCGCTGATTCTATATTTTCAGGAGGCTAATTATGACCGCAACCTTTACCATCAGTGCTTTTGGCGACGAGATCGCCCCGGATTTGGCCGAACAATTGACGACGCTCAACGAATTGGGCATCGGCGGGTTGGACCTGCGCGGCGCGTGGGGCAAGAACGTGCTGCGGATGGACGATGACGACCTAGCTCACGTCGTCGAAGTGTGCCGCGCGCACAACGTCCAGGTGGCCTGCCTCGGCAGCCCCATCGGCAAATCGCCCATCACCGAACCCATCGAGTACGAAATCGGCAACCTCACACGCATCTTCCAGGCCGGCGAGATCGTCGGCTGCCGCCGCGTGCGCCTGTTCTCCTTCTACCCGCCGGACACCAGCACAAACGAGCATTACGACGACTACGTCGAAGAGGCTATCGCGCGTCTGGCAAAACTCACCGAGATGGCCGAGCGCGAAGGCTTCGTCCTGCTGCTCGAAAACGAAAAAGGCATCGTCACCGACACGCTGGCGCGCTGCGAAACCGTCGTCAAGGCGATTGACAACCCGCACCTGCGCTTCCTTTGGGATTCGGCGAACTTTGTCCAGGTGGGTGAGGAGCGCGTCGTCGAGCGCGGTTGGCCGATGGTCGGGGCCCTCATCGGCTACGTCCACATCAAGGATGCGGTGCTCAGCGACGGTCACGTCGTTCCTGCTGGCGAAGGCGACGGGCAGCTACCGGAGTTGCTGACGCATCTCAAAGCTGCTGGTTATCAAGGCGTGCTCGCCTTGGAGCCGCACTTACAGATCGCCGGGCACAGCAGCGGTTTCAGCGGCGCGGAGGGGATGAAGGTCGCCGTCACCGCGCTGCGGAAGGTGATGGCCGAAACCGGCTGTATCGAAACAAAATAGTCAACGGATTCAACGGACGAAACGGATTCTGTTTTCTTAATCCGTTTGAATCCGTTCAATCCGTTGAGAGTTCTTTGGAGGATGCTATGCCGATTACCGAGAAAATGATCTGCATCACCTGCCCGATGGGGTGCTCGTTGGAAGTGACCCGCGAGGGACAAACGCTGCTCAGCGTGGACGGCAACACCTGCAAACGCGGCGAGGATTACGCGCGCCGCGAGCTGACCGACCCCAGGCGGATGGTCGCAACGACGGTGAGGATGAAAAACGGCGTCCACCCGCTCGCGCCGGTTTACACCGCGAGCGCGTTCCCAAAACCGCGCCTCTTCGAGCTGCTGGAGGCGCTGCGCGACATCGAACTCGAAGCGCCCGTGGCTATGGGGCAGGTCGTGCTGGCGAACGCACTGGATACCGGCATCGACATCCTCGCCAGCCGGGAGATGCCGCGTAGTAGCCAATAAATCACGACTAACACGGCCTGATCTCGACAAGCACATACATCGGGGTCGGGCTTTTTTGTCAAAATGACGACTAGATATTGCTAAATCGCCATACTTCCGCTATAATAAAGCTATGAACATGCGTCAAACCTCAACGTTCGAATGGGATCCTGACAAAGAGCGCGCCAATCAGGAGAAGCATGGTATCTCTTTCGGCTTGGCGCAGTATGCTTTTGCCGATCCGAATCGTGTTATTCTCAAGGATTTGACGCACAGCACAGAGAACGAGGAACGGTTTTATTGCCTTGGCAAGGTTGACAAGGACATCCTGACCGTACGATTTACATATCGCAATGGTTGCATACGTATTTTTGGCGCAGGTTACTGGCGAAAAGGGAAGCAAATCTATGAAGAACAAAATAAACTATAGCGACGAGCCATTGGGTGAAGTGCAAGTGGTGGCAGATTTTCTGCCACCGCCGTCCGAATTAGTATTCCGGGAAGATACAGTCAAAGTCACCATCGCCCTGAGCAAAGCCAGCATCGAATTCTTCAAACAAGAGGCAACGAAGCACAAAGTCTCCTACCAACGGTTGATTCGCCGGCTGTTGGATGAGTACGCACATTACCATGCTGGCTGAACAGAGACCGCATCAAACACAAACCGCAGGTGGCCTTACAAACCACCTGCAGTTGTTTTGATGCATCTTGTTTAGCATCCGCCGTTATGCGATTCCTGCTCCCATATCCGCAGCCCATAGCGGCTCAGGTAAATCGGGATATGCTTGTACAGCGGATTCGCCGCTTCAATCGCGCGCAGCATTTCGCGTTTGGTGTAGGAGAGCGCCGGACACAGCAACGTCACGGAGCCGCCCTCTCCTCCCGCGCCGTTGACCTTCCAGCCGAGCGCGCCGTAGCTTTGGGCGATCTCGATTACCTGTCGCGCGTCCTGACTGATCAAATCGGGGTGCAGGCGGCCTTGCGCTGCCGTGTTTTCGATCATCGCCTGCCCCAGCGCCAGGAAATCGCCCGCGTAAACAGCATCCCGCGATTTCTCCGCCGTCACCCGCAGGTCTTGCAGACGTTGGCAGTCCGGCCCCTCGTTTTCCAGTTCGGCGATGACCTTCTCGTGAACGTGCGACGAGACGTGCGATTTGCCCAGGAAGATCAACGCCAGCCGCCGTTCCAGTTCCCACCAGGTCGCATTCGGCACCTGGATTGGCGACACCGATGCATACGGATACTTGTACACTTCGATGAAGTTGATGCCGCCATACGCCGAGCACAGTTGATCCTGCACGCCCGATTGCTGCTTGAGCATCTCTACTTCGACGGCGTGCGCGGTGTTCGCCACCTCGTGCGGCGTCATTTGCCCCGGCGTGAGCCGGTCCAGCGCGCCGATCAACGCGACGGAAACTGCCGCCGAGGTGCCTGTCGAACAGCCGCTCGGCGCTTCGGAGTAGAGCGTGGCCTGGATCGCGTACTCCTTCGGCACACCCATGCGCTCGATGGCCGCTTCAAGCAGCGGGTGGCGTTCGTAGCCCGGCGCGTCCGGGTGGACGGCGAACCGCTCCCCATAGTTCTCCGCGTAGAGCACGATGCGCTCCGTTCCCCGCTCGTAAGGAAACACCTCGATCTGCACTTCAACGTAGGGATACACGCCGATGTTGAAGATTTTCCCATGCTCGGCGAACCACGTATCCGTCCAGCCGCCGTTGTCGCAGATACGAATCGGCGCGACGCTGTTGATCACCCTTAAAGGATGCAAGGTGCAAGATGCAAGATTCTTTTCTCCTGCCTCCTGACCCCTGCCTCTTGCCTCCTGCATCTTGCTTCTTTACCCGTATAACGGCCCGAAATTCGCGCAGGCGCGGTAATCGGCGCCTTGCGGCTCCAACGCACCAAACGCGCTCCACGTCGCCGGGCGGAAGACCTTTTCCTCCGCGACGTTGTGCATCGACACGGGGATGCGCAGCATCGACGCCAACGTCAGCAAATCCGCGCCGATGTGGCCATAGCTGATCGCGCCGTGATTCGCGCCCCAGTTGTACATCACCGTGTACACATCGCGGAACGGCCCGCTCCCCGTGACGCGCGGCACGAACCACGTCGTCGGCCACGTAGGATCGGTGCGCAGGTCGAGCTTGTCGTGGACTTCTTGCGGCAGTTCGACGATGACACCTTCGGCCAGTTGCAGCACCGGCCCCAGGCCCTTCACCAGGTTGAGACGCGACATCGTCACCGGCATCCCGCCGCGCGTGACGAAGTGCGTGGACCAGCCGCCGCCCCGGAAGTACTCGACGTTGCCCGGGTGCCACGTCGTCGCCTTGAGGCACCGCTCCACCTCGTCCGGCGTGATCTCCCAGTAAGGCTTCATCAGCGGTTTGCCGTCGCGTTCCTGCTGCCCGGTCGCATCGAGCGCCGTCGGTCCGGAGTTGATCAGGTGCAGGAAGCCGCCTACCGCGTCGCCGGTCAGTTCGTAGCCGGTCACGCGCTTGACGGCTTCTGGACTCCAGTAAGTGCGCACGTCGGAGAACATCTGCGCCGTGCCGGTGAGCAAGTGCCCGAAGAGCATCGCAACGCCGTTCAGCGCGTCGTTTTCCGTGGCGACGATATAAGGCTGGCGGATGCCATTCCAGTCGAACGACGAATCGAGAATCGCTTCCATAAAGTCGCCGTTGGGGAAGTGATCGGTCCACTGGCGTTGCCCCTGGAAGCCTCCGGCAATCGCGTTGTGGCCCAGCGCCTCTTCTTCGTAGCCCAGCTCCGCCAGGCGTGGATTGCCCACCATCAAGTCGCGGGCGATCAGCGCCATCTTCACCGAAAGCTCCCAATCCTTGTCCTTCTGCGCGCGGCTGCGCTGTTTTTCCGGCGGATTGCGATCCACGCCTTCGGGGCAGTTTGCCTTGACCCAGGCCAGCGCCCGTTCGAATTCCACCGGATCGTAGATGCCTTCTTCGAAGCGGCGGACGAACTCCGTCATATCCACAAACTCCGTGCGCATTCCCAGGTACTGCTCGAACAGCCACGGTTCCACAATCGATCCGGCGATGCCCATCGAGACGCCGCCCATCGCCAGATAAGACTTGCCGCGCATCTGCGCTACAGCCAGCCCGGCCTTCGCAAAGCGCAGCAGCTTCTCCTGCACGTCCTCGGGGATGCTGTCGTCGCCTGCGTCTTGCACGTCGCGCCCGTAGATACTGAAGGCGGGCAAGCCCTTCTGCGTGTGCGCCGACATCACCGCCGCCAGGTAGACCGCGCCGGGCCGCTCGGTGCCGTTGAAGCCCCACACGGCTTTGGGGATGAGCGGATCCATGTCCATCGTCTCCGCGCCGTAACACCAGCACGGCGTCACCGTGAGCGAGACGCCGACACCCTCGCGCGCGAACTTTTCGGCGGCCTGCGCGGCCTCCGCTACACCGCCAATGCACGTATCGGCGATGACGCACTCGACGGGCAGGCCATTCGGGTGGCGCAAATTCTCGCTGAGGAACGCGGCGACGGCTTGCGCCATGCCCATAGTCTGCGCTTCCAGCGACTCGCGCACCCCGCGCCGCCGCCCATCGATCGCCGGACGAATGCCTATCTTGGGCATATTTCCAATCAAACGATTACGTGGTTCATTGGTCTTCATCAGTAACCTCCCAAAAAAATCACAGATTAGAAAGAGAAATTAAACGGGCCAGCATCCAGCATCAAACAGCCAACTGTCCCCCGCAATCTTGCGGGCCGAACCACAGCCCCTGGTCAACATTCCAGCCCCACCCCGGTAGTCTGAGCATGACCGGCAATTGCGTCCATCCCGCCTCGACGCGCTGCTGCACGGCTTTCCAGGATGGCACCCCACTCACCGCATCCGCAGCTTCGACGTTGCACGCACCCACTGCAACGGCCCCGGTCAACACGGCCTCCGGCGACAAGCGGTGCAGCAAGCCGGTCAGGAATCCGGCAATGGCGCAATCGCCCGCGCCCGTCGTCCCCACGAGGTTGGCGCGAAACGCCGGAGCGAGCAGCTCACGGTTGGTCCACGCGCGCGGCTGGATGCCCAGACGCTCCGCCGGGACGGTCATCCGCGCCGCATCAGACGTCGTGCGCAGATAGATGCCCTGGCTGCCCAGTTTCAGCCCGACAATGGGGGCGCCCCAGCTCACCAGGCGCCCGGCTACATCGCGCAACAGGTCGCCATCCATCTGCAAAAGGACGTCGCCGCTTTTTTCCAGCGCGGCATAGCGCGCCGGGTCCACCATCAGCAGAGCCTCTTCCGCGCTCGGCAGGAAGACGTCCACCTGCGGGAGGACGCGCGCCAGCCACGCGGGCCAATCGACTTTTCCGGCCTCGGCGTGGGGGTCGGGGCGGCTCACGTCGAGCGAGGTGACCAGGCCCCGCGCCTTGACGCGCCGGAGCAGCGTCTCGAATTCCTGTCCGTCGTCCCGATAAAACCGGCGCATCAATGTGGGATAGCCGAAATGAAAGATACGCGCGTCGGCCAGCAGATCGTCGGGGACATCGGCGGCGCAGAACGTGTCGTTGGGGCCGGGGTAATGGAGAAAAGTGCGGTCGATAGCCGGGGAGCTAAAAATAAGCGTGTACGAGCTGGACTCGCCCGCCGCAACCAACATCCCCTCGGCCAACACAGCGTCATAGCTGCGGAAGACGTCGAGCGTTGCCCGCCCGAAGGTATCGTCGCCGACTTTGCCCATCAAGCGCACGGGAACGCCCAGGCGATGCAGCGCCAGACCCGTATTGGAGACCGCGCCGCCTGTCGAGAGCGTCATCGGCCCCACGTTGACCAATCCGCCCGGCACGAGCCATGTCGCCAGACTTTGACAACTTTCGGGCAAGGTCGGAATCACATCCAGGCACACGTGCCCAGCAACGATAACATCAGCTCTCATCGAGCACCTCTATTCCTCCACGTCGTTCTTCGCGTTGATGACATCCAGCACCCGCACCTGGAAACTCGCCGCTGACGCATCCAGCAGCGTCTTGATGTTGGAATTGGGCGCGGCAAGGACCTGTTGCAAAACCCGTCCCAGTTCTTCGTAGAGTTCCTGCGCCGCGACGGGCGGCTCGCCGCGCACGGCGACGCCCGCGTGGATAAAGTTCGCGTAATTTGCCACCGGTACATTGGCGTATTTCTCGACGATGGCCGCCCGTTGTTGACCGTATTCACCGGTGAAGATGTTGATGTACGGCAGCCCCACCAGTTCGCCATGTCCGGCTTGAAGCTGAACAGCGTGCTCGAAGGCCGCCAGATCGAATTCGCGCCAGGTGTCGAAGGCCAGCGCCGCTTCCAATGTCTCCGCCGATGACGCGGGATTGTACAACCACACGCTGCCCGTACCGAGCGTCGCGTTCGCGCCGCCGTTGGGCATACGGCCGAAGCCAATCTCATCAATGGGCAGATCATCAAGGTTGTGGATCATCCAGCCGAGCGTGTCGGCGCTGGCAATCGTCATCGCCGTCTTGCCACTGCCAAAGTCGAGCACCAGCGCGTAGTTGCCCCAGGTTGCAATATCGGACGTGGTCGCGTTGTCCTGCCAACGCAGATCGTGCATGAGTTGCATCGCGGCGACCATAGCGTTGTTGTTGTAGGCTGCGACCCATCGACCATCCACCGATTGCACCGTGTCACCGCCGAACGTGACCATCAGCGCCACACTCATCCAGCCGCCGAGCGCGCCTTCGTTGCGGATGTTGAACCCATCCACGCCCTCAAGCCTGGCGTGAATCCGGCGCGCGGCCTCACGCACTTCACCCCAGGTTTGCGGCGGCTTGTCGGGATCGAGGCCGGCTTCTTCGAACAAACGCCGGTTGTACATGAGACCCATGCCATTGGCGGCGTGCGGCAGACCATAAATTTTCCCGTAAGCATCCTGCGCCAACGTCAAGATTGCCGGGTGACAGGCGGCGAGATAGGGTATGTCTTCGACGTAGTCTGTGATGTCCGCCGCGTAACCGCTTTCGATGAGCCTGCGGGCATCGGTTAACTGCACGGCGTAGGTGTCTTCCAGAGGACTATTAGCCCGTGCACTGAAAGTTTGCGGGTCATAGCGATAGGGATGAGGGTCGATGACCACTTCAGGACGAATAGCGTGGAACTGCTCCAGCAACCAACGTTGCCGCTGAATTCCGAGCGCGTCATCCTCGAGCGCCGCGTCGGTGACACTGACCATCACCGGAATCAACGGGGTTGGCGTCACTTCGACAATCTTCTCGACCGGAACTTCGACTATGACTTCCTGCGTGACGAGGACCTCCTTCTCGACTTCGCGCGTCACTATTACAGTCTCGATAACTTTTTCAGCTAACGGCGTCGCACAAGCAGTGAGCGCCGCCAACAACGAAACGGACAATGCGATAATAGTAAAAGAACGCAAACGCCTCATCGAAAACCCTCGGACGAAGTGGAAATCAGAGGTAGGGAGTAGGGAGTAGGGAGTAGGGAGTAGGGGAGTAGGGGAGTAGGGGAGTAGGGGAGTAAGAAATGAAGTATCCCATTACCCCCAACTCCTAACTCTTAACTCGCAACTCGCAACTCGCAACTCGCAACTCTTAACTCTTAACTCGAAAACTGCCAAGCGCCACTGGCGCGGATGTACCGGGTTGACCACCGCCCAGCGCCACCTCGAAAAGGCCCGGTTCAACCATCGGTTCACCGTCGTCGGTAAAGCATGACATCTGCCCGGGCGTAAGTGTGAACGTGACGGTCTGCTGCGCGCCGGGTTTCAGGTGGATGCGCGCGAAACCTTGCAATTGTCGGATGGGGACAGGCACAGAGGCTTCCACATCGCGAATGTACAATTGCACCACCTCATCGCCAGCCCGGTCGCCCGTGTTCGTAACCTTCACGCTGACCGTGAGGCTCTCGCCTGCCTTGATCTGGTCCGCGCTGAGGGTCATATCGCTGTAGGCGAAAGTCGTGTAGCTCAAGCCGTAGCCAAAGGGATAAAGGACTTCCCCATCAAAAAAGCGATAGGTGTGCCCTTGCATTGCATAGTCGCGGAAGGGCGGCAGATCGTCCACAGACTTGTAGAACGTCACGGGCAGCCGTCCGGCGGGATTGTAATCGCCGAAGAGCACGTCCGCCAGGGCTGTACCGCCCTCTTCGCCGGGATACCACAGCTCGACAATCGCCGCTGCGTTTTGCTCAACCCAGTTGACCGCGATCGCGCTGCCGTTGAGCAACACTATCACCAGCGGCTTGCCGGTCGCCGCTACGGCCTGCAACAGAGCCTCCTGCACGCCCGGCAGATCCAGGTCCGTACGGTCGCCGGTGCTCTGCTCCCCGGTCTTGATGCCCTCTTCCTGGCCTTCCTCGCCCTCGACGAGCTGGGACAGCCCCATCACCGCGATCACCACATCGGCCTGTTTGGCTGCCGCGACGGCTGCCGCAAAACCCGACTTGTCATAATCGCGGATACCACAACCGGGCAAGTAGAGCACTTCCACACCCGCCCCCGCCTTTTCGCGAATGCCTTGCAGCGGCGTTACGGAGTGCGAGGGTATACCAAAGTAGTTACCCAACAGTACCAAATCGTCGTCGGCGTTGGGGCCGATGACGGCGATGGTTTTGAGGCCGGCCTTGTTCAAGGGCAGGATACCGTCGTTTTTGAGCAGCACGATCGACTCACGCGCAGTTCGTAGCGCCAGTGCGCGATGCGCCGCGGAATCGTTCACCTCGATGGGAATCTGCGCGTAGGGCACCATCTCGGGCGGATCGAACATCCCCAACTTGAAGCGCAACGTGAAGAGCCGCGTCAAGGCCGTGTCGATGGCGGCCTCGTCGATGAGGCCTTGCTCCAATGCGACAAGCAGCGCGCCGTAAGTATGTCCGCAGTTCAAGTCACAGCCGTTCTTCACAGCCAACGCCGCCGCTTCGGCGGGTGTCTTCACGACCTGATGATGCGCGTAAATATCGCGGATCGCCCAACAATCCGAAACGACATGCCCCTCTACCCCATCGGGACCGCCGAACCCCCATTCCTCGCGGAGGATCTTCTGCAACAGCATAGGACTGGCGCAGCACGGTTCGCCGTTAGTGCGATTGTACGCGCCCATCACCGAGACAACTTTGGCTTCACGCACCGCTGCCTCGAACGCGGGGAGGTACGTTTCGCGTAGATCACGCTCATCCACACGAGCGTCGAAGAAATGACGTTCGCTCTCCGGCCCACTGTGGACGGCGTAGTGCTTGGCCGTCGCCGAAAGCTTGAGATATTTCGGATCGTCGCCCTGTAGAGCCTTGATGAACGTCACGCCCATCCGCGTGGTCAGGTAGGGGTCCTCGCCGTAGGTCTCCTGTCCCCGGCCCCAACGCGGATCGCGGAAGATGTTGATGTTCGGCGTCCAGAAGGTGAGGCCATAATATTGCGCGGAGCTGCCATCTTCCCCCAACGCGGCATGGTGCTTGGCGCGCGCCTCGTCGGAGATCGCCACAGCAACTTCGTGCAGCAGATCGACATTCCACGTTGCCGCCATACCGATGGCCTGCGGGAAGACCGTCGCGATGCCGGCCCGCCCCACCCCGTGCAAGCACTCGTTCCACCAGTTGTAGGCCGGTATACCCAGGCGCTCGATTGCCGGCGCCCCATGCAGCATCTGCGAGACCTTCTCCGGCAACGTCATGCGCGAGATCAAATCGGCCACCCGCACCGAGGTAGGTTGAGCGGGATCGGCATAAATCGCCTTTTGTGATGTAGTTTTAGTTTTCATCGCAGCTCCTCTACTCGAATCATAAGTTCAACATGATGGATTGTAACTTGGGTTCGAACAACCCAATTCTCGCCTAGCACTCCCTATACTTTAGTGCAATAAGGGAAATATGCAAACCGCTTATGCCAAAAGTCTGAAGCCTGGAGGCCAGTTGCCCGTTTTTCCAATCAGGATAAACTAGGGGGGGATAATTGAAACGCATGGACGCCGGGGAGTTCCACTGAGAGGCTGACATCGGCCCACTGTAAGCGGTTCACAATGACTACCCGACGAATAACTATCAGACGACGGAGGAGGATGTATGATCGGGAGAGCCATCACCTGGCAAAAACTTATGGAGCAACGCCACGGTTCGCTCTTTATCGGACGAGAACGCGAGCAAGAGCTATTCCGCCTAAACTTCTTGTATCAAGCGCCCGCTTATCTGATTTTCGCCTTGCTCGGGCCGGACGGCGTGGGTAAGAGCGCGTTACTGACACAGTTTTGTGCTATCGCAGAAGAACACAACGCTGTGACGGTGCAGGCCGATGCGACCCAGGCCACTGCCGTCTGTGAACAGACCATTCTACAGACGATGCTTCGGTTGGCGCAGCAGTTCGCCGAGGCGGGGACGCCATTCTCGGCCTTCGAGGAACGCTACGAGGAATACATAGCCTGCACGCGCATCGTCGCCGAGGACTTCCATACACCGGGCGGGGTGTTCGATCTGCTCGGTGACGTGGCCGAAGCGCAGGAGATGCAGACCGAGGCGTGGAACAAGTACCTGTTCGAACGTTTTGGCAACCCGGCCAAGATCGCGCTGGTCAAAACGCCGGTCGAAACGCTGACCCAAATCTTCGTCAAGGATATGAACGCCTGGGCAACCGTGCGCGCTATCGTCGTGGGATTCGATGATTGGGAGCAGCTCGGCCCGCACCTGCAGGCGTGGCTGCAAGGCTTACTCACCCGTTATGAGATGCGCGCCAACATCTGGCTCATCCTGGCAAGCACACAGCCTCTCGATAAGACGTGGACGGCCTTCCACCCGGTGACGGCGACCTTCACGCTCCCGCCGTTCACCGAGGACGAGACTCGCGCCTATCTCACCGCTGCTGGCGTTGCTGATGCGGATCGCGCGACCGACATTGTGACCTTCTCCGCCGGGCTGCCGGCGTTGGCGCGGCTGCTGGCGAGCGCCGAAGGCGGGCGCGCCGGCGACCTGGCGCTTACACCGGTCGATCGCTATCTCAAATGGCTCGAACCACAGCAGCGCCGCGACGCCGTCCTCCAGTGCGCCGTTGCGCGCCGTCTGGATACCGACATTGTCCATACGGCGACGGATAGCGCCAATCCCGACCTGAGCGCGTGGCTGTTGGCTTCGCCGCTGGTTGTGTCAGCGTCTGGATCCACACGCTATCATCCGGAACTGCGCCGCCGCCTGCTCGACTTCGCGCAGCAGCAAGCGCCCGCGCTGGTACAGGTCGCCCACACCCGACTCCACGACTATTACCACCGACGCAGCGCCGAGAATGGTAACACTGCTGCTCCCGGTGGTCTCACGCTCTATCGTGACGCGCACTGGCGCGCCGACAAGCTCGAGGCACTGTATCACGGATTGATGCTCAAAGACGTGGAGACCATCCAACAAGGCGCAACCACCTTCCTTACGGCGCTGCACGTCTATTACCCGCTCGCTGGTGAGATCGCGGCGACATGGCAAGAGGCGGTCAAAGGACAATTGACAGAAAATCTGGTGACCCAATGGGGCGAGCTTTTGCGTATGGCATGGCAGGCGCTGGAACAACAAGACTGGGAAGCCTTCCTGGCGTTCTGCGATGCCTGCGCGCAGCGCGAGGATGCAGGTGAGACAATACAACGCGAACTCCAGGCCATCCGCCCTATTGTCCTGGCCCGCCTGGGACGTTTCGCTGCCGAGCCGGCAGCGAAAACGCTCGAGGGAGGCAGCTTCGAACGCGAGCCAATTGCTGCTGAAGAATCCCCACAAATGCCTGAGCCGGCTGTGCCAGAAAGTCCACCACCCGCAAACTTGCCTGTAGTAGCTATACCCATCAGCGACGTTGAAGAAAAAACACAAGCTGAAGCCGGACTGGCGGCTGAATCCGCAGTTCCGTCTCACCTGCTTATCAAGGAAACGCCAACGCCGCTCAAGGAAGACATCACCACGCCGATGACGCCGGTCACGGCCAAAGTCGCCGTGCCGGAGACGGGCGCCCCGAAAGACGAAGTTACTTACACCGCCGCAGCGCCAGTAGTCGGCGCAGAAACGCTGCCTGAAGAAACCGCCATACCCGAAGCATTGGCCTTGCCGGAGGAACCCAACGTTCTTGAAGAACCGGAAACATCGGAGGGCCCCATCACGCCCGAGGAACCCGAGACCTCATCTGCTCCCTACTCCCAACTCCCTACTCCCGCCCCTGAAATCCAGGCTGCCGACTATCACCACCGCGCCACCATCTACCTGAACATGGGCGAATACGACAAGGCCATCCTCGAATATAACAAGGCGCTGGAACTCGATCCCGCGTACATTCCCGCCTATTACGACCGCGGTCTGGCCTACGCGCAGCGCCAGCAACACGCGGAAGCCATCGCCGACTTTAGCAAGGCGCTCGCGCTCAACCCACAGCATGCGGACCCGCGACTCGCGGGTGCCTACTACAACCGGGGATTGGTCTACGCTCGGCAGAGCGCCTTCGCCGAGGCCATCGTCGATTACGATCAGGCGCTGAGCCTCCATCCCGAAGACCCCCTGATTTTCAACAGCCGTGGCAACGTCCACTATAACACCAAAGATTACGCCCGGGCCATCGCCGATTACGATCAGGCGATCCAACTCGATGCCACGTATGCCGATGCTTATCTCAACCGGGGATTGGCCCACGCCGCCCTTGAGGAGTACCAGCGCGCCATCGCCGATTACAACCAGGCCCTCGCACTCAACCCCGAAAGCGCCATCGCCTACAACTATCGCGGACAGGCTTACGCCCGGTTGCAACAGTATGCGCGCGCGTTAGAAGATTATACCCAGGCTATTACGCTCGATCCAAACTACGCCGTGGCCTACAACAACCGCGGTCTATGTTACGTGCGGATGGGCAACCACACCCAGGCCATTGCCGAATATCGGCTCGCCGTCATCGCCAACCCGCAGTATGCCACCGCCTACTACAACGCCGCCTGCGCTGCCGGCCTGATGAACAACGCCAGTGTTGCCTGCACCTGGCTAGAAAAGGCCATCGCCCTCAATCCGCGCTACCGCACTCTGGCGCAACGTGATAACGACTTCGAGTACATTCGGGGCAACAAAAAGTTCCAGGCATTGTTGATGGGGTAATTGGACATTGGTAATCGGTAATTCGCCAATTGTCTCCTGTCATTCGTAAAAGGAGAATTTGTATGCAACCATTTATTTATCAGGCGCCGACATCCGTTGGGGAGGCGGTGGCGCTGCTGGCAGATCCGGCTTGCAGAGCGCGGCCCTTCGCCGGAGGGACTGACCTTCTGGTGCAAATGCGCCGCGGTCTGTTCGCGCCGGAGATGCTGGTGGATGTCAAACGCATCCCCGAATTGAACCGTATCGACTTCGATCTCGTCGAGGGGCTGACCATCGGTGCAGCCGTCCCCTGCGCGTGGCTGTGCGATCATCCGGCTGTGCGGCAGCACTATGCTGGGCTGATCGATGCCGTGTCCATCATCGGCGGGACGGCGATTCAGTGGCGCGCGACACTCGGCGGCAATCTCTGCAATGCCGCGCCAAGCGGCGACTCCATTCCGGCGCTCATCGTCCTCGGTGCGACGGCGATGCTCGCCGGTCCACACGGCGCTCGTACCGTCCCCGTGGCCGACTTCTGCATCGCGCCGGGAAAAACCGTGCTCCGTCCCGGCGAACTGCTCATCTCGCTGCACGTCCCATCCCCTGCAACCCGTACCGGCGCGCGCTATCTGCGCTTCATCCCGCGCGGCGAAATGGACATCGCCGTGGCCGGCGCGGGCGCGTGGCTTGCGTTGAGCAACGATCATGCGACCATCACGGACGCGCGCATTGCTCTGTCCGCCGTCGCGCCGACGCCGCTGTGGGTGAAAGCCGCAGGCGAGGCGCTCATCGGCAAGCCGCCCACAGCAGAAGCCTTCGTAGAGGCGGCCAAAATCGCCCAGGAAGCCGCCCGGCCCATCAGCGACGTGCGCGGCACAGCGGCGCAACGGCGTCACCTGGTCGGCGTCCTCACCCGGCGCGCCCTGCGCGGCGCACTCCAACGTGCAAAAGGAGAAGCCTGCCATGACTAGCAAAACACTCGTCTCCGCGACGATCAACGGCGAACCTGTCGAATTTCTGTGTGAACCACACCAAAGCCTGCTGGAATGTCTGCGCAACGTGCTAGGGCTGACCGGCACGAAGGAAGGCTGCAACGACGGCAATTGCGGGGCGTGCAGCGTACTGCTGGACGGGCAACTGGTGAACTCGTGTCTCGTCCTGGGTGTCGAAATCAAGGGCCGCGCCGTCACTACCGTCGAAGGGCTGGCGGATTGGCGGGGGCTACATCCCATCCAGCAGGCGTTTTTGGAGGCGGATGGCTTCCAGTGCGGGTTCTGCACACCGGGCATCCTCATCGCCACGAAGGCGCTGCTCGACCGCGAGCCGAACCCCACCGAGACGGAAATCCGCGCGTGGCTGTCGGGCAATCTGTGCCGCTGCACCGGCTACGATAAGATCGTCCACGCGGTTCAGGCGGCGGCGCGTCACTTGAACGTTGCCGGCCAGGAGGTGAACGAATGAGCACAAAATTCAACGTCGTTGGCGAGCGTTTACCGCGCTACGACGGTGCGGACAAAGTGACCGGCAAGGCCATCTTCGGGCCGGACGTCGCGCTGCCGGGGATGCTGTACGGCTTCATCCTGCGCAGCCCGCACGCCCACGCGCGTATCCTCTCCATCGACACGAGCCGCGCCGAGGCGTTGCCGGGCGTCTACGCGGTGGTTAAGGCGGCGGATTTGCCCCCTGCGGAGAGCACGGACCACCGTTACGCCCGTGATAACACCTTCGCCAACGACAAAGTCCTCTACGTTGGGCACGCCGTCGCCGCCGTCGCCGCGCGCACGCTAACCCTGGCTGAACAAGCGGCCCGGCTCATCGCAGTCGAGTACGAGGCGCTACCTGCCGTGACGGATGTATTGGCCGCGATGCGCGACGACGCCCCCATCCTCCACGACGATATGCGCACCCATTCATTCGCCGGGCGCGGCGACAAACCAGGCAACGTCGCCAGCCACTTCCAACAGCTCAAGGGCGATCCGGCGCGTGGTTTCGCCGAGGCCGACGTGATCGTCGAGCGCGAATTCCACACCGCGACCGTCCATCAGGGCTACATCGAGAGTCACGCTGCGCTCGCCACGTGGAGCGACGACGGCGCACTAACGGTATACACAACCACACAGGGATCGTTTGCGGTGCGCGATCACGTCGTCTGGCTGCTCGACCTGCCGATGTCCAAAGTGCGCGTCATCCCCACCGAGGTCGGCGGGGCGTTTGGTGGCAAGAATACCAGCTATCTAGAAGTTCCGGCGGCGTTGCTGGCGCGCAAGGCGCGGCGTCCGGTCAAAATCACGATGCCGCGTCCGGACGTGTTCCTGGCGACGGGCCCAAGTTCCGGGGCCGTCTTCCACGTGAAAATGGGCGCGACGCGCGACGGGCGCATCACGGCGGCGCAGGCTGAATTGCGCTACGCGGCGGGGGCGTATCCCGGCTCGCCGGTCGGCTCTGGCGCAAACGTGATGTTCGCGCCTTACGCGATCCCCAACGGGCAGGTTGACGGTTACGACGTGGTAACGAACGGCCCGCGTGTCGCCTCGTACCGCGCGCCGGGCGGCACGCCGGCCAACTTCGCCGTCGAAACGCTGATCGACGAGCTGGCCGAAAAGCTGGGCATAGACCCCATCGAATTCCGCCTGCGCAATCACGCGAGAGAGGGCGACGAGCGCATCGACGGCGGAACGCACGGTAGCATCGGCGGCATCGAAGTGCTCAAGGCCGCGCAGGCTTGCGAACACTACCGCGCGTCGCTGACCGGTCCCCACCGAGGGCGCGGTGTGGCGCATGCTTACTGGGGCAACTGGGGCGGACGGTCGAGCTGCACCCTCAGCGTCAACGGGGACGGGACCGTGAACCTCGTCACCAGTTCGATAGACTTGAGCGGCACGCGCACCACCATCGCCATGCAGGCTGCCGAAGCTCTGGGATTGCCGCCGGAGCGGATCAGACCAAGCGTAGGCGACACCGACAACACCGGCTACGCCGACGTGAGCGCGGGCAGCCGCACGACGTATGCCACCGGCATCGCGGCGATCCAGGCGGCGAAAGACGTCATCGCGCAGATGCGGGCGCGCGCGGCGGCGCTGTGGGGCGTTCCAACGGAAAGTGTAACCTATGCCAGGGATGTTTTTTCGGCTGCCCCAGACCTGCGCTTCACCTTCGCGGAACTGGCAGAACAGGTGACAGGCGCCGGCGGCAGCGTGTCCAGCATCGCCAACGTGGACGCGGCGGAATGGGGCGCGGGGTTCAGCGCGCAAATCGTCGACGTGGAGGTCGATCCCGAAACCGGCAAGGTGACGCTGCTGCGCTACACCGTGGTGCAGGATGTAGGCCAGGCCGTCCATCCCACGATGGTCGAAGGGCAGATGCAGGGCGGCGCGGTGCAGGGCATCGGCTGGGCGCTCTACGAAGGGTATGCCTACAACGACAAAGGGCAAATGCTCAACGCTAACTTTCTCGACTACAAAATCCCGACGGCGCTCGACGTACCAATGATCGAGACGGTGATCGTCAAAGCGCCGTATCCGCAGCACCCGTTCGGCGTGCGCGGCGCAGGCGAACCGCCCATCATGCCGCCGCCCGCCGCCATCGCCAACGCCATCTATCGCGCAGTCGGCGTCCGTCCTGACCACCTGCCGATGACGCCGGCGCATTTGTTGGAGAAGATGGGTGTAATCGGTAATCAGTAATTGGGGATTGGGGATTGGGGAAGCAGTCAATTCGCTGCTTCTCCATTCGCTCATTCTTCCATTCTACTGGAAGTTTTGTGGCAACGGTTATCATCCCGTCATCGATGCGGCAGATTTCTACTATTGACAAATAAAAAATCTGCTAAATCTGCTTAATCTGCTGACAAAACGAAAAAAGGAGACCGACTATGTTTTTCGAACTACGCGAATACCGCATCAAGCCGGGCCAACGCGAGCGTTGGGTCAAGTTTATGGAAGAAGTGATCCTCCCGTTCCAGATTTCCAAGGGGATGGTCGTCATCGGCAGCTTCATCGGCGCGGAGGAGGACGACCTGTACATCTGGATTCGCCGCTTCGACAACGAAGAGCAGCGCGAGGCGCTGTACGCCGCCGTCTACCAGAGCGATGAGTGGCAGAACGTCATCGCGCCGCAAATCCCGGAGATGATGGACCGTGAGCGCATGGTCATCCGCCGCATCGCGCCGACGGAGAAGTCGGTGATCCGGTAGGCAATGTCAACGGATTGAACGGATGCAACGGATTCTTTGGCTCCCTAGATCCGTCCCCGAGGGCGAGGAGCCAAAGAGAACGTCTGAATCTTGACAATAATATCAATAGTGGTATCATTTCTTATGGTAAAGATCTCAGAAATCATAGCAGATATGCAGCGCAATCCCAAAGGGATTCGTTTTGATGACCTTTGCAAAGTGTGCGATTTCTACTTCGGCGAGGCGCGTCAAAAAAGTGGCAGCCACCGCATCTACAAAACACCCTGGCAAGGTGACCCACGAGTCAACATCCAAAACGAGAAAGGGATGGCAAAAGCCTATCAGGTAAGACAAGTATTACGAGCAATTCAACGAGTAGAGGCGCAAGATGATACTACAAAATGATCGCTTTACTTATCGTGTCACTTGGTCAGCAGAAGACAACGAATACGTCGGCTTATGCACCGAATTTCCAAGCTTGAGCTGGCTGGAACCTTCGCCGGAAGAGGCGCTTAAGGGAATCCGGCAAGTTGTCGCCAGCGTCATTGCCGATATGGAAACGAATGGAGAACCCGTGCCTGAACCTATCGCGCTCAAGAAGTATAGCGGCAAGTTTATGGTGCGGATACCACCCGAATTACACCGGCGTCTGGCGCTTGAAGCCGCAGATGCCGGTATCAGTTTGAACCGGCTCGCCAGTGAGCGATTGAGCCGGCAAGAGGCTTGACAGTCACATAACGAACCATTATCAACGTCCGGGAGGTGAACGATGAAGGCGCACTATTTCGGAAGCGGTTTCGATGATTTCCTGGCCCAGGAAAGGCTGTTGCCGGAGGTTGAAACCGTGACGGCGAAACGTATCATCACCTACCAATTATCGGCGCTGCTGAGAAAAGATCATTCAACGCGAACCTCCCAGGCTCGGCAAACTCGCCGAACGGTGTTGGATAAACTGTTCAGGTGGAACTTTTCAGGCGATTGAGACGTCAAGATAAGGTTTGCAGACAAATCAAACCTAAAGGAGAACACATAGAAATGCAAAAAGTCTCAGTTGTCTTGATAGTAATAGTGAGTATCGTTTTGGCAGCCTGCTCGCCAGGCAATCTGGTGACAAGTGTGTCACCAGAAGTACCAACAAGCGCACCTACGGCTTTACCCACCGAAATATTCACACAAGCCCCCAGTCCTGAAACTATGTCCGATGCAGACTTGAAAAATGGAACCTATCTTATTGAAGGTCAGCCAATTACTCTCACAGATGGCGTTGCAGAAACCGAATTAGCTCCTGGGTCAGCATCCAAACTGGTAACCCGATACTTTGGGAATGCAGTAGACATTGACCTCAATTCTGATGGGTTGATGGATTCAGCTTTCCTCTTACAGCAGGAAACCGGAGGAAGCGGAACGTTTTACTATGTCGTTGCAGCCCTCAAAACAGAAAATGGCAGCCTGGGAACGAATGCAGTATTCCTCGGTGATAGAATCGCGCCACAAAGCACAACTATTGATCCGAATAACCCATCGCAATTTATCGTGAATTATGCCGATAGGAACCCAGATGAACCAATGTCGGCTCAGCCCACCGTGGGAGTCTCTAAAACATTCAAACTTGAAAATGGCTCGCTCACGGAGAAAAACTGAAGGAAAGAACCTATGAAAATCCGCGACATTCGAGCCGTGGGCCTGCGTGACGCGACGCCGCGTGGTGGATGGAGCGAAGAAATTCTGGAAGAGGATTGCGTCCACACGCTGGTCGCCGTGCACACCGACGAAGGGTTGACCGGCTTCGGCAGCGTCTACACCAACGACGCGCTCGCGCGGGCGGCGTTGGGCGTGCTGGAGCCGCTCTATCGGGGCGAGAATGCGCTGGAACCGGAGCGCGTGAGCGAGAAACTGCGCCAGTCCATGTTCTGGATGGGACGCGGCGGCAGTATCGAACATACCATCAGTGGCATCGACATCGCGCTGTGGGACATTCTTGGCAAGGCGACGGAGCAGCCGGTGGGGCGTCTGCTCGGCGGGCGCTACCGCGAGCGGGTGATGCCCTACGCCTCGCTGTTGATGGAAGAACCGGGGCGCTTGACCGAGCATCTACTGTACCTCAAAGCGCAGGGCTTTCGCGCCTTCAAGATGGGCTGGGGGCCGTTTGGACGCGAGAGTCACGCGCTGGACGAGGCCATCGTGCGCGCCGCGCGGGATGCCATCGGCCTGGACATGTTGCTGATGGTGGATGCGGGCGGCAGCGACGCCTTTTGGCCTAACGGTTACAAGTGGGCGCTACGGACGTCGCAGATGTTGGCGGACTACGATGTGGCCTGGTTCGAGGAACCGCTCAAGCCCGACGCGTTGCGCGATTACGTGATGCTGCGGCAAGCATCGCCCGTCCACATCTCCGGCGGCGAGGTGTTGACGCGCCGCCAAGCGTTCCAACCGTGGCTGGAAGCGGGCGCGTTCGACATCGTGCAGCCCGACGTCACCAAGGTGGGCGGCATCTCCGAATCGCGCCGCATCGCATGGATGGCGCAGGATCACGGCATCCGCCTCATCCCCCACGGGTGGAACACCGCCGTGGGCCTCGCTGCCGATTTGCAACTGGCTTCAGCTTTCCCGGAAACCGACCTGGTGGAGTACCTCACCGGTTCGCCTTACGTGGACGAACTCAGTGTGGGCGGCTGGACCCTGGACGCGGACGGCATGTTGTCGATCCCCAACGCGCCCGGCCTGGGCGTCACGCTGGACATGGATGCCGTGGCGAAATATACACAGGGGGAAAAGTGGTTGTAAACAGTGCGAGCGGCGGAAAATCCGCCGCTCGTCTTGTAGCCCAGGTTGTTACCTCTCTGCAACCATCGCTCGCGCGGCCTCGCGGATCGTCGTGAGCTTGTACGGGCGGCTCCAGCGGTTGACCGGCAGCAAGTCCCAGACGCGCGCCCGAACGTGCTGGATCCACCGCTCCATGCTGAGCAGGCACGTGATCGCGCCGTTGCCGCTGCCGCCCGCCGCCGCAACGGCGATGACGGGTTTCCCCGCAAGACAGCTTTCCTCGCTGCGCGTGGCCTCGCAGCGGCGCAGCCGGTCGGTGAGCGCCTTCGCCGATTCGCTCATCTCGCCCCAGTAAACGGGCGAGACTAAAACCAATGCGTCGGCGTGGCAGATGCGCGTATGCAGCGCCTGGAAACCGTCCACCACCTGGCATTCATGCTCGGATTGGCACGTTCCCCACCCCCGGTTGCACGCCTGGCACATGCCGACGTCCAAGGCGTTAAGACGAATTTCCTCCGCTATGCCACCGGCTTCACGCACCCCCTCGGCTGCCGCTGCCGCACACGCCGCCGTCAACCCATCATCATTCGGACTCGATTGAATCACCAGAACTTTCATGAACTGACCCCCTTCGAAAATAAATCACGGAATACACGAAACACACGGAAATCCTTATTTTCGTGCTGCATAGTGTGCGCCAGCGCCGGCGACGCCTGAAAAATCTCAACGGACCGAGCGGATTCTAACGGATACTTTTCCGTTGAATCCGTTGAGAGAAAACCTATTCTTGATCGCACAACTCGAACGCCTGCCGCAGCGCCTCGATCAAGTCGCCTTTGGGCTTGAACTCGTGACCGACATAGTATACGTAGCCGGTCCCGGCAATCGCGCGGCAGATACCGGCGTAGTTCAGCTCCTGCGTGTCGTCCATGTCGTTGCGTCCGGGATTGCCGGCGGTGTGAAAGTGGCCGATCCACTTGATGTTGTCGCGGATGGTGCGGATGATATCGCCTTCCATAATCTGCATGTGGTAGATGTCGTAGAGCAGCTTGACGCGCGGGCTGTCGACGCGCTGGCACACCGCCACGCCCCAGGCTGTGTGATCGCACTGGTAGCCGGGATGATCGACTTTGGAGTTGAGCAATTCCATGTTCAAGTTGACGCCTTTCTCTTCAGCGTAAGAGGCGATGCGTTTGAATCCATCAGCGACGGCTTCGATGGCCTCGATCTCCGTCTGGAAGGGCTGGCGGTTGCCGCTGAAGCAGATCAGGCCGGGGATACCATGCTTCGCCGCGATGTCGATGGACTCGCGCAGCTCGGCCTCGATGCGGTCGTGATTCGAGCGTTCATTCAGCCCATCGGGCAGCGAATCGTGGCCCGTCATACTGGCGACCACAAGGCCATGCCTGTGCGCCGTCTCGATCACTTCCTCGAAATCCGGGCCGCGCGCCCACAGTTCGACGGCGGCGTAGCCGATCTCCGCGCCGGTTTTGAACAGGTCATCCAGACTTATGTCGGCGGGCTTGAACATCGGGTAACATAGCGATTGTTTGATGCGCATGGCTAACCTCCGTACGGGTAGTCTTTAGTCGTATCGAGAGAATAGATGCAAGTTGGCGCGGTGCAGTGCTCACGATTTGGCGGGCGCTGCCGGCACACGACGACGGCCCAGCCAAGACAAAGCCACGCCCAGGCCCAGTTCCGCGGCGAGAATCACCCAGCGCAACCACACGCCGCCGGCGAACTGCTGTAATGCCAGTAGAATGAAGTCTGTCACGAAAATCGCGAGCACCATCCAGCCTGAGGCCTTGAAAAAACGCCGCAACATATCGTGTTTCTCGATACCAGCGCGTAGATAACCCTCGGTCGCATAGAAGTAGACCAACACGGCTATCCCCGCAGACAAGAAGACGACTTTATCGAAAAAGCGCGTTTGCCATCCTCGGGTGAAAGAATCGCCCGCATAGTAGGCCGCGCCAGTGAGAAAGGTCTCCCGGCTCAGGATCAGGAACCAGAAGCCCATTGCAATCAGCACTGTCCATAAAAGATAAAATAACACGTACTCCAACCAACGTTTCTTTGCCATGTACCCCTCTTCCATTATAGTTTTGCGGTAACTATTCAGGTGGGACGCACTTTTACGCCTGCAATGACAGTAGGAAGCGCAAAAATTGCCGTTTTGGGTTCAGTTAAGTGCGTCCCACCTCAAGGCTGAATAGTTACGTTTTGCGAATTTCAGAAGTAGTGAACCAGCGGTCTTCGCGTGAATTCCCGGCGCACTCAGCCAGCCAGATCGATATCTCGCGCTGCCAACACAATGATTTGCACCGCAGTTTCAAGAGAAATCCGCGCCGTGTCGATAGTCAAATGGTAGTATTTGGAATTTCGCCAATCGGCGTTGTTGTGCCAATGGCGAATGTACTGGCGCTTTTGCTCATCGGATTGCGCGACACGGTATTCGGCCTCCGCTTGCGTCAGATGCTCACGCTCCATCAGTCGTTGCACGCGCACTTCTGGCGGCGCGTAGAGCCGCACATGCAACGCAGTAGGCCACCCACTCAACACCATCTGCCCGCCGCGCCCCACTATGATCGCTTTCCCTTCGCGGGCAAAACGCTCCATCGTCTCGCGCACCACCTGCTCGTAAGTCTGGTCGTCGAGCGCGGCCTTTTTCTCGAAAGCGGAAGCCTGCTTGCGGTACAGCGACGTCATCTCACCACTGACCAGCCTGGCGCGTTGTGTGACACCGCGCTCCTTCTCCAGAACAGTCTCGGTATCCACGCCGGCCTCTTGCGCGATCTGTATCAGCATCGCTTTGTCCACCCGGCAGTATCCTAACTGCTCACACAGCAGTTCCGCCACTTGATCGCCGCAACTGCCCAATTCGCGCGATATGGTAATCACCGCCATGCTTCTCTCCTTTATAGCTATCAGCGGTCAGTGGTCAGCTTTCAACCCTTAGGGTGATATAGCATCCCAGGCTTACATTCTCACCACGACTGTAGCATTCCCGTCTGCCATCTACTGTTGTAATGCTAAGTAACGGTTTTGTCAACTACCGCATTTGACAAAACGCCCCGCCGTGTTACCATACCATCCATTGTATCGATCACATAAACCAGCGCCATTCAATGACGCTAGAAACGTGAAACGTGATGGACATCCAGACATCGTTTCACGTTTCCGTTTGATATTAGCATCCAGGTAAAAGCATGAGCCAGGAACATATTCCCGTAATCATTCTCTGTGGCGGCAAAGGCACGCGTATGGGTGACCGCACCGTCCCCAAACCCTTAGTCGAAGTCGGCGACCGCCCGGTGCTGTGGCACGTGATGAAAATTTACGCGGCGCACGGCTTCACCGACTTCATCCTGGCGCTCGGCCATCACGGCGATCTCATCAAACGCTATTTTTTGGAATACGACTGGCAAAGCCGCGATTTCACGTTGGCGCTTGGCGACGGCGCGCCGCTCTACCACACGCCCAACGATACCGCCGGCTGGCGCATCACCTTCGCCGAGACCGGGGCGGAGACGATGACCGGCGCCCGTGTGCGCAAAGCTGCGCGCTATGTCAAGACGCCGCGCTTCTTCGTCACCTACGCCGACGGGGTCGCCGACATCGACCTGCACGCGCTGCTGACCTTCCACCGCCAGCAGGGTCTGCTCGCCACGATGACAGGCGTGCGCGCGTTCTCGCGCTTCGGCATCCTGGAAACGGACGGTCAGGGCAAAGTGACCGGTTTTCAGGAGAAACCCCTGGTCGATACACTGATCAACGGCGGCTTTTTCGTCTTGGAACGCGATGCGCTGCGCTATCTCGACGGCGGTGACGATCTAATCCTGGAACGCGAACCCTTCGCCAATCTGGCTGCCGACCGGCAGTTGGCCGTCTACGAACATCACGGTTTCTGGCGCGCAATGGACACCTTCAAAGAGGCGCAAGAACTCACTTCTTTGTGGGAAACGAACGCTCCGTGGAAGATATGGTAAAGAGTGAAGAGGAACAAGAAATGCGTCATGAGTCACGAATAACCAAGCGCTTCTTACTCCCTACTCCTTACTCCCTACTTCTTACTTCTTACCCCCTGTGAGGAGGTAACACAATGAACACATCTTTCTGGCGCGACCGCCCTGTCCTGGTCACAGGTTGTACCGGGCTGCTCGGTTCGTGGCTCACCCAAGCACTCGTCGAGGCCAAAGCCGACGTCGTCGGGCTGATCCGCGACGACGTGCCGCAGTCGCAGCTCGCGCGCTCCGGCGTCATCCACAGCATTCGCATCGCCCGTGGAGACGTGACCGATTACGCCACGATGGAGCGCGTGCTCAACGAGTACGAAATCGACGCCGTCTTCCACCTGGCAGCCCAGACCATCGTGGGAATCGCCAACCGCGCGCCGCTTTCCACTTTCGAGACCAACGTCCGGGGGACGTGGACCACGCTCGAAGCGGCGCGGCGCTCCCCCACCGTCAGACGCATCCTGGTGGCCTCCAGCGACAAAGCCTACGGGACACAGCCTGTCCTGCCTTATACAGAAGATATGCCACTACACGGCGAACATCCCTACGACGTCTCCAAAAGCGCCGCCGACTTGATCGCGCAAACCTATGCCAAGACTTACGATATGCCCATCGCTGTCACCCGCTGCGCCAATCTGTACGGCGGCGGCGACCTCAACTGGAACCGCCTCATCCCCGGCACAATCCGCAGCGCGCTACAGGGCCAAGCGCCGATCATCCGCTCCGACGGCACGTTCGTCCGCGATTACCTCTACGTGCGCGACGCCGTTCGTGCCTATATGATGCTCGCTCAGGCGCTCGACCGCCCGGAGATTCGCGGCCAGGCGTTCAATTGCAGCACCGACGAACCGGTCAGTGTGCTGGAAATGACCCGCTTGATTTTGCGACTATCGCCCCACCCCCGGCTCGAACCTATCGTGCTGGACGAGGTGAAGAACGAGATCAAGGACCAATACCTGAACAGCGCGAAGCTCCACGATGCGCTCGGCTGGCAACCAGCGTGGTCGCGCGAGGCAGCTATGGTGGAGACGATGGCCTGGTACGCACAATATCTGGGTTACAAGTTGCAAGTTGCAAGTTGAAAGTTGAAAGTTGAAAGTTATGCTCAGATCTACCAAACAACTTTCGACTCCGGTTTTTTTGACCGGCGCAACGGGTTTTATCGGGCGGCGCTTAGCGGGACACCTGATTACTGCCGGCGCTGACGTGACCGCGCTCGTACTACCTGGCGAAGTCGATTTGCTGCCCGATGGCGTGCGCGCGATTCCCGGCGATATCACCCTACCGGAGAGCGTTACTGAGGCGCTGGTTGCCGTCCAGCCGGGCCTGATCATCCATCTCGCGGCGATTGGAATCACCAACCCCGATTTGCCCTTCACTGCCGCCTGCGCCGTTAACGTGGGGGGCGTCATCAACGTTTTGGATGCGGCGCGGCAGGTGGAAACAGTAAAGCGTATCGTGTTGGTTGGTTCATCCTACGAATACGGCGCGCGCCGCGCCGACGATGGGCTGGACCCTTTCAATGCCTACAGCGCTTCGAAGGTTGCGGCGTGGGCTTTCGCCCGCGCCGCCTACAATGCCTGGGGCGCGCCCATTGTGTGGATGCGGCTATTTCAGGTCTACGGGCCGGGCCAGTGCGAGCAGGCGCTCATCCCAGCCGCGATTCGGGCGGCGCTAAGCGGCGACGATTTCCGCATGACGGGCGGCGAGCAGCAGCGCGATCTCGTTTTCGTCGAGGATGTCGTCGAGGGATTGCTGGCCGCAGCCGTTGCGCCCGGCATCGAAGGGCGCGCGTTGGACGTGGGGACCGGCCAACTGCACCGCATCCGCGCCGTTGTCGAGCGCATTTGGACGCTGAGCGGCGCACGCGGGCGCATCCTCGCCGGAGCGCTCCCTTACCGGCCTGGTGAAGTCCCCGCCATCCCCGCCGACGTGGATCGCACGCGGCGACTTACCGGATGGGAAGCGCGCATGGAATTAGCAGAAGGGTTACAGCAAACAATTTCGGGGATGCGTGATGCGTGAATCGCACATCACAAGTCACGTTCTATTTCGGAGGTATGATTATGGCAGATGAGCAAGCAACGGCGCGGGCGGAAGCGCTGCGCCGCGAGATACTCGCTAAAGTGGCCGAATACTATGGTGCGGCGCACCGGCCAGCAACTTTTACGCCGGGCGAGACGTTCGTGAATTACGGTGGGCGTGTTTATGACGAACGCGAACTGCAGAGCGCCATCGAAGCCGTGCTCGATTTCTGGCTTACCGACGGCCCGCGCGTGGAGACATTCTCCGAGCGGTTGGGACAGTATGTCGGCCTCAAGCGCATCCTCACGGTCAACTCCGGCTCGTCGGCCAATCTGGTGGCGATGACAACGCTGTGTTCGCGCCAGATCAAGCATCCCCTGCAACCCGGTGACGAGGTCATCACGCCGGCCGCCACCTTTCCCACCACCGTCGCCCCTATTGTGCAAAACCAATTGATCCCCGTCTTTGTCGATTGCGAGCTAGGGACGTACAACATGGACGTCGATTTGTTGGAAGCTGCGCTCTCGGAGAAGACGCGCGCCATTTTCGTCCCGCACATCCTCGGCAATCCGGTGGAGATGGATCGCGTGATGGATTTCGCGCAGGCGCACGACCTCTACGTGATCGAGGATACCTGCGACGCGCTCGGCAGCCGCTACGATGGCAAGTGTTGCGGCGCGTTCGGCCATCTCTCCACCTTTAGCTTCTATCCGGCGCACCACATCACCACCGGCGAGGGCGGCGCAGTGGGCGCGAATGACAAGAAACTGTACCACATCGCGCACTCCATCCGCGATTGGGGTCGCGACTGCTGGTGCGACCACAAGAGCCAGCGCGACGGTGAATGTGGTCAGCGTTTCGATTGGGAGATCCCCGGCTTGGGCGAGCCTTACGACCACCGTTACTACTTCACCGAGATCGGCTACAATCTCAAAATGACGGACATCCAGGCCGCCATCGGTCTGCCGCAGCTCGACAAGCTGTCGGATTTCGTGGCAGCGCGCAAACGCAACTTTGCCGTCCTCTACGAGGGTTTATCCCGCTACACCGATCATCTGGTCTTGCCCGTGTGGAGTCCCAAAGCCGATGCAGCGTGGTTTGCGTTCACCATCGCCGTGCGCGAGAGCGCGCCCTTTACCCGCCGCGATCTCAATGACTTCCTGCGCGAGCGCAAAATCGAGACCCGCTACCTGTTCGCGGGCAACATCCTGCGCCAACCTGGCTATCGTCACATTCATCACCGCGTCGCCACCCCGCTGCCGGAGACGGAGCGCGTGCTCAAAAGCGCCTTCTTTATCGGCGTGTATCCAGGGATGGACGATGCACGGTTAAGCTACATCCTGCAGGTCTTCGAAGACTTCTTCAAGGCGCGGGGACTCGTATGATGCAAGAGGCAGGAGGCAGGATGCAAGAAGCGGAATCGGTGAATCAGCGAATCGGCGAATCACGAATCACGAATTACGAATTACGAATTACCGATTCCAAATCACCAGTCGCCAAGCTCTCGATCATTATATGCGCCTATAACGAGCGCCGCACGATTCTCGACGCGATTGCGCAGGCGCACGCGGTCGCGCTTCCGCCCGGCTGGGACAAGGAAGTGATTGCGGTAGATAACTGCTCCACCGACGGCACGCGCGAGATGCTCCAGCAAGTCGATATGCCGGACGTGCGCGTCATCCTGCACCCGCGCAACATGGGCAAAAGCGCCTCGATTCTCACCGGGTTCCACGCGGCCACTGGCGACTACGGCATCATCTTCGACGCCGATCTGGAATACGAAGCCGCCGACATCCCGCGCATGGTCGAAACGGTGACGCCCGGCAAGACGGTGGCCGTATTCGGCTCACGCACGCTCGGTGGACGTAAAATCTACCTCTACGCGCAAAATTACTGGGCCGTGCGTGGCCTGACCGCCATCGCCAACCTGCTCTTCGGCGGGCATTTGACGGACATCGCCACCGGCCCCAAACTGGTGCGCGTGGATGTGGTGCGGGCGCTCAATCTGAGCAGTCACGAGTTCGATCTGGACTTCGAGCTGCCATGCAAACTGCTCAAAAACGGCCACAAGATCGACGAGGTCGCCATCGACTACCACCCGCGCTCGGTGGCGCAAGGCAAGGGCTTGGCAGGCTGGAAAGCCATCCGCACCGGATTGCGCGTGCTGTGGATTTACCTGAAAGTATTCTTCAGACGTCAATGATTCTCGCAACGGATTCAACGGAATTTAGCGGATATTTTTTCCGTTGAATCCGTTCGATCCGTTGAGGCTATTCTCTAAGGAGCTGCAAAATGAACATTGTCATTACCGGGTCTATCGCCTTCGATTATCTGATGTCGTTCCCGGGCGACTTTATGGAGCACATCAAGCCGGACAAGCTCAACAAGTTGAGCCTCAGCTTCCTGGTGGACGAGATGCGCAAGCAGTACGGGGGTTGCGCGCCGAACATCGCCTTCACGCTGGCGCTGCTCGGCGAACGCCCCGTGGTGATGGGGACGGCAGGGCAGGACTTCGGCGATTACCGCGCGTGGCTCGAAGCGCACGGCGTGGATACCTCCGGCGTGCGCATCATCCCCGGCGTGTTCACCGCGTCGTTTTTCGCCAACACCGACCTGAATCAGAACCAGATTGCCAGCTTCTACACCGGCGCGATGGCCTACGCCCGCGAGCTATCGTTCTACGACGCGCCCGCACCGGTAGACCTGACGATTGTGTCGCCCAACGATCCGCTGGCGATGCAGAAGTATCCGGCGGAGTGCAAGGCGCTCGGCATCCCCTACATCTACGATCCGAGCCAACAAGTCGTGCGGCTGGATAGCGAGGCGCTGCGGGAAGGCGTCGAGGGCGCGGACATTCTCATCGTCAACGATTACGAATACGAGTTGCTCAAGGAGCGCACCGGCATGAGCGATACGGATATTTGCGCCACGGTGAAACACGCCGTCATCGTCACGCGCGGCGAGCAAGGTTCGCTCATCTGGGCCGACGGAGAGGAAATCAGCGTCCCCGTCGTCCCGCCGCAACAGGCGCTCGATCCCACCGGCGTCGGGGACGCCTACCGCGCGGGTCTCATCAAAGGGCTGGCGCTGGGGCTGCCATGGCGCATCTGCGGGCAGATCGGCGCACTGGCGGCCACCTACGTCCTCGAAACCCACGGCCCGCAGGCGCACGCGTACACGCTGGCGGCGTTTGGCGAGCGGTATAAGCTGGTGTTCGGAGAAGACGCATTTACTGGTATAATATAGAGGAGAACAATTTACAAGGAGTCAATCACACAATGAAGAAATACCACGTCAAAGATTTGGATTTAGCTCCCTCCGGTCGCCTGCGTATGGAATGGGCGGAGCGTGAAATGCCCGTTCTGCGGCAAATCCGCGAGCGTTTCGCTGCCGAACAGCCGCTCAAGGGCGTGCGCCTGTCGGCGTGCCTCCACGTCACCACGGAGACCGGCAATCTGGCGCGCGTGCTCCAGGCTGGCGGCGCCGACCTCGTTTTGGTCGCCAGCAACCCGCTGAGCACGCAGGACGATGTGGCGGCGGCGCTCGTCACCTACGACGAGATCCCCGTGTACGCAATCAAGGGTGAGGACAACGCCACCTACTACGCGCACATCCACGCCGCGCTCGATCACAAGCCGCACATGACGATGGACGATGGCGCGGACCTGGTCGGCACAATGCATAAGAGCCGCCGCGACGCCCTGGATGCCATCATCGGCGGCACCGAGGAAACGACCACTGGCGTCATCCGCCTGCGGGCAATGGCGAAGGAAGGCGCGCTGGAATACCCCATCATCGCCGTGAACGACGCGTTGACCAAGCACCTCTTCGACAACCGCTACGGCACCGGGCAATCCACGCTCGATGGCATCATCCGCGCGACCAACGTCCTCATCGCCGGCAAGACGGTGGTGGTGGGCGGCTACGGCTGGTGCAGCCGGGGCATTGCGATGCGCGCGAAAGGGCTGGGAGGCAACGTCATCGTCACCGAGGTGGATCCGCTCAAGGCGTTGGAAGCGGTGATGGATGGCTTCCGCGTGATGCCAATGCTCGAAGCTGCGCCGATTGGCGACATCTTCGTCACCTCCACAGGTGACATCAACGTGGTGGACACGCAGCACTTCGCGGCGATGAAGGACGGCGCGATTGTCTGCAACTCCGGGCACTTCAACGTCGAGTTGAACCTGCCCGGGTTGGCCGAAATGGCCGTTGGCGCGCCACGCCGCATCCGGCCTTTCGTCGAGCAATACGTTCTGCCCGATGGACGGCACATCAACATCCTGGGTGAAGGGCGGCTGGTCAACCTCGCCGCCGCCGAAGGGCATCCGAGCGCGGTGATGGATATGTCGTTCGCCAACCAGGCGCTCTGCGCCGAGTACATGCTCGCACACGCCGGGAAACTGGAGCACGCCGTTTACGCCGTGCCAGAGGCCATCGATCAAGCCATCGCCCAACTCAAGCTCACGGCAATGGGCGTGGAAATCGACGTGCTCACCGAGGCGCAGAAGCACTATCTCGCATCCTGGCAAGAGGGAACGTAGGCTCTCGAAAGCGATCACCACAAAAACCCCGGAAGCGCCGACCGCCCTCCGGGGTTTTCTGTTTGCCAATTCCCGGCCTTATAGATGGACGGCCCGCCGCCCGATGTGCGACAGGAACTCGTTGCGGGTGGCCTGGGATGTTTTGAAGCTGCCCAACATCGCGCTGGTGCTCATGCGGGCGTTAGCCTTTTTCACGCCGCGCATCGCCGCGCACATGTGCAGCCCTTCGGCCACGACGGCGACGCCCTGCGGGTGCAGCGTCTCGTCGAGGAACTCCGCGATCTGCTGCGTCATCCGCTCCTGCACCTGCAAACGCCGGGCGAACATCTCCACGATGCGCGGGATTTTGCTCAAGCCGATCACCTTGCCGTTGGGGATGTAGGCCACGTGGACTTTGCCCATGAACGGCAGCATGTGGTGCTCGCACAGGCTGTAGTAGTCGATGTCCTTGACGATGACCATTTCATCGTAATTCACGTCGAAGAGCGCGTCGTTGATCAAACGCACCGGATCGACGTGGTAGCCCGCGGTCAGCTCCTCGTACATACGGGCGACCCGATTGGGGGTGCGCAGCAAGCCCTCGCGCGTGGGGTCTTCACCGATCGCTTCAAGGATCATCCCCACGGCGCACTCGATTTCATTGGTACACTCCTGCTCGGGGATGTCCAACAGGTCGTTGCGGAAGACATCGTAATCACTCGGTACAATTTGCATAGACTGTTTCATAGTTTCATCACCCCCATTTGAACATTATGGTAAAACTCATTCGCACCTCCCCCCTCTACCGGAGTTGCACATCGTCGCGGCGCATCATCCCGCCCATGAACGTGTGCTCGGCAATCTCGCGCAGCGTCTGCCCCGTTTCGGGATGGCGGTAGTGCGGTGCGAGGTCGGCCAGTGGCACAGCGATGTGGGCGTATTTCACGATGTCGGGATCGGGGATGTGGCGCGCGTCGATGTCCAGCACCTCGGTGTTGAACAAGGCGATGTCCAGGTCGATGGTGCGCGGGGCGTTTTTGTCGGCCACACGCACGCGGCCCAACTGACATTCGATGCCCGACAGCACCTCCCGCTTCAGTTCCGCCGCCGACAATTCCGTTTCGATGAGCGCCGCCGCATTGAGGAAGTTGGGTTGGTCGAGTTTGCCGACGGGCGCTGTCTCGTATACCGGGGAGAAAGCCACCAGAACGCACTGTTCTGCCAGCAGTCGCGTCGCTTCACGCAAATTATCCTCGGCGTCGATATTCGACCCCATCGCGATAAAAACACGGTTCCGCCGTCTCTCCAAATCGGCGCGCGCGCGATAGATTTCCACGCCAACCGAGCGGGCGAAACGCAGCGCGCCCGGCTTCTCCACCCGCACCTGCGCCGCCTCCACGCGCGCGTCTGCCAGGCAGATCGCGGCAACCTCCGCCGCCAGTTTTTCCACCGTGAAGAAGCTCGACGCTTCGACCATAGCGATGATTTCCTTGGTGATGGTGCGATAGTTCACCGCGTCGCCGATCTGATCGGAGACGCCGGCAGGGCGCAAGTCGGTGAAGAGTACGATGTTGATCAACACATCCTGGCGGTTGCGGCGCTCTTCCTCGTTGATGCCGATGATCGTTCTCAGCAATAGATCTTTGATATGAATCTGGTCGAGCATAGGCTACTCCTAAACATAGGTTGATCCGCTCAATCTGCTGACAGAAGTCGCATCCATCGAGACGCTTACAGTTCCACAGATTTGTGGTTTAATAGGGCTATGCAAACGTACAATCCCAGTCTGGCTTCAATAAAGCAACATCCAGTCCCGGCATGGTTCGAGGATGCCAAGTTGGGCATCTTCATCCATTGGGGGCCGTACTCCGTGCCTGGATGGGCGCCGCGCTCAGGCAACCTCCACGAAGTCATCGCCCAGCATGGTGACGCGCACTGGTTCAGGCACAATCCCTACGCCGAGTGGTACTGCCAGGCGATGCAAATCGATAGCAGTCCCACGCAGCGATATCACCTGGAAACTTACGGCGCACAAACCCCTTACACCGCATTTGGCCCGCAGTTCAACACGGCGGCGAAGGCGTGGGAACCTTCGACGTGGGCCAACCTTTTCCGCCGCGCCGGCGCGCGCTACGTGGTGATGGTCGCCAAGCACCACGACGGCTTTCTGATGTGGCCGAGCGCCGTCCCCACCCCCCACAAGCCTGACTGGCGCGCCGAACGCGATTGCGTGGGTGAACTCAGCGCCGCCGTCCGCGCGCGGGGGATGCGGATGGGACTCTACTACTCCGGCGGGCTGGACTTCACCTTCAAAGACGTCGTCATCCGCGACTTTGCCGATATGCTGACGGCGATCCCCAACGATCCGGCCTACGCCGCCTACGCCGACGCCCACTGGCGCGAACTCATCGAGCGTTACACACCCTCCGTGCTGTGGAACGACATCGGCTACCCGGCCTCCGCCGACCTGCCGGCGCTCTTCGCCCACTACTACAACACCGTTTCAGAGGGCGTGGTCAACGACCGGTTCACCCAAATCAACCTGCCCGGTTCTGGAAAACTGACAGGTCTGCCGCGAAAACTCATCCGCTGGATCATCCGGCGGGCGATGACCCATCCACAGAGCCTCGTCGCGCGGCTGCAAACCGGCGGCGCGCACTGCGATTTCCGCACGCCGGAATACGCCACCTACGCCCAAGCGTCGGCGCAGAAATGGGAGGCTACGCGCGGCATCGGGCAGTCCTTCGGGTACAACCGCAACGAGCGGCCTGAAGACCTCATTGCTGTAAAGGACCTCGTTCACTTGCTGGCCGACGTCGCCAGCAAAAACGGCAACCTGCTACTCAACGTCGGGCCGATGGCCGACGGGACGATTCCGCCAGAGCAAGTCGCGCGGCTGGAAGGGCTCGGCGCGTGGCTCAAGCTCAACGGTGAGGCGATTTTCGACACGCGGCCCTGGAGCCGCGCTGAAGGTCAAACCGGCGATGGCCTGCCAATACGCTTCACGCAGAAAGATGATGCGTTGTACGCCATCATCCTCGGCAAGCCGCAGACCGATCATGTGGAGATCCCCGCGCTGTCGGTCCCAGAGACAGCCAGCATCTACGTCCTCGGCTACAACGCGCCCTTTGCGTGGCGGCAACACGGATCATCCCTGGCGCTCACGCTGCCCCGCACCCTACCCGCTACTCCTGCCGTCGCGCTCAAAATCGTCCCGTAGGCGCAAGACTCCAAAAAGTCTCACGAAATGACTGTTCAGACAGGTCCCTCCGTCAAACAAGGGACATACACAATGCGGATGTCCGCTAAGACTTTTGGAGTCTTTGGTACGGCTAGGCTATGACTTGCTCCGTTTTCGCTTCCCCTTTCGTCACCTGCGTCATACACAAGATGGCGAACAGGAAAAACAACGGCGTAACCACGAAGATAAGGTTGTAGTCGTTGCCGAACCACTCCACGATATGCCCGTTGAGAATCGGGCCGACGACCGCCGCCAACTGCGAGGCCACGTAGTACAGACCGGTGTACGTCCCCACGTCAGCGTCGGAGGCGGCGATGTCGACGACCATCGGGAGCGAATTTATATTGGCCCAGTGCCCTTAATCACAATGGTTACGCCCACTACTCGACGATACTGTCGCTCGACGCTCCCAATCCTGATTAAGCTGAAACACTACTGCGATACAGAAACTGCCGCGCGCGATTCTCCTCGACTCACCCCGCGCATCGTCACGACAGCCAGGACGAAGAAAATCACCGGCATCAACAGGGTCAAGCCATAGTTATTTGACTTCTCAATGACAAAGCCGTTCAGAATTGGCCCGGTAATGGCCGCCAGTTGAGAAGCGATATAATAGAAGCCGGTGTAGGCGCCGATATTGGCATCGGTCGGTGAGGTGTCGATCACCATAGGCAAGGAATTAATGTTAACCATGGCCCAAGCGCATCCACCTAGAGCCAGCGCCACCCCGATGACGTAGATACTCGGCAAGAAATAACCGATCAGCAAGAGACCCGCAAAAACCGCCAGGCCTATCGTGATGGCTTTACGTCGCCCGATGCGCGCAGCGATGTATCCACTGGGCACTGCGAAGGCGATAAACGTGATGTAGGAAACGCTGGATAACAACGAGGCCTGATTCTCCTTGATGCGTAGGACGTTGACGCCGTAGGAGGTAAAGAAGGTCTCAATAGCATTGTATCCCACAAACCAAAGGAAAATCGACAACATCAACAGCAATAGACTGCGCCGAGATTCTGCAGGAACGCTCCGAAGATTGTGCAATGCGCGCAGGTGCTCCTCTGATTCGCGTTCTTCAGGCGCATCCGTTAGCTGGCGGGGTTCCTGTACGAAAAAGAGCAACATCAACACTGCCACAACCATCAAGATCCCCGCAATAATGAAGGGCAAAGCTATATCTATTCCATACAAGGTTGCCCCTACAAGGGCGATGATCACGCCCCCTACCCCGCCCATCAGGTTGATAATGCCGTTAGCCTGGCTGCGCAACGGAGAGGGCGTTAGATCAGGCATCAAAGAAATGATCGGTGTTCGGAACCCCGCCATTGTCAGCAAGAAAATGCCGATAACGATCATAAACAGCGCCAACGGTTGCCCCAGCAATGCGGTTTGCCCGCTCAATTCAGGCGAGATCTGCCGCACAACAAAAGGGATCGCCATGAAGGTCAGGACAGAGATTGGCGCTAAGGCTACAATGAAAGGCCGCCGACGTCCAAGACGAGTCCAGACCCGGTCGCTCCATACGCCGATCAATGGCAACAGAAAAAGCCCGGCGATGTTATCCAACGTCATCACAAAGCCGGTAAGTGTAGCCCCCAGGCCGAATCCAGAAGTGGTGGTAGAAGTTTCAAAAGTGGGGTTGCCGGCCTGTAGAAAGATCGGCACATAGTCATTATACAATTTCCACATCACACTGATGCCAAAAAAGCCAAAGCCAATGAGGAAAGTCTTGCCATAGTTGAGTTTAGGTTTGTCCATCACAAATCGTCATCTCCTTTGCAGTCATGGTGGTATAAACACTGGCTTTAGTTGTAGCACGAATACGCAGGCAAGCAAGCCCCGGCTAATGAACATATCCAGCGGTTTTGCGTTACCCCGCGCTAATACATTAGGGCTATCCACTCACAAAAGCGGCGACAAAATCCGGCACTGAGCGACGAAAAATCCGGCAGCGAGTGACGAAAAATTCGTCACTCGCCGACGGTTCATCTCCAGCTTCTTGTTATAAGATTGAGGGCAATTCTCATACTGCATCCACCGGATGCAAATATCTTATGTCGGAGGGAGAGAGTCAATGAGTGAAATTACACCCGAAGCGCGGAAAGTCCTGGCCCAATGTTATGCTTATCTACTGAGTCTACCAGACCCAGACGCAGGTGAAACAGAACTGCCTGAGGAGACCCAAGCCAAACCGCCGAGTGTCGTGATTGCCAGTAACAACGGCCCCGATGAGGCCAGCAGCCTTCCCAATGATGAAACCGCGTAACCCTCTTGTGAGGAAGCCCGGTTGCGGTTGGCGACGCCGCCCAGCGGGCCGGGGTGGTAAGGAGACGAGTGCCAATGTACATGAGCGAGGCGTGTGAACTGACAACAGGCGAACTGACGGCGCACTTGCCCCTGGAATGGCGCATCAATGACGCTTACTTCGACCTGGCCTTCCAGTGTGTGCTCCCGGCCCTCGAAGCTCTGGCCGCTGGGAACAAAAACCCCGAAGCCTTGCTCAGCGTGACGTTCGGCCCGGTGGCGCAGCTCGTGCTGACCTGCCTGCTGCCCGCAGGCGTGTGGAATCTCTTGGACTTGCTGCGGAGCCTGGTGAGTCCACCAGACGAAACGGCCCGCACTGAATTCTGCACCGCCCACCGCCTGCTCAAGAGCCGACGGGTGCGGGGCCGCCTGGCCGTGTTCGATCTGCGACCCGGCGGCAGCGCAGAGTTCAGCGGCTATCCCTACGCGCCCCTCTACGATTCTCAGGGCCGCATCTGCGCCTTCCACGCCGAGGCCTTGCCGGTCGTCGCTGCCGTGCTGCGCGGGTGGGGTATGGAGACGGTGGTCATTCACGCAGCGCCCACATCGTTGCTGCCGGAGCGCGCCCTGAGAAAGCAGGCGCAAGCCCAATGGACGTTCCTGACTCAAGCCTAGACGCACAGGAGGAAGCGATGCGCCACGATGCCCAGCCACACCCGCATTGCCGGTATGAGGGAAAAAGACATGGTAGAACAAAAAAGGCCATTTTTAACAGATACCGTCAAGGCCAAAATCACGGCTCGATCCCCGCTTTGGCGGCGTCAAACCGGGTTTTGCAGGGGTTTTTCCCCCACAATCGCCCTGTTTTGGCTCAGGGACAGCGTTTGGGAGTGCTCCGGACGCCGCCAGCGACGCAAGGCGGCCCGAAATCGCTGTTTACACCGTTACGGTATGACAGAAACACCAAACTGTCCGTTTTTTCGTCATACCGGAGCAGTTTTTTCACCCGGCTCTTCTCGGAGGTGAAGCGATGGCTTACGAACTCAACGCCGTCGTGCGCCACTTGATGGCCCTGGCCGGGGCAGACCCCCGTAAGGTGCGGCTGCCCGAAGGAAAACACAAGTTGCGGGTGCATAGCCAGCGCATCGGCGACGTGCGGCTGGTCACAGTTGCGCCCTGGCAGGGGACGTTGCCCGAAGTGGACGCCCAGGCCGTCGCCCACCTGTGCGCCGAGGATGGCCGGCTGTTGTTGCGCGGCGTCGTCAGCGCGCCGCCCCGCACCAAGACGTTGTGGCTGGCCCTGGATGGCGTGGGCGCAGTACCGCTTATCGCGGCTTCTCCCCGGGTCGAGAAGGCGCTGCGCGCCCTGGTGCAGCAGCGGGTCGTTATCCAGGGGGAATGCGCGCCGCGCGGCATCGCCGTGCATACGGTGCAAGTTGCGCCAACGCCGTAAGGGTGAGCGTTGCAGCGGACAGTCCGAAAATCTGCTGTTAGCAAAGGGAATTTTCAGCATCAAGTTCAAGGAGGACACACTATGCGTAGACATTTCATCATCATCGGCCTGACCCTGGCCTTGATAGGGTTACCGCTCGGCGTGGGCTACGTCATCGCGCCTTGTGACAGTTTTGGCGCGCCGGTGGTGTTGTCGCCGTACCGGCTCCGCCAGCAGCGCTTCCTCACCGCGGCGACCCGCTGGATGGAGACCGTGGAGGAAATCGGCGACAACCTGGACGCCATTGTGCGCGGGCCGCAACCGCAGTCCACCGGCGCGGCGTTCCGGTTGGCGGAACAGGTGAGCCAGGCGGCGTCCAGGTTGGAGGCCTTGACGCTCCCTGAAGCGCCAGCGGAGTACAGCTTGCTGGCGCTGACGATGCAGCAAGCGCTGGACACCTACGCCTATGCCGCCGAGCAGTTGTTGGTCTTCTGCGGCAACAACGACGGTCAGGCCTGGGCCGAAGCGCAGGCGTCTCTGGGGTTGGCCCGGTTAGCGTTGGCCGACCTGCGGGCGGGCATTGCCGGCCTCTCCTATCCGACGTGCCGGGAGGTGTGGCGTGAGTGACAGCGCCGAACAATCCGCTCTCGAGAAACTGCAAGCCAAATACGCAATGGAAATGAGCGTGCTGCAAGGCCGCTACCTGAGCAGTCAAATGCACAGTGCGGCCAGCGTGCGCGCCCGCCACCGCGCCGAAGCTATCCTGCAACGATACCTCCTGGTGCTGTTCCCGGACCTCTTCGCGCGGGCCATAGGGGCGCAGATGAGTATCACCGAAGCCGGCGAGTACCTCTACGCGCATCACCTGTACGACAGCGACCCGCGAAAGCTGTTCCGCGCCAAAAACGCGCAGCCCGAGGCCGCCGCTGTTTCGACATCCTCCGCCGCTCCGGCGACCGGGGAGCAGGGCGTGGACCTCACCGGCGACGCAGTCAAGTTCCTATACGTGCTGGGGATGACGGTAGTCGCCAACGAAGCCCGCGTCCTGTGGGCGCAACACACCGGCCGGGCCGTCGGCAGCGCGAAACACGTCTTGCCCGAATTGCTGGACAAGGGCCTGCTGCGCGTGGAACAAATCCCCGCGCCGCGCTATCTCACCGGGTACGTCGGCGACACCTGCTACACCCTCACCGAACGCGGGCAGGCCGAGTACCGGCGACGTTTCAACAGCGATCCCATCACCTACGCAGCCGCCTACGCGCCCTACAAATCTCCCGAAGCCTGGTGGATGATTCGGGCCACCAAGGCGCTGCTCCTGGCCGGCAATGCGCATCCGGCCAACACCCGGTTCACCTACACCGTCTATGACCCAGAGGCCGACGCCGACGCCATGGAGGCCGCCGGGTTCACGCGCCGTTACGGCAACAGTCAGCCGGACTTGATCGTGGTGGTCCAGTCCCGCTCCGGGGGCAAACCGCTGGGGCTGGCGGTAGAGTGCGAACGCGGGAGTTACAGCAGCTCGCGGCTCAAGCAGAAGCTCGCCAAGAACCTGCAAGACTACGCGGCGGCGGGATTCGGCGGCTGTTACTACGTCGCCAACAACCGCGACACCGCGCGCGGGTTGGGCGTGACCATCGCCCGGCTCCGCGACGACCTCACTGCAACGCCTGACGCCGGCAGCGCGCCGGGCTTCCTGGCCTTGTTCACGCTGGAAGCCTTGCGCGAAACGTGGCTGCCCACCCCGCGCTTTATCCTGACGGAGTTCTTCGACCGCAAGCTGCGACAGCCCAACCCGAACTGGCCCGCGGACGCCGCCAGGCCGGAACGGTATTTCAAGTATACGCCGGCGGACAGGGGGCAAGAGGCAGGAGGCAAGGGGCAAGACGCAGGAAGCAGGATGCAAGATGCAGGAGGCAAGGGGCAAGAGGCAAGTAGCAAGGGGCAGGATATGGAGGACGTGGAAAAGGATGTGTGGGGCGCGTTGCTGGAGGCAGAGGACGAATGGGCGGACGAGGAAGGCGCGGAGTAAGACAGAGCCGGCGCGCGGTAGGCCGTTACCGGAAGTGGGGCGGCGCCCGCGCCTGGCGGCATTTTCACCTGGATGGCCTTGTGCAGGGGCGCGTTGCTGGCGGCGAGGCGACAAAACGCCGTCAGCGACAACGCACTCGCCGCGACCATCAAACTGACGACTCTGGGTTGTGAACTTTCAACCTTCAACTTTGAACTCTCAACTCACACAGAAAGGAACAGACAATGACACTCGAAACGTTTTTGACTTATGCTCTGCGGCTCTGGTGGGCCGGGGCGCTGTACACGGGGGTCTTCCTCGTGCGGATAGGGCCGTTTGTGTTGGCGTCCGTGGGCTTCGGGGGCTGGCAGAGGGCGCAAGGGACATCACCTTTGCGCCGCCCACGGAAGACAACGGCGGCGACCACGGCAGATACGCCGGCGTTCACAGTGCGCTGAAGGAGGGCCTGGTACAAATGACGAAGAACATATTGCCACCCCACAACGTCGAAGCCGAGGAAGCAACGCTAGGCGCGCTGCTGCTCGACCCCAAGTTGGCGATTCCGCAGGTGCAGCCGGTGCTCAAAGGGCCGGAGTTCTACCTGCAAAAGCACCGCTGGCTCTACGCCGTGCTGCTGGACCTGTATGCCCGGCGCGAGCCGGTGGACTTGCTCACGGTGACGACCGCGTTAGAAAAGCGGGGGCAACTGGAAGCAGTGGGCGGCGCGGTCTTCATCGCGCAGTTGCTCAATGCGGTACCCTCGGCGGCCAATGTACTCAGCTACGCCCGCGAGGTACGCCAGACCCATATGCGACGGCGCATCTTGGAAGCATCCAGCGCCGCCGCGCGTCTGGCTTACGATGTGCAGCGCCCTATCGAGCAGGTCGTCAGCGAGGCCGAGGGCCTGTTCCTCACCATTCGCGACGACCTGGCCTACCAGGAGCGCCTACAGCCCTTCGCGCAGATCCTCCAACAGCTCTACGACGAGGCCGCCGCGCTGTATCACAATGGCATCCCCCTCGGTGTTGCCACCGGTATGCCCGCGCTGGACAAGTTGCTCGGCAGTGGTCTGCGCAAGGGCACGCTCACCATCGTCGCCGCGCGGCCTGGCGTGGGCAAGTCGGTGTTACTCGCCACCCTCGCCGTCCAGGCGCTGCGCCGCCAGGCGCCCACGGCGCTGTTCTCCATCGAGATGCGTGGACTGGAAGTGGCCGGGCGCATCCTGCAGAAGGAGTTGGGTCTGGATTACACCCGCCTGCAAGAACACGATTGGCCGCGCTTCGCCGATGGCTTAGGACCACTCTCGGAGTTCCCGTTATGGATCGATGACAGTCCGCACCTGGCTATCGAAGACCTCTGCACCAAGGTTCGCCAACTCTACGCCCAGCGTAACCTGGGTCTGGTTTTACTGGACTACATTCAACTCGCCGAAACCCACCAACGCCTGGACTCGCGCTATCTCACCATCGGCCACGTCACCCGCGAACTCAAACACCTGGCCCAGGAGTTGCAGATTCCCATCGTCGCCGCCAGCCAGTTGGGACGCGACGCCGACCACCGCCGCCCCACGTTGGGCGACCTGCGCGAGTCGGGCAACCAG
>MTKY01051467.1_pt1 | contig 62221 bp, 48 predicted proteins | sample 1042731 | NCBI WGS metagenome assembly MTKY01 (sample SAMN06212206, study PRJNA360538) | anaerobic digester metagenome | biome: Wastewater treatment plant; material: sludge; isolation source: anaerobic digester fed with sludge from wastewater treatment plant | place: Denmark: WWTP Soeholt ...
CCCAGGGCCGCGATCAACACGAACAGGGCGATAGCCCCGACGATTTCATAGAGTTGCAGATCGTGTTTGACCAACAAGAACAGCAATCCCCCGAGCAACACCGCGGCGAACATCACGAAGTCGGCAGCTAATGCCAACAACACGCCGGCCGCTGTCCGCGTTGGAGATTCGCCGCGCCGGACTGCGTCGTCCAGAAACAGCGCATTGCCCGCCGTGCCGCCAGTGGGCGCAACCACGTTGATGAAGAGTGACCCCAACACCACCGGCAACAGTTGCCACACCCGGCTGCGCACTTCAACCGTAGAAAACGCCGCCTGGTATAGTGCGGTGTACAAGAGGTAATACCCGATCTGCAGCACCAGTGCCAGCGCCACCCACTGCCATTTCCCCTGAGTCAATGTCGTCGCCAGAGTTTTCAGTTCCGCGAAATGGCTGAGGACAACCCACACGAAGGCAATCACTAGAACCCAAAGCAGCCACCGCCGTTTCATATCTGCACCCCCTTCACTTTAGTTTAGCGGGATAGTACATTCGCCAGCCTGATCAGTTTCATATCCAGGGGCTTCTGCTTGCCCACCACATCCGCCAGGGGTGTCGCCGTGATCGCTTCTTTGTTCAATCCGACCAGAACGCCATGTTCGCCGGCTGCCAGATGCTCGACCGCTGCCGCGCCCAAGCGGCTGGCAAGCAGACGGTCGAACGCGCCCGGCGCGCCGCCGCGCTGCACGTGGCCCAACGTCGTCACCCGCAAATCGAAACCCAGGCGCTCGCGGTGTTCCTTGAAGTATGCGGCCAACCTTTCGGCGTTGTACTTCGCGCCCTCCGCGACGACGACCAGGGCGTGGGACTTACCGCGTTCGTAGGCGGCGAGCATCTCGGTTGCCACGACCTCCGGGTCCGTTTCCAGTTCGGGAAGCGCCACCGCTTCGGCGCCGCCGGCGATGCCCGCCATCAGCGCCAGGTAGCCGCACTCACGCCCCATCACTTCGACGAGGAAGGCGCGACGGTGAGAAGCCGCCGTCACTTTCAAGCGGTCGATGGCTTCCAGGGCGATATTCAGCGCCGTATCCACGCCAATGGTGATGTCAGAACCGTACAGGTCATTGTCAATGGTCGAAGCCACGCCGACAGTCGGGAAGCCCATCGCCGATAGCGCATAGTTGCCGGTCTGCGAGCCGTTTCCGCCGATGACCACGGCGGCCTCGATGCCGCGCTGCTCCAACGCGCTGATGGCCTGCCGGCGGCCTTCTTCCGTTTTGAACTCCGGGCAGCGCGCGCTGCCCAACATCGTGCCGCCCAGTTGAATGATGCCGCCGACATCTCTGGCGCTCAACGGCGCCATATCGCCGGCGATGAGACCTGCATAGCCATACTGGACGCCGAACACTTCCCACCCTTGCTCCAGACCGCAGCGCACGACTGCGCGAATGGCGGCGTTCATCCCTGGGGCGTCGCCGCCGCTGGTCAAAACTGCGATGCGTTTCATGTCAGATGTGCTCCTTCCGATAGAAAAAGTGTTTCACCGTCTCCGAGGCCAACAGATAGAGCAGGGTAATACCGATCAGGGTAAGTAAAATCGGCAAGGGCAGGGGATCCAGACCCAACAGCGTATTCAGCGGCGAGTAGGGAAGGACCAACGTGATGCCTGCCACGATCAGGGATGCAATCAACAGCATCCGGCCCGGGCGACTTTTGTAGAACGGTTGCTGCGTGCGCACGATGAAGACGATGAGCAGCTCGGTCAGGATCGACTCAAGAAACCAGCCGGTGTGGAACTGGGTTTCACTCGCTTTGAGGATCAGGAGCAGCATGCCGAAGGTCAGATAATCGAAGACCGAGCTGGTAAGGCCGAAGGTGATCATAAAGTCGCGGATGAACCTGACGTTCCAGCGGCGCGGTTTGTCGATCATCAACTGATCCACACTGTCGCCGGCGATGTTCATCGAGGGAAAATCGGTGAGGAAGTTCGTGAGCAGGATTTGCAGCGGCAGCATTGGCAGGAACGGCAGGAACAGCGACGCGCCGGCCATGCTGAACATATTGCCGAAATTCGCGCTGACGGTGGTGAAGACGTATTTGAGTGTGTTGGCGAATGTCGTCCGCCCCAGCACAATTCCCTGTCGCAAGACGGAGAGGTCGTGCTTGAGCAGCACGAAGTCGGCGGCCTCTTTCGCCACATCCACCGCTGTGTCCACCGAGATGCCTACATCGGCGGCGTGCAGCGCCGGGGCGTCGTTGATGCCGTCGCCCATATAGCCCACCACGTGGCCCAGTTTCTTTTGCGCCAGGATGATGCGCTCTTTCTCGTTGGGGTCCACTTCGGCGAAGAGGTTCACGTGTTCGGCGGTGTGCCAGAGCGCCTCATCGGGCATATTGGCGATCTCCGCGCCGGTCAGCACGCCGGTCACGGTCATCCCGACCGCGTCGGCGGCGTGCAGGGCGACAGGTTTGTTGTCGCCAGTGATGATCTTGAGCTGCACACCCAAATCTTTCAATGCGGCAATTGTCTCGCGGACGCCGGGCTTGGGTGGATCGAAAAACAGCAGGAAGCCAACGAACGTCATGTCGAGTTCGTCGCGCCGGGTGTAGCGCGCCTGTTCCGGCATCGTCCGCACGGCGACGCCCAGCACCCGGAATCCCTGCTTGCTCCAGGCGGTGTAGCGCTGCCGAATCTGCTGCTGGTGATCGTCATCGAGGGACACACTGCCGTCGCCTTCCCGAACCTGGGTGCATACTTCCAGCACATTGTCCAATGCACCTTTGGTGATCTGCAACAGTTCTGTCCCTGTCTTGACGACAATGCTCAGCCGTTTGCGCACAAAGTCGTAAGGGACCTCGTCAACTTTGGTGTAGGCGGTCACGTCGGGCTGCGCGTGCGCCGTGATGGCTTCATCCAGGGGATTGGCAAGCCCGGTCTCGAAGTAGGCGTTGAGATAAGCATAGCGGAAGACGTCCTCCGAGGGCTGTCCCTGCACATCCACCGCGTTGTCCAGATTCACCACACCCAGCGTGAGTGTGCCGGTTTTGTCGGTGCAGAGCACGTCCATACTGCCGAAGTTTTCGATGGACTCCAGCCGCCGCACGATGACGCCGTCCGCCGCCATGCGCTGCGAGCCTTTGGAGAGCGTGATGCTGATGATCGCGGGCAGCAGTTGCGGCGTGAGGCCGACCGCCAGGGCAACGGAGAACAACAACGAATCCAGCACCGGTTTGTGGAAGAAGACGTTGACGGCGAAGACCACGAATACCAGAATAAACATCACGCGGGTGAGCATATAGCCCAGCCGGTGAATACCACGCTCGAATTCGGTCTCCGGCGGCCGCACCGTGAGCCGCTTCGCCACCTGCCCGAAGACGGTCGCCGCACCGGTCTGCACGATGAGCGCCTTGGCCGAACCGCTGCGCACGTTCGTGCCCATGAAGACGCAGTTCACACGTTCCGGCAAGCTCGCTTCCTCCGCCGCCGCGCCGGGCCTTTTCTCCACCGGGAACGTCTCGCCGGTGAGCACGGCCTGGTTGACGTAGAAATCGGTGGCTTCCAGGAGCACGCCGTCGGCGGGGATAAGGCTTCCGGCGGAAAGCTGCACCACGTCCCCCGGCACGATGGCCTCGGCGGGGACGGCCTGCGCCTGTCCATCGCGGAGGACGGTCGCTTTGAGCGTAATTTGGGCGCGCAGTTTGGCGGCGGCGTTGCCCGCGCTGTATTCCTGGGAAAAGCTCAAGGCCGCGCTACCCACCACAATCGCCAGGATGATGCCAGCGTCGATCCATTCCTGCGTCACCGCCGATACGACGGTGGCGAACAGCAGAATCAGCACAATGGGATCGCGGAACTGTTTGAGGAACAGCCGTAGCGGCGTGACCTCCGCGCGCGTTTCCAGGACGTTCGGGCCGTATTGTACAAGTCTCTGTTGGGCTTCTGTGGCTTCGAGACCGGCGGCCGAACTGTGAAGCGTCGTCAGGAGCTGATCGGTTGTCTGGCTCCAATAGGGATGAGCTCGAGTATCGTGAGTGTCCATTTTTCTCCTGATCTGTTACCCACCGAACAGCGTCCCGCTTCCGTAGCCAGCCAGCGCCGAAGCTATCCCGATGACGGTCATTTGCAAGCCAGAGTGTCCGGGACGTCCCACGGTCTGCCGCGCCTTGTATACACCCACCATGAATAGCGCCACTGCTGAGACCACAAGCGAAACGCCGATGGCCAGTCCTCGCGAAAACAGGCCTGTCGCCAGGAAAAAGAAGGGGATCAGCGGTATCAGAGATCCAATTTTTGTATTTTTCACTGTGCGCTCCCCAAGAATAATTCCGGTTCCTTGCGCGCGCTGTGATTCTCGTACAGCCACGCCGCCGTCCGCAAGATACGTGGGTCCTCCATCACCCGCGCGCCGGTGGGGCAGACGCGCGTACACGCGCAGCACTGGATGCACGCCGCTGCCTGGGTGATCACGGCGTCGCCAACGGTGATGGCGTCCGTAGGGCAGACGGCGGCGCAGTCTCCGCAGAGCGTGCAGAGATCGGCGATTGTGATCGGGGCAGGTGGGGTCTCTGTGGACGGTTTCCGATCTTTGTAGGGGTAATTGCCAGGAACGTGGAGCGATGGCAGAGCATCGATGGGTGTTTGCGCCAGCATTTGCCAAATTTGCTGCCCGAAAGCGCCCGCTTTCTCCATGTCGTTAGCATCCGGGCGGCCCACGGCGATAGGCATTGCTTCGGTAGAGTACGAGTGTTCCCCGATAAACGCCGCGCCCGCGATGGGGACAAAGTCGCACGCCTCCGCGATGTCCTTCAGTTCCAGGAGTGCGTCTTCGAAGGCGCGATTGCCGTAGACGACCACGAGTACTGCCGGTGCGCCGTTGCCCCGCACACGATACAGCCGTTCTACGGCGGTCTTCGGCAATCGCCCGCTGTGCACTGGCGCGCCAAGCAGCGCGATGGTTTCGTTGCCGACCTCGAACGTCCGGCCCTGCACACCCGGCGGCGTCAGATCGAGGTGGATCGCGTCGCCCATATCAATGCCCTGGGCTATGGCTGTCAAAATCCGCTGTGTCGTGCGCGTCGGTGAGAAGTATATTAGTTGCGCTGTACAAATGGTCATGGTTATCTCCTCCTCCTTAGAAAATAGTTCTCCTTAGAAAATAGCCTCAACGGATCGAACGGATTCAACGGAAAAATATCCGTTAAATTCCGTTGAATCCGTTGAGGAAATCCTTTTCATCCTCGTTGGTGTGGAATCCCACATGGGAACTCCTTCGAAAATAGCCTCAACGGATCGAACGGATTCAACGGAAAAATATCCGTTGAATTCCGTTGAATCCGTTGAGAAAATCATTTTAGTGCTTGCATGGTGCGCGTTAGCGCCGGCGTCTCCTCTGAAAATAGTTCTCCTCTCCTCTGAAAATAGTTCTACTTCGACACTTAAGGCGGATCACAATCCGCCGTCCCCGCAGCGCTGGATTGTGATCCGGCATAAGCCCTTTCATGATTGTTGGTATCGAATTCCTTGCTATGTCTTTCCGCACATAGCGATTCTCTTCCCCGTCTACCGTCTACTTGTCATTCCCACGCGCATAACGATTCCACATACGCCGCCGAACCGTCGCGCAGCCAGCCGTCGAGTTGCGCCACCTCTTTGAGTTGCTGCCCGCGCAACCGGTGAACAACAACGTATTGCGTCACCATACCTGGCAGCGCGGTCATATCGCCCCAGAGCTTCTCGAACTGCGCCACGGGGAACACGTCCTCTTGCCCGTGACCCCAACGCTTCTTCACGTCCTTGAGTGTGATGTAGGTAGGCATCCGCGCTGCGACGGCGCGCACGGCTTCATCGATTTTGCCTGCGTCGTGAAGATCGTCCCGCGTCAGTTCGAAGAGGTCGAGCAGCCTGTCGATGCTGATCCACATCGTATTGCTGTTGTAGTACGAGAGCTTGAACTCGTCCTCCTCGTGGGGCAGCGCCATCCCTTCGATCAATCGCAGGTTGCCGTCCACGCGGGCCAAGCCCCCGCCGCGATCTTCCACGCGTCGCGTGATGACCTCGATCGTCATCGTCGCGCCGGAACCGAGGTGCTGGCCGAGGATCGTCGCATCGACGTCGGTCCCCACCGTGTCGATGTTGTGTAGCATCAGCGTCTCAAGTTGCGGACGTTCGGCCAGCATCTGGGCCAGCACGCCGTTCTTGAGCAGGTTGGGGATCTCGAACCAGTGCCCAACGGGATGCAGGCACTGCTGCGGCACGTTGTCGCGGTAATCGCTGCCTTCGCCCATCTGCTGTGCCCAGCCGATAAGGGCCGCGTGCAGGCTCTCTCGCACTTTTTGCGCCTGCTCGTCGAGTAACTGCTGCGGCATCTCCTCCCAGGCGAAGCGCAAATCACGTGCCATCGGGATCAGGCGCAGGCCCACGGCGCGTCCTGGCGAGAGGTACAGCGGCCCGGGGTAGCCGTAATTATCCCGCTGCGTCAGAAAGTCGCGGATCGGCTCGTGCGTCAAATAGCTCGTGGTGATGACGTGCGGCACCGGCATCCCCACCAGTGCCCCCACGCGGCGGCTCTTCGCCAGATGCACCTCGATGAACGAGCGATGCTTCCCGCCTAGCTTGCAGAACGGGTGCAGCGCCTTCACCACGCCTGCTCCATGCGTCCAACGACTTCCCACACCGGCAGCCAGCGTCACCACGGCCACCCGCCCCTCCCGCAGAGCGCGTAGTCCGTAGTCCGCAGTCCGCAGTTCATGATTCGTGATTCGTGATTCGCCATTCGCCATTCGCCATTCGCCATTCGCTACATCCCCCGCATACACATCCTCGATCACCGTGCTCGCCGGGAGACGGTTCTGCGCCAGGCCGATGCGCCCGCTGCGCAGGTCGGCGCGGATTTGCGTGTGCTGGATGCGGTCGAAGCCCAGCTCCTCTAGCAGCGCGTCGAGGTTGCGCTGGCTCACGTCCTCTTGATCGGCGCGTGGGATGATGCGGTCGAAGAGCGTCTGCACCATTCCTGCGAGCGCCGGGTTCGTGCGGCATGCCGCACCGAAACGGTCGAGTTCGGCGCGGCGTCCGGGTGTGAGTGTGTAACGCTCGCGTTTGAGCAGCGCGGGAACCAGGAATGCGTAATAGCCGGGCGACATCAACGCCTCGGTCTCGGTGCGCAGCTCGGCCACCGTCCCGCGCTCGTTGATGGCAAAATCGTAGACCACCGGCTCCATCGCGAAGGGCAGCGCGTGCTCCACCTCACGCTTCGTCGCCAGCATCGTGGCAAGAAGACGCTCTTGCGCTTCGGCGCGGCGCTGCGGATCGAAGATGAAGCCCATCCCGCCGCCGGACATCCCGCCAAGCATCCAGAAGCCCCAGAAGTCGTCGCCAAACGCCGCCCGCACGCGGTCGATGACCGTGGTCGTGTACAGGTTATTGGCCCACGGGATGATAGTCTGGATAGGATCGAAGAAGTTGCGCGTGGTAGCGGCGCCGATATTGCGCACGTCGCCCTGGCGCAGCAGCCCCACGATTTCGTCGTAGATGTCCATCGCCTTTTGTCGTCCGATCCATTCGGCTTCGGAGCGCAGCAAGTATTTTTCCGTCACCATCTCCAGGATCGGGCCGACGTCCTGCGCCATCCCGCCGTGGACGAGGACGAGGGCTTGTTGCAGGCGTTCGCGCGTGTCGGCGGAGACTTCGTCACGCCCCATCAGATAGTGGCCGGGCAGCAAGCACCCGCGGCTGATGCCGTATTCGGGATCAGCGGGGCCGGCGAGTTGCCCGGTGATGAGCTTCATGCCGGGCCAGACGCCACCGGAGTCCTGCCATCCGCCGCCCGATCCAGCCAGCCACTCGCCCAGAATGGCGCGCGCGGCAACAAGACGGCGCTCGTGTTCCTGAAGCATCCCCGTAAGCGATTGCGTCTGCCCGGTGGCGCGCATACAAACGGCAATGAGGCACGCCAGTAGACTGGTAGAGACGGCCAGCCGCGAGCCTTTAGGGATGCCGTTGACCTGGCTAACGAGTTCGAGACCGTACTTCCCCCCCTTAATCCCCCCCGCAGGGGGGAAAATGTCGGTCTCCCCCCCACTGGGGGGGATCAACCGCGCCAGCAAGTCTTGCAGTCGTTCGCCGGAGCCTTCCATCCCCGGCGGGACGATGCCGGCGGCGATGATGGCGGCTTTGAGCAGGCCCAGGTAATCGCGAGCGTAGTCGAAGACTTCGGCGAGGTTGGTGATTTCGGCAACAGCGCCGAGATCGACGCTCACCAGTCGCAGCAGCGGCTCGTCGATGACGCGGAGGTAGGCTTCGACGGGTGGGCGCGGCGCGGGATCGCGGCCATGCACCGCTAGGTCGATGGAGACGTTGAGGACGCGCGCGCCTTCTGGGAAGTCCATCCCCAGAAAGAAAATGTCGCTCCAGCCGCTGTGCGAGAGGTCCATGCGGACGGGTGTGGCCTCGCGGAGCACGGGGAACAGCCCTTCGGTGGAACGATCCAGTAACTCGCGCCGCACGCGCAGCGGATGATCCATCGGATGGCCGGTGCGGAACATCCACTGGTTGCCGCGTACGGAACGCACGCTGCGGCGCACCTGGTCCGCCAACGTCTGGAAGCCCAGGCGGTGATACGCTTCGGCTAGCGCGCTGGAGATGGCGTCCGTGGGGCCGTTCGCCGTTTGTAGGGCGAGGAAACAGTCGATGGCCTCTTCGAAGCGGCGTTGGAGCAGGTGGGTGTAGCCGTCGTAGGGGATCAGCCCTCCCTTCGTCCCCTCTACAGGGAGGAAGATTTCTGGCGTTTCTCTCGACGGGGTTCTCTCCCCCCGCGCCCCCCCCATCGGGGGGGATAAGAGAGAGGGAATGTGAAAGCGGTGAATGGCGTAAAGGAAGAACAGCGCGCGCACGCGTTCGTAAAGGTTGTCGCTGGCGAGGCGGAAGGCTTCGAGCGCCACGCACTCGTCGAGCAGTTCTGTCAGCGACGCGCTGCGGCAGAAGGCGTCCAGCGAGCGGTTGCGCACCTCCGGATCGCGGGCCGTGATGATGTCGATCAGGCGGCTGCTCATGCGCCCCTCCGTAGTTCGCGGGTAGCCAGCATCTCCACCAGTCGGGTGAGGATTTCCTCGCGGTCATTGCCGCTGAGTGCCAGCGCCAGTTGCGCGATCACCAGCCCGTACTTTACACCCACGTCGTAGCGCAGCGCCTGCTCTTCCAACGCCAGATATTTCTCACGAGTGGCAAGCTCGGCCAACGCCGCGGACAACGTCATGCGCGATTCGCCATTTGCCATTTGCCATTCTAGAATTTCTATCACCGCCGGTGTGAGGACATGCATCCCGAAAAAGCAGAGATAATGGCCCGCGCGCAGACCCGGCACGATGAGGCGCAGTTCGGCCTCGGTGGGGGTGGGCTTTTCGATGACGGTGTCGATCTCGTAGAGGTCTTTGCGGCCCGGCACGCGCTTGCCGCCGACGGTCCCGTAGTAGGGGAGGAGGTTCTCGCGGGTGGCCTGGACGGCGGAGACGGCGCAGTTTTCCGCCTTGGCCACGGCGACGAGCTGCTGCGCGCAACTTTGCGTGTTGCCACTCACATAGAGGTGATCCCCCACCAGGTGTAGAAAGGGCGCATTGCCGACAAACGGTTTGGCGCAATGGATGGCGTGCCCGTAGCCGCGTGGGTCGGTCTGCGGGATGAAGTGCAGACGGCCAGCGTGGTCGCCCACGGTGGCGGCGTAGGGGCCTTCGTCACCCGGCACGACGACAACGGCAATTTCGTCGATGCCCGCGCTGATCACCTCCTCTACGAGGATGCCGAGCACGGATTTCTCTGCGCCATCGCGGTCGGTAAGCGTTTGCATGGGCAGAGTGCGTTGGTTGCGCCCAGCAGCGGTGATAACGGCTTTTGTGATGTGCATAATGACCTCCAAATGATCATAGAGTGAGGTAACTATTCAGCCTTGAGGTGGGACGCACTTAACTGAATCCAAAACGGCAATTTTTACGCTTCCTACTGTCATTGCAGGCGTAAAAGTGCGTCCCACCTGAATAGTTACAGAGTGAGTTACATTTATTGCTGATTTTGCCGGGAGCGGATGCGCTCGATGGTGCGATAGAAAGCGTTTTCCAGCTCCAGACTCCAACTGCTGGGTCGTTTTTGCAGGCGGCGCAGCGTCTCGGCGTCGCCGATATAGAATAGCGCGTCCAATGCCTTCTGTTGCAGATAACGGCACTCGTCGGGCAATGGATTCTCACGCAGGTTCAGGGTGGAGAAGTCTGCTAAGGCGATATCCGTGAAGCGTCGCGTCGCGGTGGTGTCGTAGAGTTCCCCGATGGCTTGCATGGCGATCCCTTTCAGTGTGATGTCTGGGAGTTCGCTGAGACAGCGGTAGAGGAATCCGCGCGCGCGTCCATCTTGCGGGCGAACTTTGCCGATCAGATACGCAAGGTGCGTGTACCACGAGTCGGGATTGTCGCGTGTGATGGGATTGAGTCGCTGTTTTCCCTCCTCAGGGCTGAGGAAGGGCAAAATCACCTCCTGGGTGACGATTGCCGGATCGAGCAGCGTGAGCGCGGTAGCGGCATTGCTGCGTGTCTCCTGGCTGAAGTGCGGTGAGAGGAACGCGCGGATGAGCACGCGCGCCGCTACATCGGTTTTGAGATCTCCCAACGCAAAGGCCGCTACAGCCTGGATGCCGACGTCATGGCTCTCTTTGGCAATCAGATAGGGGATCAACTCCTTGACGCGACCGCCAGCCCAGTCGTTGAGCACCTCGGTCAGTTCGAGCGCGAGCACTTCGACGTCCGCGTAGGGAGGAACGAGCATGCGTCGCAGTGCGACAACGGCTGCCAGACGCACATCACTGTCCTCGTAGATAGGGGCGCCGCTCGATGAAGTCCGCACCGGTCGGTGTGTGATCTCTACCAGACGCGGGATGGCCTCCGGATGCTTGAGCTGTCCGAGCGCCTGGACGATGCGCACGCGCCGGTCGACGCGCGGCTCGCGGGCGATATCGAGCCGCCAGAGCAGGGTGTTGGCGATGAGGCCGATCAACGGTTCATCCTGGCATTTGTCGCGGCATTCGCGAATGCAGTCTGCGGCCAGAAAAACCTGCTCGCCTTCGCCCAGGGCGACGCCATAGAGAATCTCGTGAATCAGCTTGAAGGGGTCCTCCATCAGGGCGCTGAGCAGAATGAGCGTGTCAGACCACCAATAGTAGCGCGTATGCCGGCCAAGTGTAGCGGCAATGTCACCCAACGCAGTCTCAAAATCCGCGCGCTCTAGGATGGCCTGCGCGCAGCAATACGAGCGGATGGTAGCGCGGGCAAAACGCAGTGATTCCGCCCCCACCGGGGCCAGCAGTCCGTGTGCGGTTAGTTCTTGATAAAGCGCCTCCAGGCTGTACCCTCGATTGCCGCGTACCTCGGCCATGATCTCGAAGGCCTCATCGATGCTGAGCATCGTCTTGAACGTCGTCTGCATCTGCCAGGCCAGCGCGTAAAGCGTCCTGGCGGCCCGGGTGCGCATCCCCTGATCCACGGCGATGTCCATGATGGCGTCATCGACCAGATCTCGCAGCACTTGGGCGTGGGAGCGGGGAACCTTGCCTTCTTCCGCTTGCTTCAGCATTTTGAAGAGCAGCCAGGGGATGCGGGCCAGGTCGAAGAGTTGCGTCTCTTCCAGACTGGCGTAAAGCCGTTTCGCTGCCGGCTGATCGAGCGTTTGGGTGAGGTAGTGGCGGATGTTGCGCTCGGACAGGGGAAGCATAATAAGCGTATCGCGGATATATAACGGCGCAATGTCGAAATCGTCCGTGTTGAACGCGATGACGTACTCGTGCCGTAGGTGACGGCGGATGAAATCCTGCAGGACTGCGCACAGACGGCGGCGGCTGTGATACGGCAATACCTCGCTGTTGTCGATCAGGATGCGTAGGATGGGGCCGTCGGGTGATTTTAGCACATCGCGGGGACGTAGTTCCGCCTCTTGTTCCCAGAAAGGCTCAAGGACTTGCAGGATCAAGGTTTCCAGTATTTTTTCATCGATGCGCGCGCCCTGGGGCATCGTTTCCAGGTCCAGGTATACCGGAATGACCAACCGGGGCGCGTTGGCTTGCAGCGATTGTTGAGCCGTTAGCTGGGCCACATGACGTAGCTCGGTGGATTTGCCCATACCGGCGTCGCCAATCAATGCGATGGTGTTAGTCCCGCGCCGGACCTGTTCTGTCTTGAGGGGTGTGAAAATGCCCAAAATCGTCTCACTGAGGCTGCGGCCCGGGGTGTTTTCTTCCGCCAATGCATTGAAATCGACGCTGCGCAAGGCTCCCGAAAAATGTCGCACTTCCAGGGGCAGATAGGCGCCGTCCGCGGGCAGGGGATTGAGGATGTCGGCGAGCAGCATCGTCCGTAACGCGCTGATGACCGGGTCTGCGGTAAAGAGCTGGCCATTATCCAGCCGCATAAAGAGGGCGGGGATGGCCCATGCCAGCGGGTCATTTTCCAGCAGCAAGAGCCGCGCGTGGTTCAGCGCGCGGTCGACGCAGCCGTGTTCCAACAGATCGCGGTAGAAATCCCGGCCCAGCTCGCGCGCCAGCCAGGGCGCGATGATGTCCTGCATGGCGATGATCGCCGGGATGCCTGCCTGGACCAATTGCGGAGCCAACCCCACGTAGGGGTTGGCGTTCTGCGGATCGCGTTTGGCGCTGTCGCAGGCAGCCAGGAAAATCAGATATGGCGGCGGATTGATGGCGCCGAGTTGTGCGACGATCTCTGCGTCGCGGCGCGCATCGGTGAATCCGTTGGCGTCTTCCAGGAGCAGGATGGTTGTCCCCTGCGCGCGGCTGAATGCCCCGTGACCGAGGAAGTGCAGGATGTGGTAGCCTGGCGCAGTCACCAGCTCACGGGTGAGCGTGTCGAGAGTGGTTGCGCCGTCGGGGACGACACAGCCGGCTTGCTCCAGGCGGGCGCGTAACTCGGCGTTGAGACCGGCCCTGCCGGGCAGCAGGGTGACGTGTAGTTGCCCGGTGCGTTGTAAACCATTCAATGCGGAGAGCAGTGTGTCGATTTCGTGATTCACGTCGATGGGCGTCATCCCCTGGTCGATGAGATCGGCGGGATTGGCGATGGCGACGAGCATGCGGATGGGCCGAACGCCGATGGGCGCAGGCGCGGCGATTTCCAGACTCGTGTAGCGCGAAAAGGGTGTTTGCACGGAAGTGCTCAGCGAGGCGACGGTGTTTTGTCTTAGCTCGTGGAGACGTTCCCACAACAGGGCGTGCAGTTCCGGCGCGTGCGGATCGATCCACAGGCGCAGGCGCAGTTGTCCACCGCTGCGCGTCTCGGCGGCCCCCATGGCCCGGTCGTAGGCGCGACGGATCGCCCCGGAGAAGAGTGTATGGAACAGCGCTATCCCATAGGCGGCGATGTCGTTCTCGGCAGCTTGCAATGCGTTGTGATCCAGATGCATCTCGCCATCTGCGAAATGCACCGTACCGTTCATCCAGGCTTCGGCCGGGTAACATTGCCGCGCTTCGTCCCACGGTTGAATGCGGACCAAAAGATCGGTATGCTCACGTTGCGTGCTTTTAGGCATAGGCAACTCCTGACAAAATGGCAAACGGCGAATGGCATATGGTTTGTCGACTGTGGGTATTATACGACGTCTCTGAAAGATAGAAAGTCTGCCAGAAGCTCGCCGGCCCCCAAGGCCACAGAACAACTGCTGCGCAGTCTTCGCAAAGATTCATTGCTTGAATAGCTGAAAAAATCCCCTAAACTTATGGTATTTTTCCCGTTTTTCTTGTATAATTGTTTTTGTAGTGTAGTGTCTTCGCTCTTTTTTTATGCCAACCGGCTTTGTTTATGAAATTGTATTTCACCGTATCTGTCTCTTGATTCTTTGCGCGTAAGGAGGTGTTTATGAATTGGGTGATCTTCTGGGCAGGTATCGTTATCGGCTGGATAGGAGAATTGTTCATTGATTTTTTCTATTGGCGGCACAGGCATTCTGATGCAGTTTCCGAACTCGAAGTGCGCGCCGACTTGGCCGGGATGGAGGCCAGGGCGGGGCAGCTCGAGGCGCAGGTCATCGGTCTCAAGGAGGGGCAGACGCATTACGAGTATGAAATGCAACTCAGCCGCGACACTTTGGCGCGCGTCCACGAGCAACTAGCTGCCAGAGAAGTCGAAATCCGGCAGTTACAGACCGCCCTTGCCGATGCCCATATACGACTCGCCGAAAAGACGAGTCCTCAGCTCATCATGCCGGAGCCAGAATCGCACGGTCTGGAGAAAATCGAGGGGATCGGCCCCAAGATTTCCAAACTCCTCAACGCACGGAGCATCTATACCTTCGCCGATTTGGCCAAGGCCAATGTAGAGGAATTGCAGCAGTGCCTGGCAGAAGCCGGTCCACAGTATCGGCTGGCGAATCCGGTAACCTGGCCAGAACAGGCGCGGCTGGCCGCCGAAGGGAACTGGGAGGCTCTGGATGCACTGCAGGCTGATTTGAAAGGCAGTCGCGCTCAGCCGGTGTGACGTTTCCTGTTACGTTGATACAGCGTTACCGCCCGTGGAGGAAAATGATGGCCCATTATCGCACACCTAGAAGTATCAAGGTCTACACCTGGTTCAAGTTCGTAGGTACGTTAGTTTTAATCGGCATCTTCGTCATGCTGTTATTGCGCCAGCAACGCGCGGCGGCAACGGCACCGGGCGCTCCCTCTACCTCTCCTGCGATAGCGCAGTCATCACCCGCACTGCCAACTCCGAAACCCACCGCCCTCATACCGACGTTGACCGCGCCAGCCGTGGAGGCTGATGATCCGGCAACCTCAGTAAAAGCGCCGGTCGCGTCCGCGCCGCAGGTGGGTGCGGACGGGATTGTGACATTTTCTGGGACAGGGACTCCAGGCTCCACAGTGGAAATCTGCGCTGCCGATGCCTGTATCGGGCATACGACCGTGGGGGCAGATGGCGTGTGGGCGTTCGCCGTGCAGCTTGCTCCCGGAGACTACAACTTTGGCGCACGTGCCGTTGACGCTTCTGGTGCGACGTTGATCGAATCGCCGCCGTTCAAATTCATTCTACCTGCGCCCAAACAACCTCCAACGCTCACCGCGCCGCAATCGGGTGCACTCATCGCCGGCAACCTGGTGACGTTCGCCGGAACGGGGACGCCTGGCGCGGAGGTCGAAGCTCTTGATCAAGAGCAAGTGTTGAGCACGACCGTGGTCCAGCCTGACGGAACCTGGACGCTCGACTGTCTGTGCGACTCCGGAACGCGCCTGCTCAGCGTGCAAAATGCCGGAGATCCTGAGAGTGCAAGCGAGGCTATCACCGTTCAGGTTGCTGTAGCCCCCGTCTCTCTTCCCAAAGGCCTTGTGTGCAGTGAAGACGTTGACATCCCGATGGGGACGGATCACGGAACCGTCTACGTCGTCGCGCCCTGCGAGTATATCGGGTTGATTGCTGCGCGCACTGGCGTCAAACTGGCGGATTTGCTCGCCGCTAACCCGCAGTTAACGGACCCCGATCGTATCGATCCGGGGCAAATCCTGAATTTGCCGCCACATTAGAAAAGAGCGCTTACAGAGTGCTATACGATAAGGGGAGAGCTTTGCTCTCCCCTTGTTTATTAGAATCAGGAATTCAATAAAAAAATATAACATGATTGTGTTTCTCCGTTTTTCCTTGTATAATGAAAATTGTGGTTTGACTTCCCCATTTTTAGCCAAGTCATACAGCTTTAGTCTACAAGGAGGCGATTCATGAACTGGTTGAGTTTTTTCATCGGATTACTCACGGGTTGGTTGATTGAACTGCTCATTGACTTTTTCTACTGGCGGCGTAGGCGCGCGATTTCGGTTCCAGAGGGTGAGGCGCGTACTGAGTTGGCCGCGATGGAGGCCAAAACCGGCCGGCTTGAAGCGCAATTGGTTGCTGCGGAGGATGATCAGAGGAAGTTGGCAGCCTGCGAACGCCAACTGCGCGATTGCCATGAGGCTCTGTCGCGCGTTCAGGCGCAGTTATCGACCAAAGAGAGCGAGGTTCAGCAGTTGCAGGCTTCACTGTCTGACTCGGAGATCCGCATCGCCGAACGCACCAGTTCGCTCGCGGCCCTGGCCGGATTCGACGCGCACAACCTACAGAAAATCGAAGGGATCGGCCCCAAGATCGCCAGCATCCTCAATGCGTACGGCATTCACACCTTTGCCGATCTGGCAGAAACGGCGGTCGAGGAATTGCAGAAGTGCCTTGCCGAGGCCGGTCCGCGCTATCGCCTGGCGAATCCGGAAACCTGGCCAGCGCAGGCGCGCCTGGCTGCTGAGGGCAAGTGGCTGGAATTGGACGAACTTCAGCGCAAACTGAAGGGTGGGCGTGTCCGGTCATAATCAGATTAACCGGGTGACTGTGACCCGCGCGAGTCGTGGAGGACAAATTATGGCTGCTGATCGAACATCCAGGAGTATCCGGGCGTACAACATCTTCAAATTGGGGGTGACGCTCATCTTGATCCTCATCATTATCATCCTGCTGCTGCGCGCGCGGACGGGTGTCACACCTGCACCGCAGGTTGTCGTAGAGCCGACCGTCGCCGTGGCTGCCCCCACGCTTTCGATGCCCGAAGTGAGCGACGATGGGACGGTGATGCTCTCCGGGACGGGGACGCCGGGTTCCAAAGTCGAAATCTGGGCGGGTGGCGAGCGCATCGGCGAGGCGACCGTCGGCGCGGACGGCAAATGGTCGTTCGCCGCGCCGCTGGAAGCGGGCGATTACGACTTCGCCGCGCGGGCCGTGGACGCCTCCGGCAAGACACTGGCGGAATCCGCGCCGCTCAAGTTCACCGTGCCCGCCTTGGTCAAAGCGCCGACGTTGGGTACGCCGAAAGTGGGCGCCGACGGGACGGTGACGCTCTCCGGGACGGGGACGCCGGGTTCCAAAGTCGAAATCTGGGCGGGCGGCAAGAAGCTCGGCGAGGCGACCGTCGGGGCGGATGGCAAGTGGTCGTTCGCCGCGCCGTCGATGGAGGCGGGCGACTACGACTTCAGCGCGCGCGTTGTGGATGCCTCCGGCAAGACGCTGGCGGAATCCGCGCCGCTTAAGTTCACCGTGCCCGCCCTGGTCGAAGCGCCGACGTTGGATACGCCGAAAGTGGGCGACGACGGGACGGTGACGCTCTCCGGGACGGGCACACTGGGTTCCAAAGTCGAAATCTGGGCGGGTGGCAAGAAGCTCGGCGAGGCCACCGCCGGTGCGGACGGCAAATGGTCGTTCGCCGCGCCGTCGGTGGAGGCGGGCGACTACGATTTCAGCGCGCGCGCTGTGGACGCCTCCGGCAAGACGCTGGCGGAATCCGCGCCGCTCAAGTTCACCGTGCCCGTTTTGGTGAAAGCGCCGACCTTCGATACGCCGAAAGTGGGCGACGACGGAACGGTGACGCTCTCCGGGACGGGGACACCGGGTTCCAAAGTCGAAATCTGGGCGGGCGGCAAGAAGCTCGGCGAGGCCACCGTCGGCGCGGATGGCACGTGGTCGTTCACCGCCCCGTCGATGGAAGCGGGCGACTACGACTTCAGCGCGCGCGTTGTGGATGCCTCCGGCAAGACGCTGGCGGAATCCGCGCCGCTCAAGTTCACCGTGCCCGCCCTGGTCGAAGCGCCGACGCTGACCGCGCCCTTGCCCGGCGCCGCAATCACCGGCGATACAGTGACGCTTGAAGGGACCGGGCAGCCGGGCGCGGAGGTCGAAATCCTCGACAACGGCAAAGTCGTAGGCAAGGCAGTCGTGCAGGCCGATGGCACCTGGAAATTCGATTACAAGGTCGAGCCGGGCGCGCACTCGCTCGCGGTGCAGAACGCTGGGGATGCGGCGAGCGCCAGTGAAGCCATCAACGTCGAGGTTGCCACCGCTCCCAAACCGGCTGCCGCGACCGGCGTGTGCAGCGCGGGTAACATCCCGATGGGCATTGATCAAGGGGCGACTTACATCGTGGCGCGCTGCGAATATATGGCGCTCATCGCGCAGCGCACCGGCGTCAAACTCGCGGATTTGATTGCCGCTAACCCGCAAGTGACGAACCCCAGCCTGATTTACCCCAATCAAGTGCTCAATCTGCCGCCGCGATAGAAACCGTCCGGCAATGTGGAGTCAGGTGCAACGTGCTTCAGAAAGTGCGTTGCACCTTTTGTTTGTCGAACTATAATCAGGGATATTATCGCTCCACGTTCTGGGAAACAGGTACGTCAAACACCATCTCCTTGATGAGGTCATAATGTTCTACGCGATTCGAGAGCGGGCTGTGTCACACATCGTACAAGATCGAAAGTCTGGCCTTTACCGGCGCTCGTGGCTGGTCGTGCTCCTGCTGGTGTGCGTTATAGGAGTGTCATCGTGGGCTGACGGCAGTCCGGTGACGACGGTGTCTGCTGCGACGGTCGTGGCAACACTGCCGCCTCTGCCGCTGCCGGAGCAAGGCGCGCGGTTCTCCCACGTGAGGCTGGAAGAGGGGCTTTCGCATGGATTGGTGCTGCGCGTCGTCCAGGATCAAGAGGGATTTATCTGGTTTGCCACGTCCGGTGGCCTGAATCGCTACGACGGCGAGAGCATCGTGGCCTACAAACACGATCCGAATGACCCGAACAGTCTGGGAGCCAATTCGATTTGGAGCCTGTTGGTCGATAGCACGGGCATTCTCTGGGTCGGCACCGAAGGCGGTGGCTTGAACCGCTTCGTCCGCGAGGAAAACCGCTTTATCCGCTACCTCCCCGATCCCACCGATTCGTACAGCATCGACGACAACCGCATCACGAACATCTACGAAGACCGCGCCGGCGATCTCTGGATCGGCACGGCGATTGGCGGCCTGAACCACTGGGAGCGGGCCGCCGGACGTTTCACCCATTATCAAAACGATCCCGATGACCCCACCACGATCAACAGCAACGGGGTGATGGGCATCCACGAAGATCGTGCCGGTATGCTGTGGGTGGGAACGCCGGTCGGTCTGAATCGTCTCGACCGGGCCACGGGCCGCTTTACCCGGTACGAGCCGAATCTTGATGACCCGGACAGCCTGGGTGCGAGCGCCGTCTGGACGGTCTTGGAGGACCGGCGAGGGATGCTGTGGATTGGGACGGCGGGTGGGGGAGTGGACAGTCTGGATCGAGAGACGGGGCGCTTCACCCATTATCGCAATGATCCCAACGACCCCACCAGCCTGAGCCACGATATGGTATTCACGCTCTACGAGGACCGGGCCGGCGCTCTCTGGATCGGCACTTACGGCGGTGGTTTGAACCGGCGCGATCCCGTGACAGGCCGCTTCTACCGCTATCAGCATGACCCGGCTGACGTGTACAGTTTGAGCACCGACCATGTGCGGGCGTTGTTTCAGGATCGCGACGGCAATCTCTGGATCGGCACCGAGGGGCAGGGCGTGAATATGCTCGCGCCGCTTTACAAGCCGTTTTTGCATTACCGGGCAGCGACGCCTCCCGCTCCGGGATTGAGCAACGCTTACGCTATGACCCTGTTGGAGGATGGGACTGGCAGTTTGTGGATCGGGACTTTGGGCGGCGGCGTCAATCGGTTGAATCTCGCCACGAGGCAGTTCGCCATCTATCGCCACGACCCGGCGGACCCGCGCAGTGTGAGTAGCGACAGCATCTACGGCATCTTCGCGGACCGGCAGGGCGTCATCTGGGTCGGCGCGGCGAATGAGGGCCTCAACCGTTGGGAACCGCAGACACAGACGTTCACGCGCTACCGTTATGATCCCAAAGATCCCCACAGCCTGAGCAACGACAGCATCTATGCGGTGTACGAAGACCGGCGCGGAAATCTGTGGGTGGGGACCAACGGCGGCGGGTTGAATCTCATGGATCGGGCGACAGGCCAGTTTCGCCATTTTCACAACGATCCCGCCGACGCGACGAGCCTGAGCAACGACCGGGTCACGCTCGTTTACGAAGATTCGGTGGGAATTCTGTGGGTGGGCACGGCCGGTGGGGGACTCAACCGCATGGAGTGGACCGGTGGGGATGCGCAGGCGCGATTCACACGCTATCAGAACGTCCCCGGCGATATACAGACCCTCAGCAGCGATGTGGTTTTCACCCTGTACGAAGACACTGCCGGCGCGCTTTGGGTGGGAACGGCCGACGGGCTAAATCTCTTCGAACGGGATACGGAGACATTCGCACATTACGGGGAGCGCGACGGCCTGCCCGATGCGCGCATCGCCTGTATTCGAGAGGACGCGCAGGGCAATTTGTGGTTGAGCACCGGGCGCGGATTGGCACGTTTCGATCCGCGCGTGGGCAGTTTCCGTACGTATGATCAACACGATGGCTTGCAGAGCAATCAATTTCACCAGGGCTCCTGTACAGGGGGACCGCAGGGCCAATTGTATTTTGGCGGCGCCAATGGTTTCAATGCGTTCGATCCGGCGCAGATTACGGATAATCCCATTCCCCCGGCCATTGTGCTGACCGCGCTCTCGGTAGGCGCCGATAACCGGCCCGTCCCTCTGCCCCTGGCGGCGGATGAGCCATTGGTTTTGCGTTGGCCCGACAGGTCTTTAGCTTTCGAATTTTCCGCGCTCAATTTCATCCAACCCTTCAAAAACACCTATGCCTTTAGACTCGAAGGATTCGACGCCGATTGGAACTACACGCAGCAGCGGTCGTTTGGTCGCTACACCAACCTGCCCGGCGGCACCTACGTGCTTCACCTGAAAGGTGCGAACAACGATGGCGTCTGGAATGAAACCGGTGTCGCGTTGACCGTGCGGGTCATCCCTCCGATATGGCAGCGTTGGTGGTTTCGCGGGTTGATCGTCGTGCTCATCAGCGGCATGGCCGCAGGGGGGTTTATCGGACGCATCAAGGCCGTCGAAGCCCAACGGCGGCATTTGGAGCAGGTGGTGGAGCAGCGCACCGTCGAATTGCGCGCCGCCAACACCAGCCTGCAAGAGCACGCGCAGGAGTTGGAGATGCGCAACACCGAGTTGGATGCCTTTGCGCACACCGTCGCACACGATCTGAAAAATCCGTTGGGTATAATCGTGGGCTTTAGCCTGGTGCTGGAATCCCATTTCGATGAGCTGTCTCCTAGCGTTGTGCTAGAGAACATCCAGCGCATCGCGCGTACCAGCAAGAAGATGAACTACATCATTGAGGAAATGTTGCTGTTTTCCAGGATGCGTGACGCGCAGGCCGTCGAAACGCAGGCCTTGGACATGGGGGCGGTGGTAAACGAGGCGCTGGAGCGCTTGCGCGCCACGGTCGGAGATTCTCAGGCCGAGATTCGCTTGCCGGACCATTGGGATGTGGCGTTGGGACACGCACCGTGGATCGAAGAAGTGTGGGCCAACTATCTCAGCAACGCACTCAAGTACGGCGGCGTCCCGCCCCGCGTGGAAGTCGGCTCTGCGCGATTGGACGTGGACTCGCCGGATTTGGAATCAGCGGCGTGCGACTGGCAGGCTAAAATCCCCAATTCACAAGGAAAAGTGGTCTTTTGGGTGCAAGATAACGGCGCTGGCCTCACCCCTGAAGAACAAGGCCGCTTGTTCACCATGTTCACCCGCCTGGATGCCATCCACGCTAAAGGCCACGGCCTGGGACTATCGATTGTGCGGCGCATCGTCGAAAAACTGGGGGGTGACGTGGGTGTGGAGAGTACACCCGGCGCAGGTAGCCGCTTCTGGTTTGCGCTGCCAGCAGCGCCGTCGGATGACTCTTACCGGGCCACTGAAAAGGAGGTTCTATGAACACTTCATCAGTCGTTTTGCACGCTCAAGGCTTGACCAAATCCTATGGCAATGTCCGGGCGCTGCGCGGCGTCGATCTGGAAGTGCAACGTGGCGAGGTCTTCGGTTTCCTGGGGCCTAACGGCGCCGGTAAAACGACGACGATCCGCATTTTGCTCGACCTGATCCGGCCTGACGGCGGGATGGTGCGCGTGCTGGGACTCGATCCACAAAAGGACTCGTTGGCAGTGCGCGCTCGCTCCGGTTACCTGCCTGGCGAGTTGCACCTGGAGGACGCCGAAACGGTCGAAACCACTCTCAAACAGTTCAACGCGCTGCGAGGCCGCAAAGCCGACTGGACCTACGTCCGCGGTCTCGCCGACCGCCTGGACCTCGATTTGAAGACGCAGGCAAAAAATCTCTCGAAGGGCAACAAACAGAAAGCCGGCGTGGTGCAGGCGCTCATGCACCGGCCCGAATTGCTCTTGCTGGACGAGCCTACCAGCGGGTTGGATCCGCTGATCCAGCAGGAAGTGCACAAGCTGATCGGCGAGGCCAAAGCAAACGGCGCCACGGTCTTTTTCTCATCACACGTTATCGGGGAGGTGGAGCAACTGGCCGACCGCGTGGGCATCATCCGCAAAGGTGTGGTCGTGGAAGTCGCCGAAACGCAGGCGCTGATCAAACGGGCGCTACGCCGGGCCAGAGTCCGCTTTGGCGGCGGAATCCAGATCCCGGCGTTGGAAGGCATCCCCGGCGTCTCCATACTGTCGCGCGGCGCCGATTCTGTAACGCTGCAGATCGAGGGCGAGATGGACGCTCTGATCAAAGCCCTGGCGAAATTCCCCGTGATCGAATTTGAGACTGAGCGTCCATCGCTCGAAGAGATTTTCCTGGCGTATTACGAAAGGTAGGCGACTATGTTCACCATTTTCAATCAATCCATGCGGCGCTGGAAGTGGCAGATCGTCGGGTGGGGCAGCAGTCTGCTGATCATCGCTGTCTATTTGATGTGGTTGTACAAGCCGATGGTGGAGCAGCAGGCGCAGCTCAAGAACCTGTTCGACGCCTACGGCAAGGAAATGCTCTCGTTTTTTGGCGGCACGGTGGACATTTTCTCGGCGGGCGGCTACCTGAACTTCGCCTTCTTCTCTTACGTACCGGTCGCCATCGGCATCCTGGCGCTGCTGCTCGGCTCCGGGCTGGTGGTGGCGGATGAAGAAAAGGGTACGCTTGACCTGATTTTAGCGCATCCCGTCACCCGCACAGCGTTGTTCTGGGGACGCTGGCTGGCGCTCGTGGCAACGCTGATCGCCGTGCTCCTGCTGACGTGGTCCGGCTTTGCCGTGGGACTGTCCTGGACGGGACTGGATACAACCGTCTGGCAGGTGCTCCTGCCGCACATCTCGCTACTCTCGATTCTGGTTCTGTTTGGCACGCTGGCGTTGTTCCTCAGCCTCCTGTTGCCTTCGCGCACACTGGCTGCCAGTGTGACCGGTGCGCTGTTGGTGGTGAGTTACATCCTCACATCGCTGGCGTCGGTCAACGACACCCTGGAACCGCTCAACACATTCTCACCGCTGAAGTACTACCAGGGCGGTAGCGCCATCAATGGGCTAGAGTGGGGGCCTTTGCTCAGCACGCTCGGTATCGCACTGTTCTTCGGTGCGCTGGCCTGGCTGCTGTTCCTGCGCCGTGATATTCGCGTCAGTGGCGAAGGCAACTGGCGGCTGCCCTTCTTGAGTCGTAAGATGAAAGCCTCAGCCGCCAATCACGCGAATCTCCGCTAATTTCCGGCGGATTGTGATCTGCTTTAAGCGTTGAAGAAGAGCTATTATCGAAGGAGCGTATGTGGAAGTATAACCGGATATTCCTGGCGCTATGTGGCGCTGCGTGTTTGTTGAGCGGATGTGCGCTCGCGCCTACTGCGGCGGAGCGTGAGGGCGTCGGGGACTCGCGACAACTAGCACCCTCTGCTATCGCGGAGCCGGCAGGGGACTCGTCCGTCTATCTACCGCTGGTTATGCGTTCTAATCCTGTTCCGCTCATTGCCGGATGTGGTGTTTTCCCCGCTGACAATATTTGGAATACCCCGGTGGACACTTTGCCCGTCGATGCGAACTCCGCCGCCTACGTCGCCACGATTGGCGCGAGCGCGAATGTGCACGCAGATTTCGGTTCCGGGTTGTGGGATGGTGGACCGATCGGCATTCCGTATGTGATCGTCCCGGGAACGCAGCCGCGCGTGCCGGTGACGTTTGACTACGATGACGAAAGCGATCCTGGCCCCTATCCCATTCCACCGGATGCCCCAATCGAAGGCGGGGCGGAAAGCGATGGAGACCGGCACGTTTTGGTTGTGGATCGCGCCGCCTGCGTGTTGTATGAGTTGTACTACGCTTTTCCGGTGGATGGCGGCGTTGCGTGGACGGCTGGTTCCGGCGCGATTTACGATCTTTCCAGTCACGCGCTGCGCCCGCAAACGTGGACCTCCGCCGATGCTGCCGGGCTGCCTATCTTGCCAGGGTTGGTGCGCTACGAGGAGGTCGCTGCCGGGGAAATTCGCCACGCGCTGCGTTTCACTGTGCCGGAAACGCGCCGCACCTATGTCTGGCCCGCGCGCCACTACGCTTCCGACCTCACCGGAACGCAGTATCCGCCGATGGGACAGCGCTTCCGGCTGAAAGCCGATTTCGACATCAGCGGCTTCTCGCCGAACGTTCAGGTGATCCTGCGGACGCTCAAGAAATATGGGATGATGCTCGCCGACAACGGATCATCCTGGTATATTTCCGGCATGCCGGATGAGCGGTGGGACAACGACGAGCTACACGAATTGCACCAGGTTACCGGCGCGGTGTTCGAAGCGGTGGACGTATCGTCGTTGATGATCGATGTGGATTCGGGGCAGGTCAAGACTCCATAAAGTGGTTGTGATTTCCCAGTCGCGTTCTCAGTCGCTTTCCTGACGGAGATAGTGAATCAGACGGCTCAGGCCAAAGAAGGCGATCAATCCCAGGGCGACGATGAAGCCAAAACGCAAGGTCAGCCTGATCGTCAAGGCTAACGTGCCCAGCAACAACCCCAGTCCGCTTACAATGGCGAGCCGTTGCAGGTGCGCGCGTTCCAACGCACGTGCCTCTGTTTCTTGCCGTGCCCGCGTGTCCAACCGGACTGTATCCGCGTCTGACTCTGTGTCTGCGGGAGCTGTTTCGTTGCGCTCGTTGATGCGCATATGCTGGACAAAGTGCTGCATATCCCACGCGACCAGTGCCGCCGTGATCCCCACCAACATCCAGCCGTTTTGGCCCTGATAGAGGACGCCCAACAGCGCCCCAATGGCAAAACCCAACAATCCCAATCCGGCAGACGGCCGGAATGCGTAACGCTGCCCAACCAGCCACAACATTCCCAGGGCAACGAAGATCAGAATCCCAATGGGGCGCTGGTTCAAACCATATCCAATCGCCAGCGCCGTCGTGGCGACGAGTGTGCTGATGGTCATAATGCGTGTGCTCAGGTTCACCGTTCGATCCTCACAATGCGGTTGGTCGGCGTTATGGGACGGACCAACGCCGTGCGCATCACGTTGCCGAAGGGCTGATCCACCTGCCAGTTGATGACCTGGATACCCACCCGGCGCAGGCGGCGCAGCATCAGTTCGCGCTCGACGCGCGTGATGCGCAGCGCAAACTGGACGTTCGCATCCGCTTCGCTGATCGATCCATACTGCTGCGCTTCGAACGTCACCGGATCGGGGCTGACGACGAGAACCTGGTAGCCGCGCGCGCGCAGCCGGGTGAGGATCGACAAATCCTCCTTGCGCAGCGGGCTGACCAGAACGATCTGGGATTTGGCGGGGAAGAAACGCACCGGCAGATAATCCATGCTCTCGAAAACCAGACTGTCGCCGGTTCTGGCGTGGGCCAACGCCTGCATAATGCGCTCGCGCTGTACTTTGCCGTAGCCGGGATAAGTCATCTCCAACCCGCGTCCGTAGACCAACATGCCCACCCGGTTGCCGTCGTTGATGAAGGCTTCCGCCAATCCTGCCGTCGCCGAAATCGCGTGTTCGAAGAGCGAGTCGTTGCCCACGACCACGTCGTTGTTTTGCCGCGCGTCGAGGATGATCCCCACGTCGGCGATGCGCTCCATTTCGAATTCGTTGGTGAAGAGCGCGTGTTGGTGACGGGCGCTGGCGCGCCAGTTGATCCAGCGCAGTGGGTCGCCCAACTGGTACTCGCGCACACCGAAGAAGTCGGTACCGGAACCGGCCAACCGTGACGGGATGGGACCGGCGTAACCGCGCGTGCGCAGCGGGCGGATGTCGAGGTGTTCCAGGTGCAGCAATTCTGGCAAAACCATCAGATTCCCGCCGACTTCCAGCCAGCCTTGATGGCGAAAGAGGCCCAGGTGATCGTTGACCGTCGCGCGCAGGTAACGGAAGGGGTAATTTCCCCGCTTGCCCGCCACGGTGTAGCTGAACTCCGTCTTGGCGCCAGCCGGCAGCGACGTCTGTGTCCATGGCTCGCCGTCCGTAACGGTCAACCCCTGCGGCACGGTGTCCTCGATCAACACTTCTTCGAGTTTCGCTCCCTGGTTGTGCACCGTCACTGTGACTGTGGCCGGCATCCCATGGTGAACGATATTCGCATTCAACGTGCGGGTGATCACGAGCCGCGGTTTTTCGGGACTGAAAACGAAAGCCGCGGCCAGGTAGACCACCAGCGGAATGACAAGTGCCACGGCGTTACCACTCACCGCCAGCAAACCGGCGATGATCAACCCGTAGACCAGGAGGCTCAGGAACAACAATCTGCGCATACGTATCCCTGGAGTGCGTCAGGATCGCCGTCTGAAGCTTTCGATCACCGGCACGGGCACCATGCGCAGCACTTCGCTGACGACGTCGGAGGCCGCGTGGCGCTCGGTCCACAGGTCGGGTTCCAGAATCAGGCGGTGGCTCAACGCGGGCACGGCGAACAACTTGACGTCGTCGGGAAGCACATAGCCGCGGCCTTTCATCACGGCCCAGGTGCGCGACAGCTTGAGCAGCGCCAACGCGCCGCGCGGGCTGGCCCCGACGGCAACGTAGCGGTGGCTGCGCGTCGCCCGTGTCAGTTCGATGATGTAGCGCTCGACATCGGCGTCGACGTGAACGTCCTCGATGGCCTGGCGCATTGCCAGAAGCGTCTCTGCATCGATCATCGGTTCCAGGGCAAAGTCATCCTGGCGGCGTTCGCGGCGGCGGCGCAGGATTTCCTGTTCATCTTTCGCCTCGGGATAGCCAATCGCCAACTTCATGATGAAGCGATCGAGTTGGGCTTCGGGCAAGGGGAAGGTGCCTTCGTATTCGATGGGGTTTTGCGTCGCAATCACGATGAAGGGCGACGGCAGCCGCATCGTTTCGCCTTCCAGCGTCACCTGGTATTCCTGCATCGCTTCGAGCAGCGCCGACTGCGTTTTGGGGGAGGCGCGGTTGATCTCGTCGGAGAGAATGATGTTGGCGAACAGCGGCCCCTTGCGCAGGGAGAACTGGTTCTGCGTGCGGTCGTAGATGTAGCCGCCGGTGATGTCGCCGGGTAGCAGGTCGGGCGTGAACTGGATACGCTTGAACGTCAGGCCCAGGGCTGTGGCGAAACTGTTGGCGATGAGCGTCTTGGCGAGGCCGGGATAGTCTTCCAGCAGCACGTGCCCGCCCGCGGTGAGCATCGCGGCCATGATCTGTTCCAATACTTCGCGCTTGCCCACGATAGCGCGCTCCACTTCTTTGAGCACGCGCTCGGTCATTTCGGCGACTTGTGCGATGTCGAGGATCATAATCTTAAACCTCCAATTGTTTTTCTAGGAATGTGACGATGGTTTCCAATTCGGCGTTAAGTTGCGCCGTCAGTGGTTTCTCCAGCTTGAAGAAACGTTTGAGCCGTGTCAGGAAATTGGGTTTGGGTTCGGTCAAGTTCTGTCTCAGACGCGCAGAGAGGTAGTCACGCACGGCAGGCGGTGCATCGATTTCGCCCTGTTCGAGACGGCGATCTAGGTCTCTCAAATTGATGCGTTCCTCGTGCGACAACACATCCAGAATCAACCTGCCGATGAAATATCCGAAGCGCTGCCGGGAATAGTTGCCCTTCAGCAGCATATTGACGCGTTCAGCCCACACATCGATCCGTCCGCGGGCGGGATGTAAGGATTTCCCGGGCGCAGCGGGTGCAGGCCGGCGCTCGCGGTCCAGGCTGCGTATGGCGAGGATCAACGCGACGATAACCAGCCCCACCCAAAACCAAATCTGTGGGATCGTCTGGAATAAAATCCCAAGAAGCCAGATGATATACGATAGCGGCAACGCGAGCGTGTCGCGGACGAAATTGCGCAGCCCGAGCATCAACAATACGGCCAGTGGCACGCCCACCAGCGGCGTCCACCAGTAGCGCCTGATCAGCTCAGCGCGGGTATTTTCTGGCGCGTCTTGGTTCATCGGGAAAGCTCCGCAACGGCGGTGACGATGGATGACAGGCAGGCGACAGCGCGCTGTTCTTCAGCCGGGCCGGGGTCGCGATTGCCGTAACGCGCGTCTTCGAAGAGCTGCGTCAGTTCGTGAACGGGCGTTTTGGGCAAGCCCGCTTTGACCAGATGTTCCTCGAATTCGTGGCTTGTCACCGTGATGCCGCGCTCGATGTTGCGTTTTTCACTGATAACGCGGCTCATTTCGACGTAGCAACGGATGACGGCGTTCTTGAGATTGCCGCCCGCCTGGATGTCGTCGAGCGCCTCCTGCGCGCCACGCGCCAATTCGAGCAGGGTGTCGTCTTGCTCCAGGCGCCTGCGCCGCCAGAAGATATAGAGCGCGGTCACGATCACAACCGTCAACACCACGGCCAGACCCAGGCTCAATGCCGTGGTGAGGTCCTGCATATCACCGGGGATGAATTCGGGTGGGGCCTCAAACGGTATCTCCTCCAAAGGTGACATCTCGTTCATGGTATTCTCTTGCGCTTCGGGCATACTGGCCTGTCTCTCGATCACAATAGACATAAGGAGCATAAAGAGCAATATCTGTAGCAGGACACGCACGGCACGCCGGCGACCTTCCTTGGTGAAAATCATGTAGAGGACGGTGAGTGGCAGCAAGATCAAGATGGCGATCCTCAGGATGGTAATCATGAGGCTCATATCACCCATCTCGGGGTAGACCGGTATCTCACTCGGATTCGTCATAAACAAGCCCCACGGGAACGGCTTTCCGGGGAGGAATTCCACCATCGATAGACTGCTGGCCAGGAGAAACAGCGCCACAATCGCGATCGTCGCGGCAATGAGGATCCAAAATTTCCTGTTCTTGAGCATGATGCGCTATTATAACATGAACTGCCAACTTGTGGATGTGGTATACTGGACGTTAAGTGTTTGCAAAGGTATAATTTCCCGAAAGCTGTGAGCGGAAACTGAAGTGTGAGGGCACGTGGCAGGTGTGCAGGGTGTTGAAAAAAGCGCGGTCGCGCGGGCCGCTGTGCTCGTCGTGGCGGCCTACGTCGCGGCGCAGATGCTCGCCGACATCGGCAGTCTCAAAATCGCCTGGGTAGCGGGCTTCAGCATCGATGGCGGGACGTTCATCTATCCGTTCACGTTCACGCTGCGGGATATGGTCCACAAGCTGCTCGGACGTGCGGCAGCGCGGACGCTCGTTATCGCGGCGGCGGCGATCAACCTGGTGATGGCGGGATTCTTCGCCCTGGTGAGTGCGTTGCCGCCCGATCCGACGTGGCCGCTGCAGGATGCCTTTGTGGGCGTGCTTGCGCCGGTGTGGCGCATCGTCATCGCCAGCATCGTCGCCGAGGTGCTCAGCGAGCTACTGGACACGGAAGTCTATCACCTGTGGGTCACGCGGATAACGCGACGCTACCAGTGGGCGCGCGTGCTGGTTAGCAATAGCCTCAGCGTGCCGCTGGACAGTCTGGTGTTTTGTTGGGCGGCGTTTGGCGGCGTGCTGCCGGGTGCCGTCGTGTGGTCGATTTTCTGGGCTAACGTCTTCGTCAAAGGCTTGACGACGCTGGTTGGCCTGCCGGCGATTTATCTGGTCAAAGGAGAGTAGTGTTGGAAGAAAAAAGTGGACAGGCGACTGTTTTGCGTGACGATGCTCCGTCACTGGCGGTCATTGACCAATTTCTGGCCGAGAGCGGCGGTGCGGTCATCACCGAGGGCGAAACCGCCGCCGATTGGCATAACGAGGTGTTGCCGGAAGGTCACCGTTCAGGTTTTGTGGCTATTATCGGACGGCCAAACGTGGGGAAATCCACGTTGGTGAATGCGTTGGTGGGGCACAAAATCGCCATTGTGTCGCCCAAACCTCAGACGACGCGCAATCGCATCACCGGCATCGTCACCGAGGCTGGCTACCAGATGATTTTCATCGACACGCCGGGCATTCATCAAAAGCCCGCTCACAAGTTGAACGAGCTGATGATCGAGCAGGCCGTCGCCGCCATCCCTAACGCCGACGTGGTGCTGTTCGTCGTTGATGTGGCGGTCGCGCCGCGCGAAGAGGACCAGTACATCGCGCAGTTGCTCGCGGCGCGAGCGGCGCGCGAAGATTCGCGCCAGCGCCCCGTGATCTTCGTGCTCAACAAGATGGACGAACTGGCGATGGAGAAAGCTGAGGCGCGGATCGCGGCCTATTGGGCGCTACTGCCCGATTACGCCGACTCAATCCCCACCAGCGCGCTCAAGGGCACAAACCTGGACTTGCTGCGGGAGCACATTCTGCGGTTTTTGCCCGAAGGCCCGCGCTACTATCCCGGCGACCAGATCACCGATCAAACCGAACACCAGATCGCGGCGGAACTGATCCGTGAGGCGATGTTGCGCTACACGCACCAGGAAGTCCCGCACGCGGCAGCTGTCTTCGTGGAGGACTATCACGAGCGCGACAACGGCGTGCTTCATATCTCGGCGACGATTTGGGTGGAGCGCGAGTCGCAGAAACCCATCGTTATCGGCAAGCAAGGTCAGCGCCTCAAGCAGATCGGCACGGCGGCCCGCGCCGAACTGGAGCGCTTTATCCGTGGGAAAGTTTACCTGGAGTTGTGGGTCAAAGTGCAGCCGCAGTGGCGCGACCGCGACGGCCGGCTGCGTGAACTAGGATTTTAGTGTTGACTTTTCCGACAGGATTTCCAGGATGTTTTTCATCCTGTTCATCCTGTAAATCCTGTCTAAAGAAGTGTGGTTGCACTACGCTGTGAGGACTTCGACGCCGTCCGGTGTCACCAACACTGTGTGTTCCCACTGGGCGGAGAGCGAGCCATCGGCGGTCAGGGTGGTCCAACCGTCATCTAGCGTTCGCACCTGGTAGTCACCGGTGTTGATCATCGGCTCGATGGTGAACACCATGCCGGGAATCATCTCCGCCCCCGTATGCGGCACGCCGTAATGTGTCACGTCTGGGGCTTCGTGAAAGTGGATACCCGTCCCATGTCCCACAAAAGCGCGCACGACGGAGTAGCCATGGCGTTCGGCGTGTTGTTGGATGGCGTGTCCGATGTCGCCGATGCGGTTGCCCGGCTTCACCTGGGCGATGCCCAACTCCATACACTCGCGCGTCACCCGCACCAGTTTACGCGCCTGCGGCGAGACCTCACCGATCAAAAACATACGGCTGGAATCGCCGTAGTAGCCGTCGAGGATCGTTGTCACGTCGATGTTGAGGATGTCGCCCTCGCGCAGCACCTGGTCGGGGCTAGGGATGCCGTGGCAGATGACCTCGTTGATCGAGGTGCAGACGCTTTTGGGATAGCCGCGATAGTTCAAGGGCGCGGGGATCGCGCCGTGGGCGGTGGTCATCTCGTGCACCCAGGTGTTGATTTGCTCAGTGGTGATACCGGGCACGATGCGCGGGGTGAGCGCATCCAGGATGTCGCGGGTGAGGTGGCAGCTCTTGCGGATGCCGGCGATCTGCGCTTCATTCTTGATGATGATCTCGCGTTTGTTCGCCTGCTTTTGCCGGCGGCTGTACGCTTGCGCGACGTCACGTACTGTCTCATCATCGGCGGAACTCTTCCTTGTACCTCGTAACCAACTTAAGCCGTTTCGTTTTTGCATCGTTGTCCTCTCTGATATGCTAGACAATAGACAGTAGACAGGGTTGGAAACCTGACTACCGTCTACTGTCTACCGTCTACTGTCTCTCGCGCTTCCCAGAACGCGGTGCGGTAATCGGCAAAGGTGCCTTTCAGGATGGCGGCGCGACATTCGGTGATAATCGTCAGCATTATGTGCAAGTTGTGGATGGTGAGCAGCGTCGCGCCCAGGATTTCTTTGGCGGCGAACAGGTGGCGGATGTAGGCCCGGCTGAAGTGCTGGCAGGCGTAACACGCGCACGTCGCGTCGAGCGGCGCTGGATCGTCGGCGAAGCGAGCGTTGCGCATGTTCAACTTCCCGGTTTTGAGGAGCGCCTGCCCGTTGCGCGCCACCCGCGTCGGCAGCACGCAGTCGAAGATGTCGATGCCGCGCGCGACGCCCTCCACCAAATCCTCCGGCGTGCCCACGCCCATCAGATAGCGCGGCTTGTGCTCCGGCAGCAGCGGCGTGGTCGCATCGAGCGTGTCGTACATCTGTGCTTTCGTCTCGCCGACCGAGAGGCCGCCGATGGCATAACCGGGGAACTCCAACGCGGTGAGAAACTCGGCGCTTTGCGCCCGCAGATCAGGGAAGACGCCGCCCTGCACGATGCCGAAGAGGGCCTGATCCGGGCGGGTGTGGACGGCCTGGCAGCGTTCGGCCCAGGCGTGCGTGCGAGCCAGCGCGCGGACGTTGTAGTCGTAATCGGTGGGGGGCGCGCACTCGTCGAGCACCATGGCAATGTCCGCGCCGAGGTTCTGCTCGATCTCGACGACGCGTTCCGGCGTGAAGCGGTGCTGCCGGCCGTCGATGTGCGAGCGGAAGGTCACGCCGTCATCGTCGATGGTGCGCAGCGGCGTCTGCCCGCGCCCGCCGCCCAGGCTGAAGACCTGGAACCCGCCGGAATCGGTGAGCATAGGGCCATCCCATCCCATAAAAGCGTGGAGGCCGCCCAACGCGGCGATGCGCTCGTCGCCGGGTCGCAGGTACAGGTGATAAGTGTTCGCCAGCACCAGCACCGCGCCGACCTCTCGCAACTGCTGTGGCGTCACCGCTTTGACGGTGGCTTGCGTGCCCACCGGCGCATAGATCGGTGTCGGCAGCGGGCCGTGGGCGGTGTAAAACACGCCCGCTCGCGCCGGTCCGTCTGCAGCGAGTAAGTCGAAGGTGAATAACGTTGTCATTTCGCGCATATTCTGAATCCTGCGTCATCATACCACAACCAAACCAATCGCCAAGTGGGAGAGGAGGCAGGAGGCAGGAAGCAGGGTGCAGGAGGCAGGAGGCAGGAGGCAGGAGGCAGGAAGCAGGGTGCAGGGTGCAGGAGGCAGGAGGCAGGAGGCAGGAAGCAGGGTACTCGATTTGTCATTTGCCATTTGTCATTTTCCATTTTCCATTTTCCATTTTCCATCTTCCATTTTCCATTTTCCATTTGCCATCCACTTGTTGCCTTGTGTTTTTGGACTAAGATAGGAATCGCTATGCAAGATGCAGGACAATCGCCGATTCGCCCATTCGCCGATTCGCTCATTCGCTCATTCGCTCATTCGCCGATTCACTCATTCGCCGATTCGCCGATTCGCTCATTCGCTAATTCGCACAGGAGGATAGAGATATGAAGGGACGTTGTGCTGTGTGGCTGACGATTGCGCTTCTGGTGTTGTTTGCTTTGGCCTGCAACATGCCAGGCAGGGGTGGGACACCGGAAGTAGAACCGGAGACGCCGCCCGTTGCGCCGGTGGTGACAGCGACGATGACGCTGCCACCGGTCACCGGGCTGCCTTCACCGACACCCACCGAAGCGCCTGATGTTGCTGGCGAGGGTGGTTGTGTGTTGCGCGCGGCTTATGTCGCCGATGTGACGATCCCCGACAACACCAAACTGGAGAAGAACCAGGCGTTCGTCAAAACGTGGCGCATTCGCAACAACGGCACGTGCGCGTGGGGCGAAGGGACGAAGTTCGTCTACGTTTCAGGCGAAACGTTTGGCGCACCGGCTTCCGTCGCTATGCCGTCCACTGCCCCTGATGCGCAGGTGGACATCAGTGTGTCGATGACGGCGCCGGCCGCGCCGGGCACGTATCGCAGCAACTGGCAGTTGCAGGACCCGTCGGGGAAGGCTTACGGCGGCATTTTCTACGTGCAGATTGTCATCGAAGGCCCGGCGACGCCGACGCCCACGATGACGCCGACCGTGCCGAGCAATTTGGTCGGCACAGTGGCAACGGATTGCAAAACCATTACCTTCACCTGGACGGCTGCCAAGGGCGAGACCGCGTATCGCATCGAAGGCCCCGGTCTGCTGGTGAACCTCCCTGCCGGCACGACGACTTACGTGTGGAACAATCCGCCTGCCGGCAATTCGGTCGTCACCTTGATTGCCGTCGGCCAGAGCGGGACGGAGATTGGGCGAGTGAGTGTGACGGTCAACGTGGCTTGTGGGGTGTCCGGTGTGGACCTTTACGTTGAGTCGATCACGTTCGAGCCGTCGACGCCGGTAGCGCACCTGCCGCTCAAGGTGCTGCTGCGCGTGCGCAATCGGGGCATGGTCGATAGTGGCAGTTTCGTGGCGCGTTGGTGGGGCAGCAGGGATGCCACGTCCGTCTCTTGTGAATGGAATGCCAGCGGTGTGACGGCCGGTTCGACGGTTATCCTGGGCTGCGACAACTTCCGGTATCCCAGCCCCTATGGCAGCATCGTCACCAAAGTCCAGGTCGATGTCGAGAACACGGTTGCCGAGAGCGACGAGACCAACAACGTCTTCGAAAACACGATTGCCGTCGTCAGTCCGCGCGTTGTCTACGATTTTGTGGCGAAGGCTCCTCTGGCCTCGTGGCAATCCGGCGATCCCGTGACCGGCCTCACGTGGAACGGTACGACGGGCGACGCGCAGGGTTTTGCACGGTGGGACATGGGGAGTCTGGAAACCGGTGCTGCGATTCAAGGACAGTGCCTGGAAACGCATCCCAAGTGGGTCGCCAATGGTTGGATCACCGGAGCGTATGCCGATCTCTACACGACAGAGCACTATGTCGTCCAGGTGGGAGATCGTTTTTATGCGACAGTGGGGTTGTTGCAGGGCGCGAATGCCGGTAATGTGACGTTCAAAGTGCTCTTGCGGGCTTCGTCCAGCGGCACTGTGACCCTTGCGCAGGTGACCGATGCCTACGGTGACGGCTTGAAGACGATCAGCGTGGACCTTTCGCCCTATGCCGGGCAAGGGGCGGACATCGTCCTGCGGGTAGACGCCGGCGACAACGCTGACCAGGACTGGGCGTGTTGGCTGCGCGCCGAGGTCTATCGCTATCCGTAGTTGTCCTCAGGGTGTCTGGAAGACTTTTGCAGCCCGTAAAGCATGGTATACTCTCGGTTAAGAACATTCAAATCGTCGGTTCAGGAGGAACGATGATCGATGCTGAATTGCTAAGCATTTTGCGTTGTCCGTATTGTGTGAGCGGCGAAACTCGGCGCAAGGACAAAGACGATCCTGGCCTTTTGGCCTTGCTGCGCGAAGATAGCTGGCTTGTTTGCCAGGACTGTGATCGCAAATACCCCATTCGGGATGACATCCCCGTCATGCTGATTGAGGTGGGCGACAAGTGGATGGGAACCCCGGTTGCCGATTTACCGGTTCCCCCTCCCGAGGAATCGTGATGCCGGCTCCCAAACAGAATTGGCTGGTGATCGCGCTGAGCGGCGCGGGCGTCCTTTTCACCCTGTTAGGCTTGATGGCCCTGGCGCTCCCCGATACCTACGAAGGCATCTACATTTGGCAACTGAATAGCGAGCACACCTTCTATCTTATGGATATCGTGGGTGTGCTGGTTCTGGCTCTGGGGGTGATTTTGAACTGGTTAGGGGGCGCACTCTGGAAGTCCCAGATGCGCTACTGACGACAGCGCCCGGCACGTATGCGTTAGGATTACGTCTTCTTAGCACGACGCGCGGCACAATCGGCGCGTTAGGTGAATGGACGTTGCCTGCCGGCTTGTATTGCTACGTCGGCAGCGCGTGGGGATCGGGTGGTCTGGCGGCGCGGGTGCGCCGTCACCTGCGCGGCGGCGCTGTACGGCGCTGGCACATTGATTACGTTCGCGCGTGGGCTGTGCCGGTTGCTGTGTGGTTGGCGCCGGATGCTCGCTGTGAGTGTGCGTGGGCGGCCTATTTGCTGGAATCTCAGCGTGCGCGGATCATTGTCCCTCGTTGCGGCGCATCAGATTGTCACTGTCCGGCGCACTTGTTTTACTGTGGTGAGCAGTTACCGGAATCGATTGTGTTGCCGGGCGTAGCATCAAGAATCGGAATTTCTTACCACGAATCTGCACGAATCACCACTAATATTGTTTCATATTCGTGAAAATTCGTGTAGATTAGTGGTTTATCTTTGTAAGGAGGAGAGGCTATGAAGATCGAAAAGCAATCATTCGGCACTTTGACTGACGGAACAGAGGTTGTCCTGTACACTTTGGTCAATGCACAGGGGATGCGCGCGACGATCACCAACTATGGGGGGATCGTCGTTTCGTTAACCGCGCCGGACCGTGACGGGAAATTTGCGGACGTTGTGCTTGGCTTCGATACGCTGGCCGAGTACGTTTCACACAGCCCATACTTCGGTTGCCTGGTGGGGCGCTTCGGCAACCGCATCGCCAACGGCAGATTCACATTGGACGGCGTGGAGTATGCGTTGGCGCAGAACGACGGTCAGAACCACCTGCACGGCGGGACCAAAGGCTTCGACAAGCGCGTCTGGATGCCGCGCGCGCTGGAAACCGCCGGCGGCCCGGCCCTGGTCCTGGCCTACGTCAGCCCCGACGGCGAGGAAGGCTACCCCGGCACGCTCTCCGTCACAGTGCGTTACACCCTGACCGACGACAATGCGCTCCAGATCGACTACACGGCCAGCACGGACAAGACCACAGTCGTCAACCTGACCAATCACTCCTACTTCAATCTTTCTGCAGGGGGCGCAGAGACGATCCTGGATCACGAGATGTTGATCAACGCCGCCGCCTTCACGCCGGTCGATGGGACGCTTATCCCCACCGGCGAAGTGCGCTCTGTCGCCGGGACGGTGATGGACTTTCGCGCGCCGGCGCCCATCGGCGCGCGCATCGACGCGGACGACGCGCAGCTCAAGTTCGGCGGCGGCTACGATCACAACTGGATCGTCGACGGCGAGCCGGGCACGCTGCGGCTGGCGGCGCAGGTCTACGAACCGTCATCGGGCCGGGTGATGGAAGTCCACACCACCGAACCGGCGATCCAGTTCTACGCCGGCAACATAATGCCGCCGACCTTACCGGGGAAGGGTGGATGCGGCTATGTGCGGCGCAGTGGATTCTGTCTGGAAACACAGCACTATCCCGATTCGCCCAACAAGCCCGAATTCCCTTCCACCACGCTCGAACCGGGGCAGACCTACCAGACGACGACGGTGTACAAATTCTCGGCGCGTTAATTCTCGTCCATCCGTAAGAGGATGTTATGATATCGTTTTAGTAACTATTCAGGTGGGGTGCACTTTTACGTCTGCAATGACAGTAGGAAGCGCAAAAATTGCCGTTTTGGGTTCAGCTAAGTGCGTCCCCTCCTCAAGGCTGAATAGTTACCAATTTTGTGCGTCAAGGCCACGTTCAGTTTTCATAACTTATATCATTTTATGGAGGAGGTTGCATGAGCGCAGTTGAAGAAAAATGGCATGCTCTAAGCATCGAAGCGGCAGCCGGGGAACTGGGCGTCGATATCCGGACTGGGTTGACGACCGCTGAGGCCAAGAAGCGGTTGGAAACCTACGGGTACAACGAACTGGAAGAGAAGAAGCCGCCTACGTTCTTCGAACGTCTGTGGGAAAGTCTTACCGAATTTATCGTGATGATCCTCATCGTTGCGGCCGTTATCTCGGCTCTCCTGGGGGATTATATCGAGGCCGGGGCCATCGTGGCGATTGTGATCCTCAACACGACCATCAGCATCATTCAGGACAGCAAGGCCGAACAGGCCCTCGCCGCGCTGAAGAAAATGGCTGCCCCAGAAGCCCACGTCATCCGCGATGGCACGCGCGTGATGGTGCCTTCGCGGGAGCTGACGCCTGGCGACATCGTGTTGCTCGAAGCAGGCACCATTATCCCGGCGGACTTGCGCCTGGTGCAGAGTATGAACCTCAAGGCGGAGGAAGCGTCGTTGACGGGCGAATCTGTGCCGGTCAACAAAAACGCGCAACACGTCCTGGAGGAGACCGCCGGGTTGGGCGATCAGCACAACATGGCCTTTATGAGCACCACGATCACCTACGGGCGCGGGCAAGGCGTCGTCGTCGCCACGGGGATGAAAACGATCATCGGACGAATCGCCGAGCTGATTCAGTCGGTCGAGGAAGAGGACACGCCGTTGCAGCGGAAACTGGACGACGTCGGCAAGACGCTTGGCATCGCCAGCCTCGCCATCTGCGGCCTGGTGTTCCTCGTGGGGATGCTGCGCCCGCTTCTCATCGGGGCGACCGTCGGGTGGGATTTTCAACGCTGGATAGAACACAGCAAAGAATTCTTTATGCTGGCGGTCAGCCTGGCGATTGCTGCTGTGCCCGAAGGACTGCCCGCCGTCGTCACCATCTGCCTGGCTTTGGGAATGCAGGAAATGGTCAAGCGCCACGCGCTGATCCGCCGCTTGCCCGCCGTCGAGACGTTGGGCGCGGCGACGGTGATATGCTCCGATAAGACCGGCACGCTGACGCAGAACCAAATGACAGCGACGCGCATCTGGGCGGACGGACGCACTTACGAGGTCACGGGACGCGGTTATATGCCTGAAGGGAAATTCATGCTGGATGGCGCGGAGGTGGTGCGCCTTGAGGATTACCCGGTCTTGCAGGCGAATTTGTGGGGCGGCGTGTTGTGCAATGATGCGATTCTCGAACCGCATACCGATACGAAATACCGCATGATCGGCGATCCCACCGAAGGCGCGCTGGTCGTCTCCGGCGCGAAGGCGGGATTGTGGCGCGATAAGCTGGAAACCGTTTTCCCGCGCGTCAACGAGATCCCCTTCGACGCCGACCGCAAACGCATGACGACGATCCATGACCTTGAGCCGGCGGGCAAACAGAACATCAGCCCGCTGCCTGGCGGCGGTAAAAATAACTACGTGGCGATCACCAAAGGCGCGCCGGACCTGGTATTGAATTGTTGTACGCATATCCTCACTTCCGATGGGACTATCCCGTTGACCGACGCCAAACGCCAGGAAGTCCTGGAGGCCAACAGGGCGCAGGCTACCCAAGCGTTGCGTGTGCTCGCGGTGGCTTACCGTCCGTTGACCGAAGCGACCGGTGAACTTCAGCACAAAGAAATCGAGCGTGACCTGGTCTTCGTCGGCCTGCAAGGGATGATCGACCCGGCGCGTCCGGAAGTACTCCCGGCGGTGCAGAAAGCGCAAGGCGCCGGTCTGCGCACCATCATGGTGACGGGCGATTATCCAGATACGGCCGCGGCGATTGCCTCGGAAATCGGCATCCTGCGCGAAGGCCGCATGATCATCTCCGGCGCGGAATTGGAAGCGATGAGCGACGAGCAATTGGCGGCCCAGATCGACAATGTGGACGTCTTCGCGCGCGTGTCGCCGAACCACAAGATGCGCATCGTTTCGGCGCTGCGCAAGCGCAACAATGTTGTCGCGATGACGGGTGACGGCGTCAACGACGCGCCTGCGCTCAAGCAGGCCGACATCGGCGTGGCGATGGGCATCACCGGCACCGACGTCACCAAGCAGACGGCGGACATGGTGCTCACCGACGATAACTACGTCTCCATCGTCAGCGCCATCGAACAAGGCCGCATCATCTACTCCAACATTCGCAAGTTCGTCTATTTCCTGCTTTCTTGTAACGTAGCAGAGATCGCAATTCTGTTTATCTCCACCGTTTTGGGTTGGGCGCCGCCCCTCACGGCGATTCAACTGCTGTGGCTCAACCTCTTGAGCGATGGCGCGCCGGCCCTGGCGCTCGGCCTGGAGAAAGGCGATCCCGACCTGATGGAGCGTCCCCCGCGCCCGCCGGACGAGCCGGTGATCAACCGCGAGATGTGGGTGGGTGTGGCTATCCAAACGGTGTCCATTACGGTGGCTGTCTTAACGGCATATCTCTTGGGTTGGCAAGTCTTTGGTCCAGAACACGCGGCCTATCGGGGACTCATCAGTACCACCCCCGGTATCTTTGATCCGCTTACTGATCCGTTCGACGATTTCGTACTCCTGACGGCGGAGACGATGGCTTTCGTGACCCTGGTGGCCTCCGAGCTACTGCGGGCCTACACTTCCCGCTCGGAGCGTTATCCCTTGTTCAAATTGGGCATCTTCACCAACAAGTATATGCAGTACGCGATTGGGTTCTCGCTGTTCTTGCTGCTCCTGGTGGTGTATATCCCGATCCCGACTGTACAGCAGATCTTCAACACGACGCCGATTACTTTGAACGAATGGGCGCCGATGATTCCGCTCATCCTGTTGCCCTCGGTGATAGCTGAACTGCAAAAGTGGTTCGCTAACCGGCAGCGAAAGGGGTAGTTTCGGCGTAACTATTCAGGTGGGGCGCACTTTTACGCCTGCAATGACAGCAGGAAGCGCAAAAATTGCCGTTTTGGGTTCAGCTAAGTGCGTCCCACCTCAAGGCTGAATAGTTACGTTTCGGCAACAGAAAAACGACGGGACTGTGTCAAGTCCCGTCGTTTTTTCGTAACTGCTTCAGCGGTTTTCGAACAGCTCGAGCCGTTGCACGGGTATCCCCTTTAGGGCGCCTGCCTGGCGACGACGCGGATTCTGACCGGTTCCGTCTCCGTTTTGTTCCCCGCCGCGTCGTAGACGATGACGCGGAAACTGTATTCGCCTGGCCCGCCCAACGTCCAGTTCACGTTGAACGGCGCGATCGTGCGGACTCTAAACGGTTCCGCCTCATCGCCTTTGAAGAACTCCACGCGCGACACCGCGTAGTTGTCCTTCACCTCGGCGTTGATATTCACCCATTCGTCCACCCCATACGTAAACGTCGAGCCTTCGGTTGGATAGGTGAGATCGACTCTGGGGGGCGTGTTGTCGATGGTGAATTGCAACGTCGCCTGGCGCACGCCCTGATCGTGCCCGACCACCTGGAGTTGCAACGTGTACAGCCCATCGGGGACGCCGGTAGTGTCGAAGAACTCCAACACGTTGTTGTCTACCTGGTTGCCGTGATCCGGCCCGATCTGCATCCACTCAGTGGGATTTAGGCCCCGGCCGTAGACCAGGCGGTAGAAGGCAAAGTCGCCGCGCGCGTTCCCAGTGATAGGAAAGACCCCGCTGACATACGAATACGCCGTGGGCGAGATAACGGCCACTTCCGCCTGCGCCTGGTTGGGGCCATAGACCGTATCGTATTCTGCCGGGGGGATGTCCACGCGCCTTTCCTCCGGCAAGCTGTTGATCCAGTCCTGCGCCTCCGGCGGCAAAACCATGTAGACGCGCTCCTCCACCAGTTCGGGGGGCGTGTAGATGGTGGCGAGTTTGCCTGTTTCACGGTTCACCAGGAAGACCTGGTGGATGTTGTCCGTTTCGGTGGGTTCGGTGCCGGGGATCATCAACTCGGTGCGCGTGGGACAGTGACCGTTGGGCTTCAACCCCGAAACCGCGCAGACCGCCACCTCGATCAACCCTTCGGGGCGCGTGAAGGGGATGGCCGGCTCGTCCTTGAGGGCGTACTCCATCACTGCGTGCCAGATGTAGGCCGCGCCGCGAATCCCATCCGTGTTGATCGTGAAGTCTTCGGCGTCCTTGTTCCCCTGCCAGGCGCCGACGACGATCTGCGGCGTGTAGCCCACCGCCCAGTTGTCGGTGAAGTTGTTGGTCGTGCCGGTTTTTCCAGCCACCGGACGGCCATCCGCAAATTCCAGCGCGTTCGGCGTGCCGAAAGTGGCGATGCGCGCCTGGCGGTCGGAGAGAACGTTCGTAATCAGGTAGGCCAGACGCGGTTCCAGGATTTGACGGCTCTCCGGGTGTTCGTATTGATAGAGGACGTTGCCGTTGCGATCCTCGACGCGCAGGATGGCAACCGGGTCGAGCTCGCGGAAGTTTGGCCGCAGTTGCGACTGCGGGATGGGTTGGCCGTACATCGCGCCGTTATTGGCGAACACGCTGAAACCGTAAACCATATCGATCAATTTGACTTCCCCGCCGCCCAGGGTGAGGCTCAGGCCGTAATGTTGCAGTCCCTTATCCAGCGTCGTGATGCCCATACGGTGCGCCGTGCGAATCACGTTGTCGATGCCGGCAATGGACATTGCTTCCACGGCAGGGATGTTGAGCGAACGCGCCAAAGCGTTGCGCATACTGACCGGGCCGTTGTACGTGCGGCTATAGTTCTCCGGGACGTAAGGGGCCATGCCGGCGCCCTGGTCGAAAGCCTGCCGCACGTCCAGGAACATGTAAGCGACGTTGTGCCCCTGCGCCAGGAAAGTGACGTAGGTGAAGGGTTTGAACGACGAACCGGGCTGTCGCAGCCCATCGGCGGCGACGTTGAATTTGCCGTCGATTTCGTCGTTCCAGTAATCGGCGCTGCCCACCATCGCCAGGATTTCGCCGGTCGTGGGGCGGATAGCGACGACAGCGGAGTTTTTGATGTTGAAATCCTTTCCGATGCGGCTGGCCGGCACGTCGGGCAGGTATTGCGCCGCTTCGCAACCCGCTGCGACAAATTCAGGGATGACCGCCGCCGGATCCTCGCCGGCCAGGATGCGCAGATAGGCTTGCACGGTACATTGCGCCTGATTGTTCAGGTCCAGATCGAGGGTCGTGTACACACGCAACCCGCCGCCGGCCACCAGGTCGGGCGGATACATACTTTCCAGTTGGCGGCGCACGTACATCGAGAAGTGCGGCGCCTGGATGTCGAACCGCTTGTTGGATTGCGCCAGCTTCCACGGCTCGGCTTCGGCGACTTTGGCTTCGGCGCTGGTGATGCAGCCTTCCTCCACCATCCGCTGTAGGATGACGCCTTTGCGGACGAGCGCCTGTTCGGGATCGTTGAACGGGTTGATCAGCGGGTATTGCGGAATGGCGATGAGCGTCGCTGCCTCGGAGAGCGTCAGCTCGCCGACGGACTTCCCGAAGTAGACGCGAGCTGCTGCATCGATCCCATAGGCGAGGTTCGCATAAGGGTTGGTATTGATGTACCATTCCAGGATTTCCTCTTTCTCGTACAGGCGTGTCAGCTCCATCGCAATGAGGATTTCCTTGATTTTGCGCGAGTACTTGACCTCGAAGCGTTCTTCGATGGGAATCACCGTGTTCTTGACGACTTGTTGGGTGATCGACGAGCCGCCCTGGATATCTTCGCCCTGCAAGTTGGAAATAAAGGCGCGCCCCAACCCACGGATGTTGAAGCCGGGGTTGGTCCAGAACGTGTTGTCTTCTGCGGCCACCGTGCCGCAGACCACATATTCGGGCATTGCCGAAAGCGGCACCCAGTTGCGGTCGCCCGCGTTAGGGTCGATGACCTCATAGAGCAAATGCTGGCCGGTGCGGTCGTAAATCTTGGTCGTCTCGAACGTTTCGGCGCTGGCTGTGGCGACTTCGTCGGGGGTGGGGAGGTTAGCGGTGATCATATTGTAGGCAGCGGCGGCGCTACCCACGCCCATCCCGATCACTAATCCGGTCGCCAATAAGGATAGCAGGACCAACAGCCCTGCTACTCGCAGAATCAGATTCACTCCGGTGCGGCTAGCAATCCTCTTGCGGTCGCGGTTGAGGATCACCACCGACCGGATCAAAGGTACCGGTGTACGTTTCTTTGCCATTTTCTTACCTCAAAAATCAGGGTGAAAGCCCAAATCCATGGACGTCTGTACAGATCCATCTTGCTACAGTAGCTCTATTATGCCTTGCTCTCGTCGTTTTGCAAGGTAGCTGATGGCTGACGGCTGATAGCTGACGGCTAAGATGCTTGACGATTTCACAATATCCGTTAGAATGTACGTGATTATGAGGCTGGATAGCGATGTTTGAATCTTTACGTGACAAGCTACAAGGCATTTTCGACCGCCTGGGGAAGCGTGGCATCCTGCGTGAAGAAGACGTCAAAGCTGTACTTCGTGAGATCCGGCTGGCACTTTTAGAAGCGGACGTCAACTACAAAGTCGTCAAAGACTTCGTTGACCGCGTGCGTGAGAAAGCGGTGGGCGAGGAACTCTCCCGCGCCCTCAATCCCGCGCAGCAAGTCATCAAGATCGTCCACCAGGAATTGGTGACGACACTTGGTGAACCTGGACGCCTGGAGTTGCGGGGCCGCGCGCCGTACGTCATCATGCTGGTAGGTTTGCAGGGGTCCGGCAAGACGACGATGATCGCCAAGCTGGCGCTGCACCTGCGTTCCAAAGGCCATTTCCCGTTGATGGTGGCGGCCGATATCTACCGTCCCGCGGCCATCACCCAACTTGAAGTGCTGGGGCGGCAGATCAATGTCCCCGTTTACAGCGACCGTACGGCCAAACCACCGGACATCTGCGCCCGCAGCCTGGAAGACGCCCGCACGCGCGGTTCCGACATCGTATTGCTCGACACCGCCGGGCGCTTGCAGATCGACGATGCAATGATGGCCGAACTGGTCGCCATCCGTGAGCGAGTGCATCCGGTGGAGATCCTCCTCGTCGCCGATGCGATGACCGGGCAGGAAGCCGTCAACATCGCGCAGGGCTTCCACGAGCGCGTGGGGCTGACTGGCCTGATTCTCACCAAGGTGGATGGCGACGCGCGCGGCGGCGCGGCCATCAGCATGCGCGAGGTGACCGGCGTGCCCATCAAATTCCTGGGCACCGGTGAGAAGACCAACGCGATCGAGGTTTTCCATCCTGAACGGCTCGCCAGTCGCATCCTGGGCATGGGGGATGTGCTCTCCCTGATCGAGCGTGCGGAAGTCGCTTTCGACGAAGCGCAGGCCGCCGAGATGGAGAAAAAACTCCGCAAGGGCGACTTCGATTTGGAGGACTTCCTGGATCAGTTGCGTCAGGTGCGGAAGATGGGGCCGTTGAACGAGTTGCTGGGGATGATCCCCGGGTTGGGCAAGGCGCTCAAGGGCGTCGATCTCGAAAAACTCGAGGCCGAGAAAAGCCTCAAGTACGTCGAGGCGATCATCCTATCGATGACGCCGGAGGAACGCCGCAATCCGCGCATCCTCAACGCCAGCCGCAAGCGCCGCATCGCCGCGGGCAGCGGCACGGACGTCCAGCAGATTAACCAGTTGCTCAGTCAGCATCGGCAGATGCAAAATATGATGAAACGCCTGGGCCAGGGGAAGACACGCGGATTGCCGCGGATGTTCCAGGGCTAAAGCGCGTGTTCATGCTGTAGAACGTTATTTTATACTATGATCACCTTTGTAAGAGGACAGGAGGCTTATGCTAAGGATTAGAATGCGTCGTGTTGGCGGTAAGAAACAACCCAGTTACCGCGTTGTTGTAGCCGAATCTACGGCCCCGCGTGACGGGAAGTTCGTAGAATTTGTTGGGTATCACAACCCGCGTACAGAACCTGAGACCGTCCAGATCAAGGAAGACCGGATGTTGTATTGGCTCTCTATGGGAGCGCAGCCCAGTGATGCAGTGACGCGCTTGCTGAAGAGGACGGGTACGCTGGCGCGTTTCGAACGTATGAAGGGCGGTGAATCCCTGGAAGCATTGGTGGTAGAGGCCGCGGCGCAGACGACAAGCCCAGAAACGGACCATCCCACTATCCAAAACATAGAAGCTGTGACTGAGGGCGACGACCGCGAGTAACTGCGGCAATCCTTGCCGCGCTTTGCAGGATTTCGCCTCGGTTGCCTGTTTCTTGTAACCCGCGTCAATTTGACGCCGTCAATTTGCCGCTGTCAATTTGACGCACTGGCTTTCACATACTCAAGGAGGCGTAACGATGTCTGCAGTCAAAGATTTGGTCGAATACATGACAAAGGCTCTGGCGGACGAGCCAGAAGCGGTCAATCTTTCAGAGATTGAGGGTGAAACCTCTATTATGCTGGAGTTGCGGGTATCTCCAGAGGATATGGGGCGAATGATCGGTCGTGAAGGACGGACCATCAACGCTATGCGCTCACTCGCACGTGTTCTTGGCGCGAAGATGGGTAAAAAGGTCACGTTGGAGATCGTATAGCTATGATCGTTGCCACAGCCGCCTTCCCGACGGCGACCGTCCTGACGACGGTGTTTCGGAAAGTCAAGGGGCTCAGGGATGCCTGACAAGCAACCTGAGCCTCGTTATTTAGCGATCGGGCGCATCGTGCGCCCCCACGGCGTGCGTGGCGAACTCCGCGCCGAAATCCTCACCGATTACCCCGACCGGGTGCAAACCCTGGCTCAGCATCACCGTATGCTGTACGTTGGTCAGGTGCATCGGCCTTTCACCCTCACCGGGGTGCGCTTCCATCAGAATGCCATGCTGCTCACCTTCAAAGAGTGTACCACGCGGGACGAGGCCGGTGCCTTGCGTGGCGCTTTGGTAGAAATTCTTGTAGAAGACGCTATTCCTTTGGAGGAGGGAGAATACTACCATTTCCAACTGATCGGCATGCACGTGACGACGGAGGAAGGCGATATGCTCGGCGACATCGTCGAGGTCTTCACCCCACCGGGCGCAAACGACGTGTTTGTGGTTCACGGTTCGCGGGGCGAGCTTCTGATCCCTGCGATCGAAGATGTGGTGATCGATCTGGACGTCGAAGATGGGCGGGTGGTCATCCGCCCCTTGCCCGGCCTGCTGGATACGGTGTAAAATTGACTGGGGGTCATCGTATAACCTGACACACCCGCGCGACGGCACGATGATTGGACTGATGACAACCTGGCTAACGACAACCTGACTATTTTTCAAGGAGCAAGGGATAGAGCATAATGCTGCGTGAGGGAGACGCTTTGTGCTTTATCCCTTGTTTTTTTGCTGGCGGCGGTAAAGATAGATGGACACACTCCGTTATTGGCTCGGCTTTAACCTGGTGCGCGGCATCGGGCCGATGCGCCTGCGCATGTTGCTGGACCTCTTTGGCGACATCCGGTCGGCGTGGGAAGCCTCCGAGCAGATTCTACGGGAAACCAAGCTGGACCGGCGCTCGCTGGAGAACTTCCTCAAAGTGCGTCATGAAGTGAACCTGGACGAAGTGCTGCGGCACGTCGAGCGTGTGAGTGCGCAAGTGTTGACCTGGGACAGCCTCGACTATCCCGGCTTGTTGCGGCAGATCGCCGATGCGCCTCCGGTGCTCTTTGTACGTGGGACGCTCACCCCCGCCGACGAGTGGTCTGTAGCATTGGTGGGCACGCGCAAGGCCACCGTTTACGGGCGCGAGGTGGCCCATCGTCTGGCGACCGATCTGGTGCAGAACCGGGTCACACTGGTCAGTGGCCTGGCGCGGGGCATCGACTGCATCGCGCACCAGGCCGCGCTGGAGGCCGGTGGGCGCACGCTGGCTATACTCGGCTCCGGCGTAGACTACATCTATCCTGCTGAACACCGTAAGCTGGCGGAGGCCATCGTCGAGAACGGCGCACTGATTAGCGATTATCCGTTGGGGACGCGCCCCGAAGCGGCGAATTTCCCCGCCCGCAACCGCATCATCAGCGGTTTGAGCCTCGGTGTGGTCGTCGTCGAGGCGGACGTGAAGAGCGGCGCGCTGATCACGGCGGATTTCGCCCTTGACCACGGGCGCGAGGTGTTCGCCGTGCCCGGCAGCATCCTCAGCCCGGCCTCGGCTGGGTGCAACCGCCTGCTGCGCGATGGCGCAAGCATCGTTACCGAGGTTGGCGATATTTTGGAGACACTGCACCTGGATCAGGTATCCGAGAAGCAACTGGCGCGGGAAGTATTACTATCGAATCCGACTGAGGCGGCCATTTTGGAACGTCTCACCGCCGAGCCGCGTCATCTCGACGAACTCTCGCGGGAGATCGCATTGCCGGTAGAGGCTATCAGCAGTACGTTGGTGATGATGGAACTCAAGGGCATAGCGCGCCAGGTTGCGCCGCTGCAATACGTCGTCGCCCGCGAACCGGATGAGGAATACGTTACTGCGCCAGACGTGGAAACTTAACCACGAATCTGCACGAATTTACACGATTCCAACTGCGGATCACGCGAATCTGCTAATTTTCAGAGATTTGCGCAGATTCGCAAGATTGGCGGTTTATTTTTCGAGGAGTTCCCATGTGGAACTCCACACCAACGAGGACGAAAAGGATTTTCTCAACGGATTCAACGGAATCTAACGGATATTTTTCCGTTTAATCCGTTCGATCCGTTGAGGCCATTTTCTAAGGAGGCGAAATGACCGAATCCTTATACGCTTTGATTATGGCCGGGGGTGGGGGGACGCGCTTGTGGCCGTTGAGCCGCAGCGCTCATCCCAAGCAGATGTTGAAGCTCTTTGGAGAGCGCACAATGTTCCAACTATCCGTAGACCGGCTGCTGCCGTTGTTGCCGCCGGAGCGCATTTTTGTCGTCACGGCGGCGGAGCAGGTGGGGCCGTTGGCCGCGCAGTATCCCGAACTGCCCCGCGACAACTTCATCGTGGAGCCGTTGGGTCGCGGAACGGCCCCGTGCATCGGGCTAGGGGCGATGGTGTTGCACCACCATGACCCCAATGCGGTCATGGCCGTCGTCACCGCTGATCATTTCATCGGCCGGCCCGACACCTTCCGCGACGTGTTGCGCGCGGCGCAACAGGCGGCGGAGCAGGGCTATCTGGTCACGCTGGGCATCGCACCGCGGTTCGCTTCCACCGGCTACGGCTACATTCGACGCGGCGAGTTGTTGGGCCGGGTGAACGGTTTCGATTACTACCGCGTGGAACGCTTCACCGAAAAGCCCGATGCGCCGACGGCGGAAGCCTTTGTGCAAGAGGGCGTGTATGCCTGGAATAGCGGCATGTTCATCTGGCGCGCGGACCGCATCCTGGAAGAGATACGCCTTTCGATGCCGGATTTAAGCCATGCGTTGGAGGCATTGGCCGCGGTCTGGGGGACGCTGGCTTACGCGGAGACGCTTGCCCGTCTGTGGCCGGTGCTGCACAAGGAAACAATCGACTACGGCATTATGGAGAAAGCTGCCCAGGTTGCCGTGATTCCGGCGGATTTGGCGTGGTCCGACATCGGCGCGTGGGGTTCGGTGATGGAACTGCATCCCCACGACGCTGCCGGCAACGTGCTGCTTGGCGACGTCATTAACATCGATGGCGCGCACACGATGGTTTTCTCGCAGGGTGAGCGGCTGGTTGTGACCATCGGTGTGGAAGATTTGATCGTCGTCGATACGCCGGATACGGTGATGATCGCGCGGCGGGATCAGTCAGAGCGCGTGCGGGAAGTCGTGGAACAGTTGAAAGCGGCACATCGCCAAGAGCGGTTGTAAAGTATGCGCTTGACACCTGGCGACTTTCCTTTATGATGCGTTGCCGTAGAAAAGGAGCGTTATGACTGAACAGACAGGCAACCATACGTTGCATATCGAAGCATACTGTGTGAAGTGCAAAGAGAAACGGGAGATGGCACAAGCAGCTCCCGTCTTTACTGCCAAAGCCCAAGCCGCTGTGCAGGGCCAGTGTCCGGTGTGTGGGACCAAGATGTTCCGCATGGGACGGACCCCACAGCACGAAGCGCTGACGCCGCCCGAAAAACCCGCCCCGCCCAAACCGACCGGCAGGCTGGTTATCGTGGAGTCACCGACGAAGGCGCGGACGGTCGGTCGTTTTCTGGGGAAGGGCTATACCGTCAAGGCCTCTGTAGGGCACATCCGCGACCTGCTGCGCTCACAGCTCTCCGTGGACGTGGACAACGACTTTACGCCGAAGTATCGTATCCCTAACGAGAAGCGTGCCATCGTCAAAGAATTGACCAAGATTGTGCAGAAATCCGGCGTTGTTTACCTGGCTACCGACCCTGACCGCGAGGGAGAGGCCATCGCCTGGCATTTGAGCGAGGTTCTGAACCTTGAACCATCGCAGGTGCAGCGGGTGGTGTTCCACGAGATCACCAAGGACGCCGTGGATGAAGCGTTTGCCCATCCCCGTGACATCGATATGAACCTGGTGGACGCCCAGCAGGCGCGACGCGTTCTCGACCGGCTGGTCGGCTACAACCTGAGTCCGCTGCTCTGGCGGAAGGTGCGCAGCCGGCTCTCGGCGGGCCGGGTGCAGTCGGTGGCGTTGCGCTTGATCGTAGAGCGCGAGCGGGAGATCGAGAACTTCGTCCCGGAGGAATACTGGACGCTGGACGCCGAGTTGACCCCGCAGCATCACGAAGGACGCAAAAAACGCCGCACCTTCAAGGCGCGCCTGGCGCGGATTCGCGGTGAAGAGGCCGTCCTGCGTTGTGAGGACGATGTCAAACCGCTGCTTGAGGCGCTCGAACACGCTCTCTACGTCGTCTCGAAGATCAAGGAAGGGCAGCGAACTCGCAAACCTGCCGCGCCATACATCACCAGCACGCTGCAACAGGAAGGCTCGCGCAAACTCGGTTTTGTGGTGCGCAAGACGATGCAAATTGCGCAGCAACTCTACGAGGGCATCGACGTGGGCGATGGGCAGTTGGTGGGTCTCATCACATATATGCGCACCGACAGCACCAATGTCGCGCAACTGGCGCAGGATGAGGCGCGGCGCTTCATCGCTGAACACTACGGCGCGGAGTTTCTGCCCGCCGAACCGCCCGTTTACAAGACGCGCGCCAAAGGCGCGCAGGAAGCGCACGAAGCTATCCGCCCCACCAGTGTGCTGCGCACGCCCGAAGCAATGAAGTCCCATTTAAGCCATGAGCAGTTCCGCCTTTATGACTTGATCTGGCGGCGTTTTGTCGCCAGCCAGATGGCGGCGGCATTGTACGACACGATCAGCGTTGAAATCCTGGCGGGGACGGAGGTGGAGAAGCCATACCTGTTCCGCGCTTCCGGTTCGACGTTGCGTTTCGCCGGTTTCCTCGTTGTCTATGAGGAGGCGCAGGCTGAGAACGGCGAATCGGAACAGGCGCAGCAAATCCCACCGCTCACCGTGGATGAGGTTTTGGACCTGATTCGCCTGTGGCCGGAGCAGCACTTCACGCAACCGCCACCGCGCTACACCGACGCGACGCTGATCCGCACGTTGGAGGAATATGGCATCGGGCGGCCTTCGACGTATGCCTCGATCCTCTCCACCATCGAACAGCGAGGTTACGTGCGCCGCGAGCAACGGCGTTACTATCCCACCGAAACCGGCGTCATCGTCAACGATATGCTGGTGGAAAATTTCCCCGACCTGATCAACGTGGATTTTACCGCGCAGATGGAGACGGAGTTGGACGACGTCGCCGCAGGGGAACGCGACTGGATCGCGGTGATGCGGGAATTCTATAAACCCTTCACCAAGGCGCTGACCGCCGCCGAAAAAGCGGCGCCCGCAGTAGAGCAGGTCGAGTACGTGGATCGCGTGTGCCCTGAATGTCATACCGGGCAATTGCTCGTGCGCTGGGGGCGTTTCGGCAAGTTCATCGGTTGCTCTAATTTTCCCACGTGCCGCTATACGGAACCGTGGTTGGATAAAATCGGTGTCAAGTGTCCCAGTTGCGCGGATGGCGATATCGTCGAGAAGCATTCCAAGAAGGGGCAAATTTTCTACGGCTGTTCCAACTGGCCGACTTGCCAGTTCACCTCCGGAAAGCGTCCTGTGGCGACGCCGTGTCCTGCCTGTAACGGGCTGTTGGTGGTCGCGCGCAAGGGTGTCGCCAAATGCCTGACCTGTCAAAAGGAGTTTGCGCTCGCCACGGTGGAAGCCGAGCCGGACGTCGAGGCGGTTGTGGCATCCTAGAGCCGGGTTTGGACAGTACATTGTGCGCCGCGCGGAGACTTCTCCGCGCGGCGTTTTGTTTACCGTCGTGGTATAATAACCTTCGTTACTTCCTGTATAGGGAAAGGAGATTGTATGGGACCGCTAGACCTGCTCATCATTTTCGTAGCTGTTGGCGTCGTCGCTTTCTTGACCTATCAACGAATGGCACGGGCGCTTTTCTCATTGGCCGTCGTGTGGGCGGCTACCATGTTGAGTGCGCTTTTGTATGAAGAGGCGGCCTTTCGTCTCAAGGCGGTTACCGGGCCTGACCGCTCGCTCGTTGAAGGCGCGTTTTTTATGGGATTGTTTGTCCTTTTCTTTGTGGTGGGCTACATTGTGATCCACGCTGCTTTTCCGGTCACAAAATTGCCCAAGTTAGGCGCCCTGGACTACGTGATGGGGTTTCTGCTGAGCCTTATCATCGCTGCTGTAATTGTGACGTTGTTGCACAATGCGGTCGGCGTGATGGTGAGTGAGCGATGGACAAATTATAACGCGTGGGTGCGGATGCGGAATGAATTCTATGCGTCGCCGTTGCAGCCTTTTTCGCGGGCGGTACTGAGCCTCTACCGGTGGCTTTTCGCGCCCTTCTTACGTCCCTTGCCGCCCGCGCTGACGCCGCTCTAGGCCGTTGATGGACGCGAAATCTGGGAGTGTGGATGAATCGTCATTGGATTACCCTTGAATACCCTGAAATCTTGAAACGTTTGGCGCGATACACGGACTTCTCCGGCGGCGCTGAACTGGCGTTGGCGCTGCTGCCGACTTCCGATCACCGCGAGGCCCGTGAGCGCCTGGCGTTGACGCGCGAGGCGCGCCTGTTGCTGGATGCGCGCTCGGATTTCGCGCTCGGCGGCGTGCATGATATCCGCCCGGTGGCGGAGCGCGCGCAGCACGGGGTGACCCTTCAACCGGGCGATTTCTTGCTGGCCCGTGATACGTTGATCGGCGCGGCGCGCGTGCGGCGCACTCTCACGCAGTTGGAGACGCAGTTCCCCGGCCTGGCCGATATCGCCTGGCGCATCCATCCACTGGTCAACCTCGTGGAGGCGATTGTGCGCGTCCTGGATGACCGCGGCGAGGTTCGCGATAACGCCTCACCGGAACTGGCGCGCATCCGCCGTGACTTACGCGTGGCTCAGGATCGCATCCAGGAGCGTCTGCGCCGCCTCATCGCCTCGGCAGACGTAGCACCGTACCTGCAGGAGACGCTGGTCACGCGGCGCGAGGGGCGATTTGTCATCCCGGTGCGCTCCGACTTCCGCGGCCAGGTTCAGGGCATCGTGCATGACCGTTCGTCGAGTGGCGCGACGCTGTTTGTGGAACCGGCGCAGGTCGTCGAACTGAACAATACCTTGCGCGAGTTGACCCTCGCCGAGGAAGAGGAAATCTACCGCCTGTTGCGGGCGTTGTCGGCCCAGGTCGCGTTGCATAGCGATGAGATCAAGGCCACGGTAGACGCGCTCGCGGAGATCGACCTGACGTTTGCTAAAGCGCGTTATGCCGCCGAGACGCAGGCTGTCGAGCCGGAACTGGTACCCATCACCGACCCGCCACCTGCACCGCAAGGGGACAACGTTCATCCTGGGACGGTGGTCTATTTGCCCGGTGCGCGCCATCCGCTGCTCGACCCGGAAACCGTGGTGCCGGTCAACGTGGAACTGGACGACGAGACGCACGTGCTGGTCATCACCGGGCCGAATACCGGCGGCAAGACGGTCTCGCTGAAGACGGTGGGCTTGCTCACGTTGATGGCGCAGGCCGGGATGCATCTGCCGGCGGATCCAGGCGCGAAGCTCTCGTGCTTTGAGACGATCGTCGCCGACATCGGCGATGAACAGTCCATCGAGCAGAGCCTCTCGACCTTTTCATCGCATCTTACCAACATCATCTCCTTTTTGGCACAGGTGGACCACCGCGCGCTGGTGCTGCTGGACGAACTGGGCGCGGGCACCGATCCCGCCGAAGGGTCCGCGCTGGCGCGTTCGCTGCTGGATACGTTCCGCAAGCGCCGCTGCACCGCCTTTGTGGCGACACACTACCCGGAATTGAAGCTGTACGCGCATAGCACGTCCGGCGTGCGCAACGCCTCAATGGAATTCAACGTCGAAACGCTCGCGCCGACGTACCGCCTGATCATCGGCCTGCCGGGCCGCTCGAACGCCTTTGCGATCGCTCGTCGCCTGGGACTGCCCGAAGACATCGTGAAGGACGCGCGCAAAATGGTCTCCGGCGAAGAACTGCGCGCCGACGATATGCTGGAAGATCTGCACAACCTGCGCATTCAGACGGCGCAGGCGCGCGATCAGGCCCGTGTCGCCCGCCAGGAGTCCGAGACACTCGCCCGTGACCTGCGCAAGCGCCTGCTCGGCATCCAAGACGAACGGCGGGAGATCCTCAGTCAGGCTGAACGCGAGGCGCGTGAGGAAGTCGAAGCGTTGCGCACCGAGATTCGCACATTGCGCCAGCGCCTGCTCTCTACACCGTGGCGCGAAGCGCCCCCCGTGGTGGAGGAAGTCGTCGCAGCGTTGGACGACCTGGAGATCACGCTGCCGGAGATGTCCCCGTTGGTGGAGGATATACTGGCTGTTCCTGAGGTCGAAGCGCCGTCCGGGCCGCCGCGCGAAGGCGATACCGTCAAATTGACAGCGCTGGGCGTGCAGGGTACGGTGCTAGAGGTGGAGGGAGAGGAAGTCGTGGTGCAGGCTGGTCCGCTGCGCACGCGTGTTGGCATCGAAGAAGTCGAGTTGTTGCGCCGCGCGCAACCGGTAGCTGCACCCTTGGCGGCATCGGTAAAAGTGAAGACGCCCGCGCGCGGGCCATCACCAGGATTGCAGATCGATCTGCGCGGGCAGACGGTGGAAGAGGCCGTGGATCGCCTGGAACGTTACCTGGACGACGCGACGATGGCAGCGCTGCCGTGGGTGCGAATCATTCACGGCAAGGGCACCGGCAAGCTGCGCCAGGAAATCCGCAGTTATTTGGCGAACCATCCGCTCGTCGTGTCTTACGAGTCCGCCGGTGAGAAAGAGGGTGGGGACGGCGCGACGGTGGTACGCTTGATCCGCTCTGAGTAGTTCATGGACAAGGGCTTAGCATATCGCTAAGCCCTTGTGTATAGTGTGTGCCGGTGACGTCGTGCTACGGGCTGGCCTTCGCGCTCTCGCTACTGGCCGTTTCCGCTTTCGTGGCGGGTTTTTCGTCCGCCGGCTTCTCGTCCGTCTTGCGATTGCCGGGTACGGCGGTGGAAGACTTAGACCGGTTGTCGGTGACGTAGAACCCAGACCCTTTGAAGATGATGCCAGCAGGTTGAATCAAGCGCACGACCGGCCCCTGGCAATCCGGGCATAGTGTGACCGGCTTGTCGTTGAAGTGCTGACGACGCTCGAAGCGCAATCCACACTCTTGACACTGGTATTCATATAACGGCATAACTCTTACCTCCCCTACGATAGCGTTGCTTATTATACGCATTTTGCACCTGTTGACAAGTCTCTTGACAAACCGCCGCTTTCCGTTACCATAGCGCTATAGTGCGTAAGGACGATGCTCGAAGGGGGCTGAAGGTTGGGTCCTGCGCGGCGGAAACCTTCGAACCCCGCCAGGTCCGGGAGGAAGCAACGGTAAGGAGGTCTTTCCGGGCGCCGCAGGGGTGCCTGGTCTTCGGTCCCTCTCGGGCATCGTCTTTGTTGATATCAGTGGTTTGTTTTGCTGAGGATAACAAGTGAATTGGCTGACTAAATTGTTGGGCCTGGGGCTGGCGGTGCTGGCGATCCTGGCCTTGACGGCGGGATACCGCGCGACGTTGACGCAGGTGACGTTGACCATTGACGGCGAAAGTCGGGTGGTCAGGACGCATCAGCCCACCGTGGAACTGCTTATGGCCGATCTGGGCCTGAGTCTGCGTCCTGAAGACCAGTTCTTCCCCGACTTAAGCACGGCTCTGACCCCCGGATTGGAGATTCAAATCGCGCGCGCTAAGCCTGTCGTGGTGGTTGTAGACGGGCGCGAGCGTCAGATTTACGCGCATCAAGAAAGTCCCGCCGACCTGCTGGCACAACTTGGCGTGCAATTGGACAGTCACGATACCATCCAGATTCGCCCTGCCCTGGCCACAGATCCGCCGGAGACGCGCTTCCGCATCGTTGTGGAACGGGCGACGCAGATTATCCTGGAGGATGGCGGCGTTCGTGCGACGTTGTACTCCAGCGCGGCCACGGTCGGCGCGGCGCTGTATCAGGCCGGCATCCGCTTGTATCGCGCGGACCGCGTCTACCCTGACCTGGCCACACCGCTGCAAAACGGCCTGCACATTCGCACCGAACGTTCGATCCCTGTGTCGGTGCGTGTAGATGGGCATGTTCTGCGGACGCGCACCCATCGCAGCCGGGTGGGGGAGGTGTTGGCCGACCTGGGCGTAACGCTCAACGGGCAGGATTACACGACCCCTTCCCTGGAAGCATCGTTGAGCGATGGCGGTGAAATTCGCGTTTACCGCGTCACCGAAAGTGTGATCGTGGAACAAAGTCCGATCCCGTTCAACTCCGTGTGGCAGGCCGATCCCGACTCCGAAATCGATACACAGAGCCTGTTGCAAGAAGGCGAGCCGGGTGTGTTGGAACGTCGCCTCCGCTTACGTTACGAAGATGGGCAGGTGGTGGAGCGTCGCGTGGAAGGCGAAAGTGTGGTGCTGGCCCCGGCGAACCGCGTGATGGGCTATGGCACGAAGATCATCATCCGGCAACTGGCGACGGAGAGCGGTACGGTAGAGTACTGGCGCGTGTTCCGTGTGCTGGCGACCTCGTACAGCGCGGCGACGGCAGGTGTCTCTTCCTCATCGCCATATTACGGGCGCACGGCAACTGGCATGACGATGCGTCACGGCATCGTGGCGGTGGACCCACGGGTGATCCCGCTGCGTACCGAGGTGTACGTGCCCGGTTATGGCGTTGGCTATGCTGGCGACACCGGCGGCGCGATCAAGGGGAAGCGCATCGATCTGGGCTTCGACGACTCCAACCTGCAACTCTGGTACCGCTGGGTGGACGTTTATCTGCTGACCCCGGTGCCGGCCAATATTAATTATTTGGGACAATGACGGACGATCCACGCGCGTTATTACGCCGTTATGGCCTCACGCCCCGCAAAGCACTGGGGCAGAATTTCCTCGTCGATCCGAACGCGCCCGCGCGCATCGCGGCGCTGGCGGCACTAACCCGCGACGATACGGTGCTGGAAGTCGGCGCCGGCCTGGGCACGTTGACGGCGGCGTTGGCGGCCCACGCCGGGCGCGTCATCGCTGTGGAGACGGACCCGCATCTGGTGGCCATCCTGCACCAGGAATTGGCCGCGTTCGAGAATGTCACCATCGTTCACGGCGACATCCTCGACCTTGATCCGACAGCGCTACTGAATGTCTCTCCTGCACCGCCAATGCCGCTGTGGGGCGCGCGCCTGCCGCATTACCACGTCGTTGCCAACCTGCCGTACTACATCACGGCGGCGGTGATCCGCCATCTGTTGGAGGCCCCTGTGCGTCCGGCGCGCATGGTGGTGACGGTACAGCGCGAAGTAGCCGATCGCATCATCGCCGTTCCCGACGACATGAGCGTGCTGGCGGTGAGCGTGCAATTCTACGGGCAGCCGCGCATCGGGATGCGGCTGAAACGTGGGGCGTTCTTCCCGGCGCCGGAGGTGGAGTCTGCCGTGGTGTGCATCGACCTGTACGAGACGCCGCCTATGCCGGTTGCAGATGTGGCGGAGTTCTTCCGCGTGGTGCGAGCCGGATTCGCACAGCGCCGCAAGCAGTTGCGCAATACGCTCGCGGCAAACTTGCATGTATCACCGGACAAGGTGGTCGCGGCGTTAGCAAAGGTAGGGATCGACGCAACGCGCCGCGCGGAAACGCTCACGCTGGAGGAGTGGGGGTGGGTGACGGAGCGTTTGGCCATCACCAAAGACGACTCCGGTTGAAAGACACTACAGTTTGGTTCCAAGCACTTTGTTGATGCTGGTGAGTAGTTCGCTAGGGCCGAATGGTTTGGTGATGTAGTCGTCCTCTGCGACGATATGGAAGCCGAGGACTTTGTCGATGTTCTCGGGTTTTGCGCTGATGACGATGACAGGAATGTTTTTCAATTCCTCGTCGATTTTCATCTGCTGGTAGACTTCCCAACCGTCTATATCAGGCATCATCAGGTCAAGCAGGACAAGCTGCGGCTTGAGCTTTCGCACGAGCTGCAATCCTTCACGCCCGCTTGTGGCGCCGAAAAATTCAAAATTCCGCCGCCCCAAAACCAGATGGATTAGGCCAACCATTTCGGGTTCGTCGTCAATGCAAACGACGGTCGGGTTTTCCGGCACAGGTATCGTGGAAGGGCTGCCTGCAATGGTCACGGTATTGTCCTCCTCTCTCTTTGGTTGTTTTAAGGATGCCGGCACGTGAAGGCGTTATGCTTTGGGATATTGATCGAAGTAAAACAGTCGCTCTGCCTTTTGCTCTGTCAGATAGAGAAAATCCCGCGCCGGTTGCCCGTCGATATATTTCCAAAACACCGCGTAATGTGGAACGACTTTGATCACGACGTGACCCGGTGACGTGCTATAGGCCTCGTATGACCCTCTGTGGTGCTTGAGGTAAAGTGTTTTGGCTTCTGGATTGTCTTCCCAATTCCCGACATCAAACGCCACGCCCTCGATGGATACATTCGCATAGCATAGTGCAACGTTGCTGTTCTGCATGATCTGCGCATATTTCTCGAGCAGCCGGCTGGTTTGGAAGTAAATGTGGACCCCGTCGTGAACAATGCTCATCGAGCAGGCAGAGACCCGGCTGCCATCAGAAGTCGCCAGAATCCATACTCTGTTTGTATCAAAAGCCTTGACAAGTTCGTTTTTTAGCCCTGCGTAATCGATTTCCATATTGAGCCACCGCTTGCGGCTACTCGCCCTGTTGTTCCTTGAGATGTGCTACTAAAACCTCTTCTGCCACCTCCAACCGCCTGAGTGTCTTCTCGCGTCCCAACGCCTCGATGCTGCCGAACAGTGGCGGTGAAACCTCCTTGCCCGTTACGGCATTGCGCACGATACTGAACAGTTGTCCGGCCTTCAAGCCCAATTCCTCGGCGAGGTGGCGCATCGGTCCTTCCATCGTTTCGGCATCGAAGTGTAGGAGTCCTGCCAGCAGTGCTTGCACCCGGCGGATGGCGTCCAGGCTTTGCTCCGCCGTCATCTTTTTGCCGATCAAGGTCTCGATGGGCGGTGTATCGATTTCGCAGAAGACAAAGTCCGTCAGTTCGACGACGTCACGCAGCGTCTTGAGCCGTTCCTGAACCAGCGGAACCAGCAGTTTGAGCGTGGGCCGGATTTCTGTGGGGGCCGGTGTAGGGATCAGCCCTGAGTCTTCCCAGAAGGGGATGAGCCGCTCGAGCAACTCATCCTGCGAGAGGGCGCGGATGTACTGGCCGTTTATCCAATTGAGCTTGTCGTAGGAAAAGACGGCGGGTGCGAGGTTGATGTGTGTGATGTCGAAGCGCGCGATCAATTCCTCGCGGGTGAAGATTTCCTGCTCCTCGCCTGAACCAGGCGCCCAGCCGAGCAACGCCAGGAAGTTGAACAGTGCCTCGGGGAGGTAGCCCTGCCGCCGGAATTCGTCGATGGAGACCGCGCCATGGCGCTTGCCGAGCTTCTTGCCATCGGTGCCCAGCACCAGCGGAACGTGCGCGTAGATGGGCGGCTGCCAGCCGAAGGCTTCGTACAGGAGCAGACGCTTCGGTTCGCTGGAAATCCAATCGTCACCGCGCATCACGTGGGTGATGCCCATCATGTGGTCGTCAACCACCACAGCGAGGTGGTAGGTGGGGAATCCGTCGCTTTTGAGTAAAACTTGATCGTCGAGTAGGCGGTTTTCGAAGACGATGTCCCCGCGCAGGATGTCGTGCATCACGGTGTTGCCTTCACGCGGCACCATGAGGCGGATGACGTGCGGCTCGTTGGGCGAGACCTCGCCAGGCGCTTTGTCGCGGCAATGACCATCGTACATCGGCGTCTCGCCGCGGGCGCGCTGCGCCTCACGGACGGCTTCCAGCCGTTCTGGCGAGCAGTTGCAGCGGTAGGCGCGCCCTTGGGCGAGTAGCTCCTCGGCTTTCTCCTTGTAGATGCCCAGGCGCTCCGACTGGACGTATGGTCCGTAGTCGCCGCCGACTTCCGGCCCCTCATCCCAATCCATCCCTAACCAGCGCAGCCCATCGGTGACCACGCGGAGGGCTTTTTCGACGTAGCGCGCGCGATCGGTATCCTCGATACGCAGCACAAATTGCCCCTGATTCTGCCGGGCAAACAGCCAGTTGAAGACGACCGTGCGAATATTACCGATGTGTGGCTCCCCGGTGGGGCTGGGTGCAAACCGAACACGAACTGTCATAATATAATCTCCTTGAAAAATGGCAAATGGCAAATCCCCAATCCCCTCCCGTCTACCGTCTACTGTCTGCCGTCTACTGTTCAATACTCCATCCGTTTGTGGCGCATGGCGACACTTTCGACCAACCCCAGCCCCACAAAGGTGATGACCAGGGCGCTGCCGCCGCTGCTGATGAAGGGCATCGGCAGCCCGGCGACGGGGATCACATTGAGGTTCATCCCGAGGTTGATGAGCAGTTGATAAAAAATGTAGGTGGTCACGCCGATGACGATCAGTTGCCCGGTGGCATCGGCGGCGTTGGCCGCAATGCGCAGCAGTCGCCAGAGCAATAGTCCGAAGAGCAGCAGGATCAGTACCGCGCCGAGAAAGCCCAACTCCTCGCAGATGACCGAGAAGATGAAGTCAGTGTGGCGGACGCGCAGGAAGTGCAACTGGCTCTGGGTGCCGGTGGCGAAACCTTTACCCAGCAAGCCGCCCGACCCGATGCTGATCAGTGCCTGCTGAATGTTGTAGTACGCGCCAGGATCGTTGGTGGGATCGAAGAAAGTGAAGATGCGGTCGCGCATATAGGGATCCATGTTGGCCCACAAAATTGGCGCCGTAATCAGACCCAGGAGACCCATCCCTTGCATATGGCTGAACGGGATGCCCGAAGCAAAGAGCATCACGCCCCACGTGGCGATATAGAGCGTGGCGGTGCTCAAATTGGGCTGCTGGAAGACCAGAATCGCTGCCAGACCGGTCATACCGGCTGAGACGATCATCTCCAGCAGGCCGGGCGGGTTGGGCGTGTTGCGCGCCAACAGGCTGGCCTGGCTGATGATGAGTAAAATCAGGGCGGGGAACGCGAGTTGGATCGAGACACCACCGATGTAGATGAACCGGCGCACATCGCCGATTTCGCTGCTGCCAAAGAGCAAGGTGAAGACGAGGATGCCGATGGTCAAGAAGTAGAGCGGCCATTGCAGGCTTTCCAGGTAGCGATAGTTGATGAAGGCCACGAGAAACATCACCACCACGCCAACGGCAGCGTAGATCGATTGTCTGCGCCAGGTGTCGGCGAGGTCTGTTGACCCCTGGGTGGCGCTGAAGATCATCGCCAACCCTACCACGCTGAGCAGGATGGCGATGAGCAGCAACCCCCAATCAAAGTTTTGCCAGGGTGATGAACGCATATTGACGTTTCCTTGCCGATTGTGGCTGGTGTGAATCCGTCGTTTACAAGGCCTTTCGCCGGGGAGTGGAGAGGGGGATATCGGCGACCAGGCGCGTCTCCCGTTGGTCTTCGGTGAAGTTGACTTCTACTTTATCGGCGTCGATCTCCAAATGTCTGGAAATCACGGCGATAATTTCGTCCTTCAACATATCCAACATGCCCGGTGAAAGGTTGGCGCGGTCGTGCGCGAGGACCAGCCGCAGGCGTTGCGCGGCGATCTCCTGATCCGAGTTTTTGCGACGTCTAAAAATCTTCAACCAGTTCATAAGGACTCCTTTCAGTGCGAACCGAGGAGACGTTGGAAAAAGGATGGGGGTTTCAGGGGTGCAAAAGGTACATCCTCCCCTTGCAAACGCCGGGCAATATCCAGGAACGCCTTCCCTGCGAGCGAACCATTGTTCAGCACAATCGGATTTCCCCGGTTGCTCGCTGTCAGAATCTCAGGGTCTTCGGGGATCAGCCCAATCAGATCGATGGCGAGCATGTCGACCACGTCCTCCGGGGCCAACATCTCCTTGCGGAACACCATCTCCGGTTTGACGCGGTTGATGATCAACCGGGCGGGCGTGTTGGTCTCAGCTTCCAACAGGCCGACTACGCGATCGGCATCGCGCACCGAGGCGATTTCCGGGTTAGCCACGACCAGCACCAGTTCCGCCGGAGCCGAAGCGCAGCGGAAGCCATGTTCGATGCCGGCTGGAGAGTCGATCAAAACGTAATCGACCATTTGCGCGGCTTCGTGAGCCACACTCTTCATTTGTTCGACGCTGATCGCATCCTTCGCGCGCGTCTGGGCTGCCGGCATCATAAACAGCTCCGGGAAGCGCTTATCGCGTACCAGAGCCTGCCGGAAGCGACAGCGACCTTCGATGTAGTTGATGATGTCGTAGACGATGCGGTTTTCCA